>Ga0153917_1001413_pt1 | contig 9979 bp, 3 predicted proteins | sample TSFL001MetaG_FD_104695 | JGI IMG/M metagenome (GOLD analysis project Ga0153917, IMG submission 104695) | Attine ant fungus gardens microbial communities from Florida, USA - TSFL001 MetaG | ecosystem: Host-associated > Fungi > Mycelium > Unclassified | place: USA: Florida, Paynes Creek Historic... | reverse complement strand
GGCGCGCCGAACGCATGGAGCGCATGCAGCAGCGCATCGCCAAGCTCAAGGCCGACCTGAAGCTGACCCCGGCCCAGGAATCCGCCTGGAACATCTACGCCGCCGCCATGAAGCCCGGCGAACGCCCTGCCCGCATGGACCGCGAAGCCTTTGCCAAGCTCACGACTCCCCAGCGCATCGACAAGATGCGTGAAATGCGCGAACACCGCAATGCCGAGATGGATCGCCGCGCGCAAGCCACCAAGGCCTTCTATGCCCAGCTGACGGCCGAGCAGCAAAAGACCTTCGATGCCGAAACCCTGCGCATGCACCATGGCCCCCGCCCGCACCATGGACCGCATGGCGGCAAGCCCGGCCACGAACGCCCGGCTGCACCGGCATCGGCTCCTGCCGCCCAATAAGCACAGCTGCGCTGAACGCCAAAGCCCCCGGCCTGCACAGGCCGGGGGCTTTTTTGCTGCTGCAGCTTGCCCCCGCCTCTTCCCCGGGGCTTCCAGGATTCAGCTTTTGCTGACTGCGGTCCCCTGCCCCTGCCGACATCTCCAGCAGGATTTATTACTACAGTGATATACACAGCTTGCCAGAAACCGGCGTTGCCGCAGCGCCATCCCAATCCATCGGGCAGACTGCGAAGTTCACGTCATTTAAGGGGCAGTTACCATGCAAAAACGAAAATTTCACGGGGGATATGCGATTGCCGTGCTGGCAATGCTGGCCAGCACAGGCAGTTTTGCACAGAACATACCGGGTAGTTCACAAAACAATCCCGGCATGTACCTGCAGTACGGCGCGGCGGAGCATGGCACGGACAGCTGGACCCTGGGCGCCACCATTCCCTGGAGCCAGTGGAGCTACCGCCTGGGCGGCGGCCTGGTCACCGGCTACTGGGACATCTGGGGCAGCCACTGGTCCGCCAGATACGAAGGCAGCAACCGCTCGACCTGGGTCCTCGGCGCCAAGCCCACGCTGCGCTGGCGCCCCGACCAGGGCCAGTCCCCCTGGTTTGCGGAGGCCGGCATAGGCGTGAGCTACGCCACCAACCGCCGCTACATCACCGACCACAAGGAATTCTCCACGCGCTTCAACTTTGCCACCCATATCGGTGTGGGCTATCTGTTCGGCGAGCAACTGAGGAACGAGGTCAGCCTGCGCCTCGAGCATCTTTCCAACGCAGGCATCAAGGAACCCAATCCGGGAGAGAACTTTCTGCAGCTGCGCTATGTGCGCCATTTCTAGGCCGCCGACTTCGGCCGCCGGGCCGGCCTAGGCAGGCAGGCCACTTCCATACCAGCCACCCGCGACAGGGTGGCTTTTTTTGTCCGCAAGCACCTGTGGAAAAACGTGGTGATAAAAAACATGGATCTTTGACGTTTTCCACAAGCCGTGGCCGTCGCCCCAAGTTGTACCCAAAACGAGGACAGCGGCAACAGGCCTTCAGACACATGTTTAACGTCAACACAAGTTATTGATTTTTAATATGTTTTAACACTTATCAACACTTAAGTGGATCACTTACTATTACTACTAATTAAAAAACTAAGTCTAGAAATAACAACCAAGGACGCATTTTTCACAGCCATTCCGCTGCATTGAATAAAAAAAAGCGTTCTCCAGATCACTGGAAAACGCCCGCATGCATGGACACAGACAGCGCCATGCAGGTGTAGAAGAACCTTTTCAATCCTTGTTCACTATAAAAAAGTAAGCTAAAAACTTTTATTTTTCAATGGATTCATGGAGATACCTATAAAAATTCCTTGTCGTGGAAAACTGTGGACAAGTGCGCAAGAAATTTTCACTTGTGCACAGAAAGAACCATTCAGCCAGACTTGTTCATTCCAGCAGGACAGCGGCAAAGCATGTCCATACACATCGTTATCCTCGAGGAATTTCCTTGATTTTTATATATTTTTTCAAGTTATCAACAGCCTGGAGCGACCTTTACTACTACGACTATTTTTTTATAAAACTTCCAAAGAACAACCGGGGCCAAGTTCGGTCTTCCTTATTTTTCCGGATCGGCATGAGGGTGTCCTGCTGCGTTTGTCGACATGAACTGCGGAAAAAATCCGGCTCCAGCGGAATACACGTGCCGCTGCAGGGAAAAGTGGCGTAAGATGCGCGGCTCGCTCTTCCAGAGCTGGGGATAAATGCAGCTGGTAAAGCGTTTGAAAGGTAATTTATCCACAGAATGTTCTACACACCTGTGTGTAAGCAGGACTATTAGTGGAGGCCTGTCGGCTGCCTCTGCATCCCGCAGTCCCGGGAAAAATCATTCAAAAAATTTCAATGGCTGTTCAACGCCTGGCAAGCGAGGGCGGCTGCGGGGCTCTGCATGAGGAGGCAGCAAGGAAATCGATCCAGCAAACCGTTGTTTTTGCTGAATTTTTTGATTCACGGAGAGCGGCCTCAAGCAGGCCGGACGGATGTTCGCCTGCCGCGGCAAGGAGGCAGCAGTACGGCGGACTGTCTTCTGGCAACGAACCGTCCGAAACAGAACCGGTTCAGCAGAGCACGGGCATGCAGCGGAGGCGAAAACGGTGCAACAAAAGCCCATTGGTCCGGCCGACCGGATTGGGCAATGTTTTCCACAACCCGGCCCGCCGGAAGTGGCCAACTGTGGCGCTGTGTCCCGCTCGGCAGGGCTTAGCGCACGGCCTGGCGCTGAAGGGTGAAGGGCGGCAGGCCCTTGATCAGCTGCTGGCCGTAGCTGGTGGCCACCAGGCGTCGGTCATAGCAGTAGACATGGGCACGGTCTTCCTCCGTGCGTATGGCGCGGCCCACCCACTGGGCCAGCCGTATGGCAGTGGCGGGCACCACCAGCTCGTTGAAGGGGTTGCGGCCGCTGCTGCGCAGCCATTCGGCCCGCGCTTCGCCCACGGGATCGTCGGGCGGGGCGAACGGCAGCTTGGTGATGAACAGGGATTCGCACAGCGCCCCGGGCAGGTCCAGGCCTTCGCCAAAGGACTGCATGCCGAAGATGATGGAAGGCTCCCCGAGCGCGACGGCGTCGCGGTGGCGGGCCAGCAGCGTGGGGCGGGGCAGGGCGGTCTGCACCAGCACCTGCGAGCGCATGGCGGTGGACAAGGCATCTACCGCCTGGCGCATCTGCTCCCTGGAGGTGAACAAGACCAGCGCACCCGCCTGTACGCGGCTCAGATCGGTCAATAGCGCCTCGACCATCTCTTCGGTGAAGCGGGCGGCCTCTCGCGGGTCTGCGGCCGTCTCGCGGGCCACCAGAGTGCCTTGGCGGGCATAGTCGAAGGGGCTGGGGACCTCCAGCGTGGTCACCGAGGCATCGCCGGCCAAGCCGGACTCGCGCAGGAAGAAGTCGAATTGTCCACAGCTGGTCAGTGTGGCCGATGTCAGCACCGCACCGCGCACCTGCGACCACAGATGCTGGCGCAGGGTGGCTCCGGGCTGTATCGGACTGGCATGGGCCCTGACCACTATGTACTCGCCATCTGTCTCCAACGTGAACCATTTTGCGTTGGGGATGGTTTTTCTGTCGTCATCTTCAGGAGCTTGCTGCAGCAGCAACTGCGTGGTGTCGAAGATGGATTCCAGCCGGGGCGCCAGTGCGCCAACCTGTGCATAGATGGTGGAAAGCCTGCGGGATTCTTCGGGCTTGTCCTTGATTTCGGCTCTCAGCGCCTTGGACACCGCGCGCAGAGCGTCCAGGAAGCGGTCCGCATGATGGGCGATCAGGCCCAGGGGCTCCAGCAGGTCCTCGGGCAGCACGCCGCGGGGAACGCGCACGCGGGCCGGGCCGTAGCTGTCCTTCTGGGACTTCAGGGCGTCCCCATAGTGCGCCATCACCAGGCGGGCCAGTTCCTGCAGCTGCTGGCGCAGCTGGCCGGCATGTTGGGGCACGTCGGCCAGTTCCTCCATCTCGGCTACCGTGTTCACGCGCAGGGCGCGGCTGGCCAGCTTGTCGATCCAGGTGAGGCGGCTCAGGTCCATCTCGCCCGCGAACTGGTCCAGGGCCGTGGAGGGCAGGTGGTGGGCCTCATCGAGCACCAGAAGGCAGTTGTCCAGCTCCGGCAGCAACTTGGAGCCCAGGGAGGACAGCAGCAGATCGTGGTTGGCCACGATGACCTGGGCGGCCACAAGGTCCTTGCGGCGCTCGTAGTAGACGCATTGGCTGAATGCCGGGCAGTGCTTGCCCGTGCACGAGGCCGATTCCGCGGCCACGGGACTCCAGGCCTCGGCTTCGGGCGGCGTTTCCAGCATGTCGCGGTCGCCGTTCCAGGCCTGGGTGGCGAGGGCATCGGCCATGGATCTGTAGAACTGGATGCGGGCCTCCAGTTCGTGGCGGGGGCGGGCCGTACGGGCCTGTGCCTCTTCTTCGCCGAACAGGTCGTCCATCTCGTCCTGGGCTTCGCCGGTGCTGGCCAGGCGCTCCAGCTTGAGCTTGCAGACGAAGCGGCCCCGGCCCTTGGCCAAGGCGAACTTGAAGGGCTGGTCGAGCTGGTGGGCCAGGGCGGGCAGATCCTTGTTGACCAGCTGCTCCTGCAGGGCCACGGTGGCCGTGGAAATCAGCACCCGGGTACCACGCGACAAGGCCATGCTGATGGCCGGAATGCTGTACGCCAGCGATTTGCCCACGCCGGTGCCGGCCTGCACGACGGCAATGGAACGCCGGGGTTCGGGATCGCCTTCATCCACTTTTCCGAGCTGGGCCTGGCTCAGGGTCTGGGCGACCTGGGCCGCCATTTTTCGCTGTCCTTCGCGATTGCGGAACCCCGGCATGGCTCCGACCACCGCATCAAAGGAATTCAGGGCATCCTGAGCCCACTTTTTTTCATGCATTTCAGCGTTTTTCGGCACGCAAAGACGCTGAGCGACTGCGTTTTATAAATATTCGTACAGGGATATGTATCAAATAAGCTGCTTTTCTTATGAAATACAGCTTACAAAACTGGTCGTTCACATTTTTTACAAGCTACAAAGTACCGTCCTATCTTGTCTGCAAGCGGTCGGCTGCCTGTATGTTATCCACCAGATCCCAAGGAGTTGTTCATTGTAATTGTGGATGGCCAGGGCAGCATGCTGTAGTGCTTATCCACATGATCCGCCCTGCCTTGATGTGTTTGGATGTTGTGTGCAAGTTTGTGGACATGTTTGTTGATGGATTCTTCAGGTGGTTGTTATTTATTTGTGAATCTTGGATTTTGATGTTGCCGATTTTTTTTGTTGGGTGAAGATGATGCCCAAGCCTGTGAATAAGTGTCTTTGGTTAGTTGGATGGATCATGAAGCAAGAAACCGCAGATTATCCACAGGGTTGTCATTTCTTGCATTTTTCCGATATGCACTTTTCTGCATGCGCTCATATGGCCTGAAGGCGGGACATGGGTGCCCCTGATCCTGAGACAAGCCCAACTCATGCCTGAAAATGTGCTAGCTGCCATATTTTCAATTTTTGATTGCTATTTTATTTATAGCTAACTTCTTTTGCTATGAGTAGAAAAAAATGCGATTTTTATTGAATTTTTTGGATGAAACGCAAGGCTCGCTCAAACCGTCCCAAAAGTGGTCAGGAAGCGGGTCTGGAACGGTTTTGTATGAAAAATTACGCTTGAGTGGAAGCTGAAGGCAGGCAACTGTCATTTCATACAGTTGATGTTTGCCGTCCGTGCGCCAGAGCGAAAGGGATGCGCGGCCGCGGTACATGCTTGGCCGGCAATCCTTACCAAACGGTAATCAATGCGTCACCCCTGCAGCCAGGGCTCTTTCCTAGCATGGCCCCGTCGCAGGAGTCGACGGCGAGGCCGTTTTTCGCTCCCTCCTGGATGTTTTGGGGCTTGCGCAAACAGGGAATGTGCCCAGGGGCGTTCCGAAGCGCGAGCGTCTTGCTTGAGCCTGGGTTGCGCAAGCCGTGTGTGTGAGGGTGAAAGATGAAGCAAAGAATCGCGGTGCTGTCCAAGACTGCGCATATACCTGTGTGGTTGGGCAGCGTGGCCCTGGCCGTTTCCGTTCTGCTGGCCGGCTGCAATGACTCCAAGGCCGCCAAGGATGCCGGCGAGCCGGGCAAGCCGGTGGCCCAGCTGCCCAAGGGGATGGTGCAGCTCAAGCCCGAGTCCCTGAAGATGCTGGAGATCGCGCCCGTGGCCGACCCCCAGGGCGTGCAGATGGCCTGGGCGCCTGCGCATGTGGCCTTCGTGGAGGACCGTGTGGCTTCCGTATCGGTGCCGGTGTCGGCGCGCGTGGTCAATGTGAGCGCGCATGTGGGCGACATGGTCAAGGCCGGCGATGTGCTGGCCACCCTGGTCAGCCCCGATGCCCTGCGTGCCCGCTACGAGGTGGCAGCGGCCCGCACGGCCCATGACGTGGCCGCGGTGGAGGCTCAGCGCCACCAGAACATGGTGGACAAGGGCGTGGGCGTCGAGGTGGATCTGCGGGCCGCCCAGGCCAAGCTGCGCGAGACTTCGCAGGAGCTCTCGCGCGCCCAGGGCACGGCAGCGCTGCTGGGCCCGGGCGAGGGCGACCGCATCGTGCTGCGCGCGCCGCGCGCCGGCATCGTGGCCGAGCGCAAGGCCGTCGTGGGGGATGCAGTGGAACCCAGCACCGCGCTGTTCATGGTGGGCGATCCGCAGGCCATGAACATCGTGGCCGAAGTGTTCGAAAGCGACCTGCCCGGCATCCGCCTGGGCAGTCCCGTACAGGTGGAGATTCCCCAGCTGCCGCGCCCGCTCAAGGGCACGGTGCGCCATCTGGGCGCCACGCTGGACAAGGAGTCGCGCCGTGCCGCGGTGATCGTGGAGCTGGCCGAGCAGAATCCGGCCCTGCGCCCCGGCATGCAGGCGCGCGTTGGCGTGCAGCTGTCCAACCAGCAGGAGATGCTGATTCCCGTCACGGCCGTGCTGATCAAGGACGAAAGCCGCAGCGTGGTCTTCGTGCAGCGCGAGAACAACCAGTTCGAGGCGCGCACCGTGACCCTGGGCCGCCCGGCGCGCGGCATGGTGCCGGTGATCTCGGGCCTCAAGGTAGGCGAGAAGATCGTGGTGCGTGGCGGCCTGCTGCTGGACGGTGCTGCCAGCCAGCTGCTTTAAGCGCAGCGGGAGTCCATAGCCATGCTGCGTTCATTCATTGCGTTTGTCGTGCACAGGCGCCTGGTGGCTCTTTGCGCCACCCTGGCCATTGCGCTGTACGGCATCTATTCGTACCTGCAAACCGCCATCGAAGCCTATCCCGACGTGACCAACGTGCAGGTGGGCGTGATTGCCCAGGCGCCAGGCCTGGCGCCCGAGGAGGTGGAGCGCCAGATCACCCAGCCGCTGGAGCGCGAGCTCAACGGCACGCCGGGGCTGGTCTCGCTGCGTTCGGAAAGCTATTTCGGCCTGTCCATGATCAACCTCGTCTTCAACGACGAGGCCCAGAGCTTCACGGCGCGCGCCCTGGTGGCCCAGCGCCTGCCGCAGGCCGACCTGCCCGACGGCGTCACGCCCGAGATGGCGCCCGACTACACGCCGCTGGGCAAGATCTTCTACTACCGCCTGCAAAGCGACAAGCACACGCTGGCGCAGCTGCGCACGGAGCAGGAATGGCGCGTGGTGCGCGTGCTCAAGCAGGTGCAGGGCGTGGCCGATGTGGTGAGCATCGGCGGCTTCGTCAAGGAATTCCATGTCGAGGTCGACCCTGAAAAACTCTACCGCCTGGGCCTGTCGCTGGACGATGTGAGCGAGGCGCTGGCCAAGTCCAACCGCAACGTGGGCGGCGGCCTGATGCGCCGCGGCGAGCAGTCGCTCATCATCCGCGGCATCGGCCTGCTGCGCACGCCGCAGGAGATGCAGGAAGTGGTGGTGGCCATGCGCGGCAAGGCGCCCGTGACCATCGGCGACGTGGCGCGCGTGGTGCAGTCGCACACGCCGCGCCAGGGCTCGGTGGGCATGGACGAGCATGACGACGTGGTGCAGGGCATCGTGCTGCTCAAGCGCGGCGAGAACCCCTCCGTGGTGCTGGACAACATCCATGCCAAGGTCGAGCAGCTCAACAGCGGCGGCCTGCCCGACGGCATGAAGATGGTCACCAACTACGACCGCTCCGACCTCGTGGGCCATACGCTCAAGACCGTGCAGCACAACCTGCTGTTCGGCGCCACCCTGATCGTGGGCCTGCTGTGGCTGTTCCTGCGCAGCCTGCGCGGCTCGCTGATCGTGGCCACGGTGATCCCGCTGTCGCTGCTGGTGGCCTTCATCGGCCTGCACTGGCTGGGCATGCCGGCGAACCTGATCTCGATGGGTGCGATCGACTTCGGCATCATGGTCGACGGCGCGGTGGTGCTGGCCGAGAACATCATCCGCAACGCGCGCCACCGCCGGCCACAGACGGCCAACGACATGCGCCACATCATCGTGGACTCGGCCGTGGCCGTGGCCAAGCCCACGCTGTTCGCCATGGCCATCGTGATCGCGGCGCTGATCCCGGTGTTCTCGCTGCAGAGCATCGAGGGCCGCATCTTCCGTCCGCTGGCCATGACCTACAGCTTCGCGCTGCTGGGCGCGCTGGTCTTTGCCATGGGCCTGGTGCCGGCGCTGTGCGCGCTGTTCCTCAAGCCCAGGCATGTGATGGTGGAGGAGCCCAAGGTCTTCGAACACGCCGAGCATGGCTATCAGCACTGGATCGCCGGCGTGCTGGGCGCGGGCCGGAAGCGCTTCGCGGTAATCGCGGCCTTCACCGCCGTGCTGCTGGTCGCGGGCGTTTCCGCCAAGTGGCTGGGCACGGAATTCCTGCCCGAGCTCGACGAGGGCGATGCCTATGTGCTGGTGCAGATGCCGGCTTCCATCTCGCTGGAAAAGGGCCAGGAAGTGCTGCGCGACGTGCGCCTGCGTCTCAAGGTCTTCCCCGAGGTGATCTCGGTCACCACCGAGCAGGGCCGCCCCGAATCCGGCACGGACAACGAGACCCTGAACCTGGCCAAGGTGCTGGTGCGCCTCAAGCCCCATGGCGAATGGCGCAAGGGCCTGGACAAACCCGCGCTGATCGAGCAGATGCGCGCCACCCTGAGCGAGATTCCCGGCGTGGCCTTCAACTTCGCCCAGCCCATCCGCGACAGCGTGGAGGAATCCACTTCCGGCGCGCGCGGCCAGGTGGTGCTCAAGGTGTTCGGCCCCGAGATTCCCAAGCTGCGCGCCATCCTCGAGCAAACCGTGGGCCTGGTCGGCAAGATCGACGGCGTGGTCGACCTCGGCCTGTACCGCGATGCGCCCGCACCCCAGGTGCATGTGGAGTTCGACCGCCAGGCCCTGGCGCGCCAGGGCATCGCCATGGAAACCGCGCAGAAGAGCCTGGGCGTCGCCCTGGCCGGCAACGTGGCCACCACGCTGTGGGAGGGCGAATTCCCCGTGCCCGTGCGCGTGCGGCTGCCCTATGTGGACCGCATGGACGAGGAGCGCATCCGCAACATCGCCATTCCGCTGCCCGACGGCGGCTCCGTCCCCCTGCATTCCGTGGGCACGGTCAGCATCAAGATCGGCAACTCCTCTATCTTCCGCGAGGGCAATGCGCGCTACATGGCGCTCAAGTTCAATGTGGAAGGGCGCGACATCGGCTCCGTGGTCAAGGACACGCTGGCCACCTTCAAGGCCAATGTGCAGCTGCCCGAGGGCTACCAGGCCGTCTGGGGCGGAGAGTGGGAGAACCAGCAGCGCGCCGCCGCGCGCCTGAAGGTGGTGGTGCCGCTGTCGCTGCTCATCGTCTATGCGCTGCTGTTCGGCGCGCTGGGGCAGGCGCGCAGCGCCGGCATCATCCTGCTGTGCGCGCCGTTCGCCATGGTGGGCGGCATCGCGGCCCTGCACCTGGCGCAGATCGAGCTGTCCATCAGCGCCGCCATCGGCTTCATCGCGCTGCTGGGCCAGGTGGCGCTGGCAGGCCTGCTGGTGATCTCGGCGGTGGAAGAACTGCGCCGCCAGGGCATGCCGCTCATGGAGGCCCTGATTGCGGGCACGGCCGAGCGCATGCGCTCCATCCTGCTGGTG
>Ga0153917_1001411_pt1 | contig 9980 bp, 7 predicted proteins | sample TSFL001MetaG_FD_104695 | JGI IMG/M metagenome (GOLD analysis project Ga0153917, IMG submission 104695) | Attine ant fungus gardens microbial communities from Florida, USA - TSFL001 MetaG | ecosystem: Host-associated > Fungi > Mycelium > Unclassified | place: USA: Florida, Paynes Creek Historic... | reverse complement strand
TGCTCGATGCGGAAGGAGAGGATCGCTTCCTTGACCTTGCGGTCCATGGTCTGGTCGGAGGATAGGAGGAAGTTCTTGGCGACCTGCTGCGTGATGGTGGAGGCACCAACCGGGCGGCGGCCGGAGCCCATGTTCTGCACGTTGACCACGATCGCGCGGAAGAGGCCGGTCACGTCGACGCCGGGATGCTGGTAGAAGTTCTTGTCTTCCGCCGAGAGGAAGGCGGCCTTCACGCGGTCGGGGATCGCCTGGATCGGCAGGTAGAGGCGGCGTTCGCGGGCATATTCGGCCATCAGCGCGCCGTTGCCGGCATGAACGCGGGTCGTCACCGGCGGGGCGTAATTGTTCAAGACCTCATAATCGGGAAGATCCTTGGCCACACTTGCGAGATAGAGGGCGACCGCCCCCGCCACGCCGAGAAAGAACACGGCGCCAATCCCGAAGAAATATCCAATCAGTCTGATCATGAGCCAGTTACCGATGCCTTATGTCTTATAATGTCATCGGGCGATCCTGCCGCCCGGCCGAGCCGCCCCGGCCTCTTGTGCCGCGCCTTGCCTGTCGAAGACGAGTCGTCCCCATTTTTCCCGATCCCGTCTAGCGATCGGAATGTGAGGAAAATAGGGCTTACAGCATGCGTCGGGCCTTCGCCACCGCACAATGGCGGCCGCTGTCACTTTTCCGGCACAGGCCGATGCGGGCGAAAGTAGCATGCCTGCCCGCCCGCGTCTCGGCTATCCGCCGGCCAGGCTTAACCGCCGTTCGCGACGACGGTCGCCCGGTATTCCTCCACCGCGTTGGCGATAAGACCCGCCACCTTCTTCTGCCAGGCCGGATCGACCAGCAATTGCTCGTCCTCCTTGTTCGACAGGAAGCCGAGTTCCAGCAGGATCGAGGGCACGTCCGGCGCCGTCAGCACGCGGAAGCCGGCATGGCGGTGCGGATTGTTGATCAGCAGCACCTCGTCCTTGAACTTGCCGACGACGCTCTCGGCGAGATTGATGGAGAAGGCCTGCGTCTCGCGGCGGGTGAGGTCCAGCAGGATGTCGGCCACCTCGGCCGGCTCGTCCACGAAGGCGATGCCGGCGATCTGGTCGGAAAGGTTCTCGCGCTCGGCAAGGCTTGCGGCGAGGCTGTCGGAGGCCTTGTCGGAGATCGTGTAGACCGTCGCGCCGCGGATGTCCTTCTGCTTCAGCGTATCGGCATGGATGGAGATGAGGAGATTCGCGCCCTCGCTGCGGGCAAGCTGCACGCGCTGGGAGAGCGACAGGAACTCGTCCTTGTCGCGCGTCAGGATGGCGCGTGTGCCGGGCAGCTTGTTCAGCGCCTCGGCAAGCTGATGGGCGAAGGCCAGCGTGACGTTCTTCTCTTCCGTCTTTGTGTTGGCCCCGCGCGCGCCGTTGTCGATGCCGCCGTGGCCGGCATCGACCGCGATGACGAAGGGACCATCCGCCTTGCCGCCCGGCAGAATGACCGAAGGCTGCTCGCCGGCGGGGGCGGAAGCCTGCTGCCAGCTCTGCTTTTCCATCTGGCCCTGGCAGACCTCCCCGGTGACGATCGCCGTGTCGATGACGAGCCGGTAGCTCGCGGCCCCCTGCTCTTCCTGCACTTCCGCCAGCACCACGCCGACGGGGCGCGAGGCGGTCAGCACGATGCGGGAGCGGCCCTCTGCCATGGTGCCGTAGCGGATGTCGGAGAAGATGCCGCGCGCCTCCAGCTCGTCCGCCTTGATGCCGAAATCGGTCTCCGGCAGGTCGATCAGGACACGGTAGGGATTGGCGACATAGTGGACCTTGAAGTCCGGCTTGCGGTCGAAATCGATGATGAGGCGCGTGCGGGCGTCATCGCCGGCGATGCGGGCGCCGAAGGCGAGCAGCGGCGCGGCGGAGGCCGGTGCGGCAAGTGCCGGCGACAGGATCGCAAGGCAGAGGGCAGCGGCAAGCGCGCCCGCCGCACGGCGGAAGAAACTCATTGTCGGAAGGTTCGGCATCACCACCTGCAGTCCGTTCAAACGCGTGGAAACCGCGCGATGCGGCGCTGGACAAGGCCTATAGATGCCCCCATATGGTTAACCGAAGCTTGCCGCGCGCACCCGTCGGCGGGTTCACGCACAGATCACGGCAAATCGATCAAGATTATGACGCTTTTGGCTTTTCCCTTGCCATTGTGACATATCCGCCATAAAAGCAAAATCAGGGAAAAAGAATTGACGGGATAGAATCGCTTAGAGCAGGCAGCCACTCCTTCGGGATCTTGGCGCCGAACCGGGCCTTCATCCGCCGTCGCGCTGCTTTTTCCCGGCCGATTAGATCGCGTAAACCGGCGGTGGCCGGAACAGTCAAGGTGGATTTCCACCGCACGCCCTTACCAAAGGGCATTTCATCGGACCGAACAGGTCTATGGCACTGGCATTCTCGTTGGACGTTGATGTTGTCACGGCGGATTTTATCAGAGGGTAACCGGCATCGGGGCGCATGCGTTCCGGCCTCCCTCCGTCCGCTTACCCCTCACCGGGGCCCGACGGGAACTTACTTATCCGGCGCATCCCTCTCCTCCCCCGGCCCATCCCTTTCAGGGATCGGCTCGCCGCCAGGATTGCGGCTGCGCCGAGGAGCTCAAATTACATGGCAGAGAAAATGCTTATCGACGCGTCTCACGCTGAGGAGACGCGGGTTGTCGTCGTACGCGGGAACCGCATAGAAGAATTCGACTTCGAATCCGAACACAAGAAGCAGATCCGCGGCAATATCTACCTTGCCAAGGTCACGCGCGTCGAACCGTCGCTCCAGGCGGCCTTCGTCGATTACGGCGGCAACCGCCACGGCTTCCTGGCCTTCGCCGAAATCCACCCGGATTACTACCAGATCCCCCTCGCCGATCGTCAGGCTCTCCTGAAGGCCGAGGCCGAGGAACATCGCCGCGACGACGATATCGAGCCGATCGAGACGGGCACGCGCGCCTCCGAGGAGAGCGAAGCACCGGCCGAGCCGGAAGTCGCCGAGGCCTCCGCCGATCTTGCCGCCGAGGAAGCGCCGGCCGAAAAGCCGAAGAAGCCCCGCCGCACCCGCAAGGCCAAGACGAAGACCGAAGAAGAAGCACCGGCCGCCGAGGAAGCCGCCGCTCCCAGCGAGGGCAGCGACGACGAGACGCCCGGCGGCGCGATGGCCATGGCCGTCGATACCGACGAGATCTCCGAGCCGGCCGAGCGCAAGCGTGGCCGTCGCCGCCGCGATGACGACGATGACGACGATCACAACGGCGAGGAAAAGGAAGTCATCGAATCCGTCGGCGCCGAAGACGCCATGGAAGAGGTGCCGGACCGCGTGCAGCGCAAGCCGCGCAAGCAGTACCGCATCCAGGAAGTCATCAAGCGCCGCCAGATCCTGCTCGTGCAGGTCGCCAAGGAAGAGCGCGGCAACAAGGGCGCGGCTCTCACCACGTACCTGTCGCTCGCCGGCCGCTATTCCGTCCTGATGCCGAATACGGCGCGCGGCGGCGGCATTTCCCGCAAGATCACCAACCTGCAGGACCGCAAGCGCCTGAAGGAAATCGCCCGCGACCTCGAGGTTCCGCAGGGCATGGGCGTGATCCTGCGCACCGCCGGCGCGAACCGCACCCGCGTCGAGGTCAAGCGCGACTTCGAATACCTGATGCGCCTGTGGGAGAACGTCCGCACGCTGACGCTCGCCTCCACCGCGCCCTGCCTCGTCTATGAGGAAGGCTCGCTCATCAAGCGCTCGATCCGCGACCTCTACAACAAGGACATCAGCGAGATCGTCGTTGCCGGCGAAGAAGGCTACCGCGAGGCGAAAGCCTTCATGAAGATGCTGATGCCGAGCCACGCGAAGGTCGTCCAGCCCTACCGCGACGTGCATCCGATCTTCTCGCGCTCGGGCATCGAAGCCCAGCTCGACCGCATGCTGCAGCCGCAGGTGACGCTGAAGTCCGGCGGCTACATCATCATCAACCAGACCGAGGCGCTCGTCTCGATCGACGTCAACTCCGGTCGCTCGACCCGCGAGCACTCCATCGAGGAGACCGCGCTCCAGACGAACCTGGAAGCGGCGGAAGAAGTGGCGCGCCAGCTTCGCCTGCGCGACCTTGCCGGCCTCGTCGTCATCGACTTCATCGACATGGAGGAGAAGCGCAACAACCGGGCCGTCGAGAAGCGTCTGAAGGACCATCTCAAGAACGACCGGGCGCGCATCCAGGTCGGCCGCATCTCGCATTTCGGCCTGCTCGAAATGTCGCGCCAGCGCATTCGCGCCTCGGTTCTCGAATCGACCATGCAGACCTGCCCGCACTGCAACGGCACGGGCCATATCCGCTCGCAGTCGTCGGTTGCGCTGCATGTCCTGCGCGGCATCGAGGAATATCTCCTCAAGAACACGACGCACGACATCACCGTCCGTACCACGCCGGACATCGCGCTCTACCTGCTCAACCACAAGCGTGGCACGATCATCGACTATGAGGCCCGCTTCGGCGTCGCCATCATCATCGAGGCCGATGCCCATGTCGGCGCGCAGCACTTCGCGATCGACCGCGGCGAGCCCGTCGAGAACCCGGTCAAGATCGAACAGCTCCTGCATTTCGAGCCGGAGCCGGAAGAAGACGACGTCGTGATCGAGGACGAGATCGACGAAGAGGAAGAAGACGCACGTCCCGCCGCTGCGGGCCAGGCCTCGCCGTCCGCCTCCTCCGACGAGAACGGCCGCAACAAGCGCAAGCGCCGCCGCCGCCGTCGCGGCCGCGGCCGCGAGAATGGCGAAGGCACCGATACGGCCTCCTTCGGCGGCGAACAGGCCGGCGACGAGGACGTCCTCGACGATGACGAGGCGGAAGGCGACGACGGTCAGGAAACCGCACAGGCCGATGCCGACGATTCGTCCGAGACGCGCCGCAAGCGCCGCCGCCGCGGCAAGCGCGGTGGCCGCCGCAACCGCCCCGAAGACGGCGTGGAAGCAGCAGCCGATGGCGACGACGCCGAAGGTGATGGCGAAAGCGACGAGGACGCGTCGGAAGATGCCGTCGCTGTCGAGGCCGAGGTAGACGTCGCCGCCGAGGAAGCGCCGGTCGAGCCGGTTGCCGAAGAGGCGCCCGCCAAGCCGAAGCGCGCGCGCCGCAGCCGTGCCAAGGCCGCAGCCGAAACGCCGGCCGATGAAGCTGCCCGTAGCGAGGTCGAGGCACAGCCCGCGCCGGTTCCGGCCGAGCCGGCAGCCGAAGCGACGCCGGTCGAACCGGAAGTCGAGACGGCCGCCGCCGATCTTGCCGAGCCGGCGAAGCCGGTCCGCGCGAACCGCGACATCAGCAACATCGCGTCCGAACCGGTGGTGAAGTCTTCCACCGCCAAGGAAGGCGCGCAGGAAGACGAGTCCGAAAAGCCCAAGAAGGGTGGCTGGTGGCAACGCCGCGGCTTCTTCTAAGAAGCTGCCTGCATTACGGAATTTAAAAAGGCCCGGTGAAAACCGGGCCTTTTTCTTGCGCGGGAATCGGGTGGCTGCGCCCTCCTCCTTCTGCGACATCGCTGTCGCCAGAACCAACAGGAGTTTCCCATGACACGCCTCGACGACCAGGTCGCCATCATCACCGGCGCAAGCTCCGGCATCGGCCGGGCCGCCGCGCTGCTTTTCGCCCTGCAGGGCGCGAAGGTCGTGCTTTCCGCCCGCGGACGCGAACGGCTGGAAGCGGTCGCCGACGAAATCCGCGCGGCCGGCGGTTCGGTCGCAGCCATTGCCGGCGATGTGAGCGAGGAAGCGCATCACGAAGCGCTGGTCGATGCCGCGCGGACGGAATTCGGCGGGCTCGACATCGCCTTCAACAATGCCGGCACGACGGGGCCGGTCGGCGCCCTGCCCGCGCTTTCCATGACGGAATGGCAGAAGGTACTCGACGTCAACCTGACGAGCGGCTTCCTGGCGGCGAAGTACCAGCTTCCCGCCCTGGAGGCGCGCGGCGGCGGCAGCCTCGTCTTCACCTCCACCTTCGTCGGCCATACGGCGGGCTTTCCGGGGCTGGCTGCCTATGCCGCCTCGAAATCCGGGCTCATCGGCCTCGTGCAGGTGCTCGCCTCGGAATATGGCCGCAAGGGTATCCGCGTGAATGCGCTGCTGCCCGGCGCGACGGATACGCCCATGGGCCGCGAAGTGGCCAATACGCCCGAGGCGCTGCAATTCGTCGCCGGCCTCAACGCTTTCAAGCGCATTGCAGCGCCGGAAGAAATCGCGGAAGCCGCGCTGTTCCTCTGCTCGCCGGCCTCCAGCTTTACGACCGGCACGGCGATGCTCGTCGACGGCGGCGTGTCGATCAACCGCGTCTGAGAAAGTGATTCAGGTGCCTGAAAGATCGAATCCGCTTGCGGACGCAAGCCACTGAAGCGGAATCGCTTTCGGCCTCAGGCGAGCCAGCGCGCGAGGCGGTCGACCGCCTCGCTCATCTCCTCGAAGGAGCCGGCATAGGAAAAGCGCATGGTGTGGTGGCCGTCGCGCGGATCGAAGTCGATGCCGGGCGTTGCCGCCACATCCGTCTCGGCCAGCATGCGGCGGGCGAAGGCCATGCTGTCATTGGTGAAGCGGCTGACATCGACATAGGCATAGAAGGCGCCGTCCATCGGCGAGGCGATGGAGAAGCCGAGCTGCGGCAGGCGCTCGACGAGGAAATCGCGGTTCACGCGGTAGGCGTCGCGATAGACGTTCAGCTCCGCCTCCGCGCCGAGCGCGGCTTCCGCGGCAATCTGGGACAGTTCCGGCGCGGAGATGTAGAGGCTCTGCGCGATGCGCTCGACCGGGCGTACCAGCTTTTCCGGCAGCACCATCCAGCCGATCCGCCAGCCGGTCATGCAATAGTATTTCGAGAAGGAGTTGATGATCACCGCCTCCTCGCCGAATTCCAGCGCCGTCGCCTCTTCGCCGACGAAGGTGAGGCCGTGATAGATCTCGTCCGAGATGAAGGCGATGCCGTTCCCCCGGCAATAGGCCGAGAGCGCCGCAAGGTTCGCACGACCCGTCACGGTGCCGGTCGGGTTGGCGGGGCTTGCCAGCAGCACGCCGTCGATGCGACCCGCCGCTTCCAGCGCCTCGGGCGTCAGCGTGAAGCCGTTCTCGGCGCTCACCTCGATCTCCACCGTCTCGATGCCGAGCGCGGCGAGGATGTTGCGATAGGCCGGATAGCCGGGGCGCGCGATGGCGACGCGGTCGCCCGCATCGAACAGCGCGAGGAAGGCGAGATTGAAGCCGGCGGAGGAGCCCGTGGTGATGGCGATGCGGCCGGGATCGACCGTAACGCCGTGGCGGGTCCGGTAGAAATCCGCAATGGCCTGCCGCAGCGAAAGAAGGCCCAGCGCATCCGTATAACCGACGCGGCCGATCTCCAGCGCCCGGCGCGCAGCCTCTCGGGCGGCCTGCGGCGCGGGATGGACGGGCTGGCCGACGGCCATCGAGATCACCGGCCGGCCGGCCGCGCGGCGCTTCGTCGCCTCGGCGAGCACGTCCATGGCGTGAAAGGGTTCGACTGCACCGCGGCGGGAGAGTTTCATGGGTTTTGCTTCCGGTTGGTGGGATGCGGCCTTCCTGCCGCAAGATGCCGGCCTTCACAATCCCGCGAGGGCCGAAAATCCGCCGCTTTTGCCCTATCGTTTGCATGCCGCCCGCCATAAGGTCGTTGAAAGCGCTGCGCAGCGCATTGACGCGCGGGTGCCGCCAATGGCACTTCTCCGGCGCATCAAGGACGAGGACAGGACAGACATGACATTCCAGACGAAGCTCGCGGCCACCGTCGCTCTCACCATCGCGGTCGCAGCCCCCCTTCCCGCTCTCGCCCTCGACGACGCGCAGAAGAAGGAGATGGGCGAGTTCATCAAGGAATATCTCGTCGAGAATCCGGAAATCCTGCTCGACGTGCAGGAAGCCCTGCAGAAGAAGCAGGAAGCGCAGCAGCAGGCCAAGGCCCAGTCCGCCATCACCGACAACGAGAAGGCGATCTTCTCCTCGCCCTACGACATCGCGCTCGGCAATCCTAAGGGCGACGTCACCATCGTCGAGTTCTTCGACTACAATTGCGGCTACTGCAAGCGGGCCCTCTCCGACATGGACGAGTTGCTGAAGGAGGACAAGAACATCCGCTTCGTCCTCAAGGAGCTGCCGATCCTCGGCCCCGATTCGCTTGCCGCCCACAAGGTGAGTGCCGCCTTCCGCGATCTCTCGCCGGAGAAATACGGGGAATTCCACCGTGCCTTGCTCGGCGGCGAAGGCCGCGCGACGGAGGAGAGCGCCATTGCGCTTGCCGCCAGCATGGGCGTTCCGGAAGCCGATATCCGCAAGACCATGACCGAGAAGCCGCATGACGACGCGGTGCGCCAGGCCTATTCGCTGGCCAACGACCTCGGCATCACGGGCACGCCGTCCTACGTGATCGGCCAGGAAATGGTGTTCGGCGCGGTCGGCGTGGACGACCTGAAGGAAAAGATCGCCAATGTGCGCGCCTGCGGCAAGGCGAACTGCTCGTAAGCGCCATTTTCTCGCCATGCTGGCCGTGTTGAGCCTTTGGCTTGTGGACACGCCCTTTCGACCGGCAAAGCCCCTTCCCTTGGGGCTTTCCTCACGCAAACCGCCGGTCTATAGGTAAATCTCTATCCAGCATGCGGAATTGCGAATGGCTTTACCCCTTTTCGTGCTCAACGGCCCCAACCTGAACGCACTCGGCAAACGCGAGCCCGGTATCTATGGCGGCCAGACGCTCGCCGATATCGAGGCTCTCTGCAAGGCCGAGGGCGAGACGCTGGGCTTTGCCGTCGATTTCCGCCAGTCCAACCATGAAGGCGATCTGGTCGACTGGATCCATGAGGCCGGCGATGTCGCTGCCGGCGTCGCCATCAACGCCGGTGCCTATACCCACACCTCGATCGCGCTGCACGACGCCATCCGCGCCGTGAAGGTCCCGGTCGTCGAACTGCACCTTTCCAACGTGCATGCCCGCGAGGAATTCCGCCACAAATCGATGATTGCGCCCGCCGTGAAGGGCGTCATCTGCGGTTTCGGTGCGCATAGCTATGTCCTCGCGCTCCATGCGCTGTCATCCATCACGAAATAAGAAGAACCAGAGGCTCACTTCCATGGCTGAAAAGAAACACGGCATCGATCAGGCTCTGATCCGCGATCTCGCCAACATCCTCAACGAGACGGACCTGACGGAGATCGAAGTGGAGCAGGACGACCTGCGCATCCGCGTCTCGCGCGCCGGCACGCCGCAATATGTCCAGGCGCCGATCGCCGCCCCCGTTGCCGCCAGCGCAGCGCCCGCACCGGTCGCCGCAGCAGCCGCGCCCGCCGATGCCCGCAGCAACAAGAACGCCGTGACCGCGCCGATGGTGGGCACCGCCTATCTTTCGCCCGCCCCGGGCGCCCGCCCCTTCATCGAGGTCGGCGCGAGCGTCAAGGAAGGCCAGACCATCCTCATCATCGAAGCCATGAAGACGATGAACCAGATCCCCGCGCCGCGCTCGGGCAAGGTCACCGAAATCCTCGTCTCGGATGCGAGCCCGGTCGAATATGGCGAACCGCTGATCGTCATCGAATAAGGCGGATCCCATGATCTCCAAAGTCCTCATTGCCAACCGCGGCGAAATCGCCCTTCGCGTCCTTCGGGCGTGCAAGGAGCTGGGCATCGCCACGGTCGCCGTGCATTCGACGGCCGACGCCGACGCCATGCATGTGCGCCTTGCCGACGAGAGCGTGTGCATCGGCCCGCCCCCGTCGCGCGAAAGCTACCTGAACATCCACCAGATCGTCGCCGCCTGCGAGATCACCGGCGCCGACGCCGTGCATCCGGGCTACGGCTTCCTGTCGGAGAACGCCAAGTTCGCGGAAATCCTCGACGCGCACGGCATCACCTTCATCGGCCCGACGGCGGAGCATATCCGCATCATGGGCGACAAGATCACCGCCAAGCAGACGGCGCAGGAACTCGGCATTCCCGTCGTTCCC
>Ga0153917_1001410_pt1 | contig 9981 bp, 21 predicted proteins | sample TSFL001MetaG_FD_104695 | JGI IMG/M metagenome (GOLD analysis project Ga0153917, IMG submission 104695) | Attine ant fungus gardens microbial communities from Florida, USA - TSFL001 MetaG | ecosystem: Host-associated > Fungi > Mycelium > Unclassified | place: USA: Florida, Paynes Creek Historic... | reverse complement strand
GTTTCAGGTAATTCGTAAGGAGCAAGTCTATTAGAAAATAGGCGAAAGGAGAAAAGTCATGGCGAACAACAAAGTTAGAATTAGATTAAAATCATTTGATCACAAAATTTTAGATGGATCTGCAGAAAAAATTATAGGTGCTGCTAAGAAATCTGGAGCACAGGTAGTAGGTCCTGTACCATTACCAACAGAAAAAGAAATTTATACAATATTAAGAGCAGTTCATAAGTATAAAGACTCACGTGAACAATTTGAGATCAGAACACACAAACGTCTAATTGACATTGTAAATCCTACACCGGAAACGATTGATGTTTTAACAAGGTTAGAATTACCAAGTGGTGTAGATATTGAAATTAAGTTATAAGAAAGGTAAAGGTGTAACTCATGAAAGGAATCTTAGGTCGTAAGATGGGAATGACTCAAGTCTTTACAGCTGATGGTGTTTTAATTCCAGTAACAGTTGTACAAGCAACAGACAATGTTGTTTTACAAAAGAAAACAGTTGCTACTGATGGATACAATGCTATTCAAGTTGGTTTTGAAGATAAGAGAGAAAAATTAGCTAATAAAGCTGAATTAGGTATTGTAAAAAAGGCTGATACAGCTCCTAAGCGCTTCATTAAAGAATTTCGTTATGACGAAATGATGAGTTATGAAGTTGGAGATAAAATTAGTGTTGATAGCTTCGTAGCTGGTGAAGTTGTGGATGTAACTGGAACTTCAAAAGGTAAAGGTTATCAAGGTGTTATTAAAAGACATGGACAAAAAATCGGTCCTAAAGGACATGGTTCAGGAGCTCACAGAATTATTGGTTCAATGGGGCCAATCGCTCCAAACCGTATTGCTCCAGGTAAAAAAATGCCAGGACAAATGGGACATGTAACAAGAACGGTTCAAAATTTAGAAGTTGTTGCTGTTGATGTAGAAAACAGTGTATTGTTAATTAAAGGTTCCGTACCAGGACCGAAAAAAGGTTTAGTTGTTGTAAAATCAGCAATCAAAGCTAATGGAAAAGTTAAGGAACTTGAAGAATTAGTAGATTACAGCGAAGTAGAAACTCCTGTAGTTGAAGAAGCTGCTGAAACTGCAGCAGCGGAATAGTTTAGGGAAGGAGGACTACATATGCTTAAGATAAAAGTATATAACCAAGAAGGTGCAGATGTTAAAGAATTAGAATTAAATGATACAGTATTTGGCATTGAACCAAATAATCAAGCTATCTTTGATATGGTTTTATTACAAAGAGCATCTTTAAGACAAGGTACTCATAAAGTGAAAAACCGTACGGAAGTTCGTGGTGGTGGAAAAAAACCATGGCGTCAAAAAGGAACTGGTAGAGCGAGACAAGGAACAATTCGTGCTCCGCAATGGCGTGGTGGAGGAGTTGTCTTTGGTCCAACACCTAGAAGTCACAAATTTAAATTAAATCGTAAGGTTAGAAGATTAGCATTAAAATCGGCATTATCTACGAAGGTACAAGACAATGAATTTATGGCTTTAGATGCTATTACAATAGAGGTTCCAAAAACAAAAGAAATGGTAAAAGTTTTAGCAAATTTAGAAGCTCCAACAAAAACATTACTTGTTGTTGATGAAATACAAGAAAATTTAGCAAGATCTTCTAACAACATTCCAGGAGTTAAAATTTTAGATGCAAAACGTCTTAACGTTTATGATATCTTAAACAGCGATAAGTTAATTATGACAGAAGCTGCAATCAAATCAGTTGAGGAGGTACTAGTATAATGGCGCATATTACAGATGTATTAAAAAAACCAGTACTTACTGAAAAATCATTAACACTACAATCAAATGAAAATAAATATACATTTGATGTAGACGTAAAAGCTAACAAAATAGAAGTCAAACAAGCAGTTGAAGCAATGTTTGGTGTAAAGGTGTTAAGTGTTAATATTATGAATGTAAAACCCAAGAAAAAAAGAATGGGTAAATATGAAGGTAAAACAAACAGAAGAAGAAAAGCAATTGTAAAATTAGCTGAAGGTGAAGAAATAAATTACTTTGAAGAAAAGTAATATCACCATAAATATTGGGACGCTCAATCCCAGATAACTAAAACAGGAGGAAACTGAAGATGGCAATCAAAACATATAAGCCAGTCACAAATGGTCGTCGTAATATGACTTCATTAACATACGAAGAAATTACAACAAATAAACCAGAAAAATCTTTAGTTGCTAAACAAAGTAAAAAAGGTGGACGTAATAATCAAGGGGTTATTACAACACGTCATCACGGTGGAGGTCATAAACGTAAATATCGTATGATTGACTTCAAACGTAATAAAGATGGTATTGTAGGTAAAGTAGCAACTATTGAATATGATCCAAATAGAACCGCAAATATTGCGTTAATTCATTATGTAGATGGTGAGAAGCGATATATCTTAGCACCTAAAGGGTTAGAAGTAGGGATGCAAATCGTCTCAGGACCAGAGGTGGATATTAAGATAGGAAACGCATTACCAATGGGGAATATACCTGAAGGTACAGTTATCCATAACATTGAAATGCAACCAGGAAAAGGTGGACAAATCGCGAGATCTGCAGGTGTGTCTGCACAAATCCTAGGGAAAGAAGAAAAATATGTAATTGTAAGATTAGCTTCTGGAGAAGTTCGTAAACTTCTTGCTGTATGTAGAGCTACAATCGGGGTTGTCGGAAACGAAGATCACGGATTAGTAAACTATGGTAAAGCTGGTCGTATGAGATGGAAAGGTGTTAGACCTACTGTCCGTGGTTCAGTTATGAACCCAAATGATCATCCACATGGTGGTGGGGAAGGTAAAACTTCTATTGGGCGTAAAGCACCAATGACACCATGGGGTAAAAAGGCAATGGGTGTTAAAACTAGAAATAATAAGAAAGCTTCGACTAAATTAATTGTACGCCGTCGAGGTGCTAAATAAAGGAGGAAGAGGTAGATGACACGTAGTTTAAAAAAGGGACCATTCGTAGATGAACACTTAATGAAAAAAGTGGAAGCATTAAATGAGTCTGGAAAAAAACAAGTTATTAAAACTTGGTCAAGACGTTCAACAATCTTCCCTCAATTTATTGAGCATACATTTGCTGTGTATAATGGAAGAGAACATATACCAGTTTACGTCTCAGAAGATATGGTTGGACATAAGTTGGGAGAATTCGCTCCAACAAGAACATTCCGTGGCCATGAGGCTGATGATAAAAAAACAGGTAAGAAATAAGAGAGGAGATTATAAACATGGAAGCTAGAGCAACAGCTAAAATGATTCGTGTTGCCCCTCAAAAAGCAAGATTAGTAGTTGACTTAGTAAGAGGCAAGCAAGTTAAAGAAGCACTAGGTATATTAGAATATGTAAATAAAAGTGCAACTCCTGCAATCATTAAAGTCGTAAAATCTGCTGCACAAAATGCTGTATATAATGAAAACGCTGAAGCAGAAAATTTATATATCAAAGAAATTTATGTAGACGAAGGTCCTACATTAAAACGATTCCGTGCAAGAGCTAAAGGAAGCGGAACTAGAATTTTAAAAAGAACTAGCCACATTACGTGCGTGGTTGCAGAAAGATAGGAGGTCAGATTTATGGGTCAAAAAGTAAGTCCAATTGGATTACGCGTTGGTATAAACCGTAATTGGGATTCAAGATGGTATGCTAATGATAAGGATTTTGCTTCATTATTGCATGAAGATATTAAAATTCGTGATTTCTTATTAAAGAAACTTAAAGCTGCTTCTGTCGCTAAAGTGGAAATTGAGAAATCTAAAAACCGTGTTACTATCTTTGTTCACACATCTAGACCAGGTGTTGTTATCGGAAAAGATGGTGAATCAGTAGATTTATTAAGAAAAGAAGTAAGCAAAATGACAAATAATAAACAAGTATTTATTAATATTGTCGAAATTAAAAATCCAGATATTGTAGCACAGTTAGTGGCTAACAATATCGCTGAACAATTAGAAAACCGTGCTTCTTTTAGAACTGTGCAAAAACGTTGTATTCAAAGAACAATGAGAGCAGGAGCTAAAGGAATTAAAACAAGCGTTTCAGGACGTTTAGGTGGGGCTGATATGGCTCGTACCGAAGGGTATTCAGAAGGAAATGTCCCTCTTCATACTTTAAGAGCTGATATTGATTATGCTACTGCCGAAGCAGATACTACTTATGGTAAATTAGGAGTTAAAGTTTGGATTTGTAAGGGAGAAATCCTTCCTGAAAAGAAAGGGGATAAATAATCATGTTGATGCCTAAAAGAACGAAATACAGAAGACCACATCGAGTTAAATATGAAGGTAAGGCAAAAGGTGGAACGGAAGTATCGTTTGGTGAATATGGATTACAAGCAACAGAAGGAGCTTGGATTACATCTCGTCAAATTGAAGCGTCACGTATCGCTATTAACCGTCACATGAAACGTGGTGGAAAAGTATGGATTAGAATTTTCCCGCATTTAGCTAAAACTAAAAAACCATTGGAAGTACGTATGGGATCTGGTAAAGGTTCCCCAGAAGAATGGGTAGCAGTTGTTAAAACTGGTCGTGTTCTATTTGAAGTAGCAGGCGTTGAAGAAAGCGTAGCTAGGGAAGCGTTACGACTAGCATCTCATAAATTACCTATTAAATGTAAGATCATTGGAAAGGGTGAATAGTTATGACAGTGCAAGAAATCAAACAATTAGAAAACGCTGATTTATTAGTGAAAATTGAAGAATACAAGAAAGAGCTATTTGGACTTCGTTTCCAACAAGCAACAGGACAATTAGAAAACACTGCGCGTATTAGAGAAGTTCGTAAGTCTATTGCTAGAATTAAAACAATAATTAGAGAAAGAGAACTTAACAGATAGGGAGATACAAGATGGAAAGAAATAATCGTAAAGTTTATACTGGAACAGTTGTATCTACTAAAATGGATAAAACTATTACAGTGCAAGTTGAAACACAGGTTAAACATAAGCTATATGCTAAACGAATGAAATCATCAACTAAGTTTAAAGCACATGATGAAGCAGGCGTAGCAAAAGATGGAGACATTGTTAAAATCATGTCAACAAGACCATTATCTGCAACAAAACGCTTCCGTTTAGTAGAAGTTGTTAAAAAAGCAGAAACAGTTTAAAGATATTTAATACTCGAAAAAGGAGGTCGAATAGAAATGATCCAAAACGAGAGCAGATTAAAAGTTGCTGACAATACAGGAGCTAAAGAAGTACTAGTTATTAGAAACTTAGGTGGCTCTAATAGAAAATTTAGTAATATAGGTGATGTAGTCGTATGTACGATAAAACATGCAACACCTGGTGGAAGTGTAAAAAAAGGTGAAGTAGTAAGAGCAGTTATCGTAAGAAGTAAATATGGTGTAGGACGAGACAATGGATCGTACATTAAATTTGATGATAATGCTTGCGTAATTATAAAAGATGACAAATCCCCAAAAGGGACTCGTATCTTTGGACCAGTTGCCAGAGAGTTAAGAGATGCAGATTTCATGAAAATCGTATCGTTAGCTCCTGAGGTATTATAGTAGGAGGACTAAACATGAAAATCCGTGTAGGTGATACTGTAGAAGTTATCGCAGGGAATGATAAAGGAAAACAAGGTGAAGTGTTACAAGTTCTTGCAAAACAAGACAAAGTAATTGTTGAAGGGGTGAATATGGTAACTAAACATATAAAACCTTCACAAGCGGATCCTGATGGTGGAATAATAACAAGAGAAGCACCAATTCATGTTTCTAATGTTGCATTCTATGATTCAAAAGCCAAAGCTCCAGTGAAATTAGGTTACAAAGTAACTGAAGATAAAGATGGTAAGAAAACTAAAGTACGTGTAAACAAAAAAACACAGGCTGAAGTTGATAAGAAGAAAAAGAAATAAGAAGGAGGATAAGGGATGAACCGATTAAGAGAACGTTATGAAAACGAAGTAATCAAATCAATGATGGAAAAATTCAATTATTCTTCAAAAATGCAAGCACCGAAAATTGAAAAAATTGTTTTGAATATCGGTGTAGGTGATGCAGTATCTAACTCTAAATTATTAGATGATGCAGTTGCTGAATTAGCCTTAATTACTGGACAAAAACCAGTAACAACAAAAGCAAAGAAATCAATTGCTGGATTCAAATTGCGTGAAGGTGTACCAATTGGGTGCAAAGTAACTTTACGTGGTGAAAGAATGTATGAATTTTTAGATAAATTAGTAAACATATCTTTACCTCGTGTTAGAGATTTCAGAGGTGTTTCTAATGATTCATTTGATGGAAGAGGAAATTACACGCTAGGTGTTAAAGAGCAATTAATTTTCCCAGAAATCAACTTTGATAAAGTAAATAAATTAAGAGGTATGGATATTGTATTCGTAACTACTGCCAAGACAGATGAAGAGGGGCATGAGTTACTAACACAATTAGGAATGCCTTTCAAAAAACAATAGAAGGAGGACCTTAAAGCGTGGCTAAAACATCAATGAAGGTGAAACAACAACGTCCTCAAAAATTCAAAGTACGTGAATATACACGTTGCGAACGTTGTGGTAGACCACATTCAGTAATTAGAAAGTTTAAACTTTGTAGAATTTGCTTCCGTGAGTTAGCATACAAAGGTGAAATTCCAGGTGTGAAAAAAGCAAGCTGGTAATTATTGATAATTAATAAATTTATTCCTAGAGTGGAAGGAGGACTAGCAAATGGTAATGACAGATCCAATTGCAGATATGTTAACAAGAATCCGTAATGCCAATAGACAACGTCATGATGAAGTGATGGTACCGGCGTCAAATTTAAAAGTAGACATAGCGCAAATTTTAAAAAATGAAGGATTCATTAAAGGATATAAAGTTGAGGGTGAAGGCCCAATTAAAAATATTAATATCACTTTAAAATATAGAGGAAATGATAGAGTAATCACAGATTTAAAGAGAATTTCTAAACCTGGGTTACGTGTATATGCAAAAGTAGATGAAATTCCTAGAGTATTAAATGGTTTAGGAATCGTTATTTTATCTACATCTCAAGGATTAATGACTGACAAGCAAGCAAAAGCTTCACAAGTCGGTGGAGAGGTTTTAGCATATATCTGGTAGTAAAAAATCAAATTACAGGAGGTGTAACTGATGTCTCGTGTTGGAAATAAAATTATTAGCATACCTGAAGGGGTTACTGTTGAAATCGCAAGCGATAACACAGTAACAGTAAAAGGAGCTAAAGGGACTTTAGTAAAACAATTTTCACCAGTGATTACGTTAGAACAAAATGATGGGGTAATTACTGTTAGTAGAAATAGTGAACAAAAAATGCATAAACAATTACACGGTACAACTAGAGCTTTACTTGCAAACATGATAGAGGGTGTACATAACGGATTCAAAAAAGAATTGGAAATCGTTGGTATCGGATATCGTGGACAAATGAAAGGGAATACCTTGGTATTAAATATTGGATATTCTCATTTAGTTGAAATTGAATCAGAAGAAGGAGTAACAATAGAAACTCCATCACAAACAAAAATTGTTGTTTCTGGTACGGACAAAGAACGTGTAGGAGAAATTGCTGCGCGCATTCGTGCAACAAGAAAACCTGAACCATATAAAGGTAAAGGAATCCGATATGCAGATGAAAGAATCATTAGAAAAGAAGGTAAAACTGCTGGTAAGAAGTAGTTAGCTAAAGAAGGGAGTTATGTAATCAATGGCAAAACAAAAAACTCGTAACGACGTACGTTTAAAGCGTCATGCTAGAGTACGTAATAAAATAAGTGGAACTCCTGAATGTCCACGATTAAACGTGTTTCGTTCTAATGCTCATATTCACGCTCAAATCATTGATGATGTAAATGGTGTGACTTTAGCTAGCGCGTCAAGCGTTGATATGAAATTAGAAAATGGATCAAATATTGCGGCTGCAACTGCTGTAGGAGCAGAAGTTGCCAAAAAAGCGCAAGAGAAGAAAATTGAAAAAGTAGTGTTTGACCGTGGTGGATATATTTATCATGGTCGTGTGAAGGCTTTGGCAGAGGCTGCTAGAGAAGCTGGATTAAAATTCTAGAAGGAGGTCAATATGGAACAACGTAAACCAAGAGCTAATGGACCAAGAAATAATGGGCCAAGGAATAAAGGACCTAGAAGAAACGCACCAAGAAGAGAAGAAAAAGAGTTTGAAGAACGTGTTGTTACAATTAACCGTGTTACTAAAGTAGTTAAAGGGGGACGTAAATTCCGTTTTGCTGCATTAGTAGTTATTGGTGACAAAAAAGGCAGAGTAGGATTCGGTACTGGTAAAGCTAATGAAGTACCTGATGCTATTCGCAAGGCATCTGAAAATGCTAAAAGAAACGTAATCAAAGTTCCTTCTATTCACGGAACAATTCCTCATCAAGTAACAGGAAATTATGGGTCAGGTAAAGTATTTATTGGACCTGCTTCTCAGGGTACTGGAATTATCGCTGGGGGTCCTGTTCGTGCGGTTGTTGAATTAGCTGGGTATCATGATATTTTATCTAAATCATTAGGTTCAAGAACACCAATCAACATGGTGCGAGCTACAATGGAAGGATTAGCATCTTTGAAAACAGTTAATCAAGTAGCAGAATTAAGAGATAAGAAAGTAGAAGAAATTTTTGGATAGGAGGCAATTAAAATGGCAAGTAAAACACTTAGCATAACGCTGAAAAAAAGCCCTATTGGTTGTCTACCAAAACAAAGAGCGACACTTCAAGCGTTAGGATTAACAAAAGTAAATAAAACAGTGGAAAAACAAAATAACGAATTTACTCAAGGAATGATTAAAATCGTTGAACACCTAATCAAAGTAGAAGAGAAATAGGAGGTGTAATCATGAAACTACACGAATTACAATACACAGAAGGTGCACGTAAAGCCAGAAAGCGTGTTGGACGTGGGACAAGTTCTGGCTCTGGTAAAACTGCAGGTAGAGGAACAAAAGGTCAAAATTCTAGATCTGGTGGTGGAAAGAAACCTGGATTTGAAGGTGGGCAATTACCATTATTCAAACGTATACCAAAACGTGGTTTTACAAACTTTAATAGAACTGAGTATACAGTAGTAAACTTACAACAATTACAAGTATTTGAAGCGGGATCAACAGTATGTCCAAAAGCCCTTAAAGAGGCTGGAATTATTAAAAAAGAGTTAGATGGTGTTAAAATCCTAGGTAATGGAGAACTTGATAGAGCTTTAACTGTTAAAGCACATAAGTTTTCTAAGTCTGCACTAGCTGCTATAGAAGCTGCAGGTGGGAAAACAGAGGTGATCTAAGGTGTTTACATTTTTGAAAAATGTATTCAAAAAAGGCGAACTTAGACAAAGGGTTGTATTTACATTAGGAATATTATTCGTATTCCGTCTAGGATCTGGAATTACTGTACCTGGAATTAACATTGCAGCAGTAAGTTCTGCTGATGCGACATCTGGTATATTTGGGATTATGAATATGTTAGGTGGTGGAACATTAGAAAGATTCTCACTTTTTGCTTTAGGTGTTTCACCATACATTACATCTTCAATTATTATTGAATTACTTTCGATGGATGTTATTCCTGCTTTAACGCAATGGAATAAAGAAGGAAATACAGGTAAAAAGAAAAAAGATCAAGTGACAAGATATATTACTTTAGCACTGGCAGCTTTACAAGCCGGAGTTATGGTATACACGTTTAACAGTGCATATGGGATTTTGGAAAATTCTACTTTTTGGTCTTATGTATATGTAACGCTAATAATGGTTGCAGGTAGTATGTTAACCATCTGGTTAGGAGATCAAATTACAAGTAAAGGAATTGGTAATGGTATATCCTTACTAATCTTTACGGGAATTGTAGCTACGCTACCAAACAGCTTTATTATTACATTCAATAATATTGTTAATTTTGATCAAGCATTTTCCGGAATTGCAAGAAATTTAGGATGGTATACGTTATTTATTATTCTATACTTATCAATTGTTATTTTTGTTGTATAT
>Ga0153917_1001409_pt1 | contig 9991 bp, 6 predicted proteins | sample TSFL001MetaG_FD_104695 | JGI IMG/M metagenome (GOLD analysis project Ga0153917, IMG submission 104695) | Attine ant fungus gardens microbial communities from Florida, USA - TSFL001 MetaG | ecosystem: Host-associated > Fungi > Mycelium > Unclassified | place: USA: Florida, Paynes Creek Historic... | reverse complement strand
GCAGTCTGGCCGGGGCCGCGAACGCACTATTCATCACGCCATCAGTGGCGAAGCGCTGTGGAGCGTGACCAGCGAAGGGCTGGACATGGCGGCCGCCCGTCGCTATGCGATTGAGCGCGGCGGCGAAGCGCTTCACGAGATGACCTTTATCGAACGCGCGGCCATGCTGAAGGCGGTGGCAAAGCACCTGCTTAGCGAGAAAGAGACGTTTTATGCCCTGTCCGCCCAGACCGGGGCGACAAAATCAGACAGCTGGGTCGATATCGAAGGCGGGATCGGCACCCTCTTCACTTACGCAAGCCTGGGCAGCCGCGAGCTGCCGGATGACACCGTGTGGCCGGAAGACGAGCTGATCCCGCTGTCAAAAGAAGGCGGCTTTGCTGCGCGTCACGTCCTGACCTCCAAATCCGGGGTGGCGGTGCACATCAACGCCTTTAACTTCCCCTGCTGGGGAATGCTGGAAAAACTGGCCCCGACCTGGCTTGCCGGCATGCCCGCCATCATCAAACCCGCCACCGCCACCGCACAGGTGACGCAGGCGATGGTGAAATCCATCGTCGACAGCGGCCTGGTGCCGGACGGCGCCATCAGTCTGATCTGCGGCGGCGCGGGGGATCTGCTCGACCAGCTCGACAGTCAAGACGTGGTGACCTTTACCGGCTCCGCCAGCACCGGGCAAAGCCTGCGCGTGCACCCGAATATTGTGGCGAATGCCATTCCGTTCACGATGGAAGCCGACTCCCTGAACTGCTGCGTGCTGGGGGAAGACGTCACGCCGGAGCAGCCGGAATTTGCCCTGTTCATTCGGGAAGTGGTGCGCGAGATGACCGCCAAAGCCGGGCAGAAATGTACGGCCATTCGCCGCATTATCGTCCCGCAGAGCCAGATTGACGCCGTGAGCCAGGCGCTGGTTGCCCGGCTGGAAAAGGTGGTGGTGGGCGACCCGGCGCAGGAAGGGGTAAAGATGGGCGCGCTGGTCAACGCCGAACAGCGTGCGGACGTGCAGGAGAAAGTGGAGCAACTGATCGCCGCAGGCTGCCAGGTCCGCCTGGGTGGCAAAGCGGATTTGCAGGCGGCTGGCGCGTTCTACCCGCCGACCCTGCTGTTCTGCCCGCAGCCGGATGAAACTCCGGCAGTGCACTCAACCGAAGCCTTTGGCCCGGTCGCGACGCTGATGCCGTATCGCAACGCGCGCCACGCAATGCAGCTTGCCCGCGCGGGCGGCGGCAGCCTGGCGGGTACGCTGGTCACCGCAGACCTGGACATTGCCCGCCAGTTTATTACCGGTGCGGCGCGCGCCCACGGGCGTATTCAGATCCTCAACGAGGAAGCCTCGAAAGAGTCCACCGGCCACGGTTCCCCGCTGCCCCAGCTGGTGCACGGTGGCCCGGGGCGCGCGGGCGGCGGCGAAGAGCTGGGCGGCCTGCGCGCGGTGAAGCACTACCTGCAGCGCACCGCCATTCAGGGCAGTCCGACCATGCTGGCCGCCATTGGCAAGCAGTGGGTGCGTGGCGCAGCGGTGCAGGAAGATCGCGTGCATCCGTTCCGCAAATACTTTGAGGAGCTGCAGCCGGGCGACAGCCTGCTGACGCCGCGCCGCACCCTGACGGAAGCGGACATCGTGAACTTTGCCTGCCTGAGCGGCGACCACTTCTACGCCCATATGGACAAGATCGGCGCGGCAGAGTCGATCTTTGGCGAGCGCGTAGTGCACGGCTACTTCCTGATTTCCGCCGCAGCAGGGCTGTTTGTTGATGCGGGCGTCGGGCCGGTGATCGCCAACTACGGCATGGAAAACTTGCGCTTTATCGAGCCGGTTAAACCGGGCGATACCATTCAGGTGCGTCTGACCTGCAAGCGTAAAACGCTGAAGAAACAGCGTACCGCCGAGGAAAAACCAACCGGCGTGGTGGAATGGGCGGTTGAGATCTTCAACCAGCACCAGCAGGCCGTGGCGCTTTACTCCATCCTGACGCTGGTGGCGCGCCAGCAGGGGGATTTCTGACACCTTCCCTTCACCGCCGTTCCTGCCGGGTGGCGCGATGCTTACCCGGCCTACGACGACCAACCGGGGTGTGACATCGCCCCGCTCTTTTTTTAACCTGGCAAGACTGGCAAATAATCTGGCAGATGCAGGCAAACGCTTTTCTCAGGCGCCTGTCAGGATAAGGCTGTCACAACACAATAAGCACAACAAACACAACAAAATGAGGTCTACGATGGGAAGCAATTCTTCTTTTTCTGCCCGTAGAACGGCGCTGGCTATGGCCGTTGCGCTGTGTTGCGCCTGGCAATCCCCTGTTTTCGCCCACGGCAGTGAGGCGCATATGGTCCCGATGGACAAAACGCTGCAGGACTTTGGCGCCGATGTTCAGTGGGATGATTACGCACAGATGTTCACCATTGCGAAAGACGGCGCCTTTGTGAAGGTCAAACCGGGCGCTAAAACCGCCATCGTCAACGGGAAAACCCTCAAGCTCGAGGTGCCGGTGGTGATGAAAGGCAAAAAAGCCTTTATCTCTGACAGCTTCATCAACGATGTTTTCCAGTCCGGTCTTGACCAGACTTTCCAGGTTGAAAAACGCCCTCACCCGCTAAACGCGCTGACGGCGGACGAAATTAAGCAAGCCGTTGAGATTGTCAAAGCCTCAGCGGATTTTAAACCGAATACCCGCTTTACCCAGATTGCCCTTGCTGAGCCAGAGAAAGCCAAAGTGTGGGACTTTGTGCTTAACGGTACGGCGGTGGATGCCCCGCGTCAGGCAAAGATTGTGATGCTCGATGGGAAGCACGTTATCGAAAGCCTGGTGGATCTGAAGGATAAAAAAATCCTGCGCTGGGAGCCGGTGAAAGATGCGCACGGCATGGTGCTGCTGGATGATTTCACCGCGGTACAGCAGATCATCAACGACAGCACGGAGTTTGCCGAGGTGCTTAAAAAACACGGCATCACCGACCCGAAAAAAGTGATTACCACGCCGCTGACCGTCGGCTATTTCGACGGTAAAGATGGCCTGAAGCAGGAAGATCGCCTGCTGAAAGTGGTGAGCTATCTGGATGTCGGCGACGGCAACTACTGGGCGCACCCGATTGAAAACCTGGTGGCCGTGGTCGATCTTGAGCAGAAGAAAATCCAGAAGATTGAGGAAGGTGCCGTTGTTCCGGTTCCGATGACGCCGCGCCCCTACGATGGCCGCGACCGTATAGAGACGCCGAAAAAACCGCTCGACATCATTGAGCCGGAAGGCAAGAACTACACCATTACCGGCGATATGGTGCACTGGCAGAACTGGGACTTCCACCTGAGCCTGGATTCCCGCGTCGGCCCGATGATTTCAACCGTCACCTATAACGACAACGGCAAAAAACGCCAGATTATGTATCAGGGGTCGCTCGGCGGCATGATCGTTCCTTACGGCGATCCGGACGTGGGCTGGTACTTTAAGGCCTATCTTGATTCCGGCGACTACGGCATGGGCACCCTGACCTCGCCGCTGGTGCGCGGTAAAGACGTGCCGTCCAACGCGGTGATGCTCAATGAAACCATCCCGGACTACACCGGCGCGCCGATGGAGATCCCGCGCGCAATCGCCATTTTCGAACGCTACGCCGGCCCGGAATATAAGCATCAGGAGATGGGCCAGCCTAACGTCAGCACCGAGCGCCGCGAACTGGTGGTGCGCTGGGTGAGTACCGTGGGCAATTACGATTACATCTTCGACTGGGTGTTCCATGAAAATGGCACCATCGGCATTGACGCCGGTGCGACGGGTATCGAAGCGGTGAAAGGCGTGCAGGCGAAAACCATGCACGATGCCACCGCCAAAGACGATACAAAATACGGTACGCTGATCGACCACAACATCGTGGGCACCACGCACCAGCACATCTACAATTTCCGTCTTGATATGGACGTGGATGGTATCAACAACAAACTGGTGGCCATGGATCCGGAAGTGAAGCCGAATACCGCCGGTGGCCCGCGCACCAGCACCATGCAGATCAATCAGTATGATATTGATACGGAGCAGCAGGCAGCGCAGAAGTTCGACCCGGGCACGATTCGCCTGCTGAGCAACACCCGTAAAGAGAACCGCATGGGCAACCCGGTTTCGTACCAGATCATCCCTTACGCGGGCGGCACGCACCCGGTGGCAACCGGCGCGAAATTTGCGCCTGACGAGTGGATTTACCATCGCCTGAGCTTTATGGACAAACAGCTGTGGGTGACCCGCTACCACCCTGATGAGCTCTACCCGGAAGGGAAATTCCCTAACCGCTCCGTGCACGACACCGGCCTGGGGCAGTACAGCAAGGATAACGAGTCGCTCAACGATCAGGATGACGTGGTCTGGATGACCACCGGCACCACCCACGTGGCACGTGCGGAAGAGTGGCCGATCATGCCGACGGAATGGGTGCATACCCTGCTTAAACCGTGGAACTTCTTCGACGAGACGCCAACGCTCGGAAAGAAAAAAGACGAAAAATAACCATCCGCCGGGCAATTGCCCGGTTTTTTTTGCCCTGAAGTTTGAGGATCGCCCTGGCTTGCTTATAGTTACTGATATCTCACCTGCATGATTTATCCCCCGGACGGGAAAGGCCTTTATGGAAAAAAGAAAACAACCGACGCTGGAACGGGCAACCTGGTCCACACGCCATGCCATGGTCATGCATGGGCTGGCGATGAACCTGCCGTGGCTCGCCTTCGTCAACGTCAGTTTCGCGGTGATGATCCTGCTGCGACACATCCTGCTTAAGGCCAGCGATCCCCTTTATCCCCACTCGCCACAGCTGACGAGAATGGTCGATGCCTCCATGCTCGGCATTATTATTCTCTCTGCTGCGCTGATCCTGATGGCCTGGCGGCGTATCGCCGGAATCAGCGTGGTGTTATTTATCTGTAGCGCCATCTGGTCGGTCTCCTGTTTCTGGTTCATAACGCAATTGCTGCTGCCCCACGTCTGGCCGCTGTGCGTCATTCTGTTACTTGCCGGGTTAACGGCGCTCTATTTTTACCCTGAGGGGCTGCTCGCCTTTGTGCTCCCGCTCTGGATCACCCTGCCGGTCGCAAGCTGGGTACGCAATGATGGCCTAAACCTGCACTTCATCATCATCTGGAGCGTGTTTACGCTGATCCTGGTCTGCGGGCGTTTCATTCTGCTGAGCTGGTTTGACGAAGCCTGGCGACGTAACCAGCAAAATCAGCTGCTGATATCACGGCTGGACGCGCTGGCGCACCAGGACCCGTTAACCAAGACCGCCAATCGCCGGAAAATGGAGGTGGTGCTGGAGAACGCGGTTGAGCAGAAAAAAACCTTCTCGGTGATCATGCTGGATATCGACTACTTCAAGCGCTACAACGATACCTACGGGCACCAGGCAGGCGACGACTGTCTGACCCGCGTGGCGCGCGTGCTGAAGCAGTCGGTGCGCACACCTGATGATGTGGTATCACGCTACGGGGGTGAGGAGTTCGTGGTCATCCTCTTCAATTGCCCGGCAAGCATCGCGGAAAAGGTTGCCCTGCGTATTCAGGACGGCCTGCGTACGGAAGCCATACCGCACGACGCCTCCACGGTCAGCGACCATGTCACCGTAAGCATGGGGATTGCGAGCATGGCGGAGGGGCTGGCCGGCACCGAGATCATCGCTCGCGCCGATGCGGCGCTGTATCGGGCGAAAGAGGCCGGGCGGGATCGGGTTAGTCGGTAAGCATGGCGGCTATTCCGCATGTCGTCCGACGATCCACTTACGGTATTGACCGGGCGACATTCCCGTGACGCTAATGAATGCGCGCCTGAAAGCTGTGTCATCCACATAACCACATGCATCTGCAATTTGTATTATCGTGTTTCCTGGTTGCTCAAGGAGCCGCATCGCCTTTTCAATGCGCATGCGCGTCAAAAAATTTTTGGGACTTTCATTCATCTCCTCCGACATTTTTCGGTGAAGGGTCCGTGTAGTCATATTCAGCGCCCGGGCGAGCTGGTCCACGGTAATCGCCGGATTTTCATACCGGACGATATGTTCCGCTTTCATTACGATTGGGTGGACTGAATTTAAAAATCCTGCCGGCGCGTAAACCTGCTGCGACAACGGCTGACTGTCAGCCACGGCCATATCGGCCGTCAGACGCGCCAGCTTTTGCCCGGCGTGCAGACGAATGATATGCAGCGCCAGGTCAACCCATGAGAGCGGGCCACCGGATGTGATGACTTTCGCGTCCTGCACCAGCGCTTTACCCCATACAGGTTTGCTCAGCGGATAACGCTGGCGGAAAGTATGGTAAAGCCACCAGGTCGTCGTGCATGCCCGGCCATTAAGAACCCCTGCCTCGGCGAGAACCAATCCACCGGCACAGGCTCCGGCAAGCATCGCGCCTTGATCATACTGGCCGCGCAGCCATTCGCCAGCCTTGAGAACGGCCGCTGGCGAGACCGGGCGTTTCTGCTCGTCAAGCTTCATCCCGCAGGCAATGACGAGATCGAAGGTACCCCCGGTAACAAAGCTCGCTTCGGCCTCGATCGGCCGCCCTTGCGCGTCCGGGACCGGCTTTCCTTCTGCCGTGATGATGACCGACTCAAAAGGCGAAATGCCCTCGCCGTCCGGCTGCTGGGCAATCACCTCGTTAGCCAGCCAGAACATGTCGCAGAGCCCAGCCACGGCGGATTTCATACTTCCGGGTAACGCTAAAATGGCAATTCTCATGATTCAGGCCTGAGTGAAATGTCTGATTTCGTATGTTAACAGTCATTTCAGACACTACAAGCCTCTTTGCGCCTCTCGTTACACTGTACTTCAACGTCTCTCAGGAAATTACGTCACGCTTATGAAACCGACACGCTTGCCCGTTCTTCTTTCTTTGCTTTGCATGGCGGCATCGCAGCCAGTGCAGGCGCGGATTAATAACATCATCCTTGTGCACGGCGCCTTTACCGATGGCTCCGTCTGGCAGGAAGTGATAGGCCGTTTGCAGACCCGGGGCTACCACGTCACGGCAGTGCAAAACCCTCTGACTTCACTGGAAGAGGACGTCGCCGCCACAGAGCGTGTCATCGACCGTCAGCAAGGGGACGTGGTCCTTGTTGGCCACTCCTGGGCCGGCGCGGTCATCGCTCAGGCAGGCATTAACCCGAAGGTGAAAAAACTGGTTTTCCTCTCCGCCCTTGCCCCCGACAGCGGTGAATCGGTTACCTCTCTTCTTACCCGCCTCAACGCCCCGATGGCCGACATGCGCCCGGATAAAAAAGGGTTAATCTGGCTGGACGATCCTGCTGCCTATCAGCGCACGATGGCCAACGATCTGCCCCTCAAGCGCGTAAAACTGCTGACGGCAACGCAGCAGCCTATCGCGGCAAGCGCCTTCAGCGAGAAGGTAGAACATGCAGCATGGCGTGAAAAACCCTCCTGGTATCTGATAACCGAAGAGGATCGCGCCCTCTCTCCCGGTATCCAGCAGCAGCTCGCCGGCACCATGAACGCCACCGTCCTGCGTATTAAGAGCAGCCATATGTCGATGATTTCCCACCCGGACGCCGTCAGCCAGTTTATCGAACAAGCAACCCAGACCGACGCAAAGGAAACAAAAAAATGAATATCCTGCATATAGATTCAAGCATTAACGGCGAGTTCTCACTTTCACGTCAGCTGACGGCAGAGGTGGTTCGCCAGCTCGCGTCAGATCAGGTGACCTATCGCGATGTTGTTAAGCACCCCATCGCCCATCTTACCGGTTCGGTTGCCGCCGGTTTTCGACCGCTGCGGGTAGCCACGGACGCTACAGCTGAAGACATTCGCGAACACCACCTTTCCGGGGAGATTGTGAACGAATTTCTCGGCAGCGACCTCATCGTAATAGGCGCACCGATGTATAACTTCTCCGTTTCTACGCAGCTAAAGGCCTGGCTGGATCGACTCGCTCAGCCGGGAAAAACTTTCAGCTATACCCCAACAGGCCCGGTGGGGCATGCGACCGGCAAGAGAATTATCGTCGTTTCAACCCGCGGTGGGATATATCACGGTACGCCAATCGAAGACATGGATTTTCAGGAGAAGTACCTGCAGCGATTCTTTGGTTTTCTGGGGATCGACCGTGTGGAATTTGTGCGTGCTGAAGGGGCGACGCGCAGTGAAGAGGTCCGGGCCAAAGGCGTTGCGCAGGCATTTGATTCTATTCCTGCTGTCATCGCCGCAGCGTTAAAATAGCCGCAAGGTTAAAGCCTGCCGGGTAACCACATCGTTACCCGGCAGTTTTTTTAATACCGCACGCAAACCGACTTGGTTTCACACCAGACGTCCAGCCAGTCCGGACCAAAGTCACGCCCTGTCCCGGACTGCTTCATGCCGCCGAACGGCAGGTTGGCGTCGATCAGCGTATGGCTGTTTACCCAGACGGTGCCCGCCTGCAGGCGGTCGGTATATTCCAGCGCCTTGCTGATATTCTGCGTCCAGACGCTCGCCGTCAGGCCATAGTCGCTGTCGTTTGCCAGCTGCAGCGCCTCTTCCCCGTCGGCGACGCGCACCACGTTGACCACCGGGCCAAACACCTCTTCGCGGGTCAGGCGCAGCGAGGCATCCGGGTTCACCACCAGCGTAGGCGAAACGTAATAGCCTTTGCCTTCCGGCCCACGGTTACCGACAATCAGCTCCGCGTTGCGCGACTTCGCCTCATCGAGGAAGCTCTGCACCTTGTCACAGTGCGCACGCGACACCAGCGGGTTGATAAACGCCTCTGGCGACATGCCCGGCCCGACGCTGAGGGATTTCACCGCCTGTTCAAACCCGCTGACCAACGTGTCGAACAGCGGCGCTTCAATATAGATGCGGGAACTTGCCGCGCACACCTGCCCCTGGTTCAGGAAGCTGCCGGTCATCAGGCCTTCGATTACCCACGCCGGGTCCGCATCCTTGAGTACAATTGCCGGGTTTTTCCCGCCAAGCTCCAGGGTCACGCCGGTGAGCGTGTCCGCCGCCGCGCGGGCGATTTGCTTACCCGTCGCCGTTGAGCCGGTGAAGCTCACCTTTGCAATATGCGGATGCGAGGTCAGCGCTGCGCCACACACCGCGCCGCTGCCGGTCACCACGTTGAACACCCCGTCCGGGATGCCCGCTTCACTGGCCAGTTCCGCCACGCGCAGCATGGTCAGCGGCGTGGTTTCAGACGGCTTGATGACGATAGAGCAGCCCGCGGCCAGCGCTGGCATCACTTTCCACATCCCGATCATCAGCGGGAAGTTCCAGGGCACAATCCCGGCCACCACGCCAACCGGCTCTTTTCGCGTCCACGCCTGATAGCGGGCGCCCTGCGGTAACGGGATGGAGAGGTCGAGGGTCTTACCCGTAATTTTGGTGGTCAGCCCGGCGGTATAGCGCATCCAGTTCAGGGTGCAGCTGACTTCAAACATACGGGAGATGTTGATGGATTTGCCCTGCTCCAGCGTTTCAAGCTGGGCCAGCTCCTCGCTGTGCTGTTCCACCAGATCGGCGAAATGGAGCAGGATCCGCTCGCGCTCCGCCGGGAGTTTTCCGGCCCAGGTACGGGCCACAAAGGCGCGCCAGCCGGACATGACGGCACGATCAACGTCGTCGACGCTGGCGTCGGCAGTAGAGGCGATGACCTCGCCCGTGGCCGGGTTGTAGACATTCAGCCGCTTTTCACTGTCTGATGCGGCCTGACGCCCTTCAATCCACAGGCCATGCTGTCGGTCTAAAAATTGCTGCACGGCAGGCTGAATAGCTACCAGTGATTCAGACATAGGATACTCCTTCGTTATTCTTCGCAGGGTGTTCATCCAGTCTAAGTGGGGTTTTGCATTCTCGCTTTTGTCTCTGTGACATTCGCTTTGCCACCTGTGACAGGCTCCGCAAATCACGATAAATGCCGCTTATATCGCTGTTACCGGTGAGTGTTCTTTCCTATAGTCAGCCTCATAGCTCTGACAAAATGCAACACAAATGCAACAATGCGAAAACGTTGACGGTGCAG
>Ga0153917_1001407_pt1 | contig 10006 bp, 7 predicted proteins | sample TSFL001MetaG_FD_104695 | JGI IMG/M metagenome (GOLD analysis project Ga0153917, IMG submission 104695) | Attine ant fungus gardens microbial communities from Florida, USA - TSFL001 MetaG | ecosystem: Host-associated > Fungi > Mycelium > Unclassified | place: USA: Florida, Paynes Creek Historic... | reverse complement strand
GGGCCCGGAGCTCGGGGCCGATGTAGACCGGCTTATCGCGGCCCAGCTCGGCGGCATGATGAACATGGCGCGCAAGGCCGGCCAGTTCATCACCGGCTCGACGAAGGTCGACCAGGCGGTGCGCTCTTTGGCCGCCCTTGCGGTGTTCCATTCGACGGACGCGGCAGAGGACGGCGTGAGAAAGATAGACCAGGCGAGGAAGGCTGCAAGCTTCCTCACCGAGGACGAAACGGAAATACCCTCCTTCAAGCTCTTCTCCGAGGGCGAATTGGAGGGCCTTTTGGGCCAGAATGCTTTTATCCATGCCGCAGCGCTTGCAGGGCAGGCGGGTGAGGGTGTAGTGAAGCGCGCAATCATGCTCGAAAAATACCGGGGCGGCGCCCGGGTGGGGGCACATGGCGGCGCTGGCCAGCCAAACCAATGACGCGGTCACCGGCTTTCGCCGGCCGCTATCGCATTGGACGAAAACAATTGAACGACAGGGTCTGGTGATACGCATCCGGCCCTGATCTTAGGAACGGAACGGAATGACCGACAACAAAGACGACAAGACGATCAGCGTGGCGGGCAAGAAGACCCTGAGCCTGAAGCCTTCCGGCGTCCAGCAGGGCACCGTGCGCCAGGACATGGGTCGTGGCCGCACGAAGGCCGTTGTGGTCGAGACCCGCAAGCGCCGCATCAACCGCCCGGAAGACGAGCGTCCCGTGACCCCGGTCGCGCCGGTGCAGCGCCAGCCCGAGCCGCAGCAGTCGCGTCCCGTGCAGCAGCCCTCGCGCCCGGCCCACCAGCCGCAGGCCGAGCAGAGCCGCCCGCGCGTCGGCGTCGTGCTGAACCAGCTTTCGCCCGATGAGGTCGAGGCCCGTCGCCGCGCGCTTGCAGAAGCGCAGATCCGCGACGCCGCCGAAGCGCGCCAGCGCGCCGAGGACGAGGCCCGCCGCAAGGTGGAAGAGGAAGCCCGTCAGAAGGCCGAGGAAGAAGCCCGCATCATCCGCGAGAAGGAAGAGGCCGAGCGCCGCGCCGCCGAGGCCGCCGCACCGGCGCCTGTCGCCGCGGAAGAGGTTGCCCCGCAGCCGGTGGCAAAGCCCGCCGCTGCCGCAGAAGCCCGCCCGCAGCCCGGCCGCACGCCGGTCCCGGCGCCTGCCGCAACCCCGCTCGCCGGCCGTGGCCGCCGCGAAGCCGATGAGGACGATGACAAGCGTCCGCGCGGTGGCGCGCCTGCCAACCGCGGCGCCGTCAAGCGCCCGGAACCGGCAAAGGTCCCGGCCCGTCCGAAGGCCGACGACGGCCGTCGCCAGGGCAAGCTGACGCTGACCACCGCGTCGAGCGACGAGGACGGCGCGCAGCGCGGTCGTTCGCTGTCGGCCATGCGCCGCCGCCAGGAGAAGTTCAAGCGCAGCCAGATGCAGGAGACCCGCGAAAAGGTCATGCGCGAAGTCATCCTTCCGGAAACCATCACCATCCAGGAACTGTCGCAGCGCATGTCCGAACGCGCCGTCGATGTCATCAAGTACCTGATGAAGGAAGGTCAGATGATGAAGCCCGGCGATCTGATCGACGCCGACCTGGCTGAACTCATCGCCGGCGAATTCGGCCACACGGTCAAGCGCGTCTCGGAATCCGACGTCGAGGAAGGCATCTTCAACGTCGCCGACGAAGAAGGCGATCTGGAATCCCGTCCGCCGATCGTGACCATCATGGGCCACGTCGACCACGGCAAGACCTCGCTGCTCGACGCCATCCGCCACGCCAACGTGGTTGCCGGCGAAGCCGGTGGCATCACGCAGCATATCGGCGCCTACCAGGTCGAGCAGGACGGTCACAAGATCACCTTCATCGATACGCCCGGCCACGCCGCCTTCACCGCCATGCGTGCCCGCGGCGCGCAGGCGACCGACATCGCGATCCTCGTGGTGGCGGCCGACGACAGCGTGATGCCGCAGACGATCGAGTCCATCAACCACGCCAAGGCGGCGGGTGTTCCGATCATCGTGGCGATCAACAAGGTCGACAAGCCGACGGCGGACGTCCAGCGCGTTCGCACGCAGCTCCTCCAGCACGAGGTCTTCGTCGAATCCATGGGCGGCGAGACGCTCGACGTGGAAGTGTCGGCCAAGAACGGCACGAACCTCGACAAGCTGCTCGAAGCCATCCTGCTGCAGGCCGAAATCCTCGATCTCAAGGCGAACCCGAACCGCACGGCGGAGGGCGTCGTCGTCGAAGCCCAGCTCGACCGCGGCCGTGGCTCCGTGGCGACGGTTCTCGTCCAGACGGGTACGCTCAAGCCGGGCCAGATCATCGTCGCCGGCGACCAGTGGGGCCGTGTGCGCGCGCTGGTCAACGACAAGGGCGAACATGTCAAGGACGCCGGCCCCTCCATGCCGGTCGAGGTTCTCGGTCTTTCCGGCACGCCGGCTGCGGGCGACAAGTTCGCGGTCGTCGAGAACGAAGGCCGTGCCCGCGAGATCTCCGAATACCGCCAGCGCCTCGCCCGCGAAAAGCAGGTGGCGCGCCAGACGGGTTCGCGCGGCTCGCTCGAGCAGATGATGAACCAGCTCCAGAATTCCGGCCTCAAGGAATTCCCGCTGCTCATCAAGGGCGACGTGCAGGGCTCCATCGAAGCCATTGCCGGCGCGCTCGACAAGCTCGGCACGGACGAGGTGCGGGTCCGCATCGTCCATTCCGGCGCCGGCGCCATCACCGAGTCGGACATTTCGCTCGCCGAAGCGTCCAACGCCGCCATCATCGGCTTCAACGTCCGTGCGAACGCACAGGCCCGCTCGCTTGCCGAGCGCCAGGGCATCGAAATCCGCTACTACAACATCATCTACGACCTGGTGGATGACGTGAAGGCGGCGATGTCGGGTCTCCTGTCGCCGGAGCGCCGCGAAACCTTCCTCAGCTATGCCGAGATCCTCGAGGTGTTCAACATCACGAAGATCGGCAAGGTCGCGGGTTGCCGCGTCACGGAAGGCAAGGTCGAGCGTGGTTCGGGCGTCCGCCTCGTGCGCGACAACGTCGTCATCCACGAAGGCAAGCTCAAGACGCTCAAGCGCTTCAAGGACGAGGTCTCGGAAGTCAATGTCGGCCAGGAATGCGGCATGGCCTTCGAGAACTACGAAGACATCCGCGTCGGCGACCAGATCGAATGCTTCCGCGTGGAGCACGTCACGCGCACGCTGTAAGCTGCCGGCGATCAGATCATCATGCGGGCGCCGGACATTTTCGGCGCTCGCATTTTTTTGAAGGTGACCACCATGACCAGAGCAACATCCTCGGCGCCGTCGCAACGCATGCTGCGCGTGGGCGAGCAGGTGCGCGCGGCGATCACCCAGGTGCTCCAGCGCGGCGAAGTGCGCGATCCGCTGTTGGAGAAGACCGTGATCTCCATCTCGGAAGTGCGCATGTCGCCCGACCTGAAGCACGCGACCGCCTATGTCACGCCGCTCGGCGTGAAGGACCACGAGGCGGTGATCGAGGCGCTGAACCGCAATGCGAAGTTCATCCGCGGCCGTCTCGGCCCGCAGCTTCGCCAGATGAAGTACATGCCGGACGTGCGCTTCCGCGACGATACCAGCTTCGACAATTACAAGAAGATCGATGACCTCCTGCGCTCGCCGGAAGTCGCCCGCGATCTTGACGCCGAAGACGGCGACGACGATCAATAATCCAGGATACAGATGTCCAGACCCCGCAAACCCAAGGGCCGGCCGGTTTCCGGCTGGCTGATCCTCGACAAGCCGTTCGACTTCGGCTCGACCGAGGCCGTCTCCAAGATCAAGTGGCTGTTCAAGGCGCAGAAGGCCGGCCATGCCGGCACGCTCGATCCGCTCGCCTCCGGCATGCTGCCGATCGCACTGGGTGATGCCACCAAGACCGTTCCCTATGTCATGGACGGTCGCAAGATCTACGAATTCACGGTGACCTGGGGCGAGGAGCGCACGACGGACGACCTCGAGGGCGAGGTGACTGAGACATCCGAAAAGCGCCCGGCCGCGGACGAGATCGAGGCGATCCTCGGCGACTATACCGGCGTCATCCGCCAGGTTCCCCCGCAATTCTCCGCCATCAAGATCGACGGCGAGCGCGCCTATGACCTCGCCCGTGAGGGCGAGACCGTCGAGATCCCCTCGCGTGAGGTGGAAATCCATCGCCTGACGCTGGTGGGCTCGGACGAAAATACGGCCGCCTTCGAGGTCGAATGCGGCAAGGGCACCTATGTGCGCGCGCTCGCCCGCGACTTCGGCCGCCAGCTCGGCTGCTACGGCTACATCTCGGCGCTGCGCCGCACCTTCGTCGCCCCCTTCGGCGAGGACGATATGGTGCCGCTCGCGGACCTGACGGCGCTGGAGAAGATCGAGGACGACGCAGAACGGCTTGCGGCGCTCGACGCCTTCCTCATCGATACCGGCGAGGCCCTGTCGAGCCTGCCGCAGATTGTCGTCAACGACGACCAGGCGCACCGCCTGCGCATGGGCAATCCGATCATCGTTCGCGGCCGCGATGCGCCCGTTTCGGCGGACGAGGCCTATGCTACGGCGCGCGGAAAGCTGATCGCCATCGGCGAGATCGGCGGCGGCGAGTTCCGTCCCAAGCGGGTTTTCGCAGGCTAGAGCAATTCCAGCAAAAGTGCGAAGCGGTTTTGCGTCCGGGATTGCGTAGAAATAAAGAGTTAGAGCGTTTTCGCGATTCGTAGAGAAGCGGAAATGCTCTAATAATAAGGGGGCGGAACGAAACGCCTCCGACTTGATTTCACCACAAGCTATTGGCTTTATGGGCCGGCGAGGTCCGTTCGAGGACGGGCGCGGCGGCGCTTGGCCGCCGGGCTGGCTCGCAGGCGAGGGGTGAAGGGGCTGGCCGTTGACGATGACGCCGAACGACCGAACGGTATCCGCCGGAAATGTGGAGAGCGGCGCTGGCGAGGCCCGCAGGCGCATGCATCATCCGGTCGCCTTCTATCTCGTCTGCCTCATCCTCGTCGCCGTCATTCCGGCCTTCCTGTTTTCGATCATCGTCCTCAAGCGCACCAACGAGGCGCAGGAGCGCATCTTCGAATCGCTGCTGCGCACCTCGACGAGCGCCGTGAACCGCGCCGTCGAGCGCGAGATCTCCGGTATGTTCTCGACGCTGAATTTTCTCTCGACGTCGGACAGCCTGCAGAAGGGCGACTACGCCGCCCTGCACAGGCAGGCGAGCAAGGCGCTCGAAGGCACCGACATCTATTTCATCCTCATCGACCCGACGATGCACCAGATACTCAACACGCGCGTGCCCTACGGCACGGCGCTGAACGCGGCATCGGAGCCGGTTTCGGCGGGGCTCGCGCTGTCGCGCGGCGAGCGCATGGTCTCCGACCTCTTCTTCGGCAAGACCGCCCAGCAATGGGTCTTCAACGTCTACCAGCCGATGCGCCTTCACAACGGCCAGCAGGTGCTGCTGACGCTGACCAAGAATGCCGAAGCGCTGCGGCGCGCGGTCAATCCGGATATCCTCTCGCCCGGCTGGAATGCGGCGGTGCTCGATACCGAGGGCAAGGTCATCGTCTCGACGGACGAGAAGCAGAAGGCGGGTCAGCCGTTCTTCCTGCGTGTCGTGCCCTCGCTTCGCCTCGGCGTCAGCACGATGCGCCAGGACGATGTCAACTACCAGGTCGTCACCGAATTCTCCTCGCTGGCCGGCTGGCGGATGATCGCCTGGGCGAAATCCTCCGACGTGCAGGCGCCCGCGGTCTCCTCCTTCCTCTGGCTTACCATCGGCGGGGCGGTCTTCGCGGCGCTGGCGGCGGCGGGCGCCGTCGGCATCGCGCGCGTCCTCTCGCGCGACGTGCGGCTGCTGGCGCATGACGCGCGCCGGCTTGGCCGCGGCGAGCGCGTCGCCTCGCGCCGCTATGCGATCTCCGAGCTGGAGACGGTCTCCCGCGCGCTCGCCGAGGCGGCCGATGCCCGCGTGAAGTCGGAAAACGAGGTGCGCTTCCTGATGCGCGAGGTCGCCCACCGCTCGAAGAACCAGCTCACCGTCATCCAGGCCATGCTGAACCAGTCGGTGGCGGGCGCGGAGAATGCCGCCGACTTCGCCGAGACCTTCCGCCGGCGCGTCTCGGGCCTTGCCCGCTCGACCGACCTGATGATCGCCAATGCGACGCAAGGCGTGAACCTCGCCGAACTGGCCCGTAACCAACTCAAGCCCTTCACGCCCGACGATACGAGCCGGGTGCGCATCGCCGGCCCCGCCGTGCTGCTCGATCCGCAGGCCTCCCAGACGCTCGGCATGGCGCTGCACGAGCTGTCGACCAATGCCACCAAATACGGCGCGCTCGCCAACGACACCGGCATCGTCTCGCTGAGCTGGGTGACGGCCGGCGAGAACCTCGACCTCGTCTGGCTCGAAAGCCGCGCGACGATCGACAAGCAGGCCATAGCGGATAGCCGCAAGGGCTTCGGCAGCGTGGTGCTGGAGCGCATGCTCGGCATGGCGCTCGACGCGACGCTGGAATTCATCGTGCATGACGACGGTATCGAATGGCGGGTGACGATCCCGCTCGCCCGCCTGCGCGACGAGGAGGCTCACCAGCCGGGTTCCTCCGAATGACGAGAGCTGCTTCTTCCTCCCATGCCGGGGTTCACGCCATGACGCCTCTCCTGCGCGCGGCCATCGCCGCCGCCATCCTCGCGGCCGCCGTAACGCCCGCCCTTGCCGCCGGCGAATGCGTGGTCGACGATCCGACCGGTACGCCGCTCAATGTCCGCTCGGCGCCGAACGGGCCGATCGTGACGACGCTGCGGAACGGTACGCGGCTGAAGGTGATCGAGGAAACGAGGATCGGCGCCAAGCGCTGGCTTTTCGTCTCGCGCGGGGGCGAGCGGCTCGGCTGGGTCTTCGGCGCCTATGTCGTCTGCCCGAAGGGCGGCGATGCGCCCGATCTGGCGCCGGGCCAGCCGGCCAGCCGCTTCTGACGGGCGTCGGGCGGCGGTTGATCGCGGCCCCTTCCATTTCGCCCGCTAATGGTTTATAGGCACCGCCAGCAATGCGGGCCTGCCCGCTTGCCTTCACGGCCATCGCTGGACGACATCCCGGCTTTTGGCGACCTTTGTTCCCATTCATGAAAGGACATACGATGTCGATCACTGCTGAGCGCAAGGCTGCGCTGATCAAGGAATACGCCACCAAGGAAGGCGACACCGGTTCTCCGGAAGTACAGGTCGCGATCCTGACCGAGCGTATCAACAACCTGACCGGCCACTTCAAGGACCACAAGAAGGACAACCACTCCCGTCGTGGCCTTCTGACGCTGGTTTCCAGCCGCCGCTCGCTTCTTGACTACCTCAAGAAGAAGGACGAAGCCCGTTACAGCAAGCTGATTGCTGCCCTCGGTATTCGCCGCTAAGCAATTTCGGCGGGCGTTCCTCGTGAACGCCCGCCGCTTTCTTTTGCGGAAGAAATTTCCGCCGTACCGCTTCGTCAGTGCCGGCTGCGGCCGCCTCGCGAAACGGGATTCTCCAGCAGGCCGGATGGGCCGGTCCTGCGGAACCAACCGATGGCCTGTCATGGGGCAGGATTGCAGGATGCTTCGGGCGCGCAGCGCCACCACGGAAGCCTCCCGCTGTCTTGCCCATGATGCGTCACGAACACGGATAGACCACCTGCGCCTTTTCGGGCGGCGGTGCGCGTATCCGTCAAGAAGGACAAGACATGTTCGATACCCATACGGTTGAAATCGAGTGGGCCGGCCGTCCGCTCAAGCTGGAAACCGGCAAGATCGCCCGTCAGGCCGACGGCGCGGTTCTCGCGACCTACGGCGAAACCGTCGTTCTCGCCACCGTCGTTTCCGCCAAGGCGCCGAAGCCGGGCCAGGATTTCTTCCCGCTGACGGTCAACTACCAGGAAAAGACCTACGCTGCCGGCAAGATCCCGGGTGGCTACTTCAAGCGTGAAGGCCGTCCGTCGGAAAAGGAAACGCTGGTTTCCCGCCTGATCGACCGTCCGATCCGCCCGCTCTTCCCGGAAGGCTACAAGAACGACACGCAGGTCGTCGTCACGGTCGTCCAGCATGACCTCGAGAACGATCCCGATATCCTGTCGATGGTTGCCGCTTCCGCAGCGCTGACGATCTCCGGCGTTCCCTTCATGGGCCCGGTCGGCGCAGCCCGCGTCGGCTACATCAACGGCGAATACGTCCTGAACCCGCATCTCGACGAGATGGACGAGTCGGTCCTCGACCTCGTCGTCGCCGGCACGCAGGACGCCGTCCTGATGGTCGAGTCCGAAGCCAAGGAACTGAACGAAGACGTCATGCTCGGCGCCGTCATGTTCGGCCACAAGGGCTTCCAGCCGGTCATCGACGCGATCATCAAGCTCGCCGAAGTGGCTGCCAAGGAACCGCGCGACTTCCAGCCGGAAGACTATTCCGAACTCGAAGCCGAAATGCTCGGCCTTGCCGAAACCGAACTGCGCGCTGCCTACAAGATCACCCAGAAGGCTGATCGCTACGCCGCCGTCGACGCCGTCAAGGCCAAGGTGAAGGCACACTTCCTGCCGGAAGGCGTCGAGCCGAAGTACACCGCAGAAGTCATCGGCGCCGTCTTCAAGCACCTGCAGGCCAAGATCGTTCGCTGGAACATCCTCGACACCAAGAGCCGCATCGACGGCCGCGATCTCGAAACCGTTCGCGCCATCGTTTCGGAAGTCGGTATCCTGCCGCGCACGCACGGCTCGGCTCTCTTCACCCGCGGTGAAACCCAGGCCGTGGTCGTTGCCACGCTCGGCACCGGCGAAGACGAGCAGTATGTCGACAGCCTGACCGGCATGTACAAGGAACGCTTCCTGCTGCACTACAACTTCCCGCCCTACTCGGTCGGTGAAACGGGCCGCATGGGCTCCCCGGGCCGCCGCGAAATCGGCCACGGCAAGCTCGCCTGGCGCGCTATCCGCCCGATGCTGCCGACGGCGGAACAGTTCCCCTACACGCTGCGCGTCGTCTCCGAGATCACCGAGTCGAACGGCTCGTCCTCGATGGCCACCGTCTGCGGCACCTCGCTCGCTCTCATGGACGCCGGCGTTCCGCTGGCAAAGCCGGTTGCCGGTATCGCCATGGGCCTCATCCTTGAAGGCGATCGCTTCGCGGTTCTCTCCGACATCCTCGGTGACGAAGACCACCTCGGCGACATGGACTTCAAGGTCGCCGGCACCGCCGACGGCATCACCTCGCTGCAGATGGACATCAAGATCGCCGGTATCACCGAAGAGATCATGAAGGTCGCGCTCAGCCAGGCGCAGGGCGGCCGCAAGCACATCCTCGGCGAAATGGCCCACGCCATCTCCGAAGGCCGCAGCCAGCTCGGCGAATTCGCACCGCGCATCGAAGTCATGAACATCCCGGTCGACAAGATCCGTGAAGTCATCGGCACGGGCGGCAAGGTCATCCGCGAAATCGTCGAAAAGACCGGCGCCAAGATCAACATCGAAGACGACGGCACGATCAAGATCGCGTCCTCGTCCGGCAAGGAGATCGAAGCGGCCCGCAAGTGGATCCACTCCATCGTCGCGGAACCGGAAGTCGGCATGATCTACGAAGGCACGGTCGTGAAGACCGCCGACTTCGGCGCCTTCGTCAACTTCTTCGGCCCGCGCGACGGCCTCGTGCACATCTCGCAGCTCGCCCAGGAGCGCGTTGCCAAGACCTCCGACGTCGTCAAGGAAGGCGACAAGGTCTGGGTCAAGCTGATGGGTTTCGACGAGCGCGGCAAGGTTCGCCTCTCCATGAAGGTCGTCGACCAGGCGACCGGCAAGGAAATCGCCGCCGACAAGAAGGGCGACGGCGAAGCTGCCGAGTAATCGGACACCAATGCATGAAGGGGGCGCGGAGCGGCACGTTCCGCGCCCCTTTTCTTTTCTTGAGACCACTCATCCGCCGAAAGCCGACCATGACCCGCGACGCCCTGAAAACCCTGTTCCATCCCTTCGCCTCCGGCACGCTCGGCCTGCCGGGTGAGGGGGAACGCTACCTCTTCCT
>Ga0153917_1001401_pt1 | contig 10032 bp, 10 predicted proteins | sample TSFL001MetaG_FD_104695 | JGI IMG/M metagenome (GOLD analysis project Ga0153917, IMG submission 104695) | Attine ant fungus gardens microbial communities from Florida, USA - TSFL001 MetaG | ecosystem: Host-associated > Fungi > Mycelium > Unclassified | place: USA: Florida, Paynes Creek Historic... | reverse complement strand
ATATATGCCACAGATTGGAGAGATGAGGGAAATCAAAGTCGGATCAACTGGGTTGAATATAGAGATTGAATAAAAGATAGTTTTTAACTAAACATATAAGGATGGATCGTTATCGATAAAAGTACACGCATCGATAACGATCGCAGAGGGGGATGTTAATCTCTATAGCGGCGTCTTTCCTCAAAGTCATCGCGATACTCATTCTGCTTTGACTTGGACTTGAAGACAAACCAAATTACAGCAGCTAGTGAATAATCCATGACTTTAACAAAAGTCCAATTCGCAAAAAAATCTAGAAGAAATTTCATTAGATTCCACCTCCGAGAATATGTGGCATCTGTCTTTTGTGATGCCTCTACAATATAAAGAGTGAAATGCAATGTGAAAATCTAAAAAGAATTGAAAAAAAATATAAAAATAATAAGAGAGGATGGGAATATGACAAAAACTAATGAGAAGATTCATGTGCTTGTCGACGAAAAATTAGGAGACATTAAACGCGAATACTTGGAGATAGATCGGGAGGCAAAGGTTGGTGAGAAAATTATCCTTAGAGATGATGATGAGATAGGTACGTTTCTCAGAAGCGATTCAAGTTTTGTTTACTTAGATTTATGCGGCTATAGGAACGGAGTTGCTTGCGATCCAGCCTGTTGCCGTGTACTCGAACCGACCAACATCGTTCACAATGACGGTCAGCGCTACGAAATGGTCGATCGTAAAGCAAAAGTGGGGGAGAAAATTATTTCGATTACTAAGTGTGATATTTACAGTAAAGGGGAAATTGGAACTGTTGGGTATCAAAGTCCACCCCACTATATTTATGTTCGATTTGAAACGAGGGCATCCGCCCGAAGTGTTTCACATGAAGATTACCTCGTTCTCCTCCCACTAGATAAACATGAGAAGATTCACAAAAATAAAAACAGTGGATATAAAGAAATGAAAAATCTCATACATAACGAATTAGGTATCACACGGCAAGATATTCAAGAAATGATTAATGTTGCGGTTTCTAATGAAGTTCAGAAGATGTCTGAGTCAGGAAAGCTGGATAGTATTGCGGGGGTAAAAATCGAGTCTCTTATTGAAGAAGGTTTTAGGGATGGAGGTCGATTGCTCTATGGATTTAAAGAAGGGGTATCAGAATCAGTTTCCGAAGAGGTAGGTAAACGTATTGCAAATGTATTGAACATTAATGTGAAATTAAAGGAGGAAAGGAATTAAGGGGTTCAAACATTCAAGGCGACACCTAAAGGTGCTATGATTTCAAGAAAATCGAATAATGTTGTAAAGGTGCTTATAGCGTTAATGAAGTGATTGTCCATGCCACCAACTCCCATCAAGAAAAATGTCACAAAAAGAGGAACAATTAAAGTGAAAAGTTTCCTTTCTGGCGTCGCAACTGCGGAGATACCGCCTTCAATGTTTGAAAGATTATTATACCATAGTTTTCCTGCAAAGTCAATATTATCAGAGATCTAGGTAATATGAAAATCAAAATAAAATATTTATTTTACAAGAAGTGAGTGAATAGTTTTGGTGAAAAAAGGATTGTTTTACATGCAGAAGCTGTAATGAAGTGATTTTCTATGCACCTTCAATTGAAACGACTGTTTCATGTCCAAGCTGCCATCAAAAACACCTAGTGCAAAGAGAAGTAAATATAATTACGTTAGAAAACACTAAATGACCAATGTACTAAATTTTCATTAGCTTTTTAATTACTTGGCGCTAAGGAGTTATGTAACGGAGAGTTTATACTCTCCAGGATTCGAAGGAAGGGATGCGGAGTTTACCGTGCTTAGTCTTAAATCTGTGCTTAACCTTACATAAAATAGGCTCAATAAATACATACTCATCAGATTCAGACTGTACTTGTTTCATAGAATAAAATTTGCCACGTTCTGCATAGGGCATAAATTCCATAAATCCAGCTGCAGTCCCATCAGAATAAGACAGAAGGAATTTTATATCCTTCTTCGTGTAGCCGGTTATAAGAACTTCAGTGTAATCATAATTAATCACTTTAAGCCAATTATGCGAACGTTTATTGATCTCATAAGGGGAGTCAGTTTTCTTGAGTACGATTCCCTCTAAATTCTTCTCTTTGGCCAGGTTGAAGTAAGCGAATCCGTTACCTTGAATTCCTTCAAGTACAAAGACATTAGAGTGATTTAGCTCAAGTGAGTTTAGAACTGTCTTACGCTCAGTGAGCGGATTAGCTGCTATTGACTGACCGTCTTTATAGATAATGTGCTGACAAGTGGCTTTCGAAAGCTTGGTTTCTCGACCAGTGTTTCGGCACGAGCATTAATCATCTTGTATCCGATCTTTTCAACTTTAGCCCAAGGAGGGATAAGGCCCCATCTAAGCTTGCCCAGACGGTTATTGGATCCATCGTTAATGATTGTCAGGATGTTTTGTGAAGTGATATTCACCTTCAGGTAAGAATTGATCTATGTTGAATTGCTTGATGATGTCATTGTACAAGCTTGATACACGAAAAAAACAAAAAGGAGGGATGTGATGCAGCAAACAGTTGAGGTTAAAGAAGTTGAAGTGTTGGTCAGGGGAATATGGAGAAAGAAAAAAATCATTGATATTAATACTTAAACAGTCTTCTGATAGACTTTACAATAATAAGAAAGCCCCCATACCGGGGGCTTGAAGCTGCCTAATAACCATTAAATCCCTTGATTTCAAAGTTTTCTGTATCGAGATTTAGGCTATTCAATTGCTTTAACAACACCTCAAATTTTAAGCAGTCACCGTTTCTTAATTCATCAGGTATATATTTAGGATTTGCAATTTTCATTCCATTCTCAATCCACTGTTTTCGGTATAACTGAATTGCAGCTTCAATTAAGTAATCTGGCGTTACAATAAAACCTAAGCTTACTTCATGATCTTCACTGTAGCCGTATTCAAAATCGCAACAAGGGCAAATTTCAAATGTTTTTTGATACTCCCCATCATTGTTTAATGGGTTTTCACTTAATCCTTTATATCCGCAAATTAAACATGTATATAATTTAGTCATAGCAATCCCTCTTTAATATATTTATAGTTCCTATTGATTTTTATAATAATTATAACCAGCTTTTTTATTTGGATGTTTTGGCTTAAAGTACGTTATAATAGTATCTTTATTCCCTTGTCGTTCTACAGATAAGAATTCATTGGTCTTCTTATTATACTTATAATAACGATAATTGCCACCAAATTTTTTCTTGCTTCTTTTTTCAAGAACAGTTTTGCTAGTTGCTTTTCCTAAAAAAGTTCGAGCTTTATTTAGATATTGAGATTTCGTAATGTTACCAAATTCTTTTTTGTGCTTACGGTAGTGGTCGTCTAAATTTTTCATACTAACTTTACGGACAGCTTTTGAAGCAGATGTTTTAGTTCCATACTTTTTGGTTGCTTGTTTAACACTTGTTTTGCCAAATTTTTTAATAGCTTGTTTTATACCTATACGTGCAACCACGATAGCAATCCAAACTAGTGGGTACCAAGATGCATGTACTTCAGCAGTATTTACATTAAACTCTTCCCCAGTTTTCGTATCAGTTACAGTTGCAATGAAATCTCCATCATCATTTATATCTTGTAATTCAACATTAAATTCTCCATTGAAAACTTCTCCAGAATCATCTTCTGCTTCTGCAGAAACAACCATACTACTTGTGTCTAAATCTAGTTCTAACTCACCATCGACAGATAAATCATCTGTTTCAATATTTGTTTGGATTGTTGCTTCATTACCATTTATGTCGCTTTCTAATTCAACATTACTGCCATCAATAGATTCCCCAAATATCTCTTCAGTTTCTGAATCAATTTGGTCACTGTCAATTGTTTCTGTTGGTGTTTCATCAGTATCAATTAATTCTTCTTCATTGATATTTTGATATGTTGTTGCAGAAACAAACTCTGTTCCTACGCTATAAAATACAAATACTGCGAGTAAAAAGCTAATAAAATATTTCAATTTATTTCTCCTTTTTATTTTATTGTGAGTGGAATTGTATTAAACCATAACCATATTCTTGATCAGGGCCTATTTTTCCTAAATCTTTGGCTGTACTCTTTAAGCTTTTAATTACATCTTCTCTTTGAAAATGTGGATTTTTAGAAAGAATATTTGCTACAACACCTGTTGCAAAAGCTGTTGCAAATGATGTTCCATTAACGGTTTTTACTTCGCCTTTGGGATTGAAAGCAGGAATTTGAACGCCTGGTGCAACAAAGTCAATCTTACCTTTTGCTGCAAATGGATCTCTTTTAAGGTTTTTATCAATAGAGGAAACAGATATAACATTTTTATATTTTGCCGGATAATCCGTTGAAAGACCTAATGTATTGCCAGCAGAAGCGATTACTATTATGTCCTTCTCAATTGCTTTGTTGATAGCATTTCTTAATCCCTTGTCGTCTTTTTGAAAGCCAAAGCTGAGATTGATAATGTCAACATCCTGTTTAATACACCAATTGATACCGTTAATTACATCATTGACTTCACCACCTCCTTTATCATTAAGAACCTTAACATCGAATAATCTCACTTGAGGAGATATTCCTTGAACTGTTTGTTTATTTAAAGGAGCCATAATAACACCCGCTATGGCTGTACCATGGCCTAAAGAATCTTTTGTAGTGGAATTATTTTTTATAGCATCATATGAGGTTATTGAACTATTTTCAAAAATAGGCATAGAGCTATTAATCCCACTATCTAATACAGCTACCTTTATAGGACTCTTTGGAGAATAAAGTTTAACTTCTTTACTTGGGAACACAGTACATAGTCCCCAGTTTGTTTTGCAGTCACCATTTGACAAGGTAACTAGAGAATACTTACTAGTGCATCCTGTTAAGGAGAATAGCACAAGAAAAGTAACAAAAAACTTTTTCATTTAATAACCTCTTTCAGCTACTTTTTAACTATTTTTCATTTAGGTAAATAATACTTTGTTTCCATATGTAAGTAAATATGGAAAAAATAAATTTTGAATATTGAAATTTTTTTAAATGTGGAAGGGTTGAATAAACAAGAGAATGCTCGGAGTCGTTTTATGTTCAATATATTAAGAAAGAAAGCGTACCAGCATCTGAAGTTAGGACGCTTTTTTTATTATGGCATCTAATTAAGTAAACAACAATTTCACACAGAATGGAGAGATTAAAGTGTCATCTAAAAAAGACGTTAACAGGGAGAATGGTTAGGCAATGAAACAAAAACTTGGAATATAGAGAATGGAGAATGTACTGAAACGCCCGTGGAAATTTTTAAAATGTTGAGGGGGCGTGCAAGCGGGCAAAAAATCACCTTGTCTCATGAAGCTTTTATTATTAAAACTATATTAAAGAGACTATGAAGTGGCTAGCATCTGCAATGGACGGAAGAGGGAAAGGAACAATGGACATTAAGTTCTGAATAAAACAGCAGTTTTAATTAGATAAGATCTCGCTGTATAATAAAGGAAACGGTAAGGTGGGGGTTTGTCTGAAAATCTTAAACTTTAAATTTGATAATTCTTTCTTTGAATTACATACAGCGTTTACTACTAATTTGGACCTTCTAACTGATAATGATATCCAGATGGATATGCTCATGATGAGTAAAGCGATACTCAAAACAGCTGGCTTTACAAATTTCTTAATCCAGGATACATACTTTATAGTTGAAGATAGCAACTCAGTTTACTGTACATATCACTTTCAAGAAACAAATTAAGTAATAATTCAATTAAAGCATTTTGAAAGGCATTCAGGTGTAGAAAACGGAAATCAAGTTATTCTTAGTGATATAGCTAGGTACAAGGTCTAAATAAAACATGGACTTTATTCTAAACAAAGAGAGATGTGAGCGATGGTAAATATCTTAACTAATATCTTGAAAAGTGACAGATTGGATGAATACCCATTATTTCAAAAGTTCTGCTCCCTCAAAGAAAAAGGGTTACGTAAGGAATCCTTTAAAGCAGTATCTTCTTTTATTGATGAAGCAAAGACGTGGGATAATAATGCCCAACAGAAGTTTGCATGTTGGCTATTTGATTTATTTGAAACATCAGATGATATTCACCATGTACTCGTTCATCCTTTGGAAGAGGAAATTATAAAGCCTTTACTTAAGGGATGGATGAAGAGTAATCCGGAAGATCCAAGGCCATATAGGTGGTATGGCGTGTTTTTAAATACTGAAAAACGTGCCGATTACTTACACAATGCGCTTAGACTTGGTGGCAGCAATGAACAATTATCCTTATTAACGCTAATCGATATAAATTTGAACGCACTTTGGTATTCATTTCATCATATATCCGAAGATTTGTACCTTGGCGATATTAAAGAAGATACAGCACTTATTATTAAGTCAATACGGTTAAACAACAAGGTAGAATGTCAACAAACAAGAAATAACAATAACGAAGCACTTAACTATTATCAAGATCTGTTGAATGACTGGGTGTTGTTACAGAAAAACAATCAAAGGGATTTATTGAATGGTGTGAAAATAAGGGAAGAAATTATCATTGGGTCAAATCCTATTATTACGAAAAACATTGAGCGCAGCTAGCGAAGCTCGTTATAAGTCGAAAAGAATCCTGGTTGTGGGAACGAGAAAATCAAAGGCTAATATGGGATTGACCCTGAAGAGCCCGGATTATCCATATTAAGCTTCTTTAGAGTCAAAGCAGATTTAAATACAATTAAAGCAATTACGAAGGACAAGGATGAAAGAGATGTAATTGTTTTTTATTCTTTTCGGCATGGAATTATTAAGGGGCTTGATGTAAAAGTATATTACTTAGATTATCCAATAAAAAATTGCTGAAGAAATCGAATTAAAAATTTCTGGTTGGATTTCGCCTGTTGATTTTGATCACCATGATAGGTTGATTTATTTTTATAAAAAGAATGGATTTGAAGTGGACTATAATCAACAAGCTAAGTCTGGACGAGTTGTTTGCAACATTAGTGATAATGATGATTAGGCATCTTTCAATTTCAGATGCCTTTTGAATAAAATAAGGATTTTAAAGAAATTCAATTGAATTGGAGGCTCGGTTACATTCCACAGTTACCCTGATTGTCAATTCTTATTTTTCTTTTTCAGAGCCCTTTCAAATAGCAATCTTGCAACTTCTTTGTAAACTGATCTAAGCTATCATCCTCAAATTTTTGGTCAATAATTCCAATTGAGCAGTTCTTTCTTAGTATAGCCTTAATTATTTTCTTCTTCAGTTCTTCATATTCTTCATATATTTGCTTCCCTTTATTAGACAAGCAGCAGCTACAATAATTTCACAATCTTTAATGTATATCTCCTTTATACGAAATGGTATAAAGGGTAATTAATTACATACATTGCTCCATCAGATTTACAAACAAGAATTGTGATCCTGCGAAAAAAGGATCAGGATATGGAAGAACAAAACCATTTATATTGTTATTTTTAGGTATTTGTAATTAAATTACAAATACTTATAATATTCACTCGTGAATTCGTGGTATTATACTGAAGGGAACGATCAAAAGCTATGGTGTTAGTAATTAAGAATGTTTTAAATATTTACAAGTGCTATCTCATGTCAAAGTCAGAAAAAATATTATGGGAGGTAACATATGTTTAAGTTTAAAAAGAATTTTTTAGTTGGATTAACGGCAGCTTTAATGAGTATAAGCTTGTTTTCGGCAACCGCCTCTGCAGCTAGCACAGACTACTGGCAAAATTGGACTGATGGGGGCGGAATAGTGAACGCTGTCAATGGGTCTGGCGGGAATTACAGTGTTAATTGGTCTAATACCGGAAATTTTGTTGTTGGTAAAGGTTGGACTACAGGTTCGCCATTTAGGACGATAAACTATAATGCCGGAGTTTGGGCACCGAATGGCAATGGATATTTAACTTTATATGGTTGGACGAGATCACCTCTTATAGAATATTATGTAGTGGATTCATGGGGTACTTATAGACCTACTGGAACGTATAAAGGTACTGTAAAAAGTGATGGGGGTACATATGACATATATACAACTACACGTTATAACGCACCTTCCATTGATGGCGATCGCACTACTTTTACGCAGTACTGGAGTGTTCGCCAGTCGAAGAGACCAACCGGAAGCAACGCTACAATCACTTTCAGCAATCATGTTAACGCATGGAAGAGTCATGGAATGAATCTGGGCAGTAATTGGGCTTACCAAGTCTTGGCGACAGAAGGATATCAAAGTAGTGGAAGTTCTAATGTAACAGTGTGGTAACAGATCATCTTTAATCAGGGGTGAGTTACTAAGAGGCGAAGGTCTTTTAGCTGAATCCTAATATATGCCTCGGCTATGGAAAATGATTATTAAAATCTGAGTAATGGTAAAAGGTCGTTTTTCTACTACGGCCTTGGTATTGCTGGAGGTAGGAGATTCTCTAAGAAACGTATAATGGCCTTATCAAAATCAATTGGTTGATTGATTGACCGCGTATCCCTCTCACTTTATTGTGAAGTCGAAAGAATTGTTCAGTTGACGGCCGAATATACTCGAAGAACTTAGAAGCGCATCTGTAGCATGAAAGCAGAGCGTTTTTTTTTATGAGAAAGCTCAATAAAACAACATTTTTAATGAAAATAAAAGTAGTGGGATTAGAAAAAATACAGTTTTAGAACGTTTAAGGACAATAGGGCTTAGCGTGAATGATGTGAAAGGGGTATCAAAATGCAAATTTATTTGACCAAAAGCGGAAAACAAGACAATCATCACAAATGGTTAGGAACCGTCTTGCTCAGTTGGGGAACGTTCGTATTTGCTTTGTTTTTTGCTACTTTAGTCGGTTCAATGGCTAATCAAGCAGGAGCTTCCAAGCTTTTGCAGCAAGGTATCCAAGCAGGTTTAGTCACATTAATTACTGTCCCGTTACTCTACATTCTTCTTAAACGGATATCTAGTAGACCATTTGACTCTATAGGACTGCCTGGGTGGCGGCAAGCCATTCCGAAGGCCCTGATGGGGGCAATGTATGTGATTGTATTATCCGGATCTGGTTTCGCTATCGCCCATTTATTAGGTTGGATCAAAGTTACGCAATTCCACTTCTCTGTCCATTTAGTGACAGCATTTTTCTTAAATATGATTATCGCTTTCTTTTATGAAGCTTTTCCAGAGGAATTAACTTTTCGCGGAACGGTGTACTATGCTCTAAATAAGCGATGTAACTGTTTCACGGCCTTACTCCTGCAGCCGATCCTGTTTGTGCTTGCTCCAATAACTGTAAGTGGCTTGCAATATATAGCTGGAATTGAATCATCTGCTATCACATTAGATTACATTTTTTTATTGTTGTGTTTTGGAATCATCCTTCAACTCCTGCGTATTGTAACAGGAAGCTTATGGACGTCTGTCGCTTTTCATCTAGCCTTTCTCGAAAATTCTCGGTTCTTCGTCCTGCAGGGGGAGGAGCGCTTTATTACCTACGAAGAAATTGTTCCGGGAACAGGTGCGCTGTTTGTGGTCTTTTTTATGTTGCTTATTGTCGGTACTCTACTATTAATACCTATTGCAATAACTCGCCGAAATACTATTCAATGGCGGAAGAATAAGAAAGACGACCACGATGTTTATTTCTGAACAAATCAGCAGTTTTATACTTAAAGTTAGGCAACAGATTAACCTGGTGAAAATGAACTGAACGCGACTAGCAGGTTAAACAGATTAGTCCCATTCGGTTTAAGGGTACAGTGGTGTTATTAAGTAATGAATTGTGGTGTCTAAAAGATGGAAATGGCGTTATTGAAGATGCAGGTGAGTTATTAACCGGAATTGATATATTAACGGAAAATAATGTGCCAGGCAGCTTTGAACTTATTGAAGGTGATGAAATTGAAGTCGTTGTTAAAAGAAAATAAAGTGGGATTTTCAGGTTAATCAAATAAAACCTAGATTTTAAAGTGGTTTTAAGGGGGGGCTGAACAATATTGAGGAAGGTTCTAACATGAAAGGGGTACTAAATATGCAAGTTTTAAAGATCTT
>Ga0153917_1001399_pt1 | contig 10037 bp, 9 predicted proteins | sample TSFL001MetaG_FD_104695 | JGI IMG/M metagenome (GOLD analysis project Ga0153917, IMG submission 104695) | Attine ant fungus gardens microbial communities from Florida, USA - TSFL001 MetaG | ecosystem: Host-associated > Fungi > Mycelium > Unclassified | place: USA: Florida, Paynes Creek Historic... | reverse complement strand
GGAATAGGTTTAGCAACGGGAAGAAAAACGGCAGGCCAGCGTCTGATTTCAGACGCGGTAAGACGTTATGTCGTACACGCTTGACCATGCTTCCTCCCGGCAAATTGTCGGGCATTATACGCACCCCGATTTTCGGATCAAGCGATTTAATGCACACTTTACTCAATGCAAACGGTTCTTTGTGAATATTAATTCGTTCTGAGTAAATAATTAATTTGTTTGTGCACCAGGGAAGTGCGCTTCACCACACGCGGCGCAACCCAGACAATACTGCTTCCGGCAACCACGCCTAAAATTTCCGGTAACTGGTGATAATCCAGAATACGCGCCACCGCGCGGCCATATCCGGCCACGGTATGGATAAGGATAAACTCGCTATTATGCTCTACACTGACCACCATTTCGGAAACCGTACGCGCAGCATCGGGAGCGGGGCGTAACTGGTGATTCAACGAATAAATCTTTAGCCCTTTGGCATTTCGAATTTTTATGACTCCGAGCAACTTGAGCAGGCGTGAAACGGTGGACTGACTGATGCTGTCAAACCCCCGCTCCTGTAAGTCGCGGCGAATTTCCTCCTGGGAGAGATAACTCTTTTCGGTAATCAGACGCTGACACACCGTCAGCTGTAGCTGTTCCTTTGGAGAGTAATCACCATATTCCGTCATAACTTAATCCCATGTAATTGGCTGAAACAAAACGCCCGGCGGCGTTACGCTTACCGGGCCTACAACGTCAAAAGATCACAACAACGCTCCGAGGCTCAACGCCACCATAATCACCACCGTCAGGATCGCCAGCAGGGGGGCAACCCACTTCAGGTAACGCACGTAGGGGACGCGGGCGATTGCCAGTCCGCCCATCACAACGGCAGAGGTCGGTGTGACCAGGTTAACGATGCCGGAAGCCGACTGATACGCCGTTACCACCAGGTCGCGGTTGACGTTAGCGAAATCGGCAAGCGGTGCCATGATCGGCATCGTCAGAACGGCCAGGCCGGACGAAGAAGGCACAAGAAACGACAACACCACCTCCAGCCAGTACATCACGTTGATAAATGCGACGGTCGGCAACCCGCTCACCAGCCCTTCAGCACTGTGTAAAATGGTGTGGGTAATCATGCCTTTATCCATTATCACTACGATACCTCGCGCAATGCCGATAATCAGCGCGACACCCAGCAAATCCCGCGCGCCGTTGATAAAGGTTGAGGTAAGTTCTTCTTCGCTCATGCGGGCGATCAGCCCGACGATGATCGCGCTGGCGAGGAACACCGCGGAGATCTCTGCCATCCACCAGCCAAGCACCGCCACGCCGTAAATCATGACCGCGAAGGCGAGGGCGAAAATCACCAGGATGATTTTGCGCACCGGGGTAAATTCCAGCGACTGTTCGCCTTTGTTGCCGAGGAAATGGGCGAGGTTCTCTTCCTGTTTGTCTGCAACGATAGAGAGAGACGGGTCTTTGCGTACTTTACGGGCATAACGCATCACCCACGCCACACAGATGACCCAGCCTATCACCAGCAACGCCACGCGCAGGGCGATACCGTTGGTGAAGGGGATCCCGGCGGCGTTGGCGGCGATCACCGTGGCAAACGGGTTGATGGTGGAGCCGAGCGTGCCGATCCCGGCGCCAAGCAGCACGGTAGAGGCCGCCACCACCGGATCAAACCGGGCAGCCAGCATCACCGGAACCAGCAGCGTGTAAAACGGCAGAGACTCTTCGGCCATGCCGTAAATCGTGCCGCCTGCGGCAAATAACGCCATCAGGATCGGGATCATCCACTCTTCACGACCACGCAGCCGGGTGGTGACGCGCTCGATCCCGGCGTCAATGGCACCCGTTTTGGTGACGATCCCCAGAAAGCCGCCGATGATCAGAATAAACAATGCCACGTCGATGGCTCCCGCCTGGCCGGACTCGGGATCGTACAGCCCGGCGATAGGGGCCATCAGCACCGAAATAATGCCCTGCGGATGGGCGGCAACGTGGGCGTAAGTCCCGGCAATGGGCACTTCTTTGCCGAGGGCCGCGTTCATTGCCATCTGGTACTGACCGGCCGGGACAACCCAGCTTAGCGCGGCCACAACGGCAATCAGAAAAAAGAGAATGGTGTAAGCGGAGGGAAACTTAAACTTGCCCATGGTGTTCTCCTTAAACCCGGCGCACCCCGCGGCACGCCGGGCGGTGATTAGTCGCCGAGTGTCGCCACCATGACCGCTTTTATGGTGTGCATCCGGTTTTCGGCTTCGTCGAAGACAATGGAATTGGAGGATTCGAAGACCTCTTCCGTCACTTCCAGCCCTTTCAGGCCGTAAGCCATTTCGATTTCGCGACCCACTTTGGTGTGCTCGTTATGGAACGCAGGCAGGCAGTGCATGAACTTCACGTTCGGGTTGCCGGTGGCTTTCATCACCTTCGCGTTAATCTGATACGGCGTCATCAGGCTGACGCGCTCGGCCCAGGCTTCCTTCGGCTCGCCCATCGATACCCACACGTCGGTGTAGAGGAAATCGGTGCCGTGAACACCTTCTTCGACGTCGTCAGTCAGGGTGATGCGTGCGCCCGTTTCTTTGGCGATGGCGCGACACTGCTCAACCAGCGCCGCTTCTGGCCAGAAGGATTTCGGCGCCACAAGACGGATATCCATGCCCATTTTGGCCGCGCCAACCATCAGTGAATTACCCATGTTGTTGCGCGCATCGCCCAGGTAGGCAAAGCTCAGCTCCGGCAGGGTTTTGCCCGGCGCGTGCTCGAGCATGGTCATCAGGTCGGCAAGAATTTGGGTCGGGTGGAATTCATCGGTCAGGCCGTTCCAGACCGGCACACCCGCGTATTCGCCCAGCTCCTCGACAATCGCCTGGCCGTAGCCACGATACTCAATGCCGTCGTACATACGGCCCAGCACGCGGGCGGTGTCTTTCATTGATTCCTTATGCCCAATCTGCGAGCCGCTTGGGCCGAGGTAAGTCACCTGTGCGCCCTGGTCGAACGCGCCTACTTCAAAGGCGCAGCGTGTGCGGGTGGAGGTTTTTTCAAAAATCAGCGCGATGTTTTTGCCGACCAGAGTCTGCTTTTCGCGCCCGGCTTTTTTGGCGGCCTTCAGGTCAATGGCGAGGTCAATCAGGTACTGGATCTCTGCCGGGGTGTAGTCCAGTAGTTTGAGAAAATTGCGGTTTTTCAGGTTGATGGTCATGGGTAAATCCTTTTTAAATTTAGCTGTCTGATGCCCTCACCCCGGCCCTCTCCCCGTGGGAGAGGGGGTTCACATTCCCTCTCCCTTCGGGAGAGGGTTAGGGTGAGGGGAAACGGGTGCTCAGTTACGAATCAACGTGCCTTTCTCGCCTGCGAGGATCTCCGCGCCATCGGCCAGCGCGCCGATCCCGGCAATGCCGTTGCAGGTTTCAACAAATTCGCGGCAGGCGGCCACTTTCGGCCCCATCGAGCCGGCGTCGAACTGCATGTCTCTGAGCAGTTCCGGCGTGACCTGTGCCAGTGGGCGCTGGGTGGGTTTGCCCCAGTCGAGATACACCGCATCGGCATCGGTCAGGATCAGCAGGGCATCCGCCTCTATCTGGCGCGCCAGCAGCGCAGCGGACAGATCTTTGTCGATCACCGCTTCAATGCCGTGGTAGCCGTTGGCGTTTTCCACCACCGGAACCCCGCCGCCGCCGTTACAAATCACCAGGTGATCGCGCTGGATAAGTGCGGTAATGGCATCGCTCTCGACAATGCGTTTCGGCTGCGGGGAAGGCACCACGCGGCGGAAGTAATGGCCATCGGCCTTAAACACCCAGCCTTTTTCCGCCGCCAGCGCGCTGGATTGTTCTTCGCTGTAGACCGGGCCGATGTACTTGGTCGGGTGAGTAAACGCCGGGTCGGCAGCATCCACTTCCACCTGGGTGAGCAGCACGCTTACCTCGCGCTGGGGCAGGTTGTTTTTCAGCGCTTGCTGGAGCATGTAGCCGATCATCCCCTGGCTTTCGGCCCCGAGGATGTCGAGCGGGTAGGGCGTGACCTTGTCATAGGCGCTGTTTTGCAGCGCCAGCAGCCCGACCTGCGGCCCGTTGCCGTGCACCAGCACCACGCGCCACTGCTCGGTCAGCCCGGCGATGGTGCGCGCTGCCAGTTCGATGTTCTGGCGCTGGATCTCCGCTTCCAGCGGTTCGCCGCGTTTGAGCAACGCATTACCGCCAAGTGCGACGACCAGAGTGGGTTTTCTTTCCATGATGGCTCCTTTAAATTCCGTCGCGTTCCAGCGGGCAGCTCATGCAGCGCGCGCCGCCGCGGCCGCGTCCCAGTTCGTCGCCAGGGATTGGCAACACGGTGATCCCGGCCTTATCGTACTTCTCGTTGGTCCAGATGTTGCGCTCATAGCCAATCACCACGCCCGGGCGGATGGTCAGCACGTTGTTGGCGTCGTTCCACTGTTCGCGTTCGGCTTCAAAGGCATCGCCACCGGTGGTGATCAGGCGTACGTGGTTAATGCCAAGCGCTTTTTCGATGGCGTGGAGCAGGTCGGTTTCCTGGGTACGCAGCAGGCCGCCGCGTCCGTCCGGGGTCAGCGTCCAGCACTGGGCATCTTTGCGCACCACTTCCGGGTAGACGGAGAACGTGTCGACATCGATGTGGGTCATGACGGTATCGAGGTGCATACAGGAGCGGTGTTTTGGCAGCTCAACGGCGATGACGCGCTCTGCCTGGCGGTGTTTGAACAGACTGCTGGCGAGGAATTCCACGCCCTGCGGGGTGGTGCGTTCAGACATACCAATTAATACCGCGCCACGGCCAATGACTAATACATCGCCGCCCTCTAATGTGGCGTGGTCGTAATTAATATTTTCATCACCGAAGTACTTAATAAAATCACCGTCGGCAAACGCAGGATGCCAGCGATATATTGCGCGCAGGTTATTGGTTTCACGCTGGCGGGCCGGTTTAGCCATTGGGTTAATCGACACGCCGTTATATATCCAGCAGGAGGTGTCGCGGGTAAATAAATGGTTTGGCAGCGGCTTCATAATAAAATCATTTGCCGTGTGAGTATCGACGACCATATTTTTAATTGCCGCCGGAATTTCGCCGTAGGTCAATCCGCCACTTAACCGGCGTGCCAGCTCGCGATGCGGCATATCGGCCAGCCAGCCACGAACATCGCCCGCAAAGGTTGGCCCGAGGCGATAATCAGAGATTTGGGTTTCCAGCAGCCAGGCTTTGGCGTCTGCAATATCAAGGGTTTGTGTCAGAAGGTCGGTTAACAGCAGGACTTCCACACCCTGCTCGCGCAGTGTGTTTGCAAACATGTCATGCTCTTCACCCGCACGTTCAACCGATAACACATCATCGAATAATAATTCCTGGCAATTCGAAGGAGTTAAGCGTTTTAAACTTAAATTAGGGCGGTGCAGCATCACACTGCGCAATTGACCAATTTCAGAACCGACGTAATGCTTTTCCATAATTATTCCTTTAACTGTTTTTCAGAATAAAAAGGGCTGGGCCATGCAGTTATTTACATGGCGGATAAGCTCAATTGATTTCACGGCTCATACTAGGCGACTTGTTATTTCATATTGTGATGTTGCTCACGCGGAATGGGGTATTGATCGGTTTGTTTTTATTTGCATGACGCGTATCAGATAATGATTAATTAGGCATTATTCAGAGATGAATAACTACGCGGTATTCTTCGGTCTTATTTGTATTTGTTATTAATTTGTAGAATTTAACGCTTTGACATGTTTGGTTATCGTATTGATTTTAAAGTATTAAATTAAGTCAGTGGAATGACTATGCAAAAACACACATTAATTATTTTTGACTTAAGGAAAATCAATAAATATTTATTTGTTGATTCCGCAAATTATCAAAATGGTGAAATGTGAGGCAGGGATGGTTTTTGTGATTAGGTCTTTTGAATCAACAGATTAGATTAGTGCGTGTGAAGCCCTTGTTCTGAGGTTATGCATAACCGCTGCATATTTTCTTGTTGCAGGTTAACAGGCAATTAACAGATTTCCCGATAAACATGCGTTCGCGCAAATCTCTTCTAAAAAGTGGTGGTATGGCAGTGGGAATTCTCGTATAAAAGATAAAAATGAAACGATGTTTTATATTAAGGGTTAGATCATGATTGTTGGCAACATCCACCATTTACAGTCCTGGCTGCCGCAAGAACTGCGTCAGGCCATTGAACACATCAAAGCGCATGTCACCGAAGCCACCCCGCTCGGCAAGCACGATATTAATGGCAACAGCTTGTTTTACCTGGTGTCTGAGGACATGACCCAGCCGTTTGCTGAGCGCCGCGCGGAGTATCACGCGCGCTATCTGGATATCCAGATAATCATGAAAGGCCAGGAAGGGATGACCTTCAGCACCCTGCCGCACGGCACGCCGGATACCGATTGGCTGGCAGATAAAGACATCGCGTTCCTGCCAGAAGGCGAGCAGGAGAAAACCGTGGTGTTAAGCGAAGGGGATTTTGTAGTGTTTTATCCGGGAGAAGTGCACAAGCCGCTGTGCGCCGTGGGAACGCCTGCGCAGGTGCGCAAGGTCGTGGTGAAGATGCTGATTAACTGAAACGGGTTTGCTCCCTCTCCCAGTGCAAGGTAAAAGCAAAAACGACAACTTTGTTGTCGTTTTTTAGTGTTTGCTCCCTCTCCCCGTGGGAGAGGGCTGGGGTGAGGGCACCAGCCCGCAGAGGACTTAACTGCCAAGCGTCGCCACCATCACCGCCTTAATGGTATGCATCCGGTTTTCTGCCTGGTCGAACACAATACTCGCCGCCGACTCAAACACCTCGTCCGTCACTTCCATTCCGCCGTGCAGGTCAAACTCTTTCGCCATCTGCTTGCCGAGCGTGGTCTGGTCGTCATGGAATGCAGGCAGGCAGTGCAGGAACTTCACCTCCGGGTTGCCGGTCAGCGCCATCATCTGGCTGTTCACCTGATACCCGCGTAGCAGCGCAATACGCTCGGCCCACTTCTCTTTTGCTTCGCCCATCGACACCCACACGTCGGTATAGATGAAGTCCGCGCCTTTCACGCCTGCCGCCACATCTTCCGTCAGGGTGATTTTCCCGCCGTTCTTCGCGGCCAGCGCGCTGCACTCTGCCACCAGGCTCTCTTCCGGCCAGCAGGCTTTTGGCGCCACCAGGCGCAGATCCAGCCCGGTCAACGCAGCAGCTTCAAGCATGGAATTGCCCATGTTGTTACGCGCATCGCCTGCATACACCAGCGTCATCTCGTTAAACGCTTTGCCTGGCAGATGCTCCTGCATGGTCAGCAGGTCGGCTAACAGCTGGGTAGGGTGGAACTCGTTGGTCAGCCCGTTCCAGACCGGCACGCCAGCGTACTGTGCCAGGGTTTCAACCACTTCCTGACCGTGGCCACGGTACTGAATGCCATCGTACATGCGGCCAAGCACGCGCGCGGTATCTTTAATTGATTCTTTATGCCCAATCTGGCTTCCGCTCGGCCCTAAATATGTGACGCGCGCGCCCTGGTCAAATGCGGCAACTTCGAAAGAGCATCGTGTACGAGTTGAGTCTTTTTCGAAGATGAGCGCGATGTTTTTACCGGTAAGCTTTTGTACTTCCTTGCCATTTTTTTTATCAGCTTTGAGCTGTGCGGCAAGTGTCAGCAGAGAGGTGAATTGTGCAGGGGTAAAATCGAGCAATTTCAGAAAGTGTTTCTTATACAGATCAGACATTTTATCCTCACATGGCGAACGCCACTTATTGAATTAAAATTCACTTTATATGTATGAATATTCATTTGCAACCCCGTTTCACAAATCTTTCTTACAAAGGTGGAGGCAAACACGTCCGTGTGTGAAAATAGAAGTATCTGCCGCACTTTAAAGAGGAATGAGCCATGGCAAACCCGGAACTACTGGAAGAGCAACGCGAAGAGACGCGTCTGATTATTGAGGAACTGCTGGAAGACGGCAGCGATCCGGACGCGCTGTACACCATCGAGCACCATTTCTCTGCCGACGATTTCGAAGCGCTGGAAAAACTGGCGGTTGAAGCTTTCAAACTGGGTTACGAAGTGACCGAGCCAGAAGAGCTGGAAGTGGAAGAGGGCGACACCGTCATCTGCTGCGATATCCTGAGCGAAGGCGCGCTGAAAGCAGAGCTTATTGATGCGCAGGTAGAACAGCTGATGAACCTGGCCGAGAAGTTTGAAGTGGAATACGACGGCTGGGGAACCTACTTCGAAGATCCGAACGGTGAAGACGGCGACGAAGACGACGAAGATTACATCGACGAAGACGACGACGGCGTGCGTCACTGATTGTATTTTGCGGCAGCTTCGGCTGCCGCTTCAGGAACCCGAATGGATTACCCGCAGATACTCGCCCCCGTACTCAACTTCCTCCAGTGCCCGACCCCGCAAGCATGGATTGATAAAGCCCGCGACCCGGCCAACCTGCCGCTGCTGCTGACCGACCACATGGTGTGCGAACTCAAAGCCGCACAGACTGCGCTCCTGCTGGTGCGTAAATACGTTGCCGATGAAAGCGGTGCCGACGCGTTGCTCGACTGGCTCAGACCTTACGAAGTGTTTACCTTCCGCGACGGCCCAGAGCCGGATTTTATCGCCCTGCACAAGCAGATTGGCAAAAGCGTGATGCCCAAAACCGACGACCCGTGGGGCCAGCTGCTTATCGAAAGCATGGTGCTGCTGATAAAAGAAGAGCTGCACCACTTCTGGCAGGTGCGCGAGGCGATGCTGGCGCGTGATATTCCGTACGTCAAAATCACCGCCAGCCGCTACGCCAAAGGGATGCTGAAGGAAGTGCGCACTCACGAACCGCTGACGCTTATCGACAAGCTGATTTGCGGGGCCTATATCGAAGCCCGCTCCTGCGAGCGCTTTGCCGCACTGGCACCGTTCCTCGACGACGATTTGCAGAAGTTCTACCTGTCGCTGCTGCGATCGGAAGCACGCCATTACCAGGACTATCTGACCCTTGCCCAGCAGGTGAGCGACAACGATATCTCACCCCGGGTACAGCTTTTTGGTGAAATTGAAGCCACACTTATCTCGACACCGGACAACGAGTTCCGCTTCCATAGTGGCGTGCCGGTGTAAACCGACACTGCAAAAGGATGCGAGATCGAGATGAAAAAAACGTGGATACGTATTGTCGTGGTGGCTGTCGTCGCGGCCGCTGTGGCGTTCTGGGTCTATTTTGATAAGCAGCGCTTGCAGCAAGATCCGGAACAACAGCTTGATACCACCCTGAACGCCATGCCTGCCTGGCAGGTGCTGAAAGAACAAGAGCCGGCGCTGCAAAAGCGCGTCCGCAAGCAGATCCTCGCGATGCAGAAAGCGGGCGACTCTGAACAGCACATCATCGATGTGATCCAACCGCAAATCCTCAGCCTGCAAATGTCGCGCCTGCAATACGCCCCGGATGCCAACGTGGTGGAGTATATGAAGGCCAATATGGAGCAGACCGCCGCCATCCAGAAGGTGAGTGACGATGCCTGCTTCCGGTTCTTGTATCCCGGCGTGAAGGGCGGCGTGAACCCGATGCGGGTGCTCGATAAGCCGATGATGCAGCGCCGAATGCAGGCCGATGCCGACATGATGCGCGCTGCCTACGGGAAAAACCGCCACACCGTGACAGCCGAGGAGCGCGCTGCCGCCGTAGCCGATGTGCGACCCATAATGAAGGAGCTTGCCGACAAATACGGCGAGGCCATCCAGCTGCTGCAAACCCCTGAGCAAGCGGTGGGCAAGGAGAAGCTTTCGTGCGATATGGTGCAGGATATGTGGGCGAAGGTGCTGAAGCTGCCAGAGCCAAAGGCGGCTGGCGTGATTAGACTGGCGGTTTCCGAGCTGGATTGACGAGTATGCTGGTTTTTTGGGCACTTAGCGTGGGTTTAGCGCGTCGCTGCTTGCATGGCGGCGCGCGACAGGTATAATCCACAACGTTTCCGCATCCCCTTCAGTGCCGAAGTGGCGAAATCGGTAGACGCAGTTGATTCAAAATCAACCGTAGAAATACGTGCCGGTTCG
>Ga0153917_1001397_pt1 | contig 10048 bp, 9 predicted proteins | sample TSFL001MetaG_FD_104695 | JGI IMG/M metagenome (GOLD analysis project Ga0153917, IMG submission 104695) | Attine ant fungus gardens microbial communities from Florida, USA - TSFL001 MetaG | ecosystem: Host-associated > Fungi > Mycelium > Unclassified | place: USA: Florida, Paynes Creek Historic... | reverse complement strand
GCTTGAAGGTTCGCTAGCAGAGATTGCTTCAGAAATTGACCCATTTTCAATTGAGTTTGGCAAGATAGATGTATTCGGCGACCGCAGAAGGCCGCGCGTTTTACATCTGGAGCCAAAGAAAAACAAAACGCTAGAAAGGCTGAGGGAACATACGAAGCAGGCTGTACTTCAGGCCGGCTTTCAAGTGGAAAAAAGACCATATCATCCTCATATGACGCTCGCAAGAAAATGGACAGGCGAAGAAGGATTTCCGGCTCATGTTCCGTTTGAAAGCGGCGAGGTTTCGATGATGGCTGAACGATTTTCGCTCTTTCAAATACACTTGAACCAATCACCAAAATACGAGGAAATATTCAAATTTCATTTATCTTAATTCATTGCGGAGTGGAGAAACAAACATGGCACAAATCATCAAAATTCATGATTATATATCGAGATATGAGCTTGATCCGTACCATTATATCAACCAGTTTGTACGGCTGAAAAAAGAGCGCTGGCTTTCACTGGTAGAAGCGGCGGAACGCCAGCAAGAAGAAAGGCAAGCCAGTGCTGAAGAACCGGAACCGGTGCAGAAACGAAAAAAATTTTCATTGAAAAGAAGAAAAGAAGAGATAAAAGCCGATATACAAGAAGAGAGACACCAATGGTTTGAGGACGAAGAAGATATTCATGTAAGGCTCCCGAAGAGCAGGGTGGCGCTTGCTTCTTTTTATAAAAGACATTTATATGATTTTCAGCTCAAATGGGCAAGCTCTACTCTTTCAGAAATATCTCAACTCTCAAACCAGGTGAAGCAGGACCGCATTTTGCGTTATCTGACCCAGCAGCTGCCCGATTCTTATTTTATTATGTATAAGCCTGTGCTGAGAATTCAGCAGGCGGCGGTTGAATTAAGCATTGTGATTATTTCTCCTCTGGAAATTTATTGCGTTTCTATTTTAGAGGCCGAGGAAGACAGTGTCTACATAGGGTCTAAAAATCGTTTTTGGGACAAGAAAACAGCCTCTCAGACTGCATCAGTGTTAAATCCGGGGCTGAGCCTGTTTCGCACGGATTCTGTTGTGTCAAAGATCGTAAAGGAAAAACAGGCCGAGATTCCGGTTCGAAAATTGCTTCTGAGCAGAACGTCGTACATCGATTACCCTGAGCCGCCATACGGCTTAGAAATTGCGGATAAGCGGAACGCGGAAGAATGGATTGAGCGGCAGAAGAAAAACACTGCTCCGATCAAACACCATCAGGTAAAGGCTGCGAAGGCTCTATTGTCTTACTGCATGTCTGACTCCTATCGCAGACAAGAGTGGCTGGAGTAAAAGAGAACGATTTGAGCGGTTTTCTCATAACATAAGCAGGTGAGAAAGATGAGCCATTGGTTTTTTATTATTAATCCGACAGCAGGTCATCGAAACGGCCTGCGTGTTTGGAAGTCCATTCAAAAAGAATTGATCAAACGAAAGGTTGAGCACCGTTCATTTTTAACTGAACATCCGGGACACGCCGAGGTGCTCGCCAGACAGATTTCAACGATACAGGAATATAAGCTGAAGCGCTTGATCGTCATTGGCGGAGACGGAACCATGCATGAAGTTGTCAACGGGCTGAAGGATGTAGACGATATTGAACTGAGCTTTGTGCCGGCGGGAGCGTATAATGATTTCTCGCGAGGATTTTCAATTAAAAAAATCGATCTAATACAGGAAATTAAGAAGGTAAAGCGTCCGTTAACAAGAACCTTTCATTTAGGGAGCGTCAATTTCCTTCAGGATAAATCACAAGTTCTTTATTTTATGAATCATATCGGGATTGGGTTTGACGCATATGTCAATAAAAAGGCGATGGAATTTCCGTTGAGACGGATTTTTCTTTTTCTCCGCCTTCGATTTCTTGTGTATCCGCTTTCTCATTTGCACGCTTCGGCAACCTTTAAGCCGTTTACGTTAGCTTGTACGACAGAAGACGAGACGCGCGAATTTCATGATGTCTGGTTTGCCGTTGTATCCAACCATCCGTTTTACGGGGGAGGCATGAAGGCGGCGCCCCTAGCAAATCCGCGCGAGAAGACATTTGATATCGTAATCGTTGAAAACCAGCCGTTTTTGAAAAAATATTGGCTTTTATGTCTGATGGCATTTGGAAAACATACAAAAATGGATGGCGTTACGATGTTTAAAGCAAAAGACATTACGTTTTACACGAAGGACAAAATCCCGTTTCATGCTGACGGAGAAATCATGGGCACTACCCCGTTTCGTCTGGCATCTAGTCCTGCCCCCCTAAGGATCAAAACATAAACGTGTTTGGAGGAGAGAGCTTCCGATGGTCAGCATCCGCCGCAGCTTCGAAGCGTATGTCGATGACATGAATATCATTACCGTTCTGATTCCTGCTGAACAAAAAGAAATCATGACACCGCCGTTTCGGCTTGAGACAGAAACAACAGGTTTTCCTCTGGCTGTCAGGGAGGAATACTTCCTTGAAGCGAAATACAAGTACATCTGTGTATCCGACTATCCTGTGACATTTGGAAAAATCCATTGCGTCAGTGCATCCAGCGGCCACAAAACCGATCTCCAAATTGGCGCGGTCATCCGGACGGCTGCATTTGATGACGAATTTTATTATGACGGAGAGCTGGGCGCCGTTTATACTGCGGATCATACCGTATTTAAAGTATGGGCGCCTGCTGCAACCTCAGCTGCCGTCAAGCTTTCACACCCCAATAAAAGCGGGCGCACATTCCAAATGACTCGCTTGGAAAAGGGCGTCTATGCTGTTACGGTCATGGGTGACCTTCACGGGTACGAGTATGTGTTCTGCATCTGCAACAATTCAGAATGGATGGAAACCGTTGACCCGTATGCAAAGGCCGTGACAGTAAATGGAGAGAAGGGCGTCGTCTTGCGCCCGGATCAAATGAACTGGACTGCTCGGCTTAAACCATTCTCAAACCCTGTGGATGCCGTCATCTATGAAACGCACCTTCGCGACTTTTCCATCCATGAAAACAGCGGCATGATAAACAAGGGAAAATACTTAGCATTAACGGAAACTGATACACAAACCGCAAATGGCAGTTCTTCTGGACTGGCGTATATAAAAGAGCTCGGTGTTACACATGTGGAGCTACTGCCGGTGAACGATTTTGCCGGAGTTGATGAAGAGAAGCCGCTTGATGCTTATAATTGGGGATATAACCCGCTTCATTTCTTTGCCCCGGAGGGAAGCTTTTCCTCAAACCCTCATGATCCTCAAACGAGAAAAACAGAGCTGAAACAAATGATCAATACCCTGCATCAGCACGGTCTGCGAGTCATTCTGGATGTTGTTTTTAACCATGTGTATAATCGCGAGAATTCACCCTTTGAAAAAACAGTGCCCGGTTATTTTTTCCGGCACGACGAATTTGGGATGCCGTCAAACGGCACTGGCGTTGGCAATGATATTGCATCAGAAAGAAGGATGGCGAGAAAGTTCATTGCGGATTGCGTGGTCTATTGGCTTGAAGAATACAATGCCGACGGCTTCCGCTTCGATCTGCTCGGCATTTTAGATATTGATACCGTGCTTTATATGAAAGAGAAAGCAATTGCGGCAAAGCCCGGAATCCTGCTTTTTGGAGAAGGATGGGATCTGGCTACACCGCTGCCGCATGAACAGAAAGCTACTTTGGCGAACGCACCAAGAATGCCCGGTATCGGTTTTTTTAATGATGTGTTTCGTGACGCTGTAAAAGGGAACACCTTTCACCTCATGGCAGCAGGGTTTGCACTCGGCAGCGGTGAATCAGCGCAAGCTGTTATGCACGGGATTGCCGGCTCTTCCGGATGGAAGGCATTAGCACCGGTTGTTCCGGAACCAAGCCAGTCCATCAATTATGTTGAATCACATGACAATCACACCTTTTGGGATAAAATGAGCTTCGCGCTTCCTCAAGAAAATGACAGCCGAAAGAGAAGCAGGCAAAGGCTTGCGGCCGCGATTATTTTGCTAGCCCAAGGAGTGCCGTTTATTCACAGCGGCCAGGAATTTTTCCGGACGAAGCAGGGAGTGGAAAACAGCTATCAATCCAGTGACAGCATCAACCAGCTCGACTGGGATCGCCGTGAAACGTTCAAAGAAGATGTTGACTATATCCGCAGGCTGATCTCGCTGAGAAAAGCGCATCCCGCATTCCGTCTCAGGTCCGCTGCAGACATCCAGCGCCATATTGAATGTTTGACGCTAAAAGAACACTTTATCGCATACAGGCTTTATGATCTCGACGAGGTTGACGAATGGAAAGATATCATCGTTATCCATCATGCGAGTCCGGACGCTGTCGAGTGGAGGCTGCCAAACGATAAACCATATCGGCTTTTATGTGATCCATCAGGATTTCAGCAAGACCCGGCAGAAATTAAGAAAACGGTTGCAGTAAACGGCATCGGAACAGTTATCTTATATTTAGCATCAGATCTTAAGAGTTTTGCTTGACGAAGTTTGTGCTATAGCGCTAAAATTTAAAAGACGGCTATTGATTAGCATATGAGACTCTCAATAGCTGTCTTTTTTATTTTCATACGATTCGTACGAAAAAGGCGCTCGCTGGACAGACTAGTGACGATTCGCCTTTATTCTAAAATATTTTAAGAAATGATGGGTTGAACATTGATATGAACTGGTTGGGACAATTACTAGGTAGCGATTGGGAGATCTTCCCCGCCGGAGGAGCTACAGGAGATGCATATTATGCGAAACATAACGGGCAGCAGCTTTTTTTAAAACGTAATAGCTCACCTTTTTTAGCTGTTTTATCCGCCGAAGGCATTGTTCCGAAGCTGGTTTGGACAAAACGGATGGAAAATGGGGACGTCATTACGGCCCAGCACTGGATGACCGGCAGAGAGCTGAAGCCTAAAGACATGAGCGGACGGCCCGTTGCTGAATTGCTTCGTAAAATACACACATCAAAAGCCTTGCTGGACATGCTGAAGAGACTTGGAAAAGAACCGCTGAACCCGGGGGCTCTTTTGTCTCAGCTGAAGCAGGCTGTATTTGCTGTGCAGCAATCTTCGCCGCTGATTCAAGAAGGGATCAAGTATTTGGAAGAACACCTGCATGAAGTGCATTTCGGTGAGAAAGTCGTTTGCCATTGTGATGTCAATCATAATAACTGGCTATTGTCTGAAGACAACCAGCTGTATTTAATTGACTGGGACGGCGCCATGATCGCTGATCCGGCGATGGACCTCGGACCTTTGCTGTACCACTACGTCGAAAAGCCAGCTTGGGAGAGCTGGCTGAGCATGTACGGCATAGAGTTGACAGAAAGCCTTCGGTTGCGAATGGCTTGGTATGTGTTATCTGAAACAATCACTTTCATTGCCTGGCATAAAGCAAAAGGCAATGACAAGGAATTTCATGATTCAATGGAAGAACTGCATATCCTCATGAAGCGAATTGTTGACTAATCAGGAATACGAATCCATTTGCTCTACCCATTGAGACAGGCTGTTCTGATGCTCTTGTATGTGTGAGTCGATGGATTTGGACGATATTCCTGATTGGCTGTAGCGGTAAACATCCTCAAGCACGTTTTTGAAATTTGAATCAAGCTCGGTGTTTGCCATCAGTGATTTAATCACACGCTCAAGCTGCTCGTACTCTGCGACTGTTCCGCAGCAGTCCAATTGATGGTCAGTCAAGATATCCTTCAATAAATGAACTTGATGCTCATAATGTAAACCCATATCGGTACACATCCCTTCAGTATCATACGGGTTAAATTGTTCAAAACAGAGCGTTTTTATACATGTGAAAGGAGTGTTCCAGCAGACGGAACCCTCTTTTTTTATGCACTCGGCCTTAAGAGAGATACACTGGAAAAACGAGCTTGCGGGTCTTTTTAATTCGTGGTATGTTGTTAGTCGAAATAATAGATAGAGGTGTCAATCATATGAGAATGCGCCACAAGCCTTGGGCTGATGACTTTTTGGCTGAAAACGCAGATATTGCCATCAGCAACCCTGCTGATTATAAAGGGAAATGGAACACAGTGTTTGGCAACGACAATCCGATCCATATCGAGGTTGGTACAGGAAAAGGTCAATTTATTTCTGGGATGGCCAAACAAAATCCCGACATCAATTATATTGGTATTGAGTTATTTAAGAGCGTCATCGTGACAGCCGTCCAAAAAGTAAAAGACAGCGAAGCGCAGAATGTAAAGCTTCTGAATATAGATGCGGACACGCTGACGGATGTGTTTGAGCCGGGTGAAGTGAAACGGGTCTACTTGAACTTTTCTGATCCTTGGCCGAAGAAACGGCATGAAAAACGCCGCCTGACATACTCCCACTTTCTCAAAAAATATGAAGAAGTAATGGGAAAAGGCGGAGCGATTCATTTTAAAACCGACAATCGAGGTTTGTTTGAGTACTCTTTGAAGAGCTTCTCTGAGTACGGCCTGCTGCTGACATACGTCAGTCTCGATTTGCATAACAGCCATCTGGAAGGCAATATTATGACAGAATATGAAGAAAAATTCTCTGCACTCGGCCAGCCGATCTATCGGGCTGAGGTTGAATGGAGAACGTAAAGACAGACTCTGACAGGAGTCTGTCTTTTTTATGGACCGTTTGCTACCATGATGATAGGGGGGATGAAAATGGAAACAATGAAAATTGGAAACATTACGTTGACCTGGCTTGATGGAGGCGTGACACATATGGATGGAGGCGCTATGTTTGGCGTCGTTCCAAAGCCGCTTTGGTCTAAAAAATACCCAGTCAATGAAAAAAACCAGATTGAACTAAGGACAGACCCTATTTTGATTCAAAAGGATGGGCTCAATATCATCGTTGACGCCGGAATTGGATCAGGCAAGCTGACTGATAAACAAAAACGAAACTATGGCGTGACACAAGAGTCGAATGTGAAACCATCATTAGCTGCACTCGGGTTAACGGTTGCCGATATAGATGTGATCGCAATGACACACCTTCATTTTGATCATGCATGCGGTTTAACGGAATATGAAGGTGAACGGCTCGTCTCTGTCTTTCCGAATGCGGTGATTTATTCATCAGCTGTCGAATGGGATGAAATGCGCCATCCGAATATCCGGTCGAAAAATACGTATTGGAAAGAAAATTGGGAGGCTGTTGCCGGCCAAGTTAAAACCTTTGAGGACTCTTTAACCATCACAGAGGGGATTACAATGCATCACACCGGAGGCCATAGCGACGGACACAGTGTCCTGATATGCGAGGATGCGGGTGAAACTGCTGTACATATGGCTGATCTGATGCCGACGCATGCCCACCGCAATCCGCTTTGGGTTCTGGCTTACGATGATTATCCGATGACCTCTATCCCGCAAAAGCAGAAATGGCAGGCGTTCGCAGCAGAAAAAGACGCTTGGTTTATTTTTTACCATGATGCCGAGTATCGCGCCCTTCAATGGGAGGAGGACGGAAGCATCAAAGAGTCAGTCAAGCGTATGAAGCAATAGCATATTTTTATGTTTACCCTGCATGTTTTCCGGCTAATAATGCAAACCTAGTACTAATTATGCTCAGAAAGGAAGAGGCAGGGTGAAACAATTCAAAGTAACAAACGAAGGAGACATTCAAACAACATTAAGAGGCCTTGAAGTGCTCTCTGTTCCTTTTTTGAACAAAGGTGTCGCTTTTACTGAGGAAGAAAGAAAAGAGCTTGGTTTAAAAGGCTTTCTGCCGCCAAAGGTATTAACAATTGATGATCAGGCAAAAAGAGCCTATGAGCAATATTCAGCACAGCCAGACGATTTGAGCAAAAATGTTTATTTAACGGCGCTGCACGATCGGAATGAAACGCTGTTTTACCGCCTGTTAAATGACCATTTAGGGGAAATGCTTCCGATTGTCTACACACCGACAGTTGGAACGGCCATCCAGAGATACAGCCATGAATACAGAAAACCACGAGGGCTCTACCTGTCAATTGATGACCCGGACGGTATGAAAGAAGCATTTAAACAGTATAAAGATCAAAGCGATACGATCGATTTAATAGTTGCAACTGATGCGGAAGGAATTTTAGGAATCGGTGACTGGGGCGTCGGAGGAATCGCGATTTCTATCGGCAAGCTGGCGGTTTATACGGCTGCTGCGGGCATTGATCCGAGCAGAGTGCTGGCTGTTGTTTTAGATGCGGGGACAAATCAGGAGAGCCTCTTGAACGACCCGCTTTATGTCGGCAACCAGCATTCCAGGGTGCGCGGGGAACGCTATGACCAATTTATTGACGACTACGTTGCGCTGGCGAGAGAAACATTTCCGAATGCATTGCTGCATTGGGAGGATTTCGGAGCGAAAAACGCGCGAAGCATTTTGAAACGCTATAAAGATAAAGTTTGTACGTTTAATGATGATATCCAAGGGACAGGCGCTGTTTCTTTGGCGGCAGTCTTATCCTGTGCAAAAGCGTCTAAAGTTCCGCTGAGGGATCACAGAGTTGTTATATTCGGAGCGGGAACGGCAGGAGTCGGAATTGCCGAACAGCTGCGGGAAGCATTGGTGCGCGAGGGACTGAGTGAAGAAGAATCATACCAGCGCTTCTGGTGCATAGACAGAAACGGGCTGTTAACAGATGATATGGATCAGCTTCTTGATTTCCAAAAGCCTTATGCTCGTTCGGCTGATGAAGTGAAGGATTATCAGCGGAACGGAGACGGCGGAGGCATTGATCTTCTTGAAGTGGTCCGGCAGGCGAAACCGACGATCCTGATCGGGACATCTACGGTTTCCGGCGCTTTCACTGAAGAAATTGTAAAAGAAATGGCGTCACATGTGAAACGGCCGGCGATTTTGCCAATGTCAAATCCGACAACTCTTTCTGAAGCAAAACCGGAGGATTTAATCGAATGGACAGAAGGCCGTGCCCTGATCACGACAGGAAGCCCGTTCCCGCCAGTTGAATATAACGGAGTTACGTATCATATCGGGCAGGCAAACAACGCGCTTGTCTTCCCTGGTCTCGGTCTTGGAACGATTGTTACCAAATCAAAATTAATTACCGACGGCATGTTTGAAGCATGTGCCCGGGCAATCGCAGGTATGGTCAATGTCGGGGTGCCTGGCGCGCCGATGCTTCCAAAAATTGAGGATTTGCGGACTGTTTCGGCAACCGTTGCTGTTGAAGTTGCAAAAACCGCAATAAAGGAAGGAGTCGCTACGGAAGAGCCTGAAGACATTATACAGGCAGTGCAGGATGCGATGTGGTATCCGGTATACAAACCGATTCGCGCGATATAATAAAAAAGAGCCGCTGCGTTGGCAGCGGCTTCTATTTTTTGCTTGTCCGGTGTTAAGAGGCGATTGTATCAATGACATCAACAATTTCTCCCGTTTTCGCATCCACCATGACTTCATACTGTTCTAATTCTCCGAAAGCTGATCGTGTAATGCCGGTTTTGTATACCTGTACCATTTCTCCGTTAATAGTGTAAGGCTCCGGCTGGGTGTAAATCCATGATCCGTCAATCGGGCCCCGCTGCTTAAAAGCAGATTTTACAATTCGAAGCGCTTTTTCTGAAGAAATATAAGGCTTCATCACATATTGTTTCACAACGACAGCCGTACAAATTCCAAGTCCTGCTCCTAAAAGAAGATGACGCAATTTCAAAATAAAGCACCTCCTGGTTGATCGTACTTTTCATTATACAGAAACAGCCAAATCCTGTTAAGCAATACGCGGCTGATCGAGCAGATTCAGTCAGGGTGCTTGGAAAACTTCATTGTTTCTAATAAAATAAAAGGACTACATAGAAATGAGGGGAAAACATGAATCAAGAAACGAAAGCGCTTTTCCAAACACTGACGCAGCTTCCCGGCGCGCCGGGCAATGAGCATCAGGTTCGTGCTTTTATGAAGCAAGAGCTAGCCAAATATGCCGATGACATCGTTCAGGACAGACTGGGAAGTGTTTTCGGAGTCAGACGAGGCGCAGAGGACGCACCGAGAATTATGGTAGCCGGGCACATGGACGAAGTCGGCTTCATGGTGACATCCATTACAGACAACGGGCT
>Ga0153917_1001396_pt1 | contig 10053 bp, 9 predicted proteins | sample TSFL001MetaG_FD_104695 | JGI IMG/M metagenome (GOLD analysis project Ga0153917, IMG submission 104695) | Attine ant fungus gardens microbial communities from Florida, USA - TSFL001 MetaG | ecosystem: Host-associated > Fungi > Mycelium > Unclassified | place: USA: Florida, Paynes Creek Historic... | reverse complement strand
GTTTGCTCCAGGCTAATCGGGGACGGGCGGATGAAACGTCCATGTAAAGCCGCCCTCGCCGCGCATCCATGCGCGTCGCCCCGGCCTTCCGTAAACGCTTCGGCGATTTTCAGCCGGACCATGACACCGCTGTAAGCCTTTTATTTCAATGGCATAATATCATCGCTGAATAAAGACAAACATTACTGGGGAACCCTCTCCCCACGAGGAGAGGGAGAAGTGCAGAAGTTACGCTATGGTCACTTTGCTATCCAGATACACATCCTGAACGGCATTAATCAACTTCACACCGTCGGCCATCGATTTCTTAAACGCCTTACGGCCGAGGATCAGCCCCATGCCGCCCGCGCGTTTATTGATCACCGCCGTGCGCACCGCATCTGACAGATCCGTTTCACCGCCTGCCGCACCGCCGGAGTTAATCAGCCCCGCGCGGCCCATATAGCAGTTTGCCAGCTGGTAGCGCACCAGATCGATCGGATTATCGGTGGTCAGTTTGCTGTACACACGGTCATCGGTATAACCGAAATTCACCGCCTTATAGCCGCCATTATTCTCGGCCATTTTCTGCTTCACGATATCCGCACCAATGGTTGCCGCCAGATGGTTTGCCTGGCCGGTCAGGTCGGCGGAGACGTGGTAATCCACACCGTCTTTTTTGAACGCGTTGTTTCGCAGATAAGCCCACAGCACGGTCACCATCCCCAGCTCATGCGCACGCTCAAAGGCGGCAGAAATCTCTTCAATCTGACGACGAGACTGCTCAGAGCCAAAATAGATGGTCGCCCCTACCGCCACCGCGCCCATGTTGAAGGCCTGCTCGACGCTGGCGTACAGCGTCTGGTCATATTCGGTTGGGTAGCTCAGGGTTTCGTTGTGGTTCAACTTCACCAGGAAAGGAATGCGGTGCGCGTAACGGCGGGACACCGAGGCCAGCACGCCGTAAGTCGACGCCACACAGTTACAGCCCGCTTCAATCGCCAGCTCGACAATGTTCTTCGGATCGAAATAGAGCGGATTGGCCGCGAAGGATGCCCCCGCAGAGTGCTCTACCCCCTGGTCAACCGGCAGAATGGAGAGATACCCGGTTCCACCCAGACGCCCGGTGTTGTAGAGCGTCTGCATGTTTCGCAGTACGGCTGGCGGGCGGTTGTTGTCTATCATCACGCGGTCGACATAGTCGTGACCGGGCAGATAGAGATGGTCGGCTGGAATGGTCATACAACGATGCTGTAAAAGGCTGTCGGCGTCTTTGCCAAGCAACTGCGCAATATCAGTCATAGTGATGCTCCCGTAATTCCGACGTCGTGTCGGTGAGTGATATCCAGACCCACATTTTTGCGGGCAGACTAAGCCTGGTACTGACTTAACAGATTTTCCACCAGCCGGGATTTTTTCAGCACAATCTGCTGGCTCGATTCGTGTACAACAAAAATGTTACATTGATCAAACAATCACCACAAAGGTATTTAAAAGGTATTATTGAATGGTATGTTAAAGGAGTACCCTCTCTGACATGCAGGATTAAACAATGAAAACGAAAGTCCAACTGTCATTCATGATGTTTGTTGAATGGTTTATCTGGGGCGCGTGGTTTGTGCCATTGTGGCTTTGGCTGAGCAAAAGCGGCTTTAGCGCCGGGGAAATTGGCTGGTCTTATGCCTGTACCGCGATCGCCGCGATCCTCTCGCCGATCCTTGTCGGCTCACTGACCGACCGCTTCTTTGCCGCCCAGAAAGTGCTGGCGGTGCTGATGTTTGCCGGTGCCGTACTGATGTACTTCGCCGCGCAGCAGACCCAGTTCGCCACCTTCTTCCCGCTGCTGCTGGCGTATTCCCTGACCTATATGCCTACCATCGCCCTGACCAACAGCATCGCCTTCTCTAACGTGGACGATGTGGAGGCCGATTTCCCGCGTATCCGCGTGATGGGCACTATCGGCTGGATCGCCTCCGGCCTGGCCTGTGGTTTTCTGCCGCAGATGATGGGCTATAACGATATCTCTGATACCAACATCCCGCTGCTGATGACCGCCGCCAGCTCCGCGCTGCTCGGCGTGTTTGCACTGTTTCTGCCGAATACGCCACCGAAGAGCACCGGCAAACTGGACATCAAAGTGATGCTGGGGCTTGATGCGCTGATCCTGCTGCGCGACAAGAACTTCCTGGTGTTCTTCTGCTGCTCGTTCCTGTTCGCCATGCCGCTGGCGTTTTACTACATCTTTGCCAACGGTTATCTCACCGAAGTGGGCATGAAAAACGCCACCGGCTGGATGACGCTTGGCCAGTTCTCTGAAATCTTCTTTATGCTGGCGCTGCCGTTCTTCACCAAGCGTTTTGGTATTAAGAAGGTATTGCTGCTGGGACTTATCACCGCCGCAATCCGCTATGGTTTCTTTGTTTACGGCGGCGCAGAGCAATACTTCACTTACGCCCTGCTGTTCCTCGGCATTCTGCTGCACGGCGTGAGCTATGACTTCTATTACGTGACCGCGTACATCTATGTCGATAAAAAAGCGCCCGCGCATATGCGTACTGCCGCGCAGGGCTTGATCACGCTGTGCTGTCAGGGCTTTGGTAGCCTGCTGGGTTATCGCCTGGGCGGCGTGATGATGGAAAAATTGTTCGCATACAAAGAGCCGGTGAACGGGCTGACCTTCAACTGGGCCGGAATGTGGGCATTTGGTGGGATCATGATTGCCGTGATCGCCGTGATGTTTATGCTGTTTTTCCGCGAATCGGATAAAGAGATCACCGCAATTGAGGTGGTTGATGGCGATACCGCGCTGACACAAGGGGAAGTGAAATGAAACACGAACGTGTTCTCGGTGCTCTTTACGGGCAGGCGTTAGGGGATGCGATGGGGATGCCATCGGAACTGTGGCCAAGAAGCCGTGTGAAAGCCCACTTCGGCTGGATAGACCGCTTCTTACCGGGGCCGGCCGAGAACAACGCGGCCTGCTATTTTGACCAGGCAGAGTTTACCGATGACACCTCAATGGCGCTGTGCCTGGCCGATGCGATTATCGAATGCGACGGGCAGATCAATGCGGATGTCATCGGCAAACATATTCTGCACTGGGCCGAATCATTCGACGCGTTTAACAAAAACGTGCTTGGCCCAACGTCCAAAATCGCGCTGAATGCCATCCGCGACGGTAAACCGGTGAGTGCGCTTGAGAACAACGGCGTAACCAACGGCGCGGCCATGCGCGCATCCCCACTAGGATGTTTGCTGCCCGCAACCCGTCTTGAACACTTTGTCGAACAGGTGGCGCTGGCATCCAGCCCCACGCATAAATCTGACCTCGCGATTGCAGGGGCGGTGGTGATTGCCTGGGCGATTTCACGCGCCATCGACGGCGAGCGCTGGCAGAAGATCGTTGATGCCCTGCCCGGTATCGCCCGTTATGCCCAGGAAGCGAAGCCCACCACATTCAGCGCTTCTCTGGCCGCGCGTATCGAACTGGCGCTACACACCGTGCGCAATGCAAAAGGGATCGAATCCGCCAGCGAGCAGGTTTATCAACTCGTCGGGGCGGGCACCAGTACCATTGAGTCTGTTCCGGCAGCCCTTGCGATGGTTGAACTGGCAGGAACCGATCCGAATCGCTGCGCCATTTTATGTGCCAACCTGGGCGGTGATACTGACACCATCGGCGCGATGGCAACGGCTATCTGCGGCGCGCTGCATGGCGTGCAGGCGATTGATCCGGCGCTTAAAGATGAACTCGATGCTGTTAACCAACTCGACTTTGGTCATTACTGCGAAAAATTACTGCACTACCGGGAGCAAAGGGAGGGCGTATGACGTCAGATTTTGCCCGTCACCTTGAGACATTACAGGCTACACGCCCGGTAACGGTGCTGGGCGCGGCAGTGATTGACGTCATTGCTGATGCCTACGCCCTGCCGTGGCGCGGGTGTGATATCGAGCTAAAGCAGCAGGGCGTGAACATTGGTGGCTGCGCGCTGAACATTGCCATTGCGCTGAAACGGCTTGGCATTACCGCGCAAAACGCATTGCCCGTCGGCCACGGCGTATGGGCGGATATCATCCGTAACGCGATGGCAAAACAGGATCTGCACAGCGCGGTGGAAGCCGAAACAGGCGACAACGGCTGGTGTCTGGCACTGGTCGAGCCTGACGGTGAACGCACGTTTATGTCGTTCAGCGGCGTGGAAAACCAGTGGCAGCAGCCCTGGCTGGATGCGCTCGACGTACCGCCCGCAAGCCTGGTGTATTTGTCCGGCTACCAGCTGGCGTCACCCTGCGGCGAGCTGCTCACGACATGGCTGGAAGGTTTGCATAACGTGACGGCGTTTATCGACTTTGGCCCGCGCATTGCCGATATCCCCGACTCACTGATGGCGCGCATTATGGCCTGTCAGCCCATTGTGTCGCTTAATCGCCAGGAGGCAGAGATTGCCGCCGAAAGGTTTGGCATGGATCCGGAGTCATTAGGCGCGCAGTGGCAAAAGCGGTTCGCCTCTGCGCTGATTGTGCGTCACGATAAAGACGGCGCCGGGTACTTTAACGGAGAAGAGTGCGGGTATGTTCCGGCCTTTCCTGCCACGGTGGTGGACACCATTGGCGCAGGTGATAGCCACGCAGGGGGCACGCTTGCCGGGCTGGCGGCGGGATGGAGCCTGGCCGATGCGGTGCAGCTTGGCAACGCGGTCGCGGCGTGGGTGGTCAGCCATCGGGGCGGCGATTGTGCCCCCAGCCGTGATGAGTTACTCCTCGCACACAAAGACGTATAGATCGCTTCGACAATAGCTGATGCTGTACTCAATGGGCCGGTGTTGTTGGTCAAGCGCAACCTGCTTTATCACCAGCACCGGTATTTTATCGTCCATTTTGATATGCGTCTGAAATTCGCTGTCCGGCATCCGGGCGCTGACGCGGGAACGAGTGCGCTGCGGAAAGATATTCTGACTGCGGAAGTAATCGTACAGCGAGATACCAATCGCATCCGGGTCGTGAATTAATCCCACCGGAACCCAGGATTCCTCAATAGAAACAGCGTCGTCATCCACGTAACGAATACGCTTGAGTAAGAAGACATCGCTTTGCGGCGCAAGTGACAGCTGGCTGGCGACCTCTTCCGGGCATTTCACCACTCGCTTATTGACCCACAGCGTATTGGGCTTTTTCCCGCGTAACACCACCTGCTGAGAAAACCCGCGCGCCTCTTTGAGGGAATATTCAAAAATATTATTAATTTGCGTGCCGTAACCCCGGGCGCGCGTGACCACGCCCTCTTCTTCCAGCGCCTGCATCGCTTTACGCACAGTAATACGCGACACCCCGGTCAGCTGGCTCAAATCGCGTTCGCCCGGCAGAATATTCCCGTGCTCCAGCACGCCACTGCGCACGGCATTTTTGACCGTTTCGGCAAACTTAAGGTACAGCGGCGTGTTGTCCGGCGCGGCGATCCGTTCGTTAAGCTGCTCGATTAACCGGGTATGCGCTTGTTCCATCTGTATTTTCTCAGGCGTGGTGTTTATTGCCAGTATACGGCTTACCACCATGCATGAAAATGATGAACCGGCCCAATACCGTGACCCACTTCCAGAGTATCGGCTTTTGCCAGCGCTGCAGAGAGCCAGGTTTTGGCTTCCTGCACCGTATCTGCCCAGGAATTATGTCGCGGACGCAGTGCTGCCAGCGCAGCCGAGAGCGTACAGCCCGTGCCGTGCGTGTTTTTAGTCTGTACCCTCGGGGCGGTAAAACGCATTTCCCCGTCACGGGTAAAGAGCCAGTCCGGGCTTTCGGCATCATCGAGATGACCGCCTTTCATCAGTACCGCGCCGCAGCCCATGGCCAGCAGCGCGCTGCCCTGCTCTTTCATTTCGCGTTCATTGCGCGCGTGCGGCGCATCCAGCAAGGCTGCGGCTTCTGGCAGGTTTGGGGTGATCAACGCCACCTGCGGCAGCAGTTTTTGTCGCAGCGTCTCGACAGCAGAAACCGAAAGCAGCGGATCGCCGCTTTTGGCCAGCATGACGGTATCGAGCACCACATTTTGTATCTGGTAACGTTTAAGCCTCTCAGCCACCGCTTCGACAATATCTGTCTCCGCCAGCATCCCGATTTTTGTGGTGTCGATGCGCACATCGCTGAACACCGAGTCCAGCTGTGCTGCGACAAAATCAGGCTCAATGCGATAAACCGACTGCACGCCGCGCGTGTTTTGCGCCACCAGGGCAGTAATAACCGAACAACCATAGGCCCCCAGCGCCGAGAAGGTTTTCAGATCGGCCTGAATACCCGCGCCGCCGCTTGGGTCGGTTCCGGCAATGGTCAGTGCATTAATCCGCTTCATGCCTGTTCCTCCAGGGTGTAAAGCGCATCGAGAAACGCGCTGGCAAAGCTGCCCGGGCCGCGAGAATGTCTGATGGCGACCGTTCCGGCGCGCTTCATAAACCCACAGGCTGCCGCCACGTTATCCAGCCGGTCACCTGGCAATGAACAGCTGGCCGCCACCACCGCCGAAAGCGCGCATCCGGTTCCCACAACGCGCGTCATCAGCGGATCACCCCCTGTCACCGTATGGGTTCGCAACCCGTCAGTCACATAATCGACTTCCCCGGTGACCACGACGATGGCGTTGGTCTGCCGCGCCAGCGCCTGCGCCGCGGGCAGCGCGCTTGCGGCCGTATCGGTGGTATCAACGCCACGGCCGCCGGCGCTCATTCCGGCAAGCGCCAGAATTTCCGAGGCATTACCGCGAATAGCAGCAGGTTTGAGCGCGAGGATTTGATGACAAAAACGGGTGCGGAACGTCAGCGCGCCGACCGCAACCGGATCCAGCGTCCAGGGTTTAGCTGCGGCAACGGCACTCTCTATTGCCCGGCGCATCGATTGCGCGCGCGGTGCAGTGAGTGTGCCGACATTAATCAGCAGCGCATCTGCAAAGGTGGCGAACTGTTCAGCTTCTTCTGCTTCAATGACCATTGCCGGAGAAGCGCCAAGCGCCAGCAGCACGTTAGCGGTAAAGGTTTGCACGACATCGTTGGTCATGCAGTGCGTGAGCGGGGAACGGGTTCGGAACTGATGTAAAACGTGTAAGTCGAGCAGGTCAGGCTGCATGGTTTCGCTCCTGCCTTGCGTGAAGAAGCGATGACCGGGAAGGCATCTGACTTCCCTACGCTGGCATTATCCAGATCAGGTAATACGGGTATTTCTCAGCCTTCACAAGGAAGGGCACCCCGAGTCAAATTACACAAAATGCTGTAACAGGGGCAGACTAAGGTAAGCGACACGTAATAGCAAGCCCTGCCCCTTTCGGCTTCCTCAGTGATACCAACGCTAAACAATCAAATTTTTATCCATTATTTTTTGCTGCAACTATATTTAAATGCATACATTTAATGTTATTGATTTATGAGTAATTAAACACTCAGCCTGATTTGCTCCGCTTGTACGACAGCCGCAAATACCCATCAAAAACAACACGTTACTGAGATATCTTTTATATAGCCATGGGCTTATCTAATGGTAACAAAGGTGATCTACATCAAAATGAAGACAGTCCTGATATTGGATAGTTGTCCTCCGTTATCAGTGTCGCTACTAAAGAAACATATACTCAAGCAGGTTCTACGATAATTTATAATATTTACGATATTCCTTACTCGTCATATTGATATTAATTCGATGAAATTAATCATATATAGCGCAATAGTGTCTTTGTGCCTGGTTGCGACGGGCATTTTTATTGGCGTGATTTATTTTACGCAAATAAACCAGTGCTTATAGCTGCCAGGTAAATAAACGAATTGATTCTGTGTCGTTTTCAATAATCAAGGTCATATAATGAAAAAGTTAGTGATGATAGCCGTAACCCTTTCAACGCTGGCCGGTTGTACAACCCAGGCGGATCGGATGGCGAAATGCGAAGCGCAGGGCATCAGCCGCGATACCTGCTACCTTGCCGAGCAAAACCGGACGGCAGCGGTAAACGCAGCGGCTGAAAAGCAAGCGATGGAGAATGCCGCCGCCGCAGTACAACATGCGCAAGAAGCCAAGATCCACGATCCCCTGCGTGAAGCGTCGTTTTCAGCGAACGGACTGAATGCCACCCTTTCGAACGGCTTTTTTAGCGCAACGGTAAATGGTAAAAAAGCGACCGTTAAACGCTTAAATGCAAATTTTTATGAAATACATGGTAACGGATTTGTTATATCCATTAGCCTTGATGAGAACGGTATTACGGATGCTTCGTGGAATAAAGCCAAAGGACGCGAGCACGGACTTTTGCAGGTGACACAGAAATAACGAAGCGGAGGAGGCAATAAGCCTCCTTTTCCGGCAAAAAAAGGCACGATTTGTAACACTCTATCCCTGACTTTTACAGTCAGGCCGAAGTCAGTGTAACGCACTGTTTTTATTACTCAGAATTCACTACTTTCTTTCACAAAACGAGGATATTCCTCCCCCTGAGCGCCATGTAACAAAACAGTAAACAAATTAACCATTGAGCCCCGTGGCAAAAGGCTCTATATTGGCGGCGTTTTTTCCAGGCCCCATCTGTTTTTTAACTTTTTATTCAATCGTGGCGCATAACGAAGCTGCGGTTGTAGGAGTGATATGATGACGGATAAAGTCCGTATTGACACCGTAGATGCCCATAAAAGCAACGAAACCTATCTGGCCCGTCAGGCCGAGTTTGAATCTAACGTCAGGAGTTATCCGCGCAAGCTGCCTTTAGCTATCACTAAAGCAGACGGCGTGTGGATCACCGATGCAGATAATAAAGAATACCTTGACTGTTTAGCAGGCGCAGGCACCCTTGCGCTTGGCCATAACCACCCTGATGTGCTGAAAAGCATCCAAAATGTCATTACCAGCGGCTTGCCGTTACATACATTGGATCTGACTACGCCGTTGAAAGACGCGTTCTCCGAATATCTGCTGTCTCTGCTGCCTGGTCAGGGCAAAGAGTATTGCCTGCAATTCACCGGCCCATCTGGCGCCGATGCTGTTGAAGCGGCACTGAAACTGGCGAAAAAAGTCACCGGCCGTAGCGGTATCATCAGCTTCTCTGGTGGTTACCACGGTATGACTCACGGCGCACTGTCCGTGACCGGCAACCTGTCTCCGAAAGAAGCGGTTGACGGCATGATGCCAGAAGTTCAGTTCATGCCTTACCCGCACCAGTACCGTTGCCCACTGGGAATCGGCGGTGAAGCGGGCGTGAAAGCGCTGACTTACTATTTCGATAACCTGATCAACGACGTTGAAAGCGGCGTGCGTAAACCTGCTGCCGTTATTCTGGAAGCGGTTCAGGGCGAAGGCGGCGTGAACCCGGCTCCGGCTGAGTGGTTGCAGCGCATCCGTAAAGTGACTCAGGAACACGGCATTCTGCTGATCCTCGACGAAGTTCAGGCAGGCTTTGCCCGTACCGGTAAATTCTTCGCCTTCGAACACGCTGGCATCGAGCCAGACATCATCGTGATGTCCAAAGCTGTAGGTGGCGGTCTGCCGCTGGCCGTGCTCGGTATCAAAAAGCAGTTCGATGCATGGGCTCCAGGTCACCACACCGGTACTTTCCGCGGCAACCAGCTGGCGATGGCAACCGGTCTGACGACGCTGAAAATCCTCAAAGACCAGAACATCGCGGGTAAAGTGGCTGCACAAGGCGAATGGCTGAAAGCACAGCTGGCTGAACTGCAAAAACGTTATCCGGTAATCGGTCACGTTCGTGGTCTGGGCATGATGATCGGTATCGAGATCGTTAAGCCACACGAAGCAGCTGACCACATGGGTTGCTACCCGGGTGATGGCGAGCTGTCTGCGCTGATTCAGAAGAAGTGCTTCGAAGCCGGTCTGATTCTGGAACGTGGCGGTCGTAACGGCATTGTGCTGCGTCTGCTACCTTCTCTGCTGATCAGCGATGAAGAGCTGAAGATCTTCCTGGATAAATTCGAGCAGGCACTGCTTGCTGCGGGCGTTCGCCCGGCGTAACCGGAGTTATTGATTACGATGTCTGATTCAAACCCAATTTTGTTCTCCTCTGCGCAGAGCATTGAAGCTTACCAGCAGGCGATT
>Ga0153917_1001395_pt1 | contig 10060 bp, 7 predicted proteins | sample TSFL001MetaG_FD_104695 | JGI IMG/M metagenome (GOLD analysis project Ga0153917, IMG submission 104695) | Attine ant fungus gardens microbial communities from Florida, USA - TSFL001 MetaG | ecosystem: Host-associated > Fungi > Mycelium > Unclassified | place: USA: Florida, Paynes Creek Historic... | reverse complement strand
TCCCTTAACCACCTTCTTTCTGGCTATCACTGCTGGCGTCTTTATTTCCATTGCCTTTGTGTTTTATATCACCGCCACCACCGGCAGCGGCACTATGCCGTATGGCATGGCCAAATTGATCGGCGGCATCTGCTTCTCACTGGGTTTAATGCTGGTGGTTGTTTGCGGCGCTGATTTGTTTACTTCAACGGTGCTGATCGTGGTGGCAAAAGCCAGCGGACGCATTACCTGGCTGCAACTGGGTCGTCACTGGCTCAATGTCTACGTTGGTAACCTGTGCGGCGCGCTGTTTTTTGTGGCGCTGATTTGGCTGGCCGGTGAGCATATGGTCGCAAATGGTGCCTGGGGATTAAATGTCTTACAGACCGCCGACCACAAAATGCATCATACGTTTATCGAAGCGGTAAGCCTCGGTACACTGGCTAACCTGATGGTGTGTCTGGCGGTGTGGATGAGCTACTCCGGCCGTAGCCTGCTCGACAAAATGGTAGCGATGATTTTACCGGTTGCGATGTTCGTAGCCAGCGGCTTTGAGCACAGCATCGCCAATATGTTCCTGATCCCGATGGCCATCATGATTCGCGATTTTGCCAGTCCGGAATTCTGGCAAATGACCGGTGCCAGCGCGGCGCAATTTCCTGCACTGGGCATTGGCGATTTTATTGTTAATAACCTGATTCCCGTGACCATCGGCAACATCATTGGCGGCGGTCTGTTAGTCGGGTTGACCTATTGGGTTATCTATCTGCGCGACGGTGAGTCCGCGCACTGAGTCATTAAGTACGGGCGTGCTGAGCAGCGCGCCATACGTTACAGTCTCCCTAAATAAGGCAGGTATATCATGTCCGAACTGAATGAAAAAATGGCGTCAGCCTGGGAAGGATTTAGCGCCGGTGAATGGCAGAACAGCGTCAACGTCCGTGACTTCATCCAAAAAAACTACACGCCGTATGAAGGTGACGAAGCATTCCTCGCCGGCGCGACGCCAGCCACCACCAAACTGTGGGACAGCGTGCTGGAAGGCATCAAAATTGAAAACCGTACCCATGCACCGGTTGATTTCGACACTGATTTAGCGTCTACCATCACCTCACACGATGCGGGCTATATTAACAAATCGCTGGAAACCATCGTTGGTCTGCAGACTGAAGCCCCGCTGAAACGCGCCATTATCCCGTTTGGCGGCATTAAAATGGTGGAAGGCTCCTGTAAAGTTTACGGCCGCGAGCTGGACCCGGCGCTGAAGAAAGTTTTCACCGATTACCGCAAAACCCACAACCAGGGCGTGTTTGACGTTTACACCCCGGATATCCTGCGCTGCCGTAAATCCGGCGTGCTGACCGGTCTGCCAGATGCGTATGGCCGCGGTCGTATTATCGGTGACTACCGTCGCGTCGCGCTGTACGGCATCGACTTCCTGATGAAAGACAAAGTGGCTCAGTTCAACTCACTGCAGAGTGACATGGAAAATGGCGTTGATCTCGAAGCCACCATTCGCCTGCGTGAAGAGATTTCTGAACAGCACCGCGCACTGGGCCAGATCAAAGAGATGGCCGCCAAATATGGCTTTGATATCTCTCTGCCAGCCACCACCGCGCAGGAAGCAGTACAGTGGACCTACTTCGGTTACCTCGCAGCAGTGAAATCACAAAACGGTGCCGCGATGTCGTTTGGTCGCGTGTCCACCTTCCTCGACGTTTACATCGAGCGCGATATCAAAGCCGGTAAACTGAGCGAAGAGCAGGCGCAGGAGCTGATTGACCATCTGGTGATGAAATTGCGTATGGTGCGCTTCCTGCGTACGCCGGAATACGATGAGCTGTTCTCTGGCGACCCAATCTGGGCCACTGAATCACTGGCTGGTATGGGCGTTGACGGTCGTACGCTGGTGACGAAAAGCACCTTCCGCTTCCTGAACACGCTGTACACCATGGGTCCATCACCGGAACCAAACATGACCATCCTGTGGTCTGAGAAACTGCCGGTTAACTTCAAAAAGTATGCGGCAAAAGTCTCCATCGACACCTCATCGCTGCAGTATGAGAACGATGACCTGATGCGTCCGGACTTTGACAATGATGACTACGCCATCGCCTGCTGCGTGAGCCCGATGATTGTCGGTAAACAAATGCAGTTCTTCGGCGCACGTGCCAACCTGGCTAAAACACTGCTGTACGCAATCAACGGCGGTGTGGATGAGAAGCTGAAAATGCAGGTCGGCCCGAAAGAAGCGCCAATCACTGATGATGTGCTGGATTATGACACCGTGATGGCGCGTCTGGACCACTTCATGGACTGGCTGGCAAAACAGTACGTCACGTCACTCAACATCATCCACTACATGCATGATAAGTACAGTTATGAAGCCGCGCTGATGGCGCTGCACGATCGTGACGTTTATCGTACCATGGCGTGTGGTATCGCGGGCCTGTCTGTCGCCGCGGACTCACTTTCAGCGATTAAATATGCCAAAGTGAAACCGGTACGTGACGCCGATGGTCTGGCAGTGGACTTCGAAATTGAAGGTGAATATCCGCAGTTCGGTAACAACGACCCGCGCGTGGATGATCTGGCCTGTGACCTGGTTGAACGTTTCATGAAGAAAATTCAGAAACTGCAGACCTACCGTAATGCGGTGCCAACGCAGTCGGTACTGACCATCACCTCCAACGTGGTATACGGTAAGAAAACCGGTAACACCCCGGATGGTCGTCGCTCCGGTGCGCCATTTGGACCAGGTGCCAACCCAATGCATGGCCGTGACCAGAAAGGTGCTGTCGCTTCACTGACTTCCGTGGCCAAACTGCCATTTGCCTACGCCAAAGACGGTATTTCTTATACCTTCTCTATCGTACCGAATGCGCTGGGCAAAGATGATAACGTGCGTAAAACCAACCTTGCTGGCCTGATGGATGGTTACTTCCATCACGAAGCCAGTATCGAGGGCGGCCAGCACCTGAACGTTAACGTCATGAACCGTGAAATGCTGCTGGATGCCATGGAGCACCCTGAAAAATATCCACAGCTGACCATTCGCGTTTCCGGTTATGCCGTACGTTTCAACTCTCTGACGAAAGAGCAGCAGCAGGATGTGATTACACGTACGTTTACTCAGTCGCTGTAATCCTTCTCACTGTAATCGAAAGGCTCCTGCGGGAGCCTTTTCTCCACAAGCCTGTTTTGCCAGTCTGCTTTTGCAGGCAGTCTGGCAAAACCGACTTACATCCCCAGAGCACAACACAGATTGTGCCGCCTGCGCGCCAGGCTGAACCGGAGAATACATCGCAATGTCAACCATCGGTCGTATCCACTCGTTTGAATCATGCGGCACCGTTGACGGTCCCGGCATCCGTTTTATCACCTTCTTCCAGGGCTGCCTGATGCGCTGCCTGTACTGCCACAACCGCGATACCTGGGACACTCACGGCGGTAAGGAGATTACCGTCGATGAGCTGATGAAGGATGTGCTGTCGTATCGCCACTTTATGAATGCGTCTGGTGGCGGCGTGACGGCATCCGGCGGTGAAGCCATTCTGCAGGCTGAATTTGTGCGCGACTGGTTTCGCGCCTGCCAGGCCGAGGGCATCCATACCTGCCTCGACACCAACGGCTTTGTGCGCCGTTACGATCCGGTGATCGATGAACTGCTTGATGCAACTGACCTGGTGATGCTCGATCTCAAGCAGATCAATGATGATATCCATGAGATTCTGGTCGGCGTGTCAAACCACCGCACGCTGGATTTCGCCCGCTATCTGCAAAAGCACGGTAAAAGGACCTGGATTCGCTATGTGGTGGTGCCGGGTTATTCGGACGATGACGATTCGGTGCATCGCCTTGGTGAATTTACTAAAGACATGACTAACATAGAGAAAATCGAGCTGCTGCCTTATCACGAACTCGGCAAGCATAAATGGATTGCGATGGGTGAAGAGTACAAGCTGGAAGGCGTGAAGCCGCCAACGAAAGAGACCATGGAGCGGGTGAAAAATATTCTTGCCGGTTACGGCCACAACGTCATGTATTAAGACGGTTGGCCTGCAGCTGAAGCTTTACCGGTAAGAAACAGAGCGTTACCGCCGGGACATTTGCGACAGGTTGCGAATGTCCCGTTTAAGCACTGCCATCAGGCATGCGCCACCGGTGTTGCATGCTGATCGGCTTTACGCAGCAGCATCACCAGATAGACCAGCGCCACCACCGCAATCATCACAAACAGCAGGCGATCGGAATAGTTCTGCATCAGCATTGCGGTCATCCCCGGCCCGACCAGACTGCCAACGGTATAACTGAACAGCAGCGCCTGATTCATCGCCACCAGTTCATGATGCGCTACCGTTTCACACGCCCAGGACATCGCTACCGGATAAAGCGTAAAGCCAGCCAGCCCCAGCACAAACAGTGCCGGCGCCATTGCCGTTCCGCTCAGCATAGCAATCGCACCCAGAATCACCACGAACACCTGCACGCGCAGCACCATCAGGCGACCAAAGCGGTCGGCCAGACGCCCTACCGGCCACTGACCGACAATCCCGGCACTGACCAGCAGCGCCATCCAGTAACCCACGGTGGCATCGCTCATGCCCTGATGCGAAAGATAAAGCGGCATCAGGCCGTAGAGCGAACCGAGCACGATACCGGAGATAATGCAGCCGTTGATACCTAACCGCGAGCTGCGGCGGCGCAGCATGCTCCAGATACGCCCGGTTGAGGCTTCTTCAGTAGCCGCACCGGCGTTGACCTGCACAAACACCACGGGCAGCACGGCACAGACGATCAGCGCGCTCACCCAGGGAATGACGTGCAGCAGTTCTGTCGAGACACGGCTCACCAGCAGCTGACCGGCAACGGTGCCAAGATAGTAGATGATCATGTAAGCGGCCAGCAGCTGACCGCGATTGCGCACGGTACCGCTGCACAATAGTGCACTCTCAACCACCACCCAAATCAGTGCACAGCCTACGCCCGCGGTGAAGCGCAGCAGCGTCCAGCTGTAAAAGCCGTCCAGCAGCACCATGCCCATGGTTGCCAGCGCAAACAGTACGCTGGCAAGGTAAAAGCAGCGATTAAAGCCATAGCGATTAATCAACCAGCCCGCCAGCAAGGTGCCCAGTAAGTTGCCGGTGTAATAAGCAGAGCTCGCCATGCCCACCTGCCAGGTCGGCAGTTGATCGTGAGTGAGCCACAGCGGCACCAGCGTATTAAGCACAGCAATAGACACCGTCATCAGCATTAAGCCGCAAAGCAGCAGCAGGACGGGGCGCGACCAGGTTGACATAGGGAATAAAACCAAAAGAAATGAACAGATTTGCGCGCAGTTTGCCATTGACGATGGCAAAGTCAATGTGCAAAAAAACAGCGCCGCACATTTTGCTGCTGAACAATTTATTATTTTTATCTTCAGCGGGTTACAGGACTTGAGAAAGGTCTTATGCCTGAATCTATCTACATGAATTTATACATTTTTGATGGTTTGACGCGCAGCGATGACGATAACGTTTATTTCTGATTAATTCCGGTTAAAAAATAATGGCTGACGCGCTTAAGAAATAAAAAACCCGGCCTGAGCCGGGTTTGTGCATGAGTGCAAATTAGCCGATATATTCCAGCCCACCCATATACGGGCGCAGCACGTCCGGCACTGTAATGCGACCATCCGCCTGCTGATAGTTTTCCAGCACGGCTACCAGCGTACGCCCCACCGCCAGGCCTGAACCATTCAGCGTGTGCACCAGACGCGGTTTTTTGTCCGTTTTGCTGCGGCAGCGAGCCTGCATGCGGCGCGCTTGGAAATCCCACATATTCGAGCAGGAGGAGATTTCACGGTAGGTGTCCTGCGCCGGCAGCCAGACTTCCAGATCATAGGTTTTGGCTGAGCCAAAGCCCATGTCACCAGTGCACAGCAGCACTTTACGGTACGGCAGGTTCAGCAGCTGCAGCACTTTCTCCGCATGACCGACCAGCTCTTCCAGCGCGTCCATGGAGGTTTCCGGTGCGACGATCTGCACCATCTCCACTTTGTCGAACTGGTGCATACGGATCTAACCGCGCGTATCGCGTCCGTAAGAACCGGCTTCGGAACGGAAGCAAGGTGTGTGGGCTGTAAGTTTGATCGGCAGAGATTCCTCTTCAACGATCTCATCGCGCACCAGGTTAGTCAGCGGCACTTCGGCGGTCGGGATCAGCGCATAGTTGCTGCTGCCTGCTTCTTCGCCCAGCGGTTTGGTATGGAACAGATCCTCACCAAATTTTGGTAACTGACCGGTACCGTACAGCGTCTCGTGGTTCACCAGATATGGCACGTAAGTTTCCAGATAACCGTGCTGCTGGCTGTGCAGATCGATCATGAACTGGCTCAGCGCGCGATGCAGACGAGCAATCTGGCCCTGCATCACGATAAAGCGCGAACCGGTCAGTTTCACCGCCGAGGCGAAATCCAGCCCTTTGACCGCTTCACCCAGCTCTACATGGTCTTTCACCGGGAAATCGAACTGGCGCGGCTGGCCCCAGCGGCTCACTTCCTGGTTTTCGCTGTCATCTTTACCCAGCGGCACTTCGTCGGCCGGCAGGTTAGGCAGCGCAAGCGCAAAGTCACGAATTTCGTTCTGCAGGGTATCCAGCTCTGCTTTCGCCGCATCCAGGCGTTCGCCCAGCGCGTTCACTTCCTGACGCAGCGGCTCGATATCTTCCCCACGTGCTTTGGCCTGACCGATGGATTTGGAGCGGGAGTTACGCTCAGCCTGCAGGTTTTCAGTTTCTACCTGCAAAACCTTACGACGCTCTTCAAGGGAGCGCAGCGTATCCACATCCAGTTTAAATCCCCGGCGTGCCAGTTTTTCTGCGACTGCGTCTGGCTCATTACGCAGCAGATTGGGATCGAGCATGCTTATCCTGTGTAATAAAAGGTTGATTGAACGAATGGAGGGATGCATTCCACCGGAATGCATTGAAATCCTTGCTCACCTTACCGTAACGCGTTTATCAGCGGTAGCGTTTTATCGGGCTATTTTGATCCTGTTCAGCAAGCCAGGCGAGTTTTTCACCGATCTTGCTTTCAAGGCCACGATTGGTGGGTTGATAGTAGCGCGTCTGCGCCATTTCCGGCGGGAAAAACACCTCGCCGGCCGCATAGGCATTGGGTTCGTCATGCGCGTAACGGTACTCTTTGCCGAGGCCCATCTCTTTCATCAGCTTCGTCGGTGCATTACGCAGATGTTCCGGCACATCGTAATCCGGGAACTCACGCGCATCACGCATCGCCGCTTTGAAGGCGGTATAAACAGCATTGCTTTTTGGCGCACAGGCCAGATAAACAATTGCCTGGGCAATTGCACGTTCCCCTTCCGCAGGCCCGACGCGGGTAAAACAGTCCCACGCGGCAATTGCTACCTGCATGGCGCGCGGATCAGCATTACCGACATCTTCCGAAGCAATCGCCAGCAGCCGCCGCGCCACGTACAGCGGATCGCCACCGGCAGTGATGATGCGCGCGTACCAGTAAAGCGCCGCATCCGGGGCTGAACCACGAACCGATTTGTGCAGTGCCGAGATGAGATCGTAAAAGCGGTCGCCTTTGTTATCGAAACGCGCCGCGCGTTCAGCCGATACTTCATTCAGCAGCTGTGGCGTTAGCTCCCGCTGTCCCTGCGCATTGAGCTCAGCCATATCGGCCATCATTTCCAGCGTATTCAGTGCGCGTCGTGCATCACCGTTGACCAGTTCAGCGATCATGCGCCGGGTATTGTCCGGTAACAGAATATCGCTGTCGCCGTAACCGCGTGTTTTATCCTGCATCGCCTGATCCAGCACCTGTTCGATATCCGCGCTGGTCAGCGATTTAAGCAGATAAACGCGGGCGCGCGACAGCAGTGCCGAGTTCAGTTCAAAGGAGGGATTTTCCGTGGTTGCGCCAATGAAGGTGATGGTGCCATCTTCAATGTGTGGCAGAAACGCATCCTGCTGGCTCTTGTTGAAGCGATGCACCTCATCAACAAACAGAATAGTGCGACGCCCCACCTGGCGGTTCTGCCGCGCGCGCTCAATGGCCTCGCGGATCTCTTTAACGCCGGAAGTCACCGCTGAAATGCGTTCGACGTCGGCTTTGCCGTAATGCGCAATAATCTCCGCCAGCGTGGTTTTACCGGTACCCGGCGGTCCCCATAAGATCATGGAGTGCAGCTGACCCGCCTCAATAGCGCGCGGCAACGGTTTACCGGCCGCGAGCAGATGCTGCTGACCAATATATTGCTGCAGCGTCGCTGGCCGCATACGCGCAGCCAGCGGTCTGAACTCATTTGACGGTGCAAAATCCAGCGACAGGTTACTCACCCTCACCTCACTGACGTTGATCGTCCACCGTTACCCCTTTTGGCGGCGTAAAGGTGAATTTATCCGGGCTGATAGCGCCGTTTTTCTGGCTCTTCAGCTGATAGCTGCTGCGCTGTCCATCCTGCTCGATCGCGCTGAACTGATTGATGGTGCCTGCGGAAGTGACATTGATGGTGAACTGTTTCAGGTTGCCATCGCTGCTTTTAGGCGTCAGCTCAAAATTATCACCCTGCTGCTTAATGTTGTACTGCTGCCAGTCAGAGGGCTGGTTACGCGCAATCAGCATAAACGGCGTGTTGCTGGTGGCATTCTGCAGCAGGCTTACGCTCGCCTGTTCCACAAAAGGATTATAGAACCACAGATTTTTACCGTCGGAGATAATCACGCTTTCGTCCGGTGCAGTCATGTGCCAGTTAAACAGGCTCGGACGTTTTACCCACAGTTCGCCTTCGCCGTCCTGCACATTTGCACCGCTACCGTCAGTCACCTTCTGACTGAAGCTGGCATGGAAGCTGTTCACTTTATTAAGGCGCTGCTGCAGATCGCTGGAAGCATCCGCCAGCGCAGAAGAAGCAACAAAACCGGCCAGCAGGCCACAGGCAATAACGCGAAATTTCATCTGATACGATTCCTTATTCATGATTTCCTGACACTTACTGCATTAACCGTAGTCGCCGCTCCGTCAGTTCGACAGGAGAAAAAGCCGAAAGCTCCCAATGATATGGGGATCGGACCACAGATAAACAACGGGCCAGTTTACACTGGCCCGGCATAACACTGCGGAGAAAAGTCTTACATTTCGTGAGGTGGCGGTGACAGCACTTCACGGTTACCGTTGTGGCCTGGCTCCGAGACAATGCCCTGCGCCTCCATCTGTTCGATAATCCGCGCCGCGCGGTTGTAGCCGATACGGAACTGGCGCTGCACGCCGGAGATCGACGCGCGGCGTTTCTCCACCACGAACGCCACCGCCTGGTCAAACAGCGGATCCAGCTCTTCATCGCCGTCCAGTCCGCCACCACCGCTTTCACTCTCTTCACCGGCGGTAATGCTGTCGATGTACTGCGGTCGCCCACGCGCTTTCCAGTCCTGCACGACCGCATGCACTTCCTGGTCACGCACAAAGGCACCGTGAACACGTACCGGCATGGAGGAGTTAGGTGGCATATAGAGCATGTCACCCATACCCAGCAGGGATTCCGCACCGCCCTGATCGAGAATGGTACGCGAGTCAATTTTACTGGACACGGTAAAGGCGATGCGCGTCGGAATGTTGGCTTTAATCAGGCCGGTAATCACATCCACCGATGGACGCTGGGTAGCCAGCACCAGGTGAATACCTGCCGCACGGGCTTTCTGTGCCAGGCGGGCAATCAGCTCTTCGACCTTTTTGCCCACCGCCATCATCAGGTCAGCGAACTCATCAACCAGCACCACAATGTACGGCAGTTTTTCCAGCACCGGCGGCGTGGTGCCCATGCTGTCGCCCGGTTTCCAGAACGGGTCCGGAATTGGCCGGCCCATTGCGGCAGCCTGCTCGATCTTCTCGTTATAGCCGGCCAGATTACGCACGCCCAGCGCAGACATCAGCTTATAGCGGCGCTCCATCTCGACCACACTCCAGCGCAGCGCGTTGGCCGCGTCTTTCATGTCGGTGACCACTTCCGTCAGCAGATGGGGAATGCCCTCATATACAGACAGCTCGAGCATTTTCGGGTCGATCATGATAAAG
>Ga0153917_1001393_pt1 | contig 10070 bp, 7 predicted proteins | sample TSFL001MetaG_FD_104695 | JGI IMG/M metagenome (GOLD analysis project Ga0153917, IMG submission 104695) | Attine ant fungus gardens microbial communities from Florida, USA - TSFL001 MetaG | ecosystem: Host-associated > Fungi > Mycelium > Unclassified | place: USA: Florida, Paynes Creek Historic... | reverse complement strand
GTTTTCAGAGATGGAGTTACCACCCCAGGAACCACAACCCAGAGTCAGGGAAGGTGCGAGTTTAAAGTTGTACAGGTCACCGATACCACCCTGAGAAGCAGGGGTGTTAATCAGGATACGTGCTGTTTTCATCATCTGACCGAAGTGAGCAACACGTTCTGGCTGGTTATCCTGGTCGGTATACAGACATGAGGTGTGACCGATACCACCCATGGCAACCAGTTTCTCGGCTTTTTCTACCGCGTCTTCGAAATCTTTCGCGCGGTACATTGCAAGCGTAGGTGACAGTTTTTCGTGAGCAAATGGTTCGCTCTCATCAACAACTTTCACTTCACCGATGAGGATCTTAGTGGTAGCCGGAACGGTGAAACCTGCGAGTTCGGCGATTTTATACGCTGGCTGGCCAACAATAGCGGCGTTCAGCGCGCCATTTTTCAGGATGATGTCCTGAACGGCTTTCAGCTCTTTGCCTTGCAGCATGTAGCCGCCGTGGCTTGCGAAACGTTCACGAACCGCATCGTATACAGAATCAACAACAACAACGGACTGCTCAGACGCACAGATTACACCGTTATCGAAGGTTTTAGACATCAGTACAGAAGCAACAGCACGTTTGATATCCGCAGTTTCGTCGATAACGACAGGGGTGTTACCCGCGCCTACCCCGATGGCTGGTTTACCGGAGCTGTATGCTGCTTTAACCATACCAGGACCACCGGTCGCCAGGATCAGGTTAATGTCAGGGTGATGCATCAGCGCGTTGGACAGTTCAACAGAAGGTTGGTCAATCCAGCCGATCAGGTCTTTTGGTGCGCCCGCAGCGATAGCCGCCTGCAATACGATATCAGCAGCTTTGTTGGTTGCATCTTTAGCACGTGGGTGCGGGGAGAAGATGATTGCGTTACGGGTCTTCAGGCTGATCAGTGATTTGAAGATTGCGGTAGAAGTTGGGTTGGTGGTTGGAACGATACCGCAAATAATGCCGATAGGTTCAGCGATAGTGATAGTACCGAAGGTGTCGTCTTCAGACAGAACGCCACAGGTTTTCTCATCTTTATAGGCGTTGTAGATATACTCAGAAGCAAAGTGGTTTTTGATCACTTTATCTTCGATGATACCCATGCCAGATTCAGCAACGGCCATTTTAGCGAGAGGGATTCGAGCATCTGCAGCAGCCAGAGCGGCCGCGCGGAAGATTTTATCAACCTGTTCTTGGGTGAAATTGGCATATTCACGCTGGGCTTTTTTGACGCGCTCGACGAGTGCGTTCAGTTCAGCGATGTTAGTAACAGCCATAATGCTCTCCTGATAATGTTTAAACTCTATTAGTAAACCAGCGCTCGATACGAGAGACAGTATAGTCAGAGCCATTAATACTTGCGTAACACATAGTAAAACAAAGGGTTACTCGCTGCTCTAACACACTAATTTACTAAAAGAGCCTTACCTTAGCATCATCCCTTTTTGATAGGTGATCTCCCTGGGGGCGTAATCAAGATTACTCACTTCTGAGTACGAAAATCATGATCTACGTCAATTTTACCCCAAGCTGATACCTTTCAGCAGGGTTATTTCTTTGAGATTTTTCCAGTGTTAAATAATTAAGTAACTATTGGAAGTGGCGCTATCATTGAGAACACAAATGTTTAACATCATGAAATGATAGCGTTTTGACATAGATTTCTGGTGAAGTGTGCTAATAAAAAGCGTATCTTCAGCGCGGATTTATCATGACACACTGTCAGTCCCTGGCCATGCTCATAGGCGGAGCTAAACGTGATCCAAACGCTCTTTGATTTTCCTACATATTTTAAGTTTTTTATTGGTTTGTTCGCCCTGGTCAACCCGGTGGGGATTATTCCTGTCTTCATTAGTATGACCAGCTACCAGACGGCAGCGGCCAGGAACAAAACCAACCTGACGGCCAACATGTCTGTTGCCATCATCCTGCTGACGTCACTGTACCTGGGCGACGGCATTTTGCAGATATTCGGTATTTCTATCGATTCATTCCGTATTGCGGGTGGGATCCTGGTTGTTACCATTGCCATGTCGATGATCAGCGGCAAATTAGGTGAAGATAAGCAAAACAAACAAGAGAAGTCAGAAACGTCTGTCCGTGAAAGTATCGGTGTCGTGCCACTGGCGTTGCCGCTGATGGCAGGTCCAGGGGCAATCAGTTCCACTATTGTATGGGGAACGCGTTACCACAACCTGATGCACCTTATTGGTTTCTCCGTCGCCATCGCGATTTTTGCGTTGTGCTGTTGGGGTGTGTTCCGCATGGCGCCCTGGCTGGTTCGCCTGCTCGGGCAAACCGGCATTAACGTGATTACCCGTATTATGGGCCTGTTGCTGATGGCGCTGGGGATTGAATTTATCGTGACCGGAATAAAGAGCATTTTCCCTGGACTATTGCACTGAAATCTTCATATGAAAGAACGGAGCCTGTGGCTCCGTTTTTTTTACGTGATTATCAGCAAATCATATAAATAAAATTGAAAAGGCGATGCGTCATAATAAATTCTACTAATAATAGCCTTTTCTTAAATTTCAACAGGTTAGTTATTTCCTGTTGACCTGCCTGCGCAGAAACCATCCAAACGATCTGTTATTTTACTCACATGATACTCTGGGGCTTGCTGAGAGATAACCGAAATGATATTAGTAATTTCAACGTTCCCCTAGAGGAATGTGCTAAATAATAACCAGTTGTTAAATTTTCGTACAAAACCAGTCGATGATAGCGCAGCGACGCGCTTGCAGAGGAAAATTCCTCTATCACATTGAATATCATATATTTTTATTGATCTTCAGTGCCTGGCAGGGCTGCCCCCAAAGAAACGGTAATCACCGTAAAAGAGAATTGCTTAACAAATTTGCAAAATGTATTGGCGCGAGATTACGCCATTTGGTACTTTCCGGCCTTATATTTTGCACACTAAACAAGTAGATGAGAATTATTTTCATATAGTGTCCATCTCAGATATCAAACGCACGTCTCATAACAGGGGAGGCGTGTTAAGAATCGACGCAAGACGGCCATACGAGCGGTCAGTAATAAAGAAGTCGGTGATAGCAAGAAGTAAAAAAAGAACCTGACAGCAGCAAAAAAAACTCCTGCGCTGTACAGGCCCCAACAGGGGATTACACAGCTGGCAAAGCCAGTAATTATAATGAGTGGAGTATCAACACAATGTCCATCATCACTAAAAAAAGTCTGATTGCCGCGGGAATCTTTACTGCGCTAATCGCGGGTAATATGGCAATGGCTGCCGATGTACCTGCTGGCGTTACGCTGGCAGAAAAGCAAACTATGATTCGTAACAACGGCGCTGAGCCGCAGTCTCTGGATCCGAACAAAATTGAAGGCGTACCTGAAGCAAACATCAGCCGCGACCTGTTCGAAGGTCTGCTGATTACGTCGACGAAAGACGGTCACCCAATTCCGGGTGTTGCTGAAAGCTGGGATAACAAAGACTTTAAAGTCTGGACATTCCACCTGCGTAAAGACGCAAAATGGTCCAACGGTGAACCTGTCACCGCACAAGATTTCGTATATAGCTGGCAGCGTCTGGTTGATCCAAAAACCGCTTCCCCATACGCCAGCTATCCGCAGTACGGTCACATCCTGAACGTTGATGAAATCATCGACGGTAAAAAAGCCCCATCAGAACTCGGCGTGAAAGCCGTTGACGATCACACTCTGGAAGTCACCCTGAGTGAGCCAGTCCCGTATTTCTACAAACTGCTGGTGAACCCGGCAATGTCTCCGGTTAACAAGACCGCCATCGAAAAATTCGGTGAGAAGTGGACTCAGCCAGCTAACATCGTCACTAACGGTGCTTATAAACTGAAAGACTGGGTTGTTAACGAACGTATCGTGATGGAGCGTAATACCAACTATTGGGATAACGCGAAAACCGTCGTAGACCAGATTACCTATCTGCCGATCTCGTCTGAAGTAACAGACGTTAACCGCTACCGCAGCGGCGAGATCGACATGACCTATAACAACCTGCCGATCGAACTCTTCCAGAAACTGAAAAAAGAGATCCCGACTGAAGTTCACGTCGATCCGTACCTGTGCACTTATTACTATGAAATCAACAACCAGAAAGCACCGTTCACCGATGCTCGCGTTCGTACCGCGCTGAAACTGGGTCTGGACCGCGATATCATCGTAAATAAAGTGAAAGCACAGGGCGATCTGCCGGCATTCGGTTACACCCCGCCATACGCGGACGGTGCAAAACTGACCAAACCAGAGTGGTTCACCTGGACTCAGGAAAAACGTAACGAAGAAGCGAAGAAACTGCTGGCCGAAGCAGGCTACACCGCAGACAAACCGCTGACGTTTAACCTGCTGTACAACACCTCCGATCTGCACAAGAAACTGGCAATCGCGGCCGCATCCATCTGGAAGAAAAACCTGGGTGTGGATGTGAAACTGGTGAACCAGGAGTGGAAAACCTTCCTCGATACCCGTCACCAGGGTAACTACGACGTGGCACGTGCTGGCTGGTGTGCGGACTACAACGAACCAACATCCTTCCTGAATACCATGCTGTCTGACAGCTCCATGAACACCGCGCACTATAAGAGCCCGGCGTTTGATGCGATCATGAAAGACACGCTGAAAGTGACTGATGAAGCGCAACGTACTGCCCTGTACGACAAAGCAGAACAGCAGTTAGGCAAAGATTCTGCGATTGTACCGGTTTATTACTACGTGAACGCACGCCTGGTGAAACCTTGGGTTGGCGGTTATACCGGTAAAGACCCGATGGACAACATCTATACTAAAGATCTGTACATCATTAAGCATTAATGGCAATCCGTGGGGCAAAGCTATTTGCCCCACTGTGTCTTAACTCATCGCACTATATGCACCCGAATTTTCAGGTTTCCTGAAAGCTCAGGTGCAAAAGGCACACGCCAGAAGGTACGGGCAATGTTGAAATTTATCCTACGTCGCTGTCTTGAAGCGATTCCGACGCTCTTTATTCTTATTACGATTTCATTCTTCATGATGCGTCTTGCTCCCGGTAGTCCATTTACCAGCGAGCGCGCGCTGCCGCCAGAAGTCATGGCGAATATCGAAGCGAAATACCATTTAAACGATCCTATCTCCACGCAGTACTTCAATTATCTGAAGCAGCTGGCGCATGGCGATTTTGGACCGTCATTCAAATATAAAGACTATTCCGTTAACGACCTGGTGGCCTCGAGCTTCCCGGTGTCGGCCAAATTAGGTGCTGCGGCATTTATCCTGGCCGTGGTTCTCGGAGTGGCAGCGGGTGTTATCGCCGCGCTTAAACAAAATACCAAATGGGATTATGCAGTAATGGGGGTCGCAATGACCGGGGTGGTTATCCCCAGTTTCGTTGTCGCGCCATTGCTGGTGATGATATTTGCCATCACGCTGAAATGGTTGCCTGGCGGCGGCTGGAACGGCGGGGCACTGAAGTTCATGATTCTGCCGATGGTGGCATTATCTCTGGCGTATATCGCCAGTATCGCGCGTATTACCCGTGGCTCGATGATTGAAGTTCTGCACTCAAACTTCATTCGTACTGCGCGTGCCAAAGGGTTACCTATGCGTCGCATTATTCTGCGCCATGCGCTTAAACCTGCGCTGTTACCGGTGCTGTCTTATATGGGGCCAGCCTTCGTCGGTATTATTACCGGTTCAATGGTTATCGAGACCATCTATGGTCTGCCGGGAATTGGTCAGCTGTTTGTTAACGGTGCGCTCAACCGCGACTATTCGCTGGTACTGAGCCTGACTATCCTTGTCGGTGCATTAACCATTCTCTTTAACGCAGTTGTCGATGTGCTGTATGCCGTTATCGACCCGAAAATCCGTTACTAACACTGGAGCACGCCATGATGTTGAGTAAGAAAAACAGCGAGGCGCTGGAAAACTTCAGTGAAAAACTGGAAGTGGAAGGACGTAGCCTCTGGCAAGACGCCCGCCGTCGCTTTATGCATAACCGCGCAGCCGTTGCCAGCCTGATTGTTCTGGTGATCATCGCGTTGTTCGTGACCTTTGCGCCAATGCTGTCGCAGTTCACCTACTTCGATACCGACTGGGGCATGATGTCCAGCGCGCCGGATATGGCGTCCGGGCACTATTTTGGTACCGACTCCTCTGGCCGCGACCTGCTGGTGCGTGTCGCTATCGGCGGTCGTATCTCGCTGATGGTGGGTATTGCGGCCGCGCTGGTGGCGGTGATCCTCGGGACGTTATACGGCTCACTTTCCGGCTACCTGGGCGGCAAAGTGGACTCGGTCATGATGCGTCTGCTGGAGATCTTAAACTCCTTCCCGTTCATGTTCTTCGTCATCCTGCTGGTGACCTTCTTCGGTCAGAACATCCTGCTTATCTTCGTGGCAATCGGGATGGTGTCCTGGCTGGATATGGCGCGTATCGTGCGTGGTCAAACGCTGAGTCTTAAACGTAAAGAGTTTATCGAAGCGGCACAGGTCGGCGGTGTTTCAACTGGCAATATTGTGGTTCGCCACATTGTTCCTAACGTGCTGGGCGTGGTGGTGGTATATGCCTCTCTGCTGGTGCCAAGCATGATCCTGTTTGAATCTTTCCTGAGCTTCCTGGGCCTTGGTACGCAAGAGCCGCTGAGTAGCTGGGGTGCGCTGCTGAGTGATGGCGCTAACTCCATGGAAGTTTCACCGTGGTTGCTGCTCTACCCGGCAGGATTCCTGGTTGTAACCCTGTTCTGTTTCAACTTTATCGGCGATGGCCTGCGTGATGCCCTCGACCCGAAAGATCGTTAAGGAGCGCCGTGATGACTATTATTGAAACGGCATCTGCGCCGGCGGCGCAAGCGCAGGGCAAAATCCTGCTGGATGTGAAAGACCTCCGCGTAACCTTTAAAACGCCAGATGGCGATGTGACGGCGGTAAACGACCTCAATTTCAACCTGCGCGCAGGTGAAACCCTGGGGATCGTTGGCGAGTCGGGGTCGGGCAAGTCGCAGACGGCGTTTGCACTGATGGGGCTTCTGGCTCAAAACGGCCGCATTGGCGGCTCGGCAACCTTCAACGGCAAAGAGATCCTGAACCTACCAGAGCAGGAGCTGAACAAGCTGCGTGCTGAACAGATCTCCATGATCTTCCAGGACCCGATGACGTCTCTGAACCCGTACATGCGTGTGGGTGAGCAGTTGATGGAAGTACTGATGCTGCATAAAGGCATGGGCAAGGCCGAAGCCTTTGAAGAGTCTGTGAAAATGCTGGATGCGGTGAAAATGCCTGAAGCGCGTAAGCGTATGCGCATGTTCCCGCACGAATTCTCAGGTGGAATGCGTCAGCGCGTTATGATTGCAATGGCGCTGCTTTGCCGTCCTAAGCTGCTGATTGCCGACGAACCTACCACCGCGCTGGACGTTACCGTACAGGCGCAGATCATGACGTTACTGAACGAGCTTAAGCGCGAGTTCAATACCGCCATTATCATGATTACCCACGACCTTGGCGTGGTTGCTGGTATCTGTGACAAAGTGCTGGTGATGTATGCCGGTCGTACGATGGAATACGGTAAAGCCCGTGACGTGTTCTATAACCCGGCACATCCTTACTCCATTGGCCTGCTGAATGCCGTTCCGCGTCTTGATGCGGAAGGGGAATCGCTGCTGACCATCCCGGGTAACCCGCCGAACTTACTGCGTCTGCCAAAAGGTTGCCCGTTCCAGCCTCGCTGTCCACATGCGATGGAAATATGTAACAGTGCTCCGCCACTGGAAGAGTTTGCACCAGGCCGCCTGCGCGCCTGCTTTAAGTCGCATGAGGAGCTGGTATGAACGCATTAGACGAAAAAAGAAATGTGCTGCTCGAAATTGCCGATCTGAAAGTGCATTTCGACATCAAAGATGGCAAACAGTGGTTCTGGCAACCGCCTAAAACCCTAAAGGCCGTAGACGGCGTGACGCTGCGTCTGTATGAAGGGGAAACCCTGGGCGTGGTGGGCGAATCTGGCTGCGGTAAGTCAACCTTTGCCCGTGCGATTATTGGCCTGGTGAAAGCCACTGGCGGTAAAGTCGCCTGGCTGGGGAAAGATCTGCTGGGTATGAAGCCCGACGAGTGGCGCGACGTGCGTAGCGATATTCAGATGATTTTCCAGGATCCGCTGGCATCACTGAACCCGCGTATGACCATTGGCGAAATCATTGCTGAGCCGCTGCGTACCTATCATCCAAAAATGCCGCGCCAGGAAGTTCGCGACCGCGTAAAAGCGATGATGATGAAAGTGGGCCTGCTGCCTAACCTCATCAACCGCTATCCGCATGAGTTCTCGGGCGGCCAGTGTCAGCGTATTGGTATTGCGCGTGCGCTGATCCTTGAGCCGAAGCTGATTATCTGTGATGAGCCCGTCTCCGCACTGGACGTGTCGATTCAGGCGCAGGTGGTTAACCTGTTGCAGAAATTGCAGCGCGAGATGGGGCTGTCCCTTATCTTCATCGCGCACGATCTTGCGGTGGTAAAACACATCTCTGACCGTGTTCTGGTGATGTATCTGGGCCATGCGGTTGAGCTTGGCACTTACGATGAGGTGTACCACAATCCGTTGCACCCTTATACGAAAGCGCTGATGTCGGCTGTGCCGGTTCCCGATCCGGATCTGGAAAAGAACAAAACTATCCAGCTTCTTGAGGGTGAACTGCCATCACCGATTAACCCGCCTTCAGGCTGTGTTTTCCGCACCCGCTGCCCGATGGCCGGGCCGGAATGCGCGCAAACGCGACCGGTACTGGAAGGCAGTTTCCGACATGCGGTTTCCTGCCTTAAAGTAGACCCGTTATAATCGCAAGGGCTGACATGATGTCAGCCCTTATTTTTTGCGAGGTTAATGTGTCGCGATTATCTATTTCTGCCCGTCAGCGGCTTTATCATTATTTGTTCGATCTTAAAACGCGCTCAGGCCGTCGATTCGAAGGGCTTTGCGGCTTATTTGCGCTGCTGAGCGTAATTATTATTTTTGTCGAATCAGGCGCCGGGACGCAGTACCACCTGACATTTGACGAATGGCACGTGTTTGTCTGGCTGGAGTTAATGGTGACTCTGGTCTTTACCTGCGAGTATTTGCTGCGGGTTTTCTGCTGGCCGAATCCGGTAAAATATGTCTTCAGCTTCTGGGGATTTATCGATCTTGCGACAATCCTGCCGCTGTATGTGATGTGGCTGTGGCCTGAAATCAGCCTCGACTATGTTTTTGCCTGGCGCGCCATGCGAGCGATTCGGGTTTTGCGCATCCTCAAACTCTTGCGTTTTATGCCATCGCTACGGGTATTCTGGCAGGCGATAATAAGCGCACGTCATCAGCTGGCCCTTTTCTATTCATTTATCGCCATCGTGATGATCGTTTTTGGCGCGCTGATGTATTTAATCGAGGGGCCAAAATATGGGTTCACTACGCTGAATGCGTCCGTCTATTGGGCTATTGTGACCGTCACGACGGTGGGGTACGGCGATATTACACCCCACACGCCACTCGGGCGCATCGTTGCATCGGTGCTGATTTTGATTGGTTATTCGGTGATTGCTATCCCGACAGGGCTGATTACCACCCACATGAGTTCTGCATTTCAGAAGCGGCAATTTGAACGCCGGTGCCCGAATTGCCAGCAACGCGGCCATGAGAACAGCGCCCGGTATTGCAACCGGTGTGGTAACGAACTGCCGGACTAAATAAAAAAGGCTGCCATCGCAGCCTTTTTTATTATTCGCGCCAGAGAATATGGCACAGCTTGTGGTCTTTCTCGCGACACAGCAGCACGCGGGCGAAGATGTCGTTAATTTCACCGCCATCTTCATCAGCAAGCCCAATCACCACTTCGGCGAAGAAGTCCGGGTTGAGGTCGAAATCCACGTGCTCGGCCCAGTCTTCTGCCGGGTCGAATAACTCGGCACCGCCGCGCTCTTCAAATTGCAGATTAAAGAGGATCACGTCTGCGGGATCGAGGTTATCAACCGCCAGTTCGAGAAAAATGTCATAGGCCTGCTCGAGCGTTTCGTCTTCGGTCAGGCGATTGTTCAGATCCATTTCCATG
>Ga0153917_1001392_pt1 | contig 10072 bp, 7 predicted proteins | sample TSFL001MetaG_FD_104695 | JGI IMG/M metagenome (GOLD analysis project Ga0153917, IMG submission 104695) | Attine ant fungus gardens microbial communities from Florida, USA - TSFL001 MetaG | ecosystem: Host-associated > Fungi > Mycelium > Unclassified | place: USA: Florida, Paynes Creek Historic... | reverse complement strand
TCTAACCCCGTCAGTAAACGCTTTCAATTTTAACTCTCTTGGAATAGACGCTGCACTTCTCCATGGGGATGTCGGAACATCATTCGCATATTGCCAATTGCTCATCCAACCTAACCAAAGCCGCCGGCCGTCTCTGGATGGAATATCGGACCAGGATACAGCTGCGTAAAAGTCTCTGCCGTAATCCGTCCAGAGAACTTTGTCTGACGGGTTTTCATTTTTAAAATGAGTTCCATCAAAGTCCCCTACGAAATATTGCATGCCTGACCCTCCCGAAACCGCTCCGTTTCCGACACTGACTTGCAAGACCCATTTTTTTTGATTCGGTTTGCCATCTACCGGCAGTTCAAATAAATCCGGACATTCCCATACTCCCCCGTGGCTTCCTTGTCCCTGTCCAAATTCACTTGCATACGCCCACTGCTTCAGATTTTTTGATGTATACATGAGAATTCGGTCACCAGCTGCCAGTACCATCACCCACTTTTTCTCTTTCTCATACCAAAAGACTTTTGGATCGCGAAAATCTTTTTTACCCGGGTTTGGAATGACAGGGTTGCCTGCGTATTTCGTCCATGTTCTGCCTTTGTCATTGCTATAGGCTATACTTTGCACTTGATGGCCTTCCCGATCCTGTGTATAAATGGCCACAAGCGGCTTCTCTTTGCCTGTTTGAAAACCGCTTGTGTTATTTTGATCTACAACTGCGCTTCCAGAAAAGATCGTGCCTTTTTCATCCGGATACAGCGCAACAGGAAGGTGCTCCCATGTAACCAAATCTTTGCTGACGGCATGCCCCCAATGCATGGGCCCCCACTGAAGCCCGTAAGGATGGTATTGATAGAACAAGTGATATTCCCCCGCATAATATACCATTCCGTTTGGATCATTCATCCAGTTTGCCTCCGGTGTGAAGTGATATTGAGGACGGTAATCCTCATCATAGTAGCTTGAATCGGCTGCATCCGCCGAAAATGCCATAGTCAACAGCAGGGTGAACATGATTATGACTTGAATAAGTTTCTTTTTCATTTGTTCCTTCGCTCCTCTCTTCATGTTTGAACACTTTCAAGAGAGACTGCTGCGCAAGCTGGTCCGTTTCTGGAAATTCTCCTCTGTTTCGCTGTTATCCGAATAATTTATATCTCAAAAGACTGCTGCAGTTTCTCTCTTCTTCCTTCACACAGCTTATGCTAAGAATCCAGCCCAATACCCGAGAATCCCGATGATAAAGATGCCGCAAATAATGAGAAGAGGGTTCACCCCTTTGCGCAGCATCCAAGCCACTAATAACGTTAATCCGAGCGGCAGCGCACCCGGCATAATGCTGTCTAACACATTTTGTACCGTTTGAACATCTACTTTTCCGCTTTCATCCTTAATCCTGGATACAACGATTGGAATGTTGATGGTGGTCCATTTGGACACGAGGGCCCCCATAACAAATAACCCGAGAATCGAAGCGCCCTCTGTAAGCTTTTGAATGCGATTCCCCGCTAAATCTTGAAGAATCTCCATTCCTTTCACATAGCCATACTTTAATCCGTAATATTTTGTGCTTAATCTTATGGCATTCAGCAAGAAAAAGAATAGCAAAGGGCCGGCAATGTTTCCTCCTAAAGCAAGGGAGGCTCCTAAGGCAGCTAAGACCGGGCGAATCGTTCCCCAGAAAATGGGGTCGCCTACACCCGCTATTGGCCCCATTAAACCGATTTTCATTCCGCTTATCGCTTTTCCATCAATTCCTTTATTGTTCGCCATTTCTTCTTCCATGGCTGCCGTCACGCCAAATATAGGCGCTGTCAGCCACGGGTGTGTATTAAACCATTCCAAATGACGCTGCAAGGCTTCGTTTCTTTTCGCTCCAGGACCGTACAATTTTTTGATCGCTGGTATCATGACGTAACAATATCCCATTGCCTGCACACGTTCGAAGTTAAAGGAACCGAGCAAAAAATTTGAACGAATAAACATGCTGAAAATTTCTTTTTTCGTTAATCGTTTTTCTTTCTCCATTTTTTCATCCCCCCTCATTGTTTAGGCATCAAGATCATCATCATCGTCATCATAAACAGCAACACTGCCACTGTCTGATGCGGCCGCAACTGCTCCGTGAGCGCTTTGTTTTTGCATCATCTGCTGGTATAAAAGCGCCAGACAGAGACCAAGGGCTCCGAATCCCACTAAGTTAAAATCGGTAAACGCCGCTAATAAGAAACCGATATAGAAAAATGGCTTTAAATAAGGAATATTCATCATATTGATCACCATGGCATACCCGACAACCACAATAATGCCTCCGCCTATTTGCAGTCCTTTTGTAATGACATCAGGAATATTTCCCAGGAACGCCTGAACAGCGCTGACACTAATCAAAGCGACAATCAATGTAGGAATCATGACGCGCAAAGCTTGAAACACCATTGCGGTAATATGCATAATTTCAATTCCTTTTATATTTCCTTCTTTTGCATATTTGTCAGCGCGGTGAATGAAAAAGACAGTGATCGTCCGAACAAAAATCGTCAGCGCCTGACCCGCAGCTGCCAAAGCAACAGCGACAGCAATCCCTTCGCCAATTCCCTGATCAGCGGTAATAACTAAAATGGTTGAGATGACAGAGGCGATCGCCGTATCAGGCGCCATGGCAAGCCCGACGTTCATCCAGCCGAGCGCCATCAGCTCCAGTGTGCCTCCAAGAATAATCCCCGTTTTTAAGTCCCCCAGCACCAAGCCAACTAGCGTGCAGGCCACAAGCGGCCGGTGTGTCTGCCCTTCATCCAATACACTTGCGATTCCGGTGATTGCTGCAATGACTAACAACAAAATAATTTGTAATGAAGACATTTTCTCATCCCCTTGATTATTTTGTTACGTTCCGTAATATCTGTACAAAATCTTCACTGGCATCTGAAGGCAGCTGCCTTAATTCCAGTTTCACGCCCTTGTCACTTAATGTTTCAAATGCCTTTATATCTTGCTCTGTGACACTGACTGATTTTGTGATTTGCCTGCGGTGATTTTCAAAACGCATTCCCCCGACGTTTACGGTTTTGATCGGTACGCCTGCTTCTATAAGGGATACAATATCGGACGGATTTTCAAACAAGAGCATTGCTGTTACTCCTTCATAGCGCGGACTATGAAAGGCTTTCGCCATTTTAGAAACCGAGACGGCACTCGCCTTTACATTTGAAGGCGCAACAGAAAGGATCAGCGTTTTTCTCATTTCGTCCTGAGCAACATCATCGGAGACAACGATGATTCGGTCGGCCGCATGTACTTTAATCCACCTTGTCAGGATTTGGCCGTGAATAAAGCGGTCATCAATTCTTGCTAACACAATGTTCATCATAATTCATCCTCTCTTGTATCTTGATTGGCTGTTTTTACTTTTTCTAAATGCTCACTGCACACTTGAAAGCTTTGCTGACTCATTGCTTTTAAGTTGTTCAGCAAAGCTTTGAGAGCCAGATGTTCTCTCAAGCTTAATACCTCCAGCAGAATCGGCAGGTTTACGCCGGCTGCCATATCCATTCTTTGATCCTCAGCAATGATGGAAGCTGCCGCGTTATATGGCGTCCCTCCAAAAATATCAACTAAAAAAAGCACTTCATGCTCTTCCGGAATATCCTTAAGCGCCTGATGATATTTTTCCTGCAGCGTTTGAATCCCTTCCCCTTTAAAAAACGGCACTGCAATCAGGTTGTTTTCTTCACCGAATATCATCCCTGAAGACTCTTTTAATGCTATGGGAAAATCTCCATGACCACTGATTATAACTGAAATCATATCTATTGCTCCTTTCCTGTTTTGTACATCCATATATAATGCAAGGATCGTGCCAACACAGTTGTGTTAAGCGTTTTCATTGTTATTTCAGCCAATCACAGTTTGTTGTTGAAACACTTAAAACGAAAAAAATAAACCTGTATTAAAATGGTGTTCCATTTAATACAGGTTCATATGAAAAAACTGTTTTTAAAACAGATGGCCATGCACTTCTTCAGCAAATATGGCGGCTATAAATAATTTTTCATCATCACTTATGCAAAGTCCGAGCTTTTCTTCATAAGGGGCCAGTGTCCGCTCTGTCACGATCACCATTTCTTTCAGCTGATCATTGATTTCTTCTTCCTCCGAAAAAGCGATCGGATTCTGCTTAATTACCCTTTCAAAGGCGAAAGCCGTATGCATAATGACTTTGATCAAAACGGCATTATTAAAAATGACACCCAGCTCATCTTGAACGGTTTGCAGCCACTCTGCTAACATCTCGGTCACATGATGGGGATTTAAGAAGACAAGATACTTTTTCAAGCTATCTTCGCAAAGCTCCCTGACAATAATATTTGCTTCGTTTAATCCATTGCTCAAGGGAATGCTTCCTTTTGTAATCGCCTGTTGAATCAGCTTCTCTCCCTCCCCTTCTATTAACACTTCTAAGGATACATGCGGAGCATTAATTTTAGGGTCTTTCGTTCCGACTGTGGCAAGGATTTCATACTCTTTTTCGATTTCTTTTATGCTGTTGGCCAGTTTAATCGATGATACGGTCAATATGTGAATCGGGGTATCGGAGGCCTTGTTTACGATCGTGGTTAAAATGTCTTCCAGCTTTTTGGCCGTTCCGCTGCCTGTCGTGCAGATGGAGACCAATGCCTTCTTTTTGCCGGCTGCCGCTGGCTGGCGCTCCCATAACTCGATAAAATCCTTCGTAACAGATTGATAGATCGCATGCAAATTCAAATTCAAATAGTTGACCTTTCTGACAGCATCCAGCACCATTGAGGTCGTAACATTGCTGATCGTTTTGATGGCAATGCCTGTCTTTTCCTCCAGCCTGCTTTCCAGCATCGCAAGCGAGCCCATATCTACCAGCATTAACACACCTTCGCCTTCATCAACCTGTTTCATTTTTTCTGCTACGCATTCGAGAATGTCCGAAGGTGAAACAGAAAGCGGCATATCGACTGCTGCAATCGGCGTGCTCCCTAACAGTTCTGTCGCAACTTCAACCATTGAACTCGCCGTGCTGTTTCCATGAGCAGCAACGATAATTCCGACTCTTTTGTTCTCTTTTAACGATTTGATGGAATGGATTAACATCGTTAAGTAGATGACTTCTATTTCAGGAATAGCCACTTTAAAATATTCCTGCATTTTATCTTTAAAAATCATCGCCACCCGATATTCTTTCACGTGAGTATCACGAATTTCATCCGTCTCCTGTGTATTTAAAACATCAATTTGCTTTCCGCGCTTTAAAAATGCGTCAATATGCATACTCAAGAAATAAACAAATTTACGGTCAAATGTGCAATCCAGCTCATGCTCAGCTATTTCTTTTAACTGTTTTGTCATTTGAATCACGTCATCTTCAACGAATGTCAGCAGGCTGTCCTTTTGAAAGGCTTGATGATGAAAAAAACTTCTGACATGCAAATGGACATCAGTCAAGATGTATTGGTTAATATCCTTTTTGGATAAACCTTCTTTCATAAGCGTTTTTACTTTTTCCTCGATCAAATGATATAAGTTAAAGGAGAGGTCTTCGTCAATTTTTGTTGTTTCATCTTCTACAATCGGAGAGATAATCGTTGTAATATTGACATATTCGGAAATGGCTTTGCTTCTTTGCATGTTTTTGCTGCTGGACATCCATTCTTGCTTGATTTCATCAGGCAGATCCCGAACAGTCAATTCAATAACCTCATTTCTGTCAAGGTTATGCAAAAAACCGTGTGCGCAAACTAACTGGACATTTGATTTCAGCTGTCCGACATTCCCAAATTTCGCAGAATGAATTAGCGCATTATAGACATCGATGTGCACACTGAGATTTTTCTTAATCCGCTCTGCTTCTTTCCCTAATAAAAACGTTGTCAGATCCACTCTTTCTTTAAGCGATCGTTCTTCGAGCGAAGGAATATGAATGGTCATTGGGATTCTTCGCAAAAATGTTTTCAATAGGGCAGAACTTGGATTTTCTGTAGTCGCACAAATAAACAATACGTTCGATGTTCGTTTATGTTCAGATTCCCCAAGCCTGTTATAAGAACCGCTGTCAATAAAATAAAACAGCATTTCCTGTCCCTCAGGTGGGAGACGGTGGATTTCATCCATAAACAGAATGCCCCCATTGGCCTGTTCGACTAAACCTGCCTTATCCTCGGCGGCACCTGTAAATGAACCTTTTTTGTGTCCGAATAATTGAGAAAGCAATAATTGAGGGTTGTTGTAGTAATCTGCACAGTTAAATGTAATAAATGGTGCGCCGGCCTTCAAAATGTCAGAGTAAATGGCAAACTGGTAAATTCGGTTCGCAAAAAGGGATTTACCGGAACCAGTCGGCCCTAGGAGGAGCATATGCAGACCGCTAGGCGGATAAAAGACAGCTGCTTTTGCCTGGGAGATCGCTTTCTTCAAACTCCCTTTTGCCCCAATCATAAGCTCTAGAGGATTCGTGGAAATGTGTTGATGATTCTGTTTTAAATCCCCAGAAAACACCTTAAGGTCTTTCACTTCCATCATCTCTGTATCCCATTTCTTGTTGAATACCTTTTCTGCTATCTCGACTGGGATGTAGCGCACAGGAAACGTTTTAATTTTGATGACCTTTTTGGTCCGGACAAGATTGTTCAGTTCAAAGCTGACATTGGACCGCTCCATTTTCAACTGCTCAGCAATTTCCTTTGCTGAATTCCCTTGTATTTTTAAAAGATGATCTAAGGTTGAATCATGAAAATTATGCATGAGCTGATGGTATATTTTATCTATTCTTTTCACGTCTATCATCCTTTGTCCTTATTAGATAAGCCTTTAACAAGAATATTCCGAACTTTATAGTCCGCCTTGAGATGATCCGCACCGTTCAAAAAGGTCTCTATAGCAGATTGACAAAGCTGACTTTTATGCGTATATGTTTACATTTCGAATCATTTGCATCTCATCTTAGTATGATAGATTCGCAGTTCTTAAGGGCAGTCCCCTTCAAAAGTAATAATCAGTAAATAGTTTATCATTCTTGAGGAATGTAATGATGTCAAAATCACCAATGACAAAAAATGAACCTAATAGCTCAGGACAAATTCCCTAAATATCCCCGGGAGATTCATTCACAATAAAAAAGGGCGGTCACTCTATGTGTTCGCCGCAGTATCACGATATGCAAAACTTCTTCATTATTACAATACATCTGGAAAGTTAATGAATCGGTAACTTAAAACCCTTATCTCCATCAGCAAAGAATAAATAATGATAATTTCTTGCAGCCATTCAGCCCAAGATAGAAAAATCTCCGATATCCCCTGCAGGCCACCATTATAGCGGGCGTACAATGATCCAAATCGATACCTATTAAAAAAGAGCCTATCAGATCGTCCAAATGACGTTCCTGTTTATTCTGCTATTCAATAGAACTTGCAAGTTAAAATAAAACTAGACATGTAACAGCTTATTTTATTCGTAAACTTAAAATAGTTTTAAAATTTAAAAATAAAAGCATCTATTCTTTTAAATGTTATAATATCCGATAAAACTTTACTCATCTTTTTATTATTGGAGGAAAATAAAATTGATAGGCAATTCTAGCAAAGACAATTTTGGCCAGCAACAGAAATTGTCTAGAGGCCTTAAAAACAGGCATATACAATTAATGGCGATTGGAGGTGCAATCGGTACAGGTTTATTTTTAGGATCAGGTAAATCCATCCATTTTGCAGGACCTTCCATTTTATTTGCTTACTTGATCACCGGCGTATTTTGCTTTTTCATTATGCGTTCGCTCGGAGAACTGCTCTTATCAAATGCGGGATACCACTCTTTTGTTGATTTTGTAAGGGACTATTTAGGAAACATGGCAGCATTTATCACTGGGTGGACCTACTGGTTCTGCTGGATTTCCCTCGCGATGGCTGATTTAACGGCGGTCGGCATTTATACGCAATATTGGCTGCCCGATGTGCCTCAATGGCTGCCCGGCCTTCTTGCGCTTATTATCCTGCTGATCATGAACCTTGCCACCGTTAAACTTTTCGGAGAATTAGAATTTTGGTTTGCATTGATCAAAGTCATTGCCATACTGGCTCTGATCGTAACTGGCATTTTCCTGATTGCGAAAGGTTTTTCCGCAGCTTCCGGCCCTGCCAGCCTTACCAACCTTTGGAGCCACGGCGGCATGTTCCCAAATGGATGGCATGGGTTTATCCTATCGTTCCAAATGGTCGTCTTCGCTTTCGTGGGTATTGAACTTGTTGGACTGACAGCAGGTGAAACAGAAAATCCCCAAAAAGTGATCCCTAAAGCTATCAATCAAATCCCTGTCCGGATTTTACTATTTTATGTTGGCGCACTTTTCGTGATTATGTGTATCTATCCTTGGAATGTGTTGAATCCAAACGAAAGCCCATTTGTTCAGGTCTTCTCTGCTGTGGGCATCGTTGCGGCTGCCAGTTTGATCAATTTTGTTGTATTAACATCAGCCGCATCAGCTGCCAATAGCGCTTTATTCAGCACAAGCCGAATGGTCTATTCACTTGCAAAGGATCGTCACGCACCTGGACTATTAAAGAAATTGACTTCTTCCAACGTTCCAAGCAATGCGCTGTTCTTTTCAACCATCGCCATTCTGATTGGCGTTAGTCTGAATTATTTAATGCCTGAGCAAGTCTTTACACTGATTACAAGTGTTTCTACAATATGCTTCATTTTTATTTGGGGCATCACGGTGATTTGCCATTTGAAATATCGAAAAACATGGCAGCATGAAGCGAAGGCAAACAAATTTAAAATGCCTTTTTATCCATTATCCAACTATTTAACACTTGCATTTCTCGCATTCATTCTTGTCGTATTGGCACTGGCGAATGATACACGTGTTGCTTTGTTTGTCACCCCGGTCTGGTTTGTTTTATTGATTATTTTGTATAAGGTGCAAACCCGCGGAGGACATCAGATGAATTAAAAAAAGACAAGGGATACTCACTCCCTTGTCTTTTTTTTATGGATCAAACACTAAATGAAGCTTGAATATTTATTTGGTTTCAAATTTCTTTCAACCCTGATTCTTAACTCAAACCAGTTTTGATGCCGAAACCTACTAATATCATTCCGGTTATTTTTTGAAACACTTTCTGGAACCTCGAGTTTTTCATCCATTTTTTCGCGTAATCAATAATATAAACAAGGAACAGAAACCACAACACCGCTAATAAGGTTAGGATGGAAGCTAAAATAATGAGCTGCTGGTTTATATTTCCGTTCAAATTGATAAATTGGGGCATGATTGTAACATACACTAAAACAGTTTTAGGATTAAGAATGTTACTGAGTGATCCCTGCATAAAGGAAGTTTTATAATAACGTTTCGGAGAACTTGCCATATTTTTTGTTTGAGACTGCATGTCATCTAACGAAAACATACTTTTAGCAAAAAAACTTTTTACACCTAAATAAATTAAGTACGCCGCTCCCAAATATTTGATCGTTGTGAAAAGAATCACTGACTTTGCAATCACCACCGATAATCCTAAAATGGCAATCACCGTCCAAAAGGAAAGTCCTGTTGCCAATCCGAGAATGTTATAACGTCCGGCTTTCGGGCCATATCGAAGCGTATTTTTCATCACAAGCATCGTATCAGCGCCCGGCATAATAACCATCATGGCAGCGATCGGTATGTATGCGAGTAAGCTGTGCATTGTTCTCTCCCCCTTTAAAATATCCCCTCAATCATATAGTGACTACAAAAGTAACTACTTATAAAAATTGTATCAATGCGTTTGGAATAAATCAATATGGTTTGTTAAAATAGCGATTACAAAGGCAGTGATTGCTCTTTATATTGGAGGATATATGAAGGAAAATATGTTAGACATTTTAAAAAACCTCAATTTTACAGAATATGAGTCGAAAGCTTATTTGGCGTTATTGCAAGAATCACCTTTAACAGGCTATGCCGTTGCCAAAAAATCCGGAGTGCCCCGTTCTAAAATTTATGAAGTCCTGGAAAGCCTTGTCATCAGAGGAGATGTTTTTGTCAGTCATGGAAATACGCCTCAGTATGTTCCTG
>Ga0153917_1001389_pt1 | contig 10104 bp, 8 predicted proteins | sample TSFL001MetaG_FD_104695 | JGI IMG/M metagenome (GOLD analysis project Ga0153917, IMG submission 104695) | Attine ant fungus gardens microbial communities from Florida, USA - TSFL001 MetaG | ecosystem: Host-associated > Fungi > Mycelium > Unclassified | place: USA: Florida, Paynes Creek Historic... | reverse complement strand
GCCTCGGTCGGGCTTCCGCCCGCAGCCGGCTCGGGCCCGACCGCGCACAAGTCAGGAGAATGCGCGAACAGATCGCGCATACGAGGATCTGTTCCCGTATTCTCCCGGGTTCTGCGAGCAAGCCGCTCCGAGCGCCGCCCCGCGCATCGCTTCGCCCCGCATCCGCCCCCGACCGTTCTCTCGAGAAACGAGCACACCCATGGCATTCGGACGATCCGCCGACGTCGACCCGCCCGCCCGGCTCGACGGCTGGACCCACGTCTACTCCGGCAAGGTCCGCGAGGTCTACGAGTCGGATGCCGACGCCGACGTGCTGCTCGTCTCGGCGAGTGACCGGGTGAGCGCCTTCGACCACATCCTCTCGCCGGCGATCCCGGGGAAGGGCGCGATGCTCACGCGGCTCAGCCGCTGGTGGTTCGAGCGGCTCGGCGTCCCGAACCACCTGCGCGAGCCCGACTCGTGGGCGGACGGTCTGCCCGAGGACGTCGCCGCCCGCTCGATGCGGGTCGCGAAGCTCGACATGTTCCCCGTCGAGTGCGTCGTGCGCGGCTACCTGACGGGCTCCGGCTACAAGGAGTACGTCGCGACGGGCTCGGTCTGCGGCATCGGGCTGCCGGAGGGGCTGCAGGACGGCGACCGGCTGCCCGAGCCGATCTACACGCCCGCGTTCAAGGCGGCGCAGGGGGAGCACGACGAGAACATCACGTTCGAGCGCACGGTCGAGCTCATCGGGGAGGACGCGGCGACCTCGCTGCGCGACCGCTCGCTCGACGCGTACCGCCGCGGCTCGGCGATCGCCGAGGAGCGCGGCGTGATCCTCGCCGACACGAAGTTCGAGTTCGGCCGCGACCGCGAGACGCGCGGCATCGTGCTCGGCGACGAGGTGCTCACGAGCGATTCGTCGCGCTACTGGGATACGTCGCTCTACGGCGACGACTCGCTGCCGCTGAAGGTTCGGCTGTCGTCGTTCGACAAGCAGATCGTGCGCGACTGGCTCTCGGCGAACTGGGACGGCGCGGGCGACCCGCCCGAGCTGCCGGCCGAGATCGTGGAGCGCACGGCGGCCCGCTACCGCGAGCTGTTCGACCGGCTGGGCGTCGAGGCCGAGTAGGCGGCTCCCGCCGCACGACTCAGGAAAATACGCGAACAGATCACGCATACGCCGATCTGTTCGCGTATTTTCCTGTCTTGTGCAGATGGCTCGGCCGCATCCGCGCACGCGATGCGCGCCTACGATGAGCGCATGCACGAGTGGGCGATCTTCCTCCGCGGCATCAACGTCGGCGGCATCCGCATCAAGATGGCCGATCTGAAGCGATCCCTGCAAGATGCGGGGTACGAGGGCGTCGTCACCCTGCTCGCATCCGGCAACGTCGTCGTGGGCTCGCCCGAGGCGGATGCCGGGACGGTCAAGTCGCACGTCGAGGGCGTGCTGCGGGAGGCGTTCGACTACGAAGCCTGGGTCATCGTGAAGTCGCGCGACGAGGTCGCGGCGATCGTGGCCGACTACCCGTTCGAGGGGATCGACGACGGCGTGCAGCGGCACGACTACGTCGTCATGACGACGGGCGCGGAGGTCGTGTCCGACCTCGAGGCCGAGATCGAGCGGCTCGGCGGTCTGAGCGGCGACGAGCGCGCGCGGGCGCACGACGACGTGCTGTTCTGGCAGGTGCCGCGCGGCGTCACCCTCGACTCGGTCGTCTCGAAGGCGACCTCGCGCGCTCGGTTCAAGGCCTCGACGACCACCCGCAACCTCAACACCATGCACAAGGCCCTCGCCGCGATGGGCCGCTGAGCACGGCCGGCCGGCTGCCCCTGCGTCCGTCCGGGCGCCGCAACGCCCGCGCCCGACTCTGGAGCATGCCCGTCACCGCGCCGAACAGATGCGCACCGACGCCCATGCTCCAGAGTTCGGCGGGAACCGAACCGCGCCCGCCCGCGGACGGCGGAGGGATGCGGGCCCGGCCGCTGGCTCGGGTCTGGCGGGGTTCCGGCGCCGGAGCCCCTCCCGGTCCGCGCGGCTCGCCGGAACCGGGAGGCGGCCGGGCTCCGCATCCCGCAGCCGTAACCAACCACGCAGCCCCGCGCCTGAAGCACCACCGCCATGGCCGCCGCGCCCCGCCCGCATCCACGACCTCACCGCCCCCGACGATCGCGGCCGCGCCGCCCCGGTAAACTGTCCGGGTCGTCCCCCGCGTGCTGAACGGAGCCTCGTCAATGCCCAAGATCGTCGTGCAGGTCATGCCCAAGCAGGAGCTTCTCGACCCTCAGGGGAAGGCGGTCGCCGGTGCGCTCGCTCGACTCGGCAAGGGTCACCTCGAGGACGTCCGCGTCGGCAAGCGCTTCGAGATCACGACGCAGCGCGAGGTCACGGCCGAGCTCATGGAGGAGGTCGCGGCCGTCGCCGACGAGCTCCTCGCGAACGGCGTCATCGAGGACGTCATCTCGATCGACGTGCTGAGCGACGAGGCGACCGAGGGCGAGGCGGCGGAGGCCGCCGAGGCCGCCGCCGACGAGCAGGCCGCCTGATGACCCGCGTCGGCGTCGTCACCTTCCCCGGCTCGCTCGACGACCGCGACGCGCAGCGCGCGATCCGGCTCGCGGGCGGCGAGCCCGTCGCGCTGTGGCACGGCGACCACGACCTCCAGGGCGTGGATGCCGTCGTGCTGCCCGGCGGCTTCAGCTACGGCGACTACCTGCGCTGCGGCGCGATCGCCAGCCACTCGCCGATCATGCGCGAGGTCGTGGATGCCGCGAACGCGGGCACGCCCGTGCTGGGCATCTGCAACGGCTTCCAGATGCTGACCGAGGCGCACCTGCTGCCCGGCGGCCTGATCCGCAACGACCACGGCTCGTTCGTCTGCCGCGACCAGAAGCTGCGCGTCGAGAACGCCTCCACCGCCTGGACGAACGCCTACGCGGAGGGCGAGGTCATCACGATCCCGCTCAAGAACGGCGAGGGCGGCTTCATCGCCGACGACGAGACGCTCGCGCGCCTCGAGGGCGAGGGCCTGGTCGCGTTCCGCTACGTGGACGTGAACCCGAACGGCTCGCGGAACGACATCGCCGGCCTCACGAACGAGCGCGGCAACGTCGTCGGCCTCATGCCCCACCCCGAGCATGCCGTGGAGGCCGGCTTCGGCCCCGACACCGAGGTGCGCATGCGCTCGGGCGTCGACGGCCTCGGCATGTTCCGCAGCGCGCTCGAGAGCCTGCTCGCCCGGGCGTAGCCCCCTCGCGCATCCACTTCCAGGTTTCGGCCCTTCTGCACGTTGCAGAAGGGCCGAAACCATGAAACAGCGCGCGTTCCACCTGCATCGCCCCTCCGCGAGCATCGCTTCTCGGAGGGGCGTTCGATCTCCGGGTCGGGCCCGATCGGGGAGCCGCACCCGCAGAAGCCGGGAACATGCGCGAACAGATCCCGAATAGGGCGATCTGTTCGCGCATTTTCCCGGTTTCCGCTGCGACCGGATCCGCCTCGACCGTCCTGCCCGCCCGTGACCGTTCATTGCGCCGCGATGACCCTTTGCGTCGCCGCGATGACGCTTCGTTGCGCCCACGGGCCCGATGCGACGACCGGTGACCGAGATCGGAAGCCCCCGTCGAGCCCGCTCCCAGCGTTCCCCTAGCTTCGGCTCATCCCCGCCGCATCCGGCGCGACCGCGAGCCACGACCCCGTGCCGCGGGCCGCGCCGAGGCGCGCCGCCCGTCCGTCTGTCCGTCCCGTCCCTCCGCGTCCCGAGCCGCACGCTCGCCGCCGCCGCCGACGACACCGACACCGACACCGACGAGCGCGCGCCTTCCCCGCGGCCCGAGCCCAAGCCAGGAGCGCACCCATGACCACGTCCCGCGTACGCAGGTCCCTCGCGATGGCCGCGACGACCGCCGCCACGGGTCTCCTCGCCGCCTGCTCCTCCCCCGCGAGCGCATCCGCGCCCGGAACGGCGGCCGATGCCGCAGCAGCAGGCGCCCCCGTCACCGGCGGCGAGCTCACCTACCTCGAGCACCAGCCCTACACGACGCTCTACGCCCCGCAGGCCGGCTTCTACCCGAACGGCGCCCTCGTGAACAACCTCACGGCGCGCCTCACCTGGCAGGATCCCGCCTCGCTCGAGATCGAGCCGTGGATCGCCACCGATTGGACGGTGAACGCCGACGCGACCGAGTACACCTTCAACCTGCGCGACGGCGTCACCTTCTCCGACGGCACGCCGCTGGACGCGGCCGCCGTGGCGAAGAACTTCGACACCTACGGCCTCGGCGCGAAGGACCGCGGCCTCACCGTCTCCGAGGCCGTGAACAACTACGCCTCCAGCCAGGTCGTGGATGCCGACACGGTCACCTTCCGCTTCTCGGCGCCCGCGCCGGGCTTCCTGCAGGCGACCTCGACCATCAACTCGGGCCTCGTCTCGCCGGCGACGCTCGACCGCAAGTTGGAGGACTTCGGCGCCGGCAACGCGAAGGAGATCATCGGCTCCGGCCCCTTCGTCGTCGCCTCCGAGGAGCTGAACCAGAGCATCCGACTCGAGGCGCGCCCCGACTACGACTGGGCTCCCCCGTCGTTCGCGCACCAGGGCCGCGCCTACCTGGACGCCATCAACATCGTCGTCACCCCCGAGGACAGCGTGCGCATCGGCTCGCTCCTCTCCGGTCAGGCCGACGCGGCCCGCCAGGTGCAGGCCTACGACGAGCGGCAGGTGACGGATGCCGGCTACACGGTGATCGGGGCGCCCACGCGCGGCGTGAACAACTCGCTCAACCTGCGCTCCGCGAACCCGCTGCTCGCCGACCTGCGCGTGCGCCAGGCGATCACGCACGCCGTGAACGCCCAGGAGGTCGTCGACACCCTCTTCACCGCCAACTACCCGGTCGGCACCTCGCCGCTCGCATCCACGGCCAAGGGATACGTCGACGAGTCGGCCAAGCTCGCCTTCGACCCGACCCGCTCGGCGCAGCTGCTCGACGAGGCCGGCTGGACGCCCGGCGCCGACGGCATCCGGGTCAAGGACGGCCAGCGGCTCTCGCTCACGATCTACGTCGCGCCGGCGCAGCCCCGCGCGAAGGAGACGATCGAGCTGGTGAGCCAGCAGCTCGCGAAGGTCGGCGTCGAGGGCGTCGTGAAGGTGGTCGACAACGCGACGTTCAACGCCGACGCGAAGGATGCGATCAAGGCGCCCATCATCCAGTCGATGGTCGGCCGCGCCGACAACGACGTCATCAAGAGCCAGTTCCACACGAAGAACCGCAACCAGCTCGCGGGCAGCGACCCGGCGCTGGATGCGCTGCTCGAGGCCGTCGCGTCGACGCCCGACCAGGCCGGCCGCGACGCCGCTTCGGCGGCCGTGCAGGACTACCTCGTCGACAACGCCTACGTCGTGCCGCTCTTCGAGGAGCCGCAGGTGTACGGCGTCGCGCCGAACGTGCACGGCTTCGCGACCGAGTCGGTGGCCCGGCCCGCCTTCTACGACGTGTGGAAGAGCGCCTGATCATGCGGCTCTCGCCCTCGTTCGCCCCGTTCCTCGCCAGGAGGGCCCTGCAGGCGATCTTCGTGCTCGTCGCGGCGTTCGCGCTCGCGTTCGTGCTGCTGCAGGCCCTCCCGGGCGACGCGATCCTGATCCGGTTCGAGAGTCCCGAGCTCGGGCTCTCGGCGGAGCAGATCGCCGACCTGCGCCGCGCGTACGGCGCCGACGCGCCGCCGCTGGAGCAGTTCCTGCGCACCCTCGGCGGGTTCCTGCACGGCGACCTCGGCACCTCCGTGCAGTACGGCACGCCCGTGGCCGAGCTCATCGCGAAGGCGCTGCCGGGCACGGCGCTGCTCGCGGTGCTCGGCTTCGCGGTCGCCGTGGTGCTCGCCGCGGCCGTCGCGACGGCGGCGACGCTCTCGCCCTTCGCGTGGCTGGGCGACGCGATCCGCTCGCTGCCCTCGCTGCTCGTCGCGGTGCCCGTCTTCTGGCTCGGCATCGTGCTCACCCAGGTGTTCTCGTTCCAGCTCCACCTCGTGCCGACGATCGGCGCGACGGGGCCGCAGAGCCTGATCCTGCCGGTGCTCACGGTCGCCGTGCCGATCTCGGCGCCCATCGCGCAGGTGCTCGTGCGGGCGATCGACGAGGCGACGCTCTCGCCGTTCGTGAGCGTCGCCCGGGCGCGCGGGGCGAGCCGAGCGCGGGTGTTCGTCCGCGAGGTGGCGCGCAACGCGGCCGTGCCGGCGCTCACCATCTCGGGCATCCTCATCGGCGAGCTCATCGGCGGCGCCGTGGTGACCGAGACGGTGTTCGGCCGCACGGGCCTCGGCCGGCTGAGCGAGCAGGCGGTCACCAACCAGGACGGTCCCGTGCTGCAGGCGATCGTCGTGCTCTCGGCGCTCGTGTTCGTGACGGTCGGGCTCGTCGTCGACCTGCTGGCGCCGCTCGTCGATCCGCGGCTCGGCCGGAAGGCGGTGTCGGCATGACGGTCGAACTGCGCGCGCAGGCCGCGACCGACTCGATCGCTCGACGCGGGGCGGCGACGGAAGGGATCCGCGCCGACGTCCCTGCTGCCCGAGCCGAGACGCAGGCGAAGACGGAGGCGCCCGTGGATGCGGAGACCTTCGCCTCGACGGCTGCGGGGCTCGGCAGGGCGGGCGACGCCCGGTCCGGCCGATTCCCTTCCCCCGCCCGTCCCGCGCTCGCCCGCATTCGCGCCGCGCTGCGCGCCCGGGCCCTCCCCCTCCCCTCCCTCGGCACCCTGCTCGCCGTCGCCGTGCTGGTGATCGCGGTCGCGTGGGTCGCAGTCCCCGGCCTCTTCACGAGCGCCGACCCGCTCGTGGGCGTGCCCGCCGACCGGCTGCGGCCGCCGAGCGCGGCGCACTGGTTCGGCACCGACGCGCTCGGCCGCGACCTGTTCGCGCGCGTCGTGCACGGCGCCGGCGCCTCGGTCGCGGCGGCGCTGACGGCGGTCGGCGTGGGTCTCGCGGGCGGCGTGACGATCGGCGTCGTCGCGGGCTCCGTCGGCGGCTTCGTCGAGGACGCCCTCATGCGCCTCGTCGACGTGCTCCTCGCGGTGCCCGCGCTGCTGCTGTCGCTGTCGGTCATCATCCTGCTCGGCTTCGGCACGGTGAACTCGGCCATCGCGGTCGGCATCGTCTCGATCGCCGCGTTCGCGCGCCTCACCCGGGCGGAGGTCGCCCGCGTGCGCCGCTCCGAGTTCGTCGAGGCGGCCTTCGGCTCGGGCGCCCGCCTCCCCGTCGTGCTCGTGCGGCACGTGCTGCCCAACTCCCTCACGGCCGTCGCGGGCTTCGCGACCATCCAGCTCGGCACGGCGATCCTGGCGATCGCGACGCTCGGCTTCCTCGGCTACGGCGCCCCGCCGCCCGCGCCCGAGTGGGGCCTGCTCATCGCCGAGGGCCGCAACTTCATCGCGACGTCGTGGTGGATCACGCTCCTGCCGGGGCTCGTGGTCGTCGCGGTCGTCCTCGCGGCCGGGCACCTCGGCCACGTCATCCGGAAGGCATCACGATGAGCCGCATCCAGTCCCCGCATCCTGCTGAGCCCGAGCGTCGGCGGACGGCGCCCGACGCGACGCTCGTGCCGGCCTCGGCCTCGCCGGTCGCACCGGAGCCGGTCGCGGCGACGGCGGTCGTCTCGGGGCCTTCGACGAAACCCTCGGCGCGGGCCGGGAGGCGGGCCCGGATGGCGGCTGCGACGCCGTCCGCTCCGGTTTCGACGTCGACGTCGACGTCGGCGTCGGCGTTCTCGGCGCCGACCACGGCTTCCGCTCGGTCCGGGGCCGCGGCGACGGCCGCCTCCCCGTCGGCATCCGCGCCGACGTCGACGGCTGCGCGGACGGCCGCGCCGTCCCCGGCATCCGCGTCGTCGTCCCGCCCCCTGCTCGAGATCGACGGCCTGCACGTCGCCTACCGGGGCCGCCGCGGCGCGCGCACGCGCGTCGTCCACGACGTCTCGCTCGCCGTGGCCCCCGGCGAGGTCGTCGCGCTGGTCGGCGAGTCCGGGTCGGGGAAGACGACGACCTCGAGCGCCGTGCTCGGCCTGCTGCCCGAGGGCGGCATCCGCGAGTCGGGCGCGATCCGCTTCGAGGGCGTCGACATCGCGGCCTGGTCGGATCGGCGGCTGGCGAGCGTGCGCGGCAAGCGCATCGGCTACATCCCGCAGGATCCGGCGACCTCGCTCAACCCGGTGCGGCGCGTCGGCGACCAGCTCGCCGAGGTCTTCCGCATCCACGAGCCCGCCATCGCCCGCGACCGGCGCGAGCTCGGCCGCCGCGTCGTGTCGCTGCTCGACCGGGTGGGCATCGACGACCCGGAGCGGCGCGCCCGCCAGCATCCGCACGAGCTCTCCGGCGGCATGCGGCAGCGCGTGCTCATCGCGGGTGCGGTCGCCCTCGCGCCGTCGCTGCTCGTCGCCGACGAGCCGACGAGCGCGCTCGACGTGACCGTGCAGCGGCTGGTGCTCGACCTCATCGACGACCTGCGCCGCGAGCACGGCACGGCCATGCTGCTCGTCACGCACGACCTCGCGGTCGCCGCCGAGCGCTCCGACCGCGTGGTCGTCATGCGCGACGGCCGCGTCGTCGAGGCAGGCCCGACGCCGCAGGTCGTGGGCGACCCGCAGGACGCGTACGCCCGGCAGCTCATCGCCGATGCTCGCCCCATCGAGTCGATCGCGTTCCGGGTGCTGCCGGGGGCCGGGTCGGATGTCGTCCCGGCGCCTGGCCCAGGGGATGCCGACGGCGACGGCGACGAGCGTGCTGGCACCGGTGCAGATACGGATGCGAATGGGTGCGCCGGAACGGGCGCCGACCGCTCCGCGATCGACGGGCGCGACGACCGGGCTGCGAGAGCCGGGCGCGCGACCGCGGACGAGGTGTCGCGCATCGGAGGCGCCGTGCACCCGGCCGGCGCCTCCGACGCGGATGCGGATTCGGGCGCGAACGGCTCCGGCGATGCGCTCCGCGACCGGTCGGGTGCCGACGGCTCGGGCTCGGGCTCCGAGGCGGCTGCGCGGCCTGCGGTCGCCGTCGCTCGCACGGCCGACGAGCGTGCGAGCGCGGCCTCGGACGCCGATCTGCTCGTCGTCGAGGGCCTGACGAAGACCTTCCGGGTGCCCGGCCACGAGCCGTTCCGCGCGGTCGACGACGTCTCGTTCCGCATCCGCCGCGGCACGACCCACGCGCTCGTGGGCGAGTCGGGCTCGGGCAAGACGACGACCGCGCGCATCGTGACGCGCTTCCTCGGCGCGGATGCGGGCTCGGTGCGCCTCGACGGCGACGACGTGCTCGACCTCCGCGGCCGCGACGGCCGCGAGTTCCGGCGGCGGGTGCAGCTCGTCTACCAGAACCCGTTCACCTCCCTCGACCCGCGTCGCAGCGTGCGCGACATCATCGCCGAGCCGCTCGCCAACTTCGGCGTGGGCACGCGCGCCGAGCGCCGCGAGCGCGCCGCAGCCCTCGCGGAGCGCGTCTCGCTGCCTCTCGACGCACTCGAGCGGCGGCCGCGCGAGCTGTCGGGCGGGCAGCGGCAGCGGGTCGCGATCGCCCGGGCGCTCGCGATCGAGCCCGAACTGCTCGTGCTCGACGAGGCGGTGTCGGCGCTGGACGTGACGGTGCAGGCCCGCATCCTCGAGCTGCTCGAGGAGCTGCAGGCCGACCTCGGCCTCACCTACCTGTTCATCACGCACGACCTGTCGGTGGTGAAGCAGTCGAGCCACACGGTGTCGGTGCTGCGGCGCGGACGAGTCGTCGACGACGGCCCGACCGCGCGGGTCTTCACCTCGCCGCGGCACGAGTACACGCGCGCCCTGCTGTCGGCGATCCCCTCGACCGAGCGCCGTCCCGGGCCGGATCGCCGAACCCGGGTCGCTCGGCGAGGCTGACGCACTCTTCGCCGCAGCCCGGCCCACGCGCCCGAGTTCGGGGAGCGGGGACTGCACACCGGCCTCGGCGAACTGGGGTTGAGCGCCAACCTCGGTGAACGCAGGGCGCGGGGGCTCGACGGGGTGCCGGGACGGACCGACCCCGGCGCCCGCGCACCCCCGCGCACCCCGGGCCGCCCCGGGCCACCTGCCCACCTGACCGCCTGACCGCCTGACCGCCTGGCAGTCTCTCCCCCTC
>Ga0153917_1001386_pt1 | contig 10110 bp, 9 predicted proteins | sample TSFL001MetaG_FD_104695 | JGI IMG/M metagenome (GOLD analysis project Ga0153917, IMG submission 104695) | Attine ant fungus gardens microbial communities from Florida, USA - TSFL001 MetaG | ecosystem: Host-associated > Fungi > Mycelium > Unclassified | place: USA: Florida, Paynes Creek Historic... | reverse complement strand
CAGCCGATTCTCCGCTGACTCGACCACGATTTTTGATATGTGAGTTTTTGCAAGAACCAACAGGGTTGTTGATCGGCTGCATTTTATGCCCTAGTACTGGCTATTTTCATAATTTCCGCCTTAGTGGTAAGCCGGAAATAAGTCGCCTACCATTAAAGCAATGATTGTTTAGGGTTGCGTTGCCCCAAGCGCCCATGGCTACGTTGCGTGTTTAAGGCCTGGCGGGTACCATCGGTAGGTTGAGATCATTCTGACCAAAATGCTTCTGACTTCCGATTACTGTCATAACTGGAAGTCTATTGTCTTCAAACTCTGGCTGGTATTCCATGGCGCGTGCACCCCAACCCTTGTTCGAAACCTACGACAACTTCATCGAGCAAGACTTCAGAATGCACGGCTCACCGTTGGCCTGCGTCGCGTCCTTCTTGAATGAGTGTGAAGCTGCGTTGGAACCTGACCGGGGCTACGCTGCGGTGCGTGCGTTCCTACGCGCGTTTTCCGACAACGCGCAGACGTTCAATTCGTACCGCAGTCATACCGAGCGCTTGTTGCTGTGGGCACTGCTGGTCCAGGGCAAGCCGCTGAATCACCTGAAGCGCCAGGATGCGCAAGACTATCTGGATTTCTGCCGAAACCCGCCAGCTGACTGGGTCGGTCCGGTGACCCGCAGTCGTTTTCTGGACAACCCGGGCGCAGTGGATGCACGCGAAGCCTGGATGCCTAATCCCAAATGGCATCCCTTCAACATGAAGTCCCGCAAGGCGATGGCTGCGGAGTCTCCTGGCGCCCAGCACTATCAAGCGGCGAACGGCACATTAAATCAGGTGTACACGGTCTGCAGCCGGTTCTATGAGTTCCTAATTGAAGATGGCTTCACCCAAGCGAATCCTTTTCGGCTCCTTAAAAAAGGCAACCGATTCTCCACGCAAGAGCATGAAGTTACTTCTTCGCGGGCGCTCACGCCGCTGCAGTGGGACTTTGTCCTGGATACCGTTGAGGAGATGGCGAGCGCCGAGCCGGAGCGGCATGAGCGAACCTTGTTTATTGTTGCCACGCTGTTCGCCATGTATCTGCGGGTTTCAGATCTCGCCGGTCGAAAGAATTGGAAGCCCACCATGGGAGACTTTCGCTTAGATGATGAAGGCAACTGGTGGTACTTCACGGTGGGTAAAGGCAACAAGGCGGCCAAGATTGCCGTGCGGGATGTTTACGTAGAGCGCTATTTGAAACGTTATCGCCGATTCCTGGGCTTTCCGAATTACCTCATCCCGGGGAAAGTACGCCGCTGATCAAAACGCTCAAGGGTCGCGCAGGTTTGTCTGACCGACAGATCCGCGCCCTCCTCCAGGCTGTTTTTGATAAAGCTGTAGAGAAGATGCGCAGCGAAGGCCGCGCGAACCATGAGATGGAAAGTCTGCGCTGTGCGTCTGCGCACTGGCTGCGACACACCTCTGCCACCTTTGACGCGCCGCTGCGCAATCCTAAAGACCTGCAGGAAGACCTGCGGCACAGCAACCTCAGTACGACCCAGAACACCTATTATCACGCGCATGATCAGGAGCGCGCGCATTCGGTTAAACGCATTGGCATGCGCGACCGCGGTTGAACTCGGATCGCCTGCTCGCCGATCCCCAGCCTGGCGTCCAACAGGGATCGCCGCCTTTTTCTAGGAGTCAAGAGTGAAAATCACCGGGCGGGTCGAGATTGAGGCCATCACTGATGTCACGTGCGACGTCTGCGGTCGCTCTACGCGCATGGCTGCGGGCAGTTACCAGTACGGAACCCTGCAAGCCCACTGGGGGTATGGCAGCGACCACGATGGTCAGCGCTTTGAGGTACACCTCTGTGAGCACTGCTTTTTTCAGACCCTGGCGTACGTGAAGCAAGAGCGACGTGTTCAGCACCTGTTCAGTAGTGAGCCGTCTGCTGAGTGTGATGACTTGGGCCTGGTTACCCGGGACGATTACTTCCTGGACACGGGTCGTCGCTGACAGTCAGACCTTGATCGGCCATCGGAGACGGTTTGGGTAAAGGTTCCAGCGCACAACTCAGCTGGACCGGATGAGGAAGAGCGCCGACTATCCTGGGCCAGCGGTCGACCGCGACCACTACCGAGCAGCCTAAATAAGCGGTGATTTATCTCTCGGCGGGCCCCTCAGGATTAACCAGTAGTCACCCCTCCCCCTAAGGCTTATGGAGCGTTTTGCAGAATGCGTGTATTCCGAAAAGCGAGTAATGCCTCCCGCCGAGAGGCCATTTTACAGTCCAAGGCCCAATCGAGGATCATGGCCAGCGGAAACTGGCTCACCTGGCCAGAGCTACATGCGCTGTTGCCCGCGTCGGTTAAGGGGCGAAATGACAGCTGTCCTGACCGACTTCTGGAGGGTGCGATCTTATCCATTAGCTATGAAGGTGTGGAGTATTTCCCGCGTTATGCCATTGAATCACGCAGCGTGGCGGTAGCGCAGTGGGGAATGCAGCGCGTCATCGCTGTGCTGGGCACCAGGATGAGTGGCTGGAGCATGGCGTTATGGTTTGAATCATCCAATTCGTATTTGGCGGGTCAGCTGCCGAAGGATCTCATCTCTTCTGATCTCGACGCGGTTGTCAAAGCCGCTCAGGACGAGATAGATGGCAGTTCGCATGGGTAGCACTGGGTTGGAAGCTTAACCTATGAGTACGCTCCGCTCGCTAAGCCTGAGAGACAAAACCCCATTATTTAGCTACGCCCTCCTCCATCCAGGCTCCCGGCCTGCCGCCTTCGCCAGTGCTAGTCAGGAATCTTCCACGATTCTCGTCACGATCGCTTGTACTGGCCCTCTGAAAAACGGAAAGCAGCGGCGGTGGCCATAGGCATTTGGATGTAGAAGGGGCCACCTTAGCCATGGAATGATCTACGCATGGCTACGCTGCTCCCCGAAGCTTGTTATCAGTGAGCAGCGCGATGCTAATCGATTTAGCGAAGACTGAACATTATAGCGCTCATTTTCGGCGCTGGATCGGTCGTCAAAGCTTGAGCGCTTCCTTTCTGATCTGTTTGATCAGCCCGTCTAAGCTCACATCCGGGTCTTGGATAAGGTACGCCGATACGATCAGACTGAGGGGGTGGATACCCATACGGCCGGCCAGCTCTTCGATTTTTTGAATCGTCGGCGACTTGAGTCCTCGCTCGAGGGAGCTCACGTAGGTTCGACTGCTGACCACGGCGAAATCTTCCTGGGTCAGGTCGTGAAGGATGCGCATGCGCCGCAGTGCCTCACCCAAGGATTCACGGATTTCCATCATCATTCCTCAGAAAAGGAATGATGAAGCGCTATCGAACACGATAGGGCTACAATCTATAGTGTTCATTGTGGGATAATTTGGCGTTTACAGCCCTGGTGACTGGTCGCCTAGGGGTATGCAGCGCTCAGTGGAGCCCGTTTTGATCTATTTGTCCGAATCTCACACCCGTACTGTCCGTACGGGTTCTTATTGTGAAATTGAGGGGATGTGCTTTTGGGTGACCTTGCGGTCGCCCCTCAACGGTGAGAGCGAGCGAGCAGCTGTGGTTGAGGATGCTTACGAACTCAACGTTTTCCTCAGCCAGGCAGCGGGCGTCGAGATCGCGCAGGTACAAATGCTATGCCCTCCATCCATTAGCGGACGTCCGCACTGGAGCTTGGAAGAGCTTCGTAAGATTGTGATCCACCGTGGGCTTGAATCCTCGCAAAGCGCGGTGGTTTACGAGACCGCGGTGGCCACCTACAAACTAGGGGATCTCGATTTACGCCTGCGGAAACGGTCACATGTGCTGTATTCGGCACGCAATCTAAAAGCGCGAATCACCACCGCGGCACCTCCACTTAAGTCTGCAGAAGAACCGCAGTTGTACGCGCACTTTTGATGCAGGTACGCACGGCGTCGTTTACCGGTGAAGCCCTTCCACAACGCAGTTTCGGCTTTCCAAGCGTGGGCCGTGCTTTTTAGGTACGAGGCCCCGTAACGGCTGTTCACCTAATTAGCGACAATTCCGATGCCTCCCGCGGCCGCTCTCCTGACAGCCTTCCCTGGCCCGCGATAGGATGATGAGGACTCATGAACACCCTAGCAAAAGCCGCAGGCGCACTGCGGGATGCGCAACATATCATGGTGTTTACCGGCGCTGGCGTTTCTGCCGGCAGCGGCATTCCAACTTTCCGCGACCGACTAACCGGGTTGTGGGAGCGCCAAGACCCTGAGCGTTTAGAAACCGCGCAGGCATTTCGCGAAAATCCGGCGCTGGTTTGGGGCTGGTACCTATGGCGGCGCCAACAGGTCATGCAAGCCCAGCCCAATGCGGCACATCAAGCGATCTATCGATTATCTGGCAGCGGCCGGAGTGTCACTGTGATCACTCAGAATATTGATGATTTGCACGAGCGGGCAGGCAATCAGGACGTGCTCCATCTTCATGGCAGCCTGATGCACCCCAAATGTTTCGCCTGTCATCGATTCCTTGTGGAACCGCTGGTGTTTCCGATCATTCCAGAGGAAGGCGCATTGATCGAACCGCCCCGCTGCCGCCGATGCAACGGCCGCTTGCGTCCAGCTATTGTGTGGTTTGGTGAGGATCTCCCGCCAGGTGCATGGAAAACTGCCAGCCGAGCAGCACGACAGTGTGATGTCCTGCTTTCTATCGGGACTTCCGGTGTGGTCAGGCCTGCTGCTGACTTACCAGATATCGCGTTAGCGTCTGGTGCAGTGGTCATACACGTCAATAACGTAGATGTATCTATGAATGGGCCGAACGAGATCATGTTGATAGGCCCTGCTGAGAAAATACTGCCACAGCTGATTGCTCTGGCACTGACGAACAGAGTCAGCACAGCGCTCGTCTACCCCCGCTCAGCACCATGAGGGTCGGGCCAGCATGAATGTTCTCAGCAGAACTTTTCAGATGTTTGAAAAGTACAGGAAGTGGTGGGCTCTCCAGCAGTGGCAGCAGCGGTGAGTATCAGTCCGGAGGTATAACTCTCAGGCACAAAACCGAGTTGAGAGCGGCTTCCCCACGCATTCCGCATCCGTTCACATTCCATAGATCGTGGACAGGATTCGCACGCATTTCTCATGGATGTCCAATCTGTTTTCAGCGACTCAGCGTCAGAGCGAGGTGCTCTCTTACCGACACTGTAACGCGGCAGCCTGCCGGGGCGTACCTCACGCCAGCGATCAAACTCGCGGAATCAGAATTGATGATGCGCACGAGTGATCCCACATTCTACGTAACCAAAGGGGGTTGGCTGAAAGATAGGGAAATTGGAGCTGACAGGCCTCTCACGTAACACCCCACAACGTAAGCAGCCTAATTTCGCACCTGATCCTGGCGGGCAACAAAACAACGAAACCCCGTAGCTTGCAGCCTGGCGCACTTTGCGCTAGCGTAGCCGGACGTCGCTACATGGTCGACGGGCTGCCCACCCCTTTAGAGGCCTCGCTGGCCGCAGCTAACCGGATCGAACCATGCTCATCACTGTAATCTCCCAACCTGAGCCTTTCCGGGCATCGGGGGCGGCGGGTGGGCGTCTCCGATGTCGCTCCTACTGGAGCAACGGAGAAAAATCATGGTTCCCAACACACCACACGAATCAATCAAAGTCCAGGCCAAGCGCCTGCGCGACCTGTTCGGTATCGACCTCACCACCGCCAAGTATGTTTTGGCGCGGGGGCCGTATGGCTGTACCGACTGGTCAGATCTGTGCATCCGTCTGAGCGAAGGTCCTCCACTGCAACACGCCCTGCAGTTGGCCGAGCTGCCCCAATCGCCCATTGCTGCCGCGTACCTGGCAAAACATCTGCGCCGGTTGGCCTCTTCGGTCAGTCAACTGATCCTCACTAACCGCAACTTGCCAGAGCTCTGTGAAGCACTGCGACAAGTATTCGCGGTCCCGGGCAACCCGGTAACACTGGCGGATGTGCTTCAGCCAATCACGCCGACTGCGTGGCAGGCCACCGACATCAGCCCGGATACGCTGGCGGTAATTCAGAGCCGGGTCTGTATCAACGGCATAGAACTGCAGTTGATAGGCACCCGAATTTTCTGGCCACGGCTGTTTAACCATGACGCTGACATCACAGTCGAGGCACGCACGGCAGAGCCGGTTGGCGATGACCTTAAAGTCATGTGGGAAGTCGCCCCTTGGTATCAAGCCAGCCGCGACTACCTGCTCGAGTACCAGCGCGTCGATGACTGGGACGATCTGCCGGACTTGGTCGAACCGCACATCGTTGAGAGTGCTCGCATGTCGCAGCATAGGCGCTGGCTTGCTCAGTGCCTGAAGGGGTGGTCGCAAGAGCGCCACTATAACGATGAAGGCGAGGAGTTCATTCCGTTCCTGTATCAGGGCCACGCTTACCTGGTGTTCGGGGTGCCTTGCTCAGAAGCGGTTACCTCCTCCCCTTTGCGCCGCCAGTATGTCCAATTTGCGGACGACGACAGTAATTGCTACCAGGTAGTCTTGTTCGATGGCCAGCTGGTGCAGGTCGAAAAGCTGACGCCTCCCAAATCCTTAGACTGGCACGAATGGGAATACGCCGACTATCACCAAGCGCTGTGTCATGGCCTGCTGGGAGGCGCAGCCGCCGCCGGCTGGATTGACTCCCCCGTAAGTGGCTGGGACGACCTGCTATTCATCTCCCCCGCCAACCATTTCAGCCTGGAGTGCGAGTTGCGGGTGGAGATCAAGCCCGAACCAGACGAAACCCTCTGCACCTTGCAGACCGATAACACGGAGCTAGCCGTGGAAGTGCTGGAGCGAGTGTACAGGGGTCAGTTCATTCACTACGAGAGCGCTGAACTGAGTGCTAGCTATGCCATGCGTATCGATCTGCCGCCACAGTCCTCCCACGCAGACCTGAGCCTTTCACTGGATTTTATCGAAGAGACCGTCTACCAAAGCACACATCTGATCGGCCGACGCGTGACGCAGACCGATGAGCACGGATCCGCGCTTTACCTCGAGCTCAAACCGGCCTTACTCAAGCTAGTACAACGCCAATCGCTGAAGGTCCTGAAGAAAGCTATCTGTGAAGGGCAAATTCTGCGCGTACATGGCCTACCCGATCAACTGCAGGAGGCGCCCGGAGTGTCGCCCGGTGCATCAGCGCGCGAAACCTCAGACGCCTGGGGATCCAATCCTCTGGCAGAGCCTTTCTTCGACGGCGAAGGCCAGCTACTTTTCAGCTCCATTCAATATCAACGCGACAACTTCTAGCCCTAACCTCTGCGACGTAATCGCTGCTACGTCGCAGAGCTACAGTTTATTGATTTCGTCCAAGCTCTCCCTTCGTCTGTTCCGCTTGGCTGGCCTTGAAAAATCCGTAAGAATGTCATTTGGCCATCACCAACTTTACGGAACACTCATATGCCACGGAAGCGCAAAGGGAGCGGCGGCGGGTCGATCGCTCTGTACGCCCTGTTTTTTGTTATTGCCCTCTTGGCACAGATCCCTAAACAGGTGTGGATTGCCGTTGGGGTCGTCTTGAGCGTAGGCGTGTTGGTATGGGCCGTCAGACGTGTCACCCTGGCAAAGCCTTACGTTCCTGAAGATGACATTGTTGCCGAGATCGCTGCGGCGTCTCGACAAGCAAACTCCCCCACTGTCACCGTCCAGTTCAGCACCTGTACCCGCGAACGAGAATTCCATACTGTCCAGGTCGGTTCGTCCAGCGACAGTCAGAGTTACGCCATCCCAAAGCCAAGTGCAAAGCCCATGGGGGTTCGTTGGCTGGCTGAAAATGAGTCCATCAACGTGGCTGGGTTGGCCATCCCCGGCGGACTGCTCTACATCACCGAGCGGGCGACTCAATTCGGCCAATCTGAACCGTCCCTGATCGACGCCACGCTTCGTGTCGCGCGCTCACCGATGAACCTCACCGAGCGACAGATGCCGTACTGGCCAAGCTACCGTAGTATCACTCCCGAGGCGCGGCGAGCGTACCTGCAATGGTTGGCAGGAGGTCGTCGCCAGCCTGCTGATGCGGGTTACGTATTCCTGTTTTTCTATGGGCTTGAACGCCGTGCGCTGATCGATGCACCGACCGACCCTCAGGCCAAGGCAGAAATCCCGGCCATCAAGGCCGAGGTCGGGCGTTTACTTGGTCTTTACGGCGATAACAATTCTTTCCGCGGTTACGCTACCCGTTTCCTCGCCCATATCGACGCGGGCGCTGTTCAGCCTCAAAGCTACCTGAGCGAGCCCGGCGCCAGCCCCGCAGATGGGTTTGAGCTGCCCATGTCCCTGCGCGTTGCGCTGGGACAGATGGCGGTGGACAAGTATCCGCTTGATCCGAGCTGGGCATTGGCCTGGGCGCTTGCAGAGCCCAACATCTCCAGGCGCACACCTGTGACGCGGTGTCCCGAGCAATTCGCAGCGCTCTTCAAACACGAATTCGCGAAGCGCTATCCCAACGGCATTGTGCTTCCCCAGAACAAGACCAAGCTGAAGGTCGCCTATCGACCCGCTTCTGCCGGATTGAATATTCCAGCAGTGGCCGTAGGTGACCTTCCTGATGTCGCAGCGACCTCAGGAACGCGTAACAAGCTGCAGGTCATTGTCGAGGACTGCACCACCGTACTCGACGCTTTCAGTCGGTACCTAGGGCGTAATCCAGACGCCGGGGATAGCCTGGAAGCCATCCTGCAGTTGCCAACCGAACTCTGGCCTACTGAAGCAAAAGCAGAGCTCGAACAGTTAGAGCAACGCGTCGGGGGCGAAACTATCTGCATGAGTTTCGCTGAGCTGGCAGGCCGATTCAAATCGGCCGGCGCGCTTTCCCGTGACAAAGTCATCGCCCTTGCCCGGGCGTTGGAGAGCAAGCGGATCGGTTTGGAACCCGACGTCCTGTCCGGCAGCCGCACACCCAAGGCAGAAGACACCATCGCGCTGTTCGCAGCGGACTCTGACGAAGGCACGCTTCGCTCCACCGATGCCTACAGCGCAGCAGCAGTGACGTTAGACCTGGCCAGTGCAATCGCAGCTGCAGACGGCGACACCTCGCTTGAGGAGATCAGCCTGCTATCTGGGCACATTGACTCGTGGGATCACCTTTGCGTTGCGCATCGCAAACGCCTGAAAGCGCACCTCCAAATTCAGCTGAAGCAACCGCCCACGCTGGCAAGCCTCAAAAAGAAGCTCGAGCCCCTGCCCCTCGAGGCCAAACGAAAAATTGCCAACTTTTTGGCCCACTTGGCACATGCGGATGGCGAGGTGACGCCGCAAGAAGTGAAGCTGCTTGAGCGCGTTTACAAATCGCTCGCCCTCGATCCACAGTTCGTCTACAGCGATCTCCATAGTGCAGCCGTTCGCCCTTCCCAGATCGCGGAGGCAATGATTTCGACTGCCGCGCCGGCGACTGCGGCGGAAGCGCCAGCAGGCATGGGTTCAGGCTTCGCACTGGACATGAGCAAGGTCGCTCGTCTGCAACAAGAAACGGCAGAGGTGTCGGCGCTTCTGGCCAGCGTCTTCAATGAAGAGTCTCCCACCGAAACATCTGGCGCCTCGGAACCAGAAACGCTCCAAGAGCAGGAAAGCAGCAGCGCCGAACAGCTTGCTACCGTTCATGGTTTGGACGTTGAGCATTCTGCGTTCCTCCGTTTGTTGGTTTCTCGGACTGAATGGAGCCGCGCTGAGCTGGAAGACGCAGCCAGTGATATGGAACTGATGCTGGATGGCGCCCTGGAACGGATCAACGACACAGCGTTTGAGCTGTTCGACATGCCCGTAACTGAAGGCGATGATCCCATCGAAATCAACCCCGAAATTCTGGATGAATTAGCCCTATGAGTAAGATACGAGCCAAGGATCGCGACGCGGTCATTCAATCGCTGCGTGCGGGTGTTGTCCCGCGTGTCGGGCAGCACCTGATCCAGGTGGGTCGGGCGGGTGAACTCGACTCGCTGCTCAAGGATGTCGATCGTCTCGCAGATGGCGGTTCCGCATTCCGCGTTGTCGTTGGCGAGTACGGCGCGGGTAAAACCTTCTTCCTCAACCTGGTTCGCGGCATCGCCATGGAGCGCAAGCTCGTTACCATGCACGCCGATTTGAACCCTGACCGTCGTCTTCATGCTTCAGGTGGCCAGGCACGCTCCCT
>Ga0153917_1001382_pt1 | contig 10137 bp, 8 predicted proteins | sample TSFL001MetaG_FD_104695 | JGI IMG/M metagenome (GOLD analysis project Ga0153917, IMG submission 104695) | Attine ant fungus gardens microbial communities from Florida, USA - TSFL001 MetaG | ecosystem: Host-associated > Fungi > Mycelium > Unclassified | place: USA: Florida, Paynes Creek Historic... | reverse complement strand
TCGCGCAGGTCGATGGCGTGACGAACGCTGTCGCCATCGAATCGGACATTCTCGGCGAGCTGCTGATGGTCGGGCCGGGCGCGGGCGGCAATGCGACAGCATCGGCCGTGCTCGGCGATATCGCCGACATCGCCAAAAGCCGTCCCGGCGCGCAGACCGTGCCGGTGCTCGGCCGGCCGGCCGCGGCACTCATGCCCTACCAGCGCGCGCAGATCCGCAAGCACCACGGCGGCTACTTCATCCGCCTCTCGGTGGAGGACCGCACGGGCGTCTTCGCCAGCATCGCGCGGCACATGGCGGAGAACGGCATCTCGCTGGAATCCATCGTGCAGCGCGCGCAGTCGACGGCCGAATCGACCGATCCGAAGACGATCATCCTCGTCACCCACGCGACGATGGAGGATTCCGTCCGCAAGGCCGTCGCCTCCATCAAGAGCGAGGGCTATCTTGTCGGTGAGCCGCAGGTGATCCGCATCGAGCGGCCGAAGACGGCCTGATTTTCGCGCCTTCGGCAAGGCGTGTTATCAGGGCGTCGGTACACCTCGCCCACCCATCGTCGTCATCCTCAGGGAAGAGAGGTGGATGCTCGGGTCAAGCCCGAGCATGACGGAGGAGAGGGTGCCGCGACTTTGTCTGCAGTCTGGTTGCCGGAGCCGCCATGAGCATGTTGGAAAACGCAGATCCTGTCAGCCGGGCCTTTCTCGGCGTCGAGCGCTCGGCGACCGGGCAGCGCTGGGTGGCGCGGCTCGACCAGGCGGGGGAGAACCGCGCGCTGGCGATGAGCCAGACGCACGGCCTGCCGGACCTCATCTCCCGCGTCCTGTCCGGACGGGGCATTCCCTTCGAGAATGCGCTGGAATTCCTCGATCCGACGCTGCGCCGGCTGATGCCCGAGCCCTATAGCCTGATGGACTGCGAGGCCGCGACGGAGCGGCTGGCGCGCGCCATCGAGCGCGGCGAGCGCGTCGCGATCTTCGGTGACTACGATGTCGACGGGGCCTCGTCCTCGGCATTGCTCTACCGCTTCCTGACGCATTTCGGCGTGCCGGCGGAAATCTACATTCCCGACCGCATCTTTGAGGGCTACGGCCCGAACCCGAACGCCATCGGCCAGCTCATCGACCGGGGCGCACAGTTGATCGTCACGGTCGACTGCGGCTCGACGAGCCACGAATCGCTCGCCGTCGCGCGCGAACGCGGCATCGACGTCGTCGTCATCGACCACCATCAGGTCGGCGAGACGCTGCCGCCGGCCCTGACGCTCGTCAATCCGAACCGCGAGGACGATCTGTCGGGGCAGGGGCATCTATCCGCCGCCGGCGTCGTCTTCCTGGTGCTGGTGGCCCTGCAGCGGCTGCTGCGCCAGAAGGGCGATACGCGGGCGGGGAGCTTCGATCTCCTCTCCATGCTCGATCTGGTGGCGCTTTCCACGGTCTGCGACGTCGTTCCGCTGAAGGGGCTGAACCGCGCCTATGTGGTCAAGGGCCTCGTCGCCGCGCGCCATCTCGGCAATGCCGGCCTGACGGCGCTGCTCAAGCAGGCGGGTATCGGCGGGCCGGTGACGCCCTATCATCTCGGCTTCCTCGTCGGCCCGCGCATCAATGCCGGCGGGCGCATCGGCGATGCCGCCCTCGGCAGCCGCCTCCTGACTATCGACGAGCCGGGCGAGGCCGAGCGCATCGCAAAGCAACTCGACGAGCTCAACCGCGAGCGCCAGGCCATGGAGGCCGCCATGCTGGCGGAAGCCGAGGCCGAAGCGCAGGCGGAATACGGTACGGGCGAAAACGCCTCGGTGATCCTGACGGCCCGGGAGGGCTGGCATCCGGGTGTCGTCGGCCTGCTCGCCTCGCGGCTGAAGGACCGCTTCCGCCGCCCCGCCTTCGCCATCGCCTTCGACCCTTCCGGCAAGGGCACAGGCTCCGGCCGCTCGATCAGCGGCTTCGATCTCGGCCGCATGGTGCGTGCTGCCGTGGAGGAGGGCATCCTCGTCAAGGGCGGCGGCCATGCCATGGCGGCGGGCCTGACGGTGGAACGGAGCAATCTCGGCCGGCTGCGCAGCTTCTTCGAGGAGCGCGCGGAACGCACCGTGCGCGACCTCGTCGCCGTGGAAACGCTGAAGATCGATGGCGCGCTCAGCGCCAGCGGCGCCACGCTCGCGCTGGCCGACCAGCTCGAGCAGGCCGGCCCCTATGGTTCCGGCCATCCGCAGCCGATCTTCGCGCTGCCGGCGCATCGCGTGCGCGACGTGCGCCCCGTCGGCGTCAATCACCTGCGCATCAGCCTGGAAGGTCCCGATGGCGGACGGCTGGACGCCATGGCCTTCCGTGCGGCGGAGGCCGATCTCGGGCTTTTCCTGATGAAGGAGCGTGGGCAGGCGGTACATTTCGCCGGCACGCTTTCCGCCGATAGCTGGCAGGGCAGCCGGCGCATCCAGTTCCGCGTGATCGACGCCGCAAAGGCGTTCTGACGGTGCAGTCTCGATAGCAATGTCGGGGAAGGACCGTGGCACGCCCTAGGGGAGTCGAACCCCTCTTTCCAGAATGAAAATCTGGCGTCCTAACCGATAGACGAAGGGCGCGTGCGGTGGGCGTCTTCTAGTCGGGACGCGGCGGATGCGCAAGACGAAAAATCGCGTTCGGCGCAACTTTTTCAACAGCGAAGCGAAGGGCTCCAGCGCGCTAAAAACAGGTGGTTTCAAGGGGAGGGACCGTGGCACGCCCTAGGGGAGTCGAACCCCTCTTTCCAGAATGAAAATCTGGCGTCCTAACCGATAGACGAAGGGCGCGTGCGGTGGGCGTCTTATAGAAGGGCGTTTTTTATTCCGCAAGCGGGAAAAGGCGCTCGTGACAAAAAAATGAAAAGCCGCCCGGAAGGCGGCTTTGCGAAGGTAAAAGGGCTTTGATCCCGGGGGCTTAGCCTCATGTTCTATTTCCGTGCGCGGCAGCGCCAGTTCCAGTCGCGCTCGGGGCCGATGTCGATATGCACGGATTCGGTGTGGCAATAGGTGCCGACGCCGCCGCGGCCGGGCATGCTGCGGAGATATTCGGCCAGCTCCCACTTGCTGACACCCGAAATCTGGATGTCGGCCGCCTCGCAGCGCGTGTGCAGCGACTGCTTCTCCCGATTGGGCTTCACGTCGCGAAGGCCGGAGGTGACGATGATGGGCTTGTCGTAATGCTTTTCGATCGTCTTCAGCACCTGCAGCAGTTCCGGCTTGAAGCAGCCGGTCTTCACCTTCTCGGTCTGCAGCCACAGGCCGTTCGGCGCAAGGCGCGCGAGGCCGGCGATGGAGGCCACTTCCTTGAACCGCGGCGCATCGTCCTCGACCTCGTCCGATTCGGAATGATCCGTCGAGAACATGGAATTCGCCGTGGCGACGCCGGGCAGGACGCCGAGGGACGCCTTCCGGGTGGCGCCTGCGCTGTCGCGATTGAGCACGCGGCGCTGTTGCTGCGTTGCAAGGCCGTCGCCGCTGTCGTTCGCCGTTGCCTTGTCGGCAAAGAGCGAGGCGACCGTCACCCGCTTGTTCTGGCCGTTCTGGGCGTCATCCGGCAGCGCGGCAAGCGCCTTTTCGGCGGCATTCACCCTTGCCGGCTCCTCGACGAGTGCGGCGCGGGCCGAAGTCGGGATCGGGATGTTCTCCGGCATGGCGTCGCTTTCGCCGAGCATGGCGACTTCCTCGCCGCCGGCGGTATTGAGCTGCGGCATGTCCTCGACGGGCAGGCGCCCTGTCTTGCCGGCGCCCTGCGCCGCGCCGGCGCTTGCAAAGAGGCCGCCGTTGGAGGTGTTCGTGGCCTGCGCCGCATAGGCCGTGCCGACCGGCGCCTGGCCGCCATTGGAATAGATGCTGGCCTTGCCCGCATCCAGATTGGCCGGATGCATGACGGCGCCCGCCATGTCGCGGCCCGCTTCACCCTGGCCCTGCTGATCGACGGCCGCGGTGGCTTGGGAGCCCTGCGCCGCGCCTTCGGCGGCGATGACCGGCGTGGTGGTCTCTTCCCCGCTTGCGGCGGCCGTTTCTTCCTTGTCCTGCGCGGTCGTGTTGTCGGCGCGCAGATCGGTGGAGACTGCGGATACGCAGCCCGAGAGCGTGGCAACCGAGACGGCCAGCAGCAATCCATACCGCAGCGTCTTCAGGCTCGGCCACTTTCCTTGCATGGTCTGCAAAGGCTTTCCCCCGCTTTCGACGTTCATGCCCCGGTCTTGCCGACGGTGGGGCCATTTCTTCAGACAGTCGCAACCGCAATCGAAAAGGCCAGGGGGCCATGCTGCGGTTGCCGCGATGTATCGCCCGGCCATTGCAGGAAGACCGGAACGATGAAGCCGTGAAACGCAGAACGGGAGCAATCCGGCCAGAAAACGGCCAAACGCCCCCTCACGCTGGCGATCGACCGGAACGGCAAGAAGCTTCCGGTCAAATACGGCAAAACGATGGTTCGTCGTTGAAGGTTTAGGACGCAAGCTTTGCCCGGAGCTTGCGTCCGGGACGAATTACCAGGCGCCCGTATTGCCCATCGAGGCCCAGGGCTCGGCCGGGGCGAGGCTTGCGCCCTTCTGCAGGATCTCGATGGAAATGCCGTCGGGCGAGCGCACGAAGGCCATGTGGCCGTCGCGCGGCGGGCGGTTGATGGTGACGCCGTTGTCCATCAGCTTCTGGCAGAAGGCGTAGATATCGTCGACCTCGTAGGCGAGGTGGCCGAAGTTGCGACCGCCCGTATAGTCCTCGCTGTCCCAGTTATAGGTCAGTTCCAGGCAGGGCGCGGCGTTCTCGCGCGCCGTGGCGAGGTCGCCGGACGCCGCCAGGAAGATCAGCGTGAAGCGGCCCTTCTCGTTCTCGATCCGGCGCACTTCCTCAAGGCCGAAGAGCGTGCAGTAGAAGTGCAGGGACTTGTCGACGTCTTTGACGCGGACCATCGTGTGAAGATAACGCATTGCAATGTCCTTCAAATTGGAATCGCTGAAAGGTTAGGGTTTTGTCAGCCTCGGGCAAGCCTTGCAGCCTATCAAGGGAGCCGGCAAAACTTTCAAAGGGGCTTGCGCATTCGCATCGGGACAATGTTATTCTGGTTCTCAAGAATCAGTTAACCGTAACTCATGTGACGCGTAAACGAGGGGCTGGCAGGTCATGGCGGACAGGATGTCTTCAAAGGAAATCACGATGCGTGATGACCAGGGCAGCGACGCCGTCGACCTGATCGAGATCACCGGCGTCATCAAGTGGTTCGACGTCGCCAAGGGCTTCGGCTTCATCGTGCCGGACAATGGCATGCAGGACGTGCTGCTGCACGTCACGTGCCTGCGCCGTGATGGCTACCAGACGGTTCTCGAAGGCACGCGCGTCGTGGCGCTCATCCACAAGCGCGACCGCGGCTACCAGGCCTTCCGCATCCTTTCCATGGACCAGACCACCGCCGTGCATCCTTCGCAGCTGCCGCCGGTGAAGACCCATGTGCAGGTCACGCCTTCGAGCGGGCTGGAGCGCGTGCTGGTCAAGTGGTTCAACCGCACCAAGGGCTTCGGCTTCCTGACGCGCGGCGAGGGCACGGAAGACATCTTCATCCACATGGAGACCCTGCGGCGCTTCGGCCTCACCGAGTTGCGCCCCGGCCAGGTCGTGCTGGTGCGTTTCGGCGACGGTGAAAAGGGCCTGATGGCTGCGGAGATCCATCCCGACATTCCGGTTCCGGGCAACAGGGCACATTGATGGCTGTCTTTTCACGGATTTTGGGCGTCACACGTCTGGCAAGCGCCTTCATGGCGCTTTTTCTTTGCCTTGCATCCGTCGCCGGCGCGGGCGAGAAATTCGATACCCAGCCGCTGACCATCGTCACGAAGAACGGCAAGAGCCATGCCTTCACGGTGGAACTGGCCGTGACGCCCCGCCAGCGCGAGCAGGGCCTGATGAACCGCCGCGAGATGGCGCCGGATCACGGCATGCTCTTCGCCTTCGGCGAGACGCGCCAGGTCTTCATGTGGATGAAGAACACCTACCTGCCGCTCGACATGCTGTTCATCGGCAAGGACGGCAAGATCCGCTCCATCAAGGAGAATGCCAGGCCGCTCGACGAATCGATCATCGATTCGAAGGGCCCGATCGACTATGTGCTGGAACTGAACGGCGGCACCGTCAAACGCCTCGGCATCCGCACCGGCAACCGCGTGCAGAACGCGTTGATGGAAAAGCTGCGCAAGGGATAAGGCCCGCAGCCAAAACGGACTTCCCCGATCAGGGCTGAAAAACTCGCCCTTTGGTGTTGCGGCGGCGGCACGATCCGTGTATCTCCCCATCGCCGGAACGGACGGAGTGTAGCGCAGTCTGGTAGCGCATCTGGTTTGGGACCAGAGGGTCGGGAGTTCGAATCTCTCCACTCCGACCACCGGCAAAAGCCAAGGAAACAGGCGTTTCTCCGAGGCTTATCCATTCCCCGTATTATATCCTGTGAAAGTTCCGTGATTTGCGAATGGGTCGCCGTGATGGCGGTGCCGGGAGCTGCGCGCGCAACCCGGCAAAAGCCCTTGACTCTCCACGGACCTGCGGCCATTGCTCGGACGCTTTGTCGGCGGATGCCGCAGGTGGAGCGCAGGAGTTTAACGAGAATGAACGGGCGCCACCGGGTTCTTCGAGCCGGTGCGTGGCGGGCGTTTCGGTGGTAAATGCATGTCCAGTCATTTCCCCTTTACGGAATCTGGGCTATGCATGGCCGGGCGCACGTCGGAGCGTGCCCTTATGCGAGAATTCTGGAGCCGTTTCGATGACCGCGAAGATCTATCGTCCCGCCAAGACCGCCATGCAGTCGGGCAAGGCCAAGACTAATCTCTGGGTTCTGGAGTTCGATGCCGAAAAGCCGCGGACGATCGATCCGATCATGGGTTATACGAGCTCTGGCGACATGTACCAGCAGGTCAAGCTGACATTCGAAACCTGTGAGGAAGCGATTGCCTATGCCACGCGCAACGGCATCGAATACCGCGTGATCGAGCCGAAGGAAGCGACCCGCAAGCGCGTTGCCTATCCGGACAACTTCCGCTTCAACCGCATGCAGCCCTGGACCCACTGAGGTCCCGACGGCCCCTTAGCTCAACTGGATAGAGCAACTGCCTTCTAAGCAGTAGGTCGCAGGTTCGAGTCCTGCAGGGGTCGCCAAATATGCCGGTTAAATCAGTATATTGCGATTGTTTTCCCGCGAAATTCGCCGGGCAGGCGGACTTTTATTCGGCCTAATATAGTCCGCTTCAAATCGCCTTTTCCGTGTTCGCGTTTATCGCTACAGTTGCATTTAGGCTCGAAGCATCGGGCCGGTGCGAGGGAGGGCAAGTGAATGCGAATGGGTCGATTTCTTGGCATGCTGGCATTGGGACTGCTGGGATCGGCAGGCCTTTGCATCGCGGATGAAATGCCCGCTTTCTGGGCGAAGTCGATGACGAACGATCCGGTGACCAATTCCTATCTCGCCCGCACCGCCAAGCCCCTGCCGGACCATGACGCCGAGACGATGCGGATCGTCACGCTCGTGAAAGTGCTCGGAAAGGAATGCCGGGGCGCTTCGGTCAACAAGAAGGCGTTGAAGGCCTTCATGAAGAGCGCGAACTACGCCGGTATCAAAGGGAAATCCTACGATAACGCGGTCTTTCTCACGCAGCACAGCCTGAAATATTTCGACTACCGGATGCTCGCGCATCTGTGCGCAGGAAGCGACTATCTTTTCGGCCCGCAGGGGCACCTTGCCGCCGGTTTGATCAAGACGGGCAAGGGAAAACCCCGCACCAGCTACGATCCGAGGAATCCCTATCTGCGCATTCAGGTCGGCAAGTCGTAGCGGCTTTGGGGTATCACGGTCCTGCCGGCGCTTCCTTGAGTTCGCAGGCGGCGGTGCCGATCGTCATCGTGTTGCCGCGCCAGTCGATGTTTCCGCCGAGCCAGGCGCGCAGCCAGATGGCAGGCATCATGATGTCGCGCAGCATCATCGCAGGAAGCGACCAGAGCGAGAGGCGCCAGCCCTTGGCGAGCGCGAGGCCGGCTTCCGGCAGGTAGATGCCGGCGAGTACCAGCAGAAGGGCAGGCGTCAACGGGGTTCCGGCAAGGAGGGCGGCGGCGAGTGCGAGAAGGAGCGGCGGCAGGATGCCGAGCAGGATCTCCGGTGCGAAGAAGCCGGGGAAGGTGACGCGGCGAAGGCGCGACCAGCGGCTCTGGCGCGACCAGATCTCGCGGCCGGTGCGGTGCCCCAGCGGCTGCTCGAAGGGTGAGGAGACGAGGTGCACCTTGAAGCCGAGCCGGTTCACCAGCTTCGTCGAGGCGGCATCCTCGGCGATCTCGGCATTCAGCGCGTGGATGCCGCCGTTCTCGTCCAGCATCGGCTTGTACCAGAGCATGCTTTTTCCCTGGGCGAAGCCGAAGCCGAGCGCCTCGCCGGCATATTGCCAGCGCGCCTGCTGGGTGTTGAGGAACATGCATTCCACCTCGGCCCAGAAGCCGTCCGGGCGCGAGCCGAGCGGCGTCGAGCAGACGACGCCCGTGTCGCTGCGCCAGGCGGCCATGAGATGCTGGATATAATCCGGCGGCATCAGCACGTTTGAATCGGCAAGGATGACCCAGTCGTGACACGCGGCCTGCCAGCCCTTGACGCAATTGTTGAGCTTGGGATTGGCGCCGATGCGGTCGTCGCCGATGAGGATGCGGGCCTCGACATGCGGGTGGGCGGCAGCTGCCCGTTCGATTTCCGGAACGATCGGATCGTTGCCGTGGGCGACGCAGAAGAGAAGCTCGTATTTCGGCCAGGTGAGGCGGAAGGCGCGGTCCAGCGTCTCCGCCGAGAAGTTCTCGATGCCGCGCACGGGAACGACGATGGAGACCGGCGGCTTCTTGCGAACCTCGGGCGGCGGCGCGCCGGCCGGGTCCAGCCGTCTTCCGGCGACGAGGATGCTCGCAAGGTTGGTCGCAACGAGGGCGCCCGAGGCAAGGGCGAGGGCCTGAGCCATGTCCATTCACGCAAACTCCGATGGGCGCCGGCCCTCAACGGGCGGCTGCCGGGGTGCATTCACGCGGGAAGAGACAGCACTGTCACATGACAGGCGAATGACGGGGCGTCCGGCCCCGTCTATTCCGGCGGCAGGCGGTTGCGCACGACGGTCACTGTGCAGGGCGCATGGGCGGCGACGCCGCCGGAAACGCTGCCGAGCATGGAGCGCATGGCCGATTCGGCGCGCGCGCCCATGACTATGTGGTCGACGTAGTTTTCGCGGGCATATTCGAGAATGGCATCGGCGGGCGAGACGGCCTCCAGCACATGGAAGGTGATTCCCCCGCCGGGCGCCGGCAGGTCGGTCGACCAGTTGCGAAGCTGCACGAGGCGCAGGACATGCTTGTTTCGGCCTTCCTCGTCCAGCGAGGTGTCTATGGCGATGCGGTTGATCTTCAGCACGTTGATGAAGGCGATGCGGGCATCCGGCGTGTTCTCGATGATGCGGGCGACGGTCTTGCGGATGGCTTCGGCAAGGTCCGGTGTCTCGCCTGCAAGGTCGATGGCGACGGCGACGATGGGGGCGCCCGCAAGCTGGGCTTCCGCCGTCCGGGGCCTCGCGGCCTCGATGGGCACGGGATTGAAGCGGCGGCGCAGCACCATGCCGAGCGGGTCGCGCTTCATCTTCTCCGCCCGCGCCGTCAGCTTGACGGCGGAAAGATCCTGAAGGTCGAGGGCGAGCTGGGCAGCGCTCGGATAGCGCCAGGCGGGGTTCACCTCCAGGCATCGCAGGATGATTTCCTGCAAGGCGGGCGGGATCGCGGCGTTGCGGACGCGCGGCGGCAGCGGATCGCGCCAGAGCCGGCGCTTCAGGCCTTTCAGTCGCTGCGGATCACCGAAAGGGCGCTCGCCGGTCGCGAAGAAATAGAGCATGACGCCGAGCGCGAAGAGATCGCTGCGGAAATCGCTGCGCGTGCCGAGAACCTGCTCGGGCGCCATGTAGGGCGCGGTGCCGTAGGGCAGGCGGAATTGCTCGTCCATCAGGTCCGGCAGGTGGATATGGCGGGCGAGCCCGTAGTCGATCAGCACGGCCTCGCCGGTCTCGCGGAACATGACGTTGGAGGGCTTCAGGTCGAGATGGACGACATGCTGGCGATGCAGCGAATCGAGCGCCACCGCC
>Ga0153917_1001381_pt1 | contig 10148 bp, 8 predicted proteins | sample TSFL001MetaG_FD_104695 | JGI IMG/M metagenome (GOLD analysis project Ga0153917, IMG submission 104695) | Attine ant fungus gardens microbial communities from Florida, USA - TSFL001 MetaG | ecosystem: Host-associated > Fungi > Mycelium > Unclassified | place: USA: Florida, Paynes Creek Historic... | reverse complement strand
GCCGGACTGGACGGTTCAGGGCGGCGTGCCGGAGCTGAAAAAGCAGCTCGATCTCAACGATTCGCTGCCCAACGTCAACGGCACCATCCTGTTCCGGGAAGATTACCTGAACCAGCCGCAGACCCAGCAGGCGGTAAACTACCTCCGTGGACGCTGGGGTAGCTAAGTAACGATCAGGCAGAAACGCCCGTTTCTGCCTGTTTTTTTACGGCTTCGGCCCGAACATCGCCTCGAGCTGCTGCGCATTCGGCATCCCCACCACCTGCTGCAGCTCGTTTTCCGCATTCAGATAATAAATAGCCGGCGTGGCGTTAGCGCCCAGGCTGTCCATCAGCGCCTGATGTTTCTGTAGGATCTCAACCGTTTCGCGGGAAGCCTCGCCTTCAGGCTTGGGCAGTTTTTTGCCGCCGGAGAGCTCGTATTCGCGCCAGGCCGCAACCGGATCTTTCGCATTCAGAATGGCGGCGGCGTTGCGTCCGCTGTTGGGGTTGAGGAACGCCACCAGCAGCGTATTGAGCTGCACCTTACCGGCCTTCACCCACGGCTGCGCCTCGGACCAGAACTGCTTGCAGTACGGACAGAACGGATCGGCAAAGACAAAGACCTTACGCGGGGCGTTATCCGCCCCTTCTTTCAGGGGATGCGCCGCATTCAGGTTTTTCCACATCTCGCGTCCCATTGGGGCGTAAATCTCTTTCTGGAAATAGCCCTCGCTGAGGTTCTTCCCTTTGTCATCATAAAGATAACCTGAGATCACGTGCTTGCCGTCCGGCGTAAGAAAGAGCGTCACGCCCATATCCTGATACTGCCCCAGCCAGGCTGGCGCGCCGCCCGGCGCATCCAGCTTCTTGATGATTTTGATGTTCTGCTGCTCGCTGAAGTGCTTCACCACATCCGGTATGGCTTCAGCCGCCTGTACCAGCCCTGACGTCGCCAGCGCCGAAAGTAACAGTAATTTTTTCATTTCCCTCTCCGGTTTGTCGGGGGCTTTTCGCCCCCTTCAGGTTAGCGGTTTTTCAGTGCTTCACTGACCATTTCGTCGAATTGTTCGAACGGCACCCAGCCGGGAAGCAGCCCCTCGCCGATAAGCGTGGCGGGTGTGCCCTGGATCCCCATTTTTTCCGCCACAATGAGGCTGCGCCTGATCGTCAGAAAACTCTCCTCGTCCGGCGTCGTCACGCTCACGCCCGCCCGCTTTTGCGCCTCCTGAATGCTGGCGTCATCGTGGTACCCCTTTTTCGCCATCAGGGTGTGGTTCAGCTTCATAAACTGCTCAGGATGCGCACGCCAGACGGTTAACGCGTCTCGTGCGGCGGTCAGCGAACTTTCCGAGCGGAAAGGTAAAAACTTAAAGACCACCGCCACGTCCGGGTGTTTTTCGACAATCTTCTCCAGGTACGGATCGAATTTTTTACAGTACGGGCAGTTGTAGTCAGTAAACACCACCAGGGTGAGCTTTGGGTTTTTCGCGCCGATGCGCGGGGAGTTTGGATCGTTAAACAGGAAATCAGCGATCATCTTCTGCGCGCGCTGCTCCTGGTCCGGCGTCAGCGGCTGGGCGGCAAATACCTGAAGCGGGGCCAGCAGGAGCAGCAGCGTAATAAGGAATTTTTTCATGACACAGTTAGCCTTTTGCGTTGTTCAGGGTGGTGACCAGGGTGCGCTTGTCCAGCAGCGGCGAGAGGATCTCGCCATCAGGCAGGCCGGGGCCATACACCGCGTTAAACGGAATGGCGTAGCGGTTTCGCTTTGCCAGAAAATCCGCGATAAACGCGGACGGCTGGCTCCAGTCTCCGCGCAGGGCCACCACGTCCGGCTGGCGCAGCGCGGCAATCACGTCCGGCTGACTGAGTACGCGGTGCTCGTTAACTTTGCAGGTCACGCACCAGTCCGCCGAGATATCCACAAACACTCGCTTTCCCTGCGCCAGCGCCTGCTCAATGGCCTCTTCACTGAGCGGCTGCCACGGGACGGTTTGCGCAACGCTTTGTGCCGGAGCATCAGACGGCGCGTTAAGCAGACCGCGCAGTTGATACCCGCCAAACGCCGACAGCGCGATGACCACCAGCCAGAACAAGGGCGAAGATTTTTGCCCCTTCAGCGCGAACAGCACCAGCGCAGCGGCAGTCAGCGCCAGCATCACGATCTGGCTGACCGCCTCACCCAGATGCACGCTCAACAGCGTCGCGAGCCAGAGGCTGGAGGCCAGCATCATCATGCCGAGAATGACCTTGAGCGTGTTCATCCAGCGGCCGGGTTTCGGCAGCAGCATGGCCGTTTTCGGTACCAGGGCAACGAACAGCCACGGCAGACTCATGCCCACGCCGAGCATCAGGAAGATCAGCCACAGGGCGTGCAGCGGCGCGCCAAGGGCAAAGGCGACCGCGGTACCGAGGAACGGTGCGGAGCACGGCGTCGCCAGCAGCGTGGCGAACATCCCTTCGCAGAAGCTGCCGCCGATCCCCGCTCCCCCTGCCGTCGCCAGCCGTCCTGCGGCAGAAGAAGGCAGCAGCATTTCAAACGTCCCAAACAGGTTCAGCGCAAACAGGAAGGTCACGGCGACCATCAGGCCGATAAACCACGGGTTCTGGAACTGAATGCCCCACCCCAGCGACGCTCCGGCCAGTTTCAGCGCGGTGACCATCCCGGCCAGCAGCATAAAGGAGGTGAGGATCCCGGCGCTGGTGGCCAGAAAGCGCAGCCTGATGGCGCGGCTGTTCGAGCCTGCCAGCAGGATGCTGTTAAGCTTCATGCCCATCACCGGCAGCACGCAGGGCATCAGGTTCAGGATCAGCCCGCCCAGCAGCGCAAAGAGCACCATTTTTCCCGTCCCGTCCGGCACGGAGGTCTCTTCGGGCGTTGTCCCAACGGTCATGGTGGTTTGCTGCGCCCGATCGCCGTTGGTCAGCACAAACGACAGCCTTTTGCCTGCCAATGAGGCGGGTTTATCGCCCCATTCGTCGGTCACGGGTACCGTCACCCGAAGCGTAGTGCCGTCATGTTTAATGACCGGCTCGCCGGGCAGAATGTCACCCTCCAGCGGGTCAAAGTAGATCCCCGGATTGTCCCACGTCCCGTCCGTCGTGCCGGTAATCACCAGCTTGTCGCCAGAGAGCCAGGCAGAGAGATCCTTGGATACGCCAGACGTGCCCGGCACGGCGCGCATCGCTTGCCCGAAGGCGCTACGGAAGCCCTCATCCACCGGCTGGGTAAAATCGAGGTGCAGCGGGTAGTCCGTCAGCAGGCAGACGTTGCTGCACGTAGAGAGCGTCAGCGTCCCGTCGAGCGTGTCGCCCTTCGCTCCGTCGAGCGTAATCGGGATCGTCACCTTATCGTGATAGCCCTGCGTGGTCATGCCGGAGATATCAAAGCGCGACGGCACCGGCCAGGACCAGCTGTCCGTTACGCCTTCCGGCCAGCTGATTTTCGGCGCCACGCCGCCCTCGCCCGGCGATCGCCAGTAGGTTTTCCAGCCGGGCTTTAGCTCAACGGTGAGCAGGCCTTTAACATGCGTTTGTTCCCTCTCCGCCTGAAAGCGGATGCGGGCGTGATCGTTTTGTGGGGAGACCAGCCAGCCGGTGTCTGCCGCATGGACAATGCCGATGCAGGACAGCCACAGGAAGACGAATCCCCTGAAGAGGTTAACCATGTTGTACTCCGTGAACAGTGAAAAATTATCGTGTGGTGACGATGTTTTTCATTCACGGAAAACGCAGTTTTTAAGGTGTATTCGGGGAGGCGGCGCCTGAACGGGCTGTTCCACGGGAGCCAATGCCCGCCCTTGCGTCAACAGCTGCAGCAGCGCGAAGAAGATAATAATGGCCGGCAGCGCGCCGTCGAAGAACAGCGGCTGCGCGCAAAGCAGCGAGTGCGCGCCGAGCTGACACGGCGACGGGCCGGGTTGTTCAGTGTTGCTGGTTTGAGCCGGGGCATCTGCACTCAGCGAAATCTGCGGATCCAGTCCCTGTAAAAAATGGTTGAGCATCACCGCACGCTGCACGAGGCAAAGCGCCATCGCGAGACAGGTGATAATCAAAAGCCATTTTCCGAGGAGCTGACGGTTGCGCATAACATTCCAGAGTGACAAGACGCCCCGATCATAAACGATAGTGATGAATCTACAAGTGCCGGAAGTGTAAGGTTTTGTCTGTCGCCGCTATTCGCCCGTCAGCGCGTCATAGACGTCCCGCAGCCGCGTGCGCAGAAACAGCACCGCCTTGTGCTTGCGGGATAACAGCGCCTGTTCGCTGGCGCCGGTCTCCTCTGCCAGCATTTTAATGCTGTAGCCGTGGAGCTCGGTCTTTTCAAACGCCTCCCGCTGCGGCGGCGGAAGTTCAGACAGCGCCTGCCCCAGCTCTTCCCACAGCAGCGTCTTGAGGTACTCCTCCTCCGGCGTGTGCGGTACGCCGAACAGGGTTTCGGCCAGCTCGTCTTCCGGATAACCGTCGTCATCTTCGCCCGTAAAATAGCCGGAGAGCGACACCTCGCGCTTTTTACGCGCCCGGTCGGTCATTTCGTTACGCGCCGCGCGGAACAGCCAGGCGGCGACGTTTTCGACCGGCTGCTCCACTTTCATCAACTGATACGTCACTTCCTGCAAAATGTCGTCGGCATCATCGCGCACGGATGTCCGTCCGCGAATGAAGGCTTTCAGCCGGGCGCGGCAGGCATTGAGCGCCGACATCAGCATGGATCCGCCCGCCTCCCCGGCTTTCATCTCGCTCACTCCGCGTCCGGCGCTTTTGGCGTGGCGTCATCGCGCTTATCGTCACGATGACCGTGCCAGCCGCAGTGGCCGCGTCCGTGGCGACCAAACCCTTCGCGACGCTGCTGAATAAACGCCTCACGCTGTTCGGGCGTCATGTTCATCCAGCGCTCGTGCATCCGGCGGTGCGCGCCAAACATTCCGGGGCGGAAACCTAACCCGCCAAACAGAATGCGGCTCAGCACCAGAATGCCCAGCGCCTGCCAGAATCCGATGGCCTTCACGCCCAGGATCGCCGGGAGCAAGGCGTTCCACAGGGACATCACCAGCAGGCCGAGCACGATGAAAATCACCGCGCCGATGACTAAGCCCTTGCCCATACGGTGGCGACCAAATCCACGCCCGTGACCTCTGCCGTGCATTTCAAAATCTCTCATGGTGTTTACCTCGTTTACCGTAACTGATTATGGCGTGTGATGAGGTAGACGGATGAGGAAGGGAAATATTGTTCAACGCATAACAAAATATTTTAGTCTTCACACTTTGCGTGGACTACTTCAGTAAAGTTACAATATATCTTATATTGGCAAACAAGATAAACATCACTTAACTTAAACCAATCAGTTTTTAACTAAAACCGAAAGTTTTCTTAGCACAAATCCCTCCATTCATAGTTAAAACCACTCAACTTCAGTCAAACATTATAATTTCACTGCACAGTCTAATTGATAAATAACTTAATGCATATCATAATCATTTTTTCCCACACAGCAAAAGTAAGGTTAATCATGATTGAAAATGACGTAGCTACTGAAAAATTACTGATCAAAAAAAGAAGTGTGAAAGATCTTGCCGATTACATTAGAATTATGTCAGGCACCTCACCTAATTATTCATTATTCCTGGGCGCAGGAGCATCAGTGACTTCAGGAATAAAAACTGGATATGAGTTAGTTCAGGAATGGCGAGAGGAAATATACAAACGTCTTAACCCTGAAGAGTATTCATCTCCTAAAGAGGCAATTACATGGTTAACCAAAAATCATCCTGATTGGTATGATCCATCAAATGAATACTCCTCATTATTTGAGAAAAAATTCGATCTACCTTCTCAAAGAAGAAGGTTTGTCGAATTACAAGTTGATAAAAAACTCCCTTCCATTGGTTATGCTTATTTAGTCGAATTATTCGAATCAAACTATCTCGACACAGTATTTACCACTAATTTTGATGACTTGATTAATGAAGCATTCTATCAATTTTCATCTGATCGACCATTATTATGCGCTCACGATTCTTCTATCAAAGGAATATCAATCACTTCATCAAGACCTAAAATAATAAAACTCCATGGTGACTATCTTTTTGATAGCATCAAAAGTTCTTTGAGAGAGACCGAATCTTTAGAAAATAACACGCGTGAAAAATTAGATGAATTTGCAAAGGAATACGGTCTAATATTCGTCGGTTATGCTGGTAATGATAACTCGATTATGGAAGTTCTAAAATATCTACTTAAACAAGATGATTACCTTAGGAATGGTATTTATTGGTGCCGTCGAAAGAATGATCAAATATCACCAGAACTGTTCAAATTATTAAATCATGATAAGGTATATTGGGTTGAGATTGATGGGTTCGATGAATTAATGGCAGAGTTGGTTCATGAACTTGGCTGTGAATTGTCTCTAAGTGGAGCTCAAAAATCCACGAAAAGAGAACGAATGATTCAAAACTTTATTAATGATGAATTCAGTTTAAATAAAAATTCTTACATTAACAATGATTTAATAAAACTTAAAAAACACACCCTGACACAAGACATATCATCTCTTATAAATGAGCTATCTGAAAATGATAATGACAATCAAAAAATTCCTGAGCAAGCGTTCAAGAATTTGTTGTTCATTGACAATCTAATTAAAGAGAAAAAATATAATATTGCCGAGGATAATTTGAATGCATTAATCCGAGAGAATATCAGTAGTAATATGAAATCAAAATACCTACAGCGATTAATAAATATCAAAGAGGATCAAAACGATACTAAATCAGCGTTGGAATATAGCGATCGTCTTATTGAGCTCGATGAATTTAATATTAATTATGCACTCTCTAGAACTAATATCTTTCCTGAATTTATAGATAAAATTAATTATCTAAAGAGCTTATCTGACAAATTCAAATATAGCGTCGACCTTAAATATCACCTATGCAATATTTCATTGCGCTATCTTGAAGAACATGATGAACAAGAAGGTATAATAACATTCGCTGAGATCAATAGTCTATTGGATGAGAGTATTCGATTGAGTTCTAGTTTAGATAACAGAGCATGGCGTTTAAAGTATGATACAATTAAAATTCAGAACATTCAAAATCATGTAAAAAAGGAACAGCACGAGCAAACCCTGCAACTGCTAAATGAAATAAAAGAAATAAACCCTATACATGACACGTACTTATATTTATATTCAGCTTATGTAAGTGATAAGAAAGATAAAACTGAAACGCTTAAATGCATAGAAATTCTAGGGGAGGCTTTTAAAGCTTCATCAAAATCTAAGAAAAAGAAAATACTTCGCTATCTATCAAGTATTCATTTGGGTTTATTTGAAATTGAAAGTGAGGAAGACAATAAGGAATTAATGGAAAGCTTTATCACCAGATACTCTGAGGATAAGGATACATCAAATATTGCTCCATTTATAATTTTCAAAGCAAGATATGAGATCGGATGCAATAAAGATATAGCTAAAGGTATATCTCTAGCGAAAGAAGCAATGGAAAGCATATGGAGACATAACCACATCCAAAGCATTGTAGATATATTGTTAATAGACAAAAACAATATTCCTTTAATTGATGATTTTTTAGAGTCATTGCCTAGAGATACATCTGAAATACTTCTCCTGAAAATCAAGGGTGAAGTTGCCAGGCATAAAAAAGACTATATGTTAGCACTGAAGCTTTTTGATGATGCTCATAAGAAAAAATGGGACTTTGGAACATACATTACTGCAAAAGTTTACACATTGTTGCTTGCGAAAAATTATAACGAAGCAATACGTATTGCAGATGTTAGCATTACAAAAATTAAAGATGTAAGGGATCGTGATGTATTGATAATAAATAGAGAAACTGCGAAAAAACGTATTGAGCAAGAGGTTAAAAAACATGACTTACATTCAATTCTTGCTCACCATCAATCTAAAGGGCAGGTGGCCATGTGTGCATTTTTCTTATTAGGTGATGAGTTAAAAGCAAACAGACAGCTACAGTCTTGCATAGAACGAGATTATATGAACTACTTCTATTTTTTAGAATGGCCTGCTCTACCAGAAAACGTTCTATCTCGCTTTAATACTTCATCACAAAAAGTAGCATAAATAGGTGGCGCGAGTTATTTTCGCGCCGCTATAAACATTTACGCCTAGAACTGGCAGAACTTGAATATTCCTATGTAAGCTCTGAAGGGAGAACTAGATTGGGAGATTTGGTAATCATTTTATATTTATTGTGTTGATAAATATTTTTCAAGATAAAGAGCATACTGTTCATCGCCCAGACCATAATATGATAGTTACAGAAGAATATTGCGCATATTGGCACTGTCAGTCTGGAAGCGTATCAAGGAAATAGATTCCTAACATTAATAATCTTCCAGACAAATTTGTTCACTTTGCAAAAAATCCGGAAATTGTCGACTATTTCCGGATTTTTATTCTAGCAGGGCCCGGTCAAACATTACTCAATTAAACAACCTTACCTAATTCTAAAGATCTTATTCAATCAAGCCTGCACCGGCAACCTAAAACTCGAAATACTCCGTGAAAGCTGCTGCGCCTGCTCTTCCAGCGAGGCCGCTGCCGCAGCGGACTGCTGCACCAGCGCGGCGTTCTGCTGGGTCACGCCGTCCATCTCGGTCACCGCCTGCCCAACCTGGCTGATCCCGCGGCTCTGCTCTTCGGAGGCGACGGAGATCTGCCCCATCAGCGTATTCACTTTATTCACCGACGAAATGATCGAGTCAATCACCTCGCCCGAGCGGCTCACCAGCTCCGCACCGTTTTTCACGCTGGAGACCGACTGCGCGATCAGGCTTTCGATGTCTTTAGCCGCCACCGCGCTTTTCTGCGCCAGGGTGCGCACTTCGCTGGCTACGACCGCAAAGCCGCGTCCCTGCGTACCGGCGCGCGCCGCTTCAACCGCCGCGTTCAGCGCCAGGATGTTGGTCTGGAAGGCGATGCTGTTAATCACGCTGGTGATGTCTTCAATGCGCTTCGAGTTCGCCGCAATGGTATTCATCGTGTCGATGACTTCACGGGTTACCGCTTCACCGGTGTGGGCATTTTTCACCGCGTCCTGCACCAGTTTTCCGGCCTGATACACATTATCGGTATTGTTCGCCACCGTCGCACTCAGCTCTTCCATGCTGGCCGCCGTCTGGGTTAACGCCGAAGCCTGCTGCTCGGTGCGTGACGCCAGGTCGATATTCCCGGAGGCAATCTCCTGGGCTGCGTGCGTTACGGTATGGCTCGCATCGCGCACCTGGGCGATGGTCGCCAGCAGCGCCTGACGCATCTGCTCCATCGAGCCCATCAGATGGTCGATTTCGTTGCCTGTACTCCCCTTCACCGGCACCGGAATGTCCAGCTTGCCTGCCGCAATCTGGCTGCAGTGCTCGCGCGCCAGGTTAACCGGCGCAAAGACAAAGCGCTTCATCAGCAGGCTGACGGCGACAATCACCACCACAAACAGGCTGGCGATAGCGGCAATGATCGCCAGGCCAGCGACGAAGTTACTGCTCGCATCCTCGTTCAGGCTTTTGGCGTATTTCTGGTGGACGGAAAGCACCTGGTCGAGAACGATCTCGTACTGGCGGTCGAGGCGGGAGACTTCCGGGATCAGCGCGTTGAATTTGGCAACATCGTGCGCCTCGGCGGCGTCGATCAGCGGCGCCAGCCCCTGGTTGCGGTAGTTTTGCCAGGCGTCCTGATAGGCAGTGACCAGCGGCGCTTCATCGCTCAGGCGCGGCGACGCCATAAAGGCCGCAAAGGCGTGGTCCGCTTTGGTCAGCGCCTCTTTCACGGCGGTAAGCTTTGCAGCGCCGTCCGCCGCGTTGCCCGCTTCCACCATCTTCACATACTCCATCACCCGCACGCGCAGCGTACGGCTGTGGTTAATAGGGTCAATAATGGACAGCACAACCTGGATCTCTTTGTTGACGTTATCCAGCGAATTATTACTTTTAATGATGAGGCCAACGCTGGTGACGGTGCTGACAACAAAGAAGAAAAGCAGCGAGAACAGGACAATCAGGGACGACTTTTTCAACGACATAAACCAATACCTCAAGGAGAATTATTCCTTATGGTTATCGGCCATTCCAAAACTTAAATTAATTAAAGTTATTGAAGTATCGAACCGGGCTATTTCGCTG
>Ga0153917_1001379_pt1 | contig 10168 bp, 12 predicted proteins | sample TSFL001MetaG_FD_104695 | JGI IMG/M metagenome (GOLD analysis project Ga0153917, IMG submission 104695) | Attine ant fungus gardens microbial communities from Florida, USA - TSFL001 MetaG | ecosystem: Host-associated > Fungi > Mycelium > Unclassified | place: USA: Florida, Paynes Creek Historic... | reverse complement strand
TTTCTTGAGACCACTCATCCGCCGAAAGCCGACCATGACCCGCGACGCCCTGAAAACCCTGTTCCATCCCTTCGCCTCCGGCACGCTCGGCCTGCCGGGTGAGGGGGAACGCTACCTCTTCCTCGGCGCGGAAGCCGGCCAGCGCCCACCGGAAGGCTTTGGCGCGTCCCTGGAGGCGGTGCAGCCGCTGCGCTCGCTCTATCGCGGGCTGGAAGCCGTGCGCGCACCGGTCAAGCCCGTCATCGAGGGTGAGGATTTCGACGGCGCGCTCATCCTGATGACCAAGCACAAGGGCGAGAACGAAAACCGCATCGCCGAAGCCCTGCGCCGCGTGCGTACGGGCGGCCTGATCATCGTTGCCGGCGGCAAGGAAGACGGCGTGCAGTCGATGCGCAAGCGCCTCGACCAGCTTGGCCTGACGGGCGACTCCATGCCGAAGTACCACGGCCTTGCCATCTGGTTCGCCCGGCCGGAAGATCCGGCGGAGGCAATCTCCAAGCTCGCGGCCAAGCCGGTGCGCATCGCTGGCCGCTTCACCGCGGCGCCCGGCATGTTCTCGCATGACCGTATCGACGACGGCTCCGAACTGCTCGCCACGCGCATCCCGGAGGATTTCAACGGCCACGCCGCCGATTTCGGCGCGGGCTGGGGCTATCTCTCCGTCATGCTCGGCGGCCGCGCGCCGCACGCGAAGGGCATCGACGTTTTCGAAGCGCATTACGAGGCGCTGGAAGCCGCCAAGGAGAACATGGCAGAGAACTGCCCGAACATCCCGGCGCGCTTCTACTGGTTCGACCTGACGACGGAAACGCCGCGCGACCACTACGATCTCATCGTCATGAACCCGCCCTTCCACGAAGGCCATGCCGCCGACCATTCGCTCGGCGCTGGCATGATCCGCATGGCGGCGAAGTCGCTGAAGATCGGCGGCCGCCTGCTGATGGTCGCCAATCGTGGCCTGCCCTACGAGCCGGTGTTGAAGGAAGCCTTCAAGGAAAGCGGCGAGCTTTGCCGCAACGCCCGCTTCAAGGTTCTATGGGGCAAGCGCTGAGCCTTACAAAGGCAGCGCGAAGCTCTGCTTGACCGTTTCGCTCGGCACATCCGTCTTGACGGTCTGGATGCCGTTCCTGCGGGTGAGATGCGTCGACTGGAAGCGGCGATAGTCTTCCAGGTCCGAGACGACGACGCGCAGCAGTGCGTCGCTCTCGCCGAGCATGATGTAGCACTCCACCACCTCCGGCAGCCGCTTCATCGCGGCGATGAAATGGTCGATGGTCTCGGCATCCTGCGCCGTCAGGGAGATGCGCGCGAACATGGAAAGCTGCAGCCCCACCTTGGCCTGATCCACCACCGCGACATAGCGGTCGATGACGCCGGCCTCTTCCAATAGCTTCACCCTTCGAAGGCAAGGGGAGGGCGACAGGCCGACCCGTCTTGCAAGCTCGACATTCTGCAGGCGGCCATCCTGTTGCAGTTCGCGCAGGATACGGCGGTCGATATCGTCGAGCTGCATTGAAATCCTCACAAACGTTCAAGCCATCCAGCGGCATGGAATGCCAAATTCTTGTCCATTGCTGGCATCTTCGCAACCCCGTTGCGCATGGGGCGGCATAGGCTGCCGATATCTGGATGAGGAGGGCAGGATGGACTGGGCTTGGATAATGGCGGCATCTGGCTTTGCCTTCGCCATGGCGGGCACGCCGGGGCCGAACAATACGATGGTGACGGCATCGGGCGCCAACTACGGCTTCCGTCGCACCCTCCCGGTCGCAATAGGCATGGGCATCGGCGTGGCAGCCATCATCTTCACTGTAGCGGCGGCGGGCGGCGCGGTCGTCTCGGACCTGCGCGTGCATCTGGTGCTGAAATGGATCGGCATCGCCTATCTTCTCTGGCTCGCCTGGCGCATCGCGACGGCTCCGGTCGGTCTCTCGTCCGGGAGCAGCCGGCAGCGGCCGTTCACCTTCGTCGAAGGCGCGTTGCTGCAGCTCGTCAATCCGAAGCTCTGGGTGATGGTCGCGGGCGCTGTGGTGACTTATGGCGGAGGCGTCGCAGGGGATCTAGCGATCCCCTCGGCCTTTGCCGTCATCTTCGGCGGCGCGACGCTGGTGAGCACGCTGGCCTGGGCCGGCATCGGCGTCGGTGCGGGGCGCTTCATGACAGGGGAGCGCAGCCTGAAACTGTTCAACAGAGCCATGGCGCTGCTGCTGGTGCTGTCGCTTGTGCCGGTCGTGTTCGACTGAGCACAAAGAAAAACGGCGCGAAGGAGAACTTCGCGCCGTGTGTATCTTACTCGCTGTCCGCTTTCGCCAGCCGCTCCAGCGTCGGCATGGAGGTGATGTTATACCCGGCGTCCACATAGTGGATCTCGCCGGTAACGCCGCTTGCCATGTCGGAGAGGAGATAGAGCGCCGAATTGCCGACATCCTCGATGGTGACGGTGCGGCGGAGCGGCGCGTTCTTCTGCTGCCAGGAGAGCATGGCGCGGGCGTCGGAGATGCCGGCGCCGGCCAGCGTGCGGATCGGGCCGGCGGAGATCGCATTGACGCGGATGCCCTGCGGACCGTAGTCGCCGGCAAGGTAGCGCACGGAGGCTTCCAGCGCGGCCTTGGCCACGCCCATGACGTTGTAGTTCGGCATGACGCGCACCGAGCCGCCATAGGTCAGCGTCAGCATCGCGCCGCCGTCCGTCATCAGGTCCGCCGCGCGCTTGGCGATCTCCGTGAAGGAGAAGCAGGAGATGACCATGGTGCGCGAGAAGTTGTCGCGCGAGGTGTCGGCGTAAAGGCCCTTCAGCTCGTTCTTGTCGGAAAAGCCGATGGCGTGCACGACGAAATCGAGCTTGCCCCACTTTTCCCGGATCGCGTCGATCGTCGCATCCACCGAGGCGATGTCCTCGACGTCGCAGGGAATGACGAAGTCCGAACCGAGTTCGGCGGCGAGCGGCTTGACGCGCTTGCCGAGCGCTTCACCCTGGTAGGTGAAAGCCAGCTCCGCGCCGGCGCCGGCGAGCTTCTGGGCGATGCCCCAGGCGATGGAGTGATTGTTCGCGACCCCCATGATGAGGCCGCGCTTGCCGTTCATGATCCCCGTCATGCGTGTCATCCGTTGTGACGCTGGAAGACCAGCGTGGCGTTCGTGCCGCCGAAGCCGAAGGAGTTGGAAAGAACCGTGTCGATCTTCGCATTGTCGATGCGCTTGCGCACGATCGGTACGCCTTCGAATTCCGGGTCCAGTTCGGTGATATGCGCGCTTTCGCCGATGAAGCCGGCCTGCATCATCAGGAGGCCGTAGATCGATTCCTGCACGCCGGCAGCGCCGAGCGAATGGCCGGTCAGCGACTTGGTCGACTGGATGTGCGGGATCTTGTCGCCGAAGACTTCGCGGATCGCGCCGATCTCCTTCGAGTCGCCGACGGGCGTCGAGGTGCCGTGCGTGTTGATGTAGTCGACATCGCCCTTCACCGTGGCGAGCGCCTGACGCATGCAGCGCATTGCGCCTTCGCCGGACGGGGCCACCATGTCGTAGCCGTCGGAGGTCGCGCCGTAGCCGACGATCTCGGCATAGATCTTCGCGCCGCGAGCCTTGGCGTGCTCCAGCTCCTCGAGGACGAGGACGCCGGCGCCGCCGGCGATGACGAAGCCGTCGCGGCTGATGTCATAGGCGCGCGAGGCGGTGGACGGCGTGTCGTTGTACTTGGAGGACATGGCGCCCATGGCGTCGAAGAGGTTCGACATGGTCCAGTCGAGGTCCTCGTGGCCGCCGGCGAACATGATGTCCTGCTTGCCCCACTGGATCATCTCGGCGGCATTGCCGATGCAGTGCGCTGAGGTCGAGCAGGCCGACGAGATGGAATAGTTGACGCCGTGGATCTTGAACCAGGTGGCGAGCGTCGCCGAGGCCGTCGAGGACATCGCCTTCGGCACGGCGAACGGGCCGATGCGCTTGGGCGAGTTGTTCTTGATGGTGATCTCGGCCGCTTCGATCAGCGTGCGGGTGGACGGGCCGCCCGAACCCATGATGATGCCGGCGCGCGGATTGGCCGAGTATTCGGACTCTTCAAGGCCCGAATCGGCGATGGCCTGCTTCATCGCGACGTGGTTCCACGCGCCGCCCTGCGAGAGGAAGCGGGCCGCGCGGCGGTCGACGAGATCGGTCGTGTCGATGTTCGGCGAGCCCCAGACCTGGCATTTGAAGCCGTGGTCGGCGAAGTCCTGGCTGAAGCTGATGCCCGAGCGCGCATCGCGCAGCGATGCCGTCACTTCGTCCGCATTGTTCCCGATGGAGGATACGATCCCCAGACCCGTGACAACTACCCGTCTCATATTCCTGACCTTTTCTTGAACGTCTCGTGGCGGGGGCGGCGCGCCGCCCCCGAGGCTTTCCGCCTCAGGCTTCCTTGTCCTTCGACAGGCCGACGCGCAGGTCGGTCGCCTGGTAGATGGTCTCGCCGTCGGCCTTCAGCCAGCCGTCCGCCGTGCCGAGCACAAGGCGGCCGCGCATGACGCGCTTGAAGTCGATGCCGTATTCCAGAAGCTTGGTGTCCGGCCGGACCATGCCCTTGAACTTCACCTCGCCGGTGGAGAGCGCCATGCCGCGGCCGGGCTCGCCGAGCCAGCCGAGGAAGAAGCCGGTGAGCTGCCACATGCCGTCGAGGCCGAGGCAGCCGGGCATGATCGGATTGCCCTGGAAATGACAGGGGAAGTACCAGTCGTCGGGCTTCACGTCGTATTCGGCGCGGATATAGCCCTTGTCGAAGGCGCCGCCCGTCTCGGAAATGTCGGTGATGCGGTGGACCATCAGCATCGGCGGCAGAGGAAGCTGCGCGTTGCCGGGGCCGAAAAGCTCGCCACGGCCGCAGGACAGGATTTCCTCATAGTTGTAGCTGGATTGCCTGGTCGTCATCGAATGTCTCATCCCCGGTCTTGTACACGCTTGTTCAGCGCTAGATTTAGAGGAGGCGAGGCGGAATTTAAAGCGCCCGATCCCTCCCGTTTTGTCGCCGCACCCGTTTTGGGCGAGACGTTAATTCAGCAGTCCGCATACATGATGCGTGCGGTGACAGCCAGCGCAAATTGCCTTGGGCGGGGCCAAGGCCCCGGTTTTCCGCATGTTGCGCGCCCATCGGGCGCTGCAATCCTGGCCCATTGGGCGTTGCAATCCTATTGAATCCCGGCAGCGCTAAAGTTATATCGAAAGCTCAAGATTGTTGTTCAAGGCCAGACAAGCGGATCGCTCGCCCATGACGCATGCACACGAGTTGCCCATCGAAGAGCGCCTGCGCCATTCCGGCCTGCGCCCGACGCGCCAGCGCGTGGCCCTTGCCGACCTCCTGTTCGCCAAGGGCGACCGCCACCTCACGGTGGAGGAACTGCACGAGGAAGCCGTCACGGCCGGCGTTCCGGTCTCGCTGGCGACGGTCTACAACACGCTGCACCAGTTCACCGAGGCCGGCCTCATCCGCGTCCTGGCGGTGGAAAGCGCGAAGACCTATTTCGACACCAATGTCTCGGATCATCACCACTTCTTCGTGGAGGGCGAGAACCATGTCCTCGACATCCCGGTGAGCAATATCGAGATCGGCAACCTGCCGGAGCCGCCCGAGGGCATGGAGATCGCGCATGTCGACGTGATCATCCGCCTGCGCCCGCGCAAGGCCTGATCCTTCTCACATGACATCGTCCGGATGCCGCCCCGGCCGAGGCTTGTAGACCGGAAAGCGCCAGCCGAAGCGTAGCGCCCCGCCGCGCACGATGAAGGCGGCGCCGATGCCGATCGCCGAGGCGACCCACAGCGGCGCCCCCGCGACGGTGGCCCCCGTGAAGGCCGCGGCGCCGATCAGCGCGGCCGTGATGTAGACCTCCGGCCGCAGCAGCACCGAGGGCTCGTTGGCGAGGAGATCGCGGATGATGCCGCCGAAGCTTGCCGTCAGCACGCCGGTGGTGATGGCGACGGTCGGCGAGCCGGTGGCTGCATAGCCCTTCGCCGCGCCCATCACGCAATAGGCCGAGACGCCCATGGCATCGAGCCAGAGCAGCAGCCGGTAGCGCGACTCGATGCGGTGCGCCAGCACGAAGACGACCAGCGCCACCGTCACGCAGACGATGAGATAGGTCGGGTTCACCACCCAGAAGACGGGTATCCCGAGAATGACGTCGCGGAACGTGCCGCCGCCGATGCCGGTCGCGGCGGCGAGGAACAGGAAGCCGATGATGTCGAGCTGCTTGCGCGAGGCCGAAAGCGCGCCCGTCGCGGCGAAGACGGCAACGCCCGTATAGTCGAGCAGTTCAAGGATCGTCACGTCTTCCCCCTTATTCGCCGGGCCCCATCAGGCCAAGCCTCGCGTCAGCTTTGCTGCCTAAAGCTGTTCCGGCAAGGTGCGTCCGGAATCGCCGACTGCAAAAGGTGCGCGCGGCAGAATCACGCCGCATGCCGCACCCGGCCGCATAATGACCGAATCGCCCGCCATGGAAAGGTTTGAGAGATGGCCATCCGCATGAGTTTCCTCGCGCTCCTCTGCGCCGCGCTCGTCGCGGCCGCCACGCCCGTTCGCGCGGCCGAGATCGTGCCGGATGCCATGGCCGCCGTTCAGGCGGAAGTCGCCAAGCGCTGCAAGACGGCCGTCTATGGCGAGGACTTCGCCGAGAGCGTCGATTTCAACAACGACCGGCAGACGGACGCGATCTTCAATCTCGGGGCCGTCAACTGCGACGGCGTGCCGGGCGGCCTGTGCGGCAATGTCGGCTGCCCGCATGAGTTCTATATCCGCGTGGCCGAAGGCGGCTATTTCCTCGCCGCCACGGCCGATCTCTACGGCTACGAGATGAAGAAGCGCTTCGGCAACATGGTGCTGGAGCTCAAGGCCAATGCGGCAAGCTGCGGCCGGAGCGACGACGAGTATTGCATCATGACCATCCGCGTGCGGAACACCCGCTTCGAGACGATCTCGAAGAAGTGACCTATTGCGGAAGCAGCGTATGCGTGCGGCCCGCGAGGTAATAGAAGAGCAGTCCCGTCCATTCGCGCAGCGCCGTCGTCATGAGCTGGCTGTTGGCCGATGGCTGGGAGAAATCGAGCCCGAGGCTTGCCCGCCCGGTCGTGCGGTAATCCGTCGGCCAGGGCTGCACGGCAAGGCCGAGCTTGCGGAAGAGGCCGACCGATCGCGGCATGTGGAAGGCTGACGTCACCAACAGGCAGTTGTCGAGATTGTTTTCGGCAAGCAGCGCCTCGGTATTGGCGGCGTTCTCGAACGTGTCGCGGGAATCCTCCTCGCGGATCAGCCGCGTCGCCGGTACGCCGAAGGCCTCGAAAAAGCGCGTGCCGACCACGGCGTCACCCTCATAGGCCCCGCTGAACGATCCGTCGCCGCCGGAAATCAGGATGCGCGCTTCGGGAAACTCCCGCGCCAGCCGCAGCGTTTCGACGAAGCGGTCGCCGGCCTGCGTCATCTCGAAGCCGCCGCGCGCCGCGATGATCTCGGATTCGAACCCGCCGCCGAGCGTGATGATGCAGGAGGGCCCGCCGCTGGCAAGCTCGGCGCGCGGAATGCGGTCTTCCAGCACCTGAAGGAGCACCGAACCGGTCGAGGTGAAGAGCGTCACGAAAAGGACGAGCGCGGCCATCGTCCCCGCCAGCGTTCCGATACGCCGCCAGCCCAGCCGGCCCGCGGCAAGGCCGATGACGAGCAGCGTGAAGGTGAGGGAAAGCGGCTGGGCGAGAAGCCAGAAGATCTTCGAAATGTAGAAGGTCACGTCTCGCCCATCCTGCTCATCCTCTCACGCGGGCGCGGTTGCCGCAGCCGCCCCCTTGCCGCGCCGCAGATAGAGGATGCCGGCGGCAAGCGCAATGCCGGCGGCAAGAACCGCGATGGCGACGAGCGGGCGATAGGCGATCCACGCGACGGCGATGACCGCAGGCCCGACGAGCAGGGTGAGGATGAGCGCGATCGCCGTGGTGCCGAAGCGCACGATGGAACCGACGAAGGGCACGATGTCGGCGATCACGCCGAAGATGGAGAGGATGAAGGCGAAGCCGACGAGGAGCCCGACCAGCCCGCCGATGCGCACCACCCAGGTGATAATCGTGTTTTCGCTCTGCGCCGCGTCGAACATGGCGGCCGCGTCGGAAATGCCGGCCTCGCTGAGGAAGAGCTCGCGCCCGTTCGTCGTCTTGTAGGGAACGAGGCCCGTACCGCGCTGCGCGCCGACGAAGCTCGCCTCGGAAACATCCGACCGTTCGAAGCGGATGCGGATATCGCCGATCTGCGGATCCTGCGGGTTGAGCGAGAAGACGGCCGCGCCGGCCACCACCGAGACGGGCTTGCCGAGCGAAACGGCCTCGCCGAGCCGGCTCGCCTCGGCCGCGCCGAGCGGGACGGTGCGTTCCTCGCCGAGGCGGGCGACCGCACGGCCCTCGATGCTGAAGGCACCGATCGTCGCCGAGGGAACGGAGAAGCGCGCATCCGCGACCGGCTTCCGCGGGTTGTCGTGGCCCGGCTGTCGGAAGCTGCCGGAGCTGATCTCGTCGCGGTTCCATTCCTTGCGGTAGGAATAGGTGGTGACGGTTTCCTCGCTGCCGCCGAGCTGCTTGCGCGTCTCGGACTGCGAGCTCTCGGCCCATTGATACATCTCGACGATGCGCTCGAGGCCGGCCGCGCCCTCGGCGGAAATGCCGAGCATATCGTCCTGCGGCACGCCGACCGGCTTCACCGGCCCGAAAATATGCACGAGCCTGCCGTCATTGGCTGGATCGACGCTGCCATTGTCGAGGGAAACGACGAGCCCGGCGCCCTCGACGAGGGCCCGGTAGGTCTTCACCGAGCGGCCCTCGTTCCAGAAGAGAAGCCAGATGCAGGCGACAAGCAGGATGAAGCCGACCAATATCTTGATCAGCGCCCCCTTCAGCCTGGAAAACCAGGAGGTGGTCGTCGTTTCCGTAAAGCTCATGAAGTCCCCCGACAAGCCCGGCATTTTCCCCTGAAACGCGTAGCACGCCATGCTTATTCGCGGTTCCTGAATTGCGCAAGACGGGAACTTTCAGGCCGGCTCATCCGTTTATTCGACGCGAATAAAAGGGAGCACATCCATGACCGAGAACCGGGAAGACCGCATCCGCAGACGCGCCTACGAACTCTGGCAGCAGGAAGGCTCGCCCGAAGGCAAGCCGGACGACCATTGGCTGCAGGCGGAGCATGAAATCGACCATGGCGACGGCGAGATCGGCGGCGACGACGAGCCGAATCTCGCAGCGCTTCGCGAAGCCGCCCGCCAGCACAACGACACCTTCATCGTAAAGACCGACCTGGAGGATGCCGACCAGCGTGAGGCGACGCCCGGCATGCGCGAGCAGCCATAGGGCCGGCGAGGACATTTTCGGGCCCTTCGACATCCGATCCGTTTCTGGCTGTACAATCGCGACAGTCACGGCGAGACTTTTGCCGATGATTCGGGGGGCACTATGAAAAATGTTCCGGCAACCGCGCTCGTGCTGGCCTTCGCCGGCCTCGGCATCCAGCCCACCATGGCAGGCGACCTTGTCGATGAGGTCCGCCTCGGCGTGAGCGGGGTTGTGAAGGGCGATCACGACAAGGGTGCCGTCGGCTCCGCCGAAATCTACTTCGCGCCTTTCCACTCGTCCGAGACCGGTCTTGCCAAGGCCCTGCTCGAACCGCGCGTCCAGGTCGGCGTGTCGGGCGGCGCGGACGCGACGGACCAGGCCTATCTCGGCCTCAACTGGCACGTCCCGATCACCGAGACCTTCTTCGCCGAGGTCGGCGCGGGCGGCACGGTGCATAACGGCAATCTCGACAGTGGAACCGGCCCGCTCCTCGGCTGCCGCCTCCTCTTTCGCGAACACGCCGCGCTCGGCATGCGCGTCACCGACAACGTCAACCTGATGGCGACCGTCGACCACTCGTCCCACGCCAACCTCTGCGACGGCCCCAACGACGGCATCACCCACGCCGGCGTGAGCATCGGGGTAAAGTTCTAGGGCGGAATACGGCAGCGGTTGCGTAGCGCTGTAGAAAGATCATTCTGCGGGAAGGTTTGGTGGAGCTAAGCGGGATCGAACCGCTGACCTCTTGCATGCCATGCAAGCGCTCTCCCAGCTGAGCTATAGCCCCATAACGGGTCCGGCAAGGCCGGTTTCCGGGAACCGAAGCGGCGTT
>Ga0153917_1001377_pt1 | contig 10172 bp, 9 predicted proteins | sample TSFL001MetaG_FD_104695 | JGI IMG/M metagenome (GOLD analysis project Ga0153917, IMG submission 104695) | Attine ant fungus gardens microbial communities from Florida, USA - TSFL001 MetaG | ecosystem: Host-associated > Fungi > Mycelium > Unclassified | place: USA: Florida, Paynes Creek Historic... | reverse complement strand
TGCTGACCAACCTCGATGGCCGCACCCTGCCCGAAGGCGCCAAGGCCGACCCGGCCAATGGCCAGAAGCTGTTCGCCGCCAACTGCGTGGCCTGCCACGGCCCCGAGGGCAAGGGCACCCCGGCGATGGGCGCGCCCAACCTGACGCACCCGCAGGCGTTCATCTACGGTTCGAGCTTCGCCCAGTTGCAGCAGACCATCCGCTACGGCCGTCAGGGCCAGATGCCGGCCCAGGCGCAGATGCAGGGCAACGACAAGGTCCACCTGCTGGCGGCCTATGTCTACAGCCTGTCGCACCAGGAGCAGGAGCCGGCCAAGGCCGAGTAAGCGCCACCCAAGGCCCCGCCAGCGACCCTGCCGGGGCCTTCTTCTTTCCTCTGACGAAGGTCGGCACAGGCTATTCGAAGGCTTGGTGACCTGGATCAATTGACAGCCGCCATTACACGATTCAAGCCACAAACCCAATGCGACTAAAAGTCGCAGCGCGCTCCCAGGGTGCCAGCACAGGCGTATCATGGGTCGCAGAGCGCGAGCAGAACGCGTACGACTGCGGCCGGCAGGTACTGGTCGCGGCATTTCTCCACTGCCGTGGGACATGATGATGAGCAAGCAAATTCCGGTACATGACGTCACCCCACCTGCCAAGAAAGGCAAGGAATCCCTCGACCTCTACGCCTCCCGGGAAAAAATCTACACCCGCGCCTTCACCGGCCTGTTCCGCAGGCTGCGCATGGTCGGCGGGGCAATCCTGTTCCTGCTCTACTTCGGTACCGTGTGGCTGAACTGGGGCGACCACCAGGCCGTCTGGTGGAACCTGCCCGAGCGCAAGTTCTACATCTTCGGCTCCACCATCTGGCCGCAGGATTTCATCCTGCTTTCTGGCCTGCTGATCGTTTCCGCCTTCGGCCTGTTCTTCATCACCGTGTTCGCCGGTCGCGTATGGTGCGGCTATACCTGTCCCCAGAGCGTCTGGACCTGGATCTTCATGTGGTGCGAAAAGGTCACCGAGGGTGACCGCAACCAGCGCATGAAGCTGGACAAAGCGCCGATGAGCACCAACAAGCTCCTGCGCAAGACCGCCAAGCACAGCCTGTGGCTGCTGATCGGCTTCGTCACCGGCATGACCTTCGTCGGCTACTTCTCGCCGATCCGCGAGCTGGTCATCGAGTTCTTCACAGGCCAGGCCGATGGCTGGGCCTATTTCTGGGTCGCCTTCTTCACCCTGGCCACCTACGGCAACGCCGGCTGGCTGCGCGAGCAGGTGTGCGTGCACATGTGCCCCTACGCCCGCTTCCAGAGCGTGATGTTCGACAAGGACACCCTGATCGTCTCCTACGACCCGCGCCGCGGCGAGACCCGCGGACCACGCAAGAAGGACATCGACTACAAGGCCAAGGGCCTGGGCGACTGCATCGACTGCACCATGTGCGTGCAGGTCTGCCCCACCGGCATCGACATCCGCGACGGCCTGCAGATCGAGTGCATCGGCTGCGCGGCCTGCATCGATGCCTGCGACAACATCATGGAGAAGATGGACTATCCCAAAGGGCTGATCAGCTACACCACCGAGCACAACCTGTCCGGGCAGAAGACCCACATGCTGCGCCCGCGCCTGATCGGGTATGCCATGGTGCTGCTGGTGATGATCGGCCTGTTGGCCACCGCCTTCGTCACCCGCTCGCTGGTCGGCTTCGATGTCAGCAAGGACCGGGTGCTGTACCGCGAGAACGCCCAGGGGCGGATCGAGAACGTGTACAGCCTCAAGGTCATGAACAAGGACCAGCGCGACCACGTCTATGTGGTCGACGCCACCGGCCTGCCGGGCCTGCAACTCGAAGGCCATCGCGAAATCCGCGTCGCCGCCGGCGACATCGTCAGCCTGCCGGTGCAGTTGTCGGTCGCGCCCGAGCAGCTGCCCTCGACCACCAACGAAATCACCTTCATCCTCAAGGACGCCGATCAAAGCGCCACCCAGGTTGAAGCCAAGAGCCGCTTCATCGGCCCGCAAATCCGCTGAGAGAGAACTCGACAATGCCTGCCGCAACCGCCGACAGCCCCTGGTACAAGCACCTCTGGCCCTGGATCATCATCGGCATCCTGACCACCTCGGTGTGCCTGAGCCTGACCATGGTCAGCATCGCCGTGCGCAACCCGGACAACTTGGTGAACGACAACTACTACGAGGCCGGCAAAGGCATCAACCGTTCGCTGGACCGTGAACTGCTGGCCCAGACCCTCAACCTCAAGGCCAGCGTGCACCTGGACGAGCTGACCGGCGAAGTCGACGTGCGCCTGGCCGGCAACAGCGCGCCACAGACCCTGGAACTGAACCTGATCTCGCCGACCCAGCCGGACAAAGACCGCAAGGTCCAGCTGGCCCGCAGCGAGCCAGGCCGCTATGTCGGCCAGCTCGACGACCGGGTCGAAGGCCGGCGTTTCGTCGAGTTGCTGGGCAGTGAAGACGGCCACGTATGGCGCCTGTTCGAAGAGGAAAAGGTTGCCCATGGGGTAACGCTGGAGCTGGGCGACGAAGCTCTGCAAGGCGCCGAGCACCAATAATCGCAGCACCACCGACCCTGTGGGAGCGGGCTTGCCCCACAGGGTCCAGCTTCAGCAAGAAGATCATCCAATGACCCAACCCACCCCCTGCTACCACTGCGCCCTCCCCGTCCCCGCCGGCAGCCGCTTCACCGCCGTGGTCCTGGGCGAACCCCGCCAGTTCTGCTGTCCGGGCTGCCAGGCAGTGGCCGAGTCCATCGTCGCGGGGGGCCTGGAGCACTACTACCAGCATCGCAGCGACACCAGCGCCAACCCTGACGCCCTGCCGCGCCAGTTGCAGGACGAGCTGGCGCTGTACGATCGCGTCGATGTGCAACAAACCTTCGTGCGCCACCAGGGCGAGCTGTCCGAAGCCACGCTGATGATCGAAGGCATCAGCTGCGCCGCCTGCGGCTGGCTGATCGAAAAACACCTGCGCAACCTGCCCGGCGTCGCCGAAGCACGCCTGAACCTGTCCAACCATCGCCTGCTGGTGGCCTGGGATGACCGTCAACTGGCCCTCTCGCACCTGCTGGCCGAACTGCGCCAGATCGGTTACGCAGCCCACCCCTATCAACCCGACCAGGCCGCCGAACGCCTTGCCCTGGAAAACCGCAGCGCCCTGCGCCGCCTGGGTGTGGCCGGCCTGCTGTGGTTCCAGGCGATGATGGCGACCATGGCCACTTGGCCGGAATTCAACATCGACCTGAGCCCCGAGCTGCACACCATCCTGCGCTGGGTGGCGCTGTTCCTGACCACGCCGATCGTGTTCTACAGCTGCGCGCCGTTCTTCAAGGGCGCCGCCCGCGACCTGCGTACCCGTCACCTGACCATGGACGTCTCGGTGTCGCTGGCCATTGCCCTGGCCTATGGCGCCGGTATCTGGACAGCGATCACCGGCAGCGGCGAGCTGTACTTCGACACCGTGGGCATGTTCGCGCTGTTCCTGCTCACCGGCCGCTACCTGGAGCGCCGTGCCCGGGAGCGCACGGCTGCGGCCACCGCCCAACTGGTCAACCTGCTGCCCGCCTCCTGCCTGCGCCTGGATGGCGCAGGAAACAGCGAGCGCGTCCTGCTGGGGGAGCTCAACCCGGGCGACCGGGTGCAGGTGCTGCCCGGTGCGGTGGTCCCCGCCGACGGGCGCATCGTCGGTGGCCGTTCCAGCGTCGACGAGTCGCTGCTCACCGGCGAATACCTGCCCCTGGCGCGCCAGGTCGGCGACCGGGTCACCGGCGGTACACTGAATGTCGAAAGCACCTTGACCGTGGAAGTCGAAGCCTTGGGCCAGGACTCACGCCTCTCGGCCATCGTCCGTCTGCTGGAGCGGGCCCAGTCGGAAAAACCGCGCCTGGCCGAAATCGCCGACCGAGCCTCCCAATGGTTCTTGCTGTTCACATTGGCGGCCAGCGCGGCCATTGGCCTGTTGTGGTGGCAAATCGACGCCGAGCGGGCGTTCTGGATCGTGCTGGCCATGCTGGTGGCGACCTGTCCGTGCGCGCTGTCCCTGGCCACACCGACCGCCCTCACCGCCGCCACCGGCACCCTGCACAAGCTGGGCCTGCTGGTGACCCGCGGCCACGTGCTGGAAGGGCTGAACCAGATCGATACGGTGATCTTCGACAAGACCGGCACCCTCACCGAAGGCCGCCTGGCCCTGCGCAGCATCCGCCCCCTGGGTGCGCTGCCCGCTGAACACTGCCTGGCCCTTGCCGCCGCGCTGGAGAACCGCTCGGAACACCCCATCGCCCGCGCCTTCGGCCGCGCCGCTACCCTTGCCGACAACGTGCAGAGCGTGCCCGGCCTGGGGCTGGAGGGGCAATTCGAAGGGCAGCCTCTGCGCATTGGTCAGGCCAGGTTCGTGTGCGCCCTGAGCGGCGCCGAAATTCCTCCAGTGCCCGAAGCCCGTGGCCAGTGGCTGCTGCTGGGCGACCGCCAGGGCCCGCTGGCCTGGTTTGGCCTGGATGACCGACTGCGCGATGACGCTCCCGCCCTGCTGGCCGCGTGCAAGGCCCGTGGCTGGCGCACGCTGCTGCTGTCTGGCGACAGCTCGCCGATGGTCGCCGAGGTGGCCGCGCAACTGGGCATCGACCAGGCCATCGGCGGCCTGCGCCCGGACGACAAGCTGGACCGGCTCAAGGCTCTGCAGGCCGAGGGGCGCAAGGTCCTGATGCTGGGCGATGGGGTCAACGATGTGCCGGTGCTTGCCGCCGCCGACATCAGCATCGCCATGGGTTCGGCCACCGATCTTGCCAAGACCTGCGCCGACGCAGTGCTGCTGTCCAACCGCCTGCAAGCCCTGGCGCACGCCTTCGAGCTAGCGCGACGCACCCGCCGCAACATCATCGAGAACCTGCTCTGGGCGACCCTGTATAATGGCCTGATGTTGCCGTTTGCCGCCCTTGGCTGGATCACGCCGGTCTGGGCAGCCGTCGGCATGTCGGTCAGCTCGCTGATCGTGGTGCTCAATGCCCTGCGCCTAACCCGGTCGCCCAAAGGCACGAGCCTTCCCGCGAACGAGGCCCACGCACCCGGAAGGAAACCGCTATGCCCGCCCTCTACGTCATGATCCCCGCGGCCTTGCTGATCGTCGGCGTGGCCGTCTACATCTTCTTCTGGGCAGTGGACAGCGGCCAGTACGACGACCTCGACAGCCCTGCCCACAGCATTCTGTTCGACGACCAGGACCCGCGCCACCAGGCTGCCGTCAAACCCGACGACAGCCAACCTGACGACAAGGACCCACCTGCCCGTGCCTGACCTGCTTCCCTTGCTCGGCTCGGCACTGGTCCTGGGCCTGCTTGGCGGTGGACACTGCCTGGGGATGTGCGGTGGCCTGATGGGCGCCCTCACCCTCGCCATCCCCCCTGAACAACGCAGCCGACGCCTGCGCCTTTTACTGGCCTACAACCTGGGACGCGTGTTGAGCTATGCCACCGCCGGCCTGTTGCTGGGCCTTGCCGGCGTGGCACTGGCCAGCAGCCCGCTGGCCCAGGGCTTGCGCGTGATCGCCGCACTGTTGCTGATCGCCATGGGCCTTTACCTGGCCGGCTGGTGGAGCGGCCTGACCCGCATCGAAGCCCTGGGCCGTGGCCTGTGGCGTCACATCCAGCCCGTGGCCACCCGCCTGTTGCCGGTCTCGAGCCTGCCTCGCGCGCTGTTGCTCGGCGCCCTGTGGGGCTGGCTACCGTGCGGCCTGGTCTACAGCACCTTGCTGTGGGCTGCCAGCCAGGGCAATGCGGTACACAGCGCGACCTTGATGCTGGCGTTCGGTATCGGAACCTGGCCGGTGCTCGTGGCCACAGGGCTGGCCGCCGAGCGCATCGGCAGCCTGCTGCGTCGACGCGGCGTGCGCATGGCGGGCGGTCTGCTGGTGATCCTGTTTGGCCTGTGGACCCTACCCGGCCCCCACCAGCACTGGCTGATGGGGCACTGACCCGCGGCGCAGCAGCCCATCCAAACCCCGTTGATGCAAATCAAGACAGGCTCCGGCAGGCCGCCCTAGACTCCGGACACTGCCGCTTTCTCCGGGGACCACCATGCTCGACGACCTACGCTGGGACTGCGACCTGATCCGCCGCTACGATCTGGCCGGCCCACGCTACACCTCCTACCCGACCGCCATGCAACTGCACGGCGAAGTGGGCTCGTTCGACCTGCTCCATGCCCTGCGCGAGAGCCGCCGTGCGGTCCGCCCACTGTCGCTGTACATACACGTGCCGTTCTGCGCAAACATCTGTTACTACTGCGCCTGCAACAAGGTCATCACCAAGGACCGCGCCCGCGCCCAGCCCTATCTGCAACGCCTGGAGCAGGAAATCCAACTGATCGCCTGTCACCTGGACACCAGGCAGCAGGTCGAGCAACTGCACTTCGGCGGCGGCACCCCCACCTTCCTCAGCCATGTGGAACTGCGCCAGTTGATGGCAACCCTGCGCCAGCACTTCCACCTGCTCGATGATGACTCCGGTGACTACGGCATCGAGATCGACCCTCGCGAAGCCGACTGGTCGACCATGGGCCTGCTGCGCGAACTGGGCTTCAACCGCGTCAGCCTGGGTGTACAGGACCTCGATCCGGCCGTGCAACGTGCGATCAACCGCCTGCAAAGCCTGGAACAGACCCGTACCCTGATCGAGGCCGCGCGCACCCTGCAGTTCCGCTCGGTCAACCTCGACCTGATCTATGGTCTGCCCCGACAGACCCCGGAAGGCTTCGCCCGCACCGTCGAGGAAGTGATCCGCCTGCAACCGGATCGTCTTTCGGTGTTCAACTATGCGCACCTGCCCGAGCGCTTCATGCCCCAGCGCCGCATCGACAGCAGTGAGCTGCCAACGCCTGCGGCCAAGCTGGAGATGCTCCAGGCCACCATCGAGCAACTGACCGCGGCCGGCTATCGCTACATCGGCATGGACCACTTCGCCCTGCCCGACGACGAATTGGCCATCGCCCAGGAAGAAGGCACCCTGCAGCGCAATTTCCAGGGCTACACCACCCACGGCCATTGCGACCTGATCGGCCTGGGCGTGTCGGCCATCAGCCAGATCGGTGATCTCTGCTGCCAGAACAGCAGCGACCTGGCTACCTACCAGGACACCCTGTCCAGCGCCCAGCTGGCGACCCAGCGCGGGCTGCTGTGCAACCAGGACGATCGCCTGCGCCGTGCGGTGATCCAGCAATTGATCTGCCACTTCGAGCTGGACTTCGAGCCCCTCGAGCAGGCCTTCACCATCGACTTTCGCGGCTACTTCAAGGACCAATGGCCACAGTTGCAGGCCATGCAGCGCGATGGCCTGATCAGCCTGGACGCCAAGGGTATCCGGGTGCTGCCGGCAGGACGCCTGCTGGTACGCTCGGTGTGCATGGTGTTCGATGCCTACCTGGCCACGCACAACCAGCAGCGCTTCTCTCGGGTGATCTGAACAGGGCGTCGATCAACCGCATGGACAGAGCGCCTTGTCAGGCACACTATGGGCAATTGACAGGCCTCGGCGCACTCATGCCAAGGCCTGGCCAGGTCGCACCAAAATCGCGCACGCTGGCCTACAACCTATGCTGTGAGTTACCCTTACAGCTTATGTGTGCTTTCCCACAAGGATCGATAGAAATGTCCGAGCCAGTCAAACTGCGCCCACACAACCAGGCCCACTGCAAGGATTGCAGCCTGGCCCCCCTGTGCCTGCCTCTGTCACTCAATCTGGAGGACATGGACGCACTGGATGAAATCGTCAAACGTGGCCGCCCCCTGAAGAAGGGCGAGTTCCTGTTCCGCCAGGGTGACAATTTCGGCTCGGTCTACGCGGTACGTTCCGGCGCCCTGAAGACCTTCAGCCTCAGCGACGGCGGCGAAGAACAGATCACCGGCTTCCACCTGCCCAGCGAACTGGTCGGGCTGTCGGGCATGGACACCGAGACTTACCCGGTATCGGCCCAGGCCCAGGAAACAACCTCGGTCTGCGAGATCCCCTTCGAGCGCCTGGATGAGCTGTCGGTCCAACTGCCGCAACTGCGTCGCCAATTGATGCGCGTGATGAGCCGGGAGATCCGCGATGACCAGCAGATGATGCTGCTGCTGTCGAAAAAGACCGCCGACGAACGCATCGCCACCTTCCTGGTCAACCTGTCAGCCCGCTTCCGCGCCCGCGGCTATTCGGCCAACCAGTTCCGCCTGAGCATGTCGCGCAACGAAATCGGCAACTACCTGGGCCTGGCGGTGGAAACCGTATCGCGGGTGTTCACCCGCTTCCAGCAGAACGGCCTGATCAAGGCCGAAGGCAAGGAAGTGCACATCCTCGACCCGATCCAGCTGTGCGCGCTGGCTGGCGGCGCGATAGAAGCCTGAAGGCGCACCGGCAAGGTATACTGGCGCATCCGCTTTCCAGGACAGCCACATGCACAGCGATACCTTCGACCTCAAAGCCCTGATCCGCCCGGTCCCGGACTTTCCCAAGCCGGGCGTGATCTTCCGCGACATCACCCCGCTGTTCCAGTCGCCACGCGGGCTCCGCTATGTTGCCGACCAGTTCATCGAGCGTTATGTCGAGGCCGAGTTCAGCCATATCGGCGCCATGGACGCGCGGGGCTTCCTGATCGGCTCGATCATTGCCCACCAGCTGAACAAGCCGCTGATCCTGTTCCGCAAGCAGGGCAAGTTGCCGGCTGACGTGCTGTCGGAGGCCTACCAGACCGAGTACGGCGAAGCCTTCCTGGAAGTGCATGCCGACAGCCTGTGCGAAGGCGATTCGGTGTTGATCTTCGATGACCTGATCGCCACCGGCGGCACCCTGCTGGCCGCTGCCAATCTGATCCGCCGCACCGGCGCCGAGGTGTTCGAGGCAGCGGCGATCATCGACCTGCCGGAACTGGACGGCTCCCGTCGCCTGCAGGCGGCGGGCGTGCCGACCTTCTGCCTGACCGAGTTTTCGCTGAGCGAATACTGATCCCCCGGGGCGCTTTGCGCCCATCGCGGGACAAGCCCGCTCCTACAGGGACCGCGCAACGCCTGTAGGAGCGGGCTTGTCCCGCGATAAGCGCTCTTCAGGCTTCAGAGTGAAATCGGCTTGCGCCCGGCGAAAGCATGCGCCAAGGTCCCACCGTCCACCAGCTCCAGCTCCCCGCCCAGCGGTACGCCATGGGCGATGCGCGATGCGATCAGGCCCTTCTCGGTCAGCAGTTGGGCGATGTAATGGGCAGTCGCCTCTCCTTCCACCGTAGGATTGGTCGCCAGGATCACTTCGGTGAAGCTGCCCTGCTCCTCGATTCGCGCCATCAGTTGCGGAATCCCGATCGCCTCCGGGCCCAGCCCATCCAAGGGCGACAAGTGCCCCTTGAGCACGAAGTAACGGCCACGGTAGCCGGTCTGCTCCACCGCATAGACATCCATCGGGCCTTCCACCACGCATAGCTGGGTGTCGTCTCGGCGCGTGTCGGCGCATTGCGGGCACAGTTCCTGCTCGGTCAGGGTCCGGCACTGGCGACAGTGACCGACGCCCTCCATGGCCTGACTCAAGGCCTGGGCCAGGCGCATGCCGCCACTGCGGTCGCGCTCGAGCATCTGCAGGGCCATGCGCTGGGCGGTTTTCTGACCGACGCCAGGCAGGATGCGCAGGGCGTCGATCAGTTGGCGGATCAGGGGGCTGAAACTCATGGGAAAGGCCTGACAGATCAATAGGAGGCGGTTTATACCGGCCGGGGTCATATACGTCAAATCCACACAGGCCAGCCTACTCCATCTCCACCTTACCCAGCTCTTGCTCTTGCTCTTGCTCTTGCTCTTGCTCTTGCTCTTGCTCTTGCTCTTGATACGCGATAGCCCAGGCGCCGCCAAATGCGACTTCAGGAGGCCGAGTGGAGGCGTCTGTAGGGGCCTGGCGCGAAGCGCCCTTCGGCGCAGCCGGAGACGCGAGATGTAGACTTGCGTAGCAAGTCGTAGGCCGCGAAGCCCCGGAAGGCGCCGGAGCGAGGGGACCCCGGAGCGTAGCGTAGGGGCCGGATGTAGGAGCCAGCCTTTTTTGGTGGGCCTGTCCCATGACAACGGACGCCAAGAAGCGATACTTACATCGCTATCCTGGAGGTTGCCATGTACCCACGTACTCGCCGTAACTACACCGATGAGTTCAAAACCCAAGCTGTTGCGCT
>Ga0153917_1001376_pt1 | contig 10174 bp, 7 predicted proteins | sample TSFL001MetaG_FD_104695 | JGI IMG/M metagenome (GOLD analysis project Ga0153917, IMG submission 104695) | Attine ant fungus gardens microbial communities from Florida, USA - TSFL001 MetaG | ecosystem: Host-associated > Fungi > Mycelium > Unclassified | place: USA: Florida, Paynes Creek Historic... | reverse complement strand
GGCCGCTCAGGCCTCGCCTGCCTCCCCGCTCCACGCGGCCCGCACGCGCAGATCGCGGGCCAGGTGGTCGCGCCGCTCGACGACGAGCCGTCGCAGCGCGCGCGGCGCGTCGGGACGCGCCTCCAGCCAGGCGTCGACGAGCTCGGTCGAGGCGGATGCCGGGAAGAGCCCGACGACGATCCGCCGCGCGATCTCGATGCTGCGCTCGCGCCAAGCGTCCTCGATGCGCGCGAAGTACTCGTCGTCGAAGGCCGCGACGAGCTCGCGGCGGTCGCCCGTGCGGACGCCTTGGATGAGCGCGTCCAGGTGATCGTTCGACAGCGACCGGTCGTCCCAGACGCGGCACCACGCCTCCGCGCGCACCCGCTCGTCGGGTCGCGCCGCGAGCGCGGCAAGGTGCGCCGTGCGGCCGGATGCGGTGTCGTCGCGCGTCAGCTCGGCGTCCGCGTCGGTCGCCTCCCCGCGCCCGGTCGCGATGAGCGCCGTGACGAGGTTCCAGCGCAGGTCGGGATCGAGTGCGAGGCCGGCGAGTTCGAGCCGCCCGTCGAGCAGGGCGCGGACGTCGGCCGCCCGCTCGTCGTCGAGGCCGAGCGGGGCCGCGGCGGCGAAGGCCCGCATCCACACGAGCTGCGCATCGGAGCCGGGAGCGGCCGCCCGCGCGGCCGCCCGCGCGGCCGCCCACGTCGTCTCGAGCCACCTCTGGACGGCGCCGCCTCGGCCGGACGCGGCGACGTAGTGCCGCACGGCGAAGAGCGCGTTCGCGAGCGTCGTCGTGAGCAGCGCCGGGTGCGTCTCGGCCGGCGCGTGACGGCGCACGATCCGCAGGAAGCGCCGCGGATCGAGCTCGCCGTCGCGCGTCGCGTTCCACAGCGACGACCAGGCGAGGGCGCGGGTGAGCGCGTCGTCGATCGTCGACAGGCCCGCCTCGAGGGCGCCGAGGGAGCGGTCGTCGAGGCGGGTCTTCGCGTAGGCGAGGTCGCCGGCGTTGACAATGACGGCCTCGGCGTCCAGGTCGGCGCGAGGTGCGGCGTCCGCCTCCGGGCTCGCGACCGCGGATGCGCCTCCGACAGCCGCGCCGCCCGCCGACTCGCCGTCCGCGCTCGGCGCCCGCTTCGCGCCCACCCCGCCCGCCGGCGCGAGCGCCGTCCGCTCCTCCGAGAGGTCGGCCTCGCGCCGCCACGCCGGGACGAGCCGGCCCTGCCCGTCGTAGCGCAGCCCCTCGACGTCGAGCCGGTGCGGGCGCGGCGGGTCCTGCACGAGCTCGAGCCCCGCATCCGTGCGCTCGAGGGCGATCGTCGTGAGCCCGCTCGTCTCGAGCCAGGCGCGCGACCAGGCGCGCACGTCGCGGCCCGAGGCGCGCTCGAGCTCGACCAGGAGGTCCTCCAGCGTCGTGTTCCCGTAGGCGTGGGCGGCGAAGTAGGCGCGCACGCCGCGCACGAAGGCATCCTCGCCGACGAACGCGACGAGCTGCTTGACGACCGAGGCCCCCTTCGCGTATGTGATGCCGTCGAAGTTGAGCTTGGCGCTCTCCAGGTCGGGGATGTCGGCCACGATCGGGTGCGTCGTCGGCAGCTGGTCCTGCTCGTAGGCCCAGGCCTTGCGCCGGATCGCGAACGGCACCCAGGCGTCGGCGAAGCGCGTCGCCCGGGAGAGCGCGAAGGCGCCGCAGAAGTCGGCGAACGACTCCTTGAGCCACAGGTCGTCCCACCAGCGCATGGTCACGAGGTCGCCGAACCACATGTGCGCCATCTCGTGCGCGATCGTGTTCGCGCGCGCCTCGCGCTGCGCCTCGGTGGCGGCGCCTCGGAAGACGTACGCCTCGGTGAAGGTCACGAGCCCCGGGTTCTCCATGGCGCCGAGGTTGTACTCGGGCACGAGGATCTGGTCGTACTTGCCCCACGGGTAGGGCGAGTCGAAGAGCTCGGTGAAGAACGAGAGGCAGCGGCGGGTGACGTCGAGGATCTCCTCGGCGTCGAGGTGCAGGGCGAGCAAGGCGCGGCACAGCACGCCGAGCTCGACCTCGGCGCCGGGCTCGCCGGCGCGGCGCTCATCGCGCCAGACGCCGTCGACGCGGTGGTACGGGCCGGCGGCGATCGCCGTGATGTAGGTCGAGATGCGCCGGGTGCGCTCGAACCTCGTCGTGCGGATGCCGGTCTCGTCGTCGTCGACCGCCTCGAGCTCGCGGCCGTTCGAGAGCACGCGCCAGGCGGCGGGTGCGCGCACGACGACGTCGTACTCGGCCTTCAGGTCGGGCTGCTCGAAGCAGGCCATGACCCGGCGCGCGTCCGCCGGCTCGTACTGCGTGTAGAGGTAGGTCTCGCCGTCGACGGGGTCGACGAAGCGGTGCAGCCCCTCGCCCGAGCGCGAGTACGCGCCGACGGCCTCGACGCGCACGACGTTGACCGCGCCGTCGGTCGCGAGACCGACGATGCGGATGCGCGCCCCGTCGTGCTCGACGGGGACGTCGGCGCCGTTCACGGTCACCCGGTCGACGCGCTCGCCGATGAAGTCGAGCCAGGTCTCCGGCTCGGTCGAGGAGAAGCGCAGGGTGGATGCCGTCGGGAAGCCGGTGCGGTCGGGGTCGCGCGCGTCGGCGAGGTCGAGCTCGAGGACGACGAGCTGGAGCGAGATCGAGCGGGCCCGGTCGGCCGTCTCCTCGCGGGTGAGGTTCGCGGTGCTCATCGGCACATCGTTTCACGAGGGCGGCGCCCGGTCGGAACCTCCGCGCGTCGGCGGCGCCCCGCCCATGCGCGCCGGCCCCCGGCCGGGGCCGGCCGAGCGCGCGAGCACCGCGCCCGCCGGCGCGCATGACGAGCGCCCGCCCGTGCCACGATCGTCAGCAGCACCAGCACGCCCCGCGCCAGCGCTCCCCCGCCGGCCGAAGCGCCGGCACCCCGGAACCAGGAGACCACCCCATGATCAGCATCCGCGACGCCGACGACCGATCCGCCGAGGCCATCGCCGCCATCTACAACGACGCCGTGCTCCGGACGACGGCGATCTGGAACGACGCGACCGTGGACGCCGCCGATCGCGCCGCGTGGATCGCGGGCCGTCGGGGCGCGGGCTTCCCCGTCGTCGTCGCCGTCGACGAGCACGGCGAGGTGGTCGGCTACGCCTCCTTCGGCGACTGGCGCGCCTTCGACGGCTACCGGTGCACGGTCGAGCACTCCGTGTACGTGCGCGGCGACCAGCGCGGCAGGGGCGTGGGCCGCGCGCTGATGCTCGAGCTCATCGCTCGCGCCCGCATGCTCGGCAAGCACGCCATGGTCGCGGGCATCGACGCCGGCAACGAGGGCTCGATCCGCCTCCACGAGCGGCTGGGCTTCGAGCGAGTGGGACTGCTCCCGCAGGTCGGCATGAAGTTCGGCCGGTGGCTCGACCTCGCATTCCTGCAGCTCGTGCTCGACGATCGCGCGCAGCCGCCGGCCTGAGCGGAGCGGGTCGACGGGAGCGGCCCGGGCCCGTCGCGGGCGCCGTACGCCCCGCGATTCGGCCGCTCGCGCGCGTCGCCGCGACATCCGATACTCGTTCATGGGCGCACGGCCGCTCCGTCGCGACCGGTCTTGACCCTCCCGCCGGGTCGCGCCGCGAGCCGGCGGGAGGCCGGCAGGAGGCACGAGGAGGTCGACGATGAGCTACTACGACGTCCTGTACCGCATGGGACTCACTCCGTGGGAGCGCTACGGCCGAGTCTCCTTCCCGGCGTTCGCCGAGCAGTTCGACCGGGTGACCGCCGACCGGCCCGACCCGCCGGGGCGCGCCCTCGACCTCGGCTGCGGCCGGGGCATGTTCACGCCCGAGCTCGCCGAGCGCGGGTGGGAGGCCGTAGGCGTCGACGCCGTTCCGCAGGCGATCGCGGCGGCGAAGCGGCGCCGCGGGCACGGGGCCGCTTACCTGCTCGGCGACGTCACGCGGCTCGAGGAGCTGGACGCCGGTCGCTTCGACCTCTTCGTCGACATCGGCTGCCATCAGGTGCTCGACGCGCCGGGGCGGGCGGCCGAGGCGCGCGGTGCGACGGCGCTCGCGAACCCCGGCGCGACGCTCCTCATGCTCGAGTTCGGCCCGGTGCGGTTCCCGCCGCGGATGGAGTCGGTCTCGCAGCCGGAGCTCGAGGAGACGTTCTCGGCGTGGGACCTCGTGGCGGTCGAGCCCGCTCCCCTGGCGGGACTCGGCTGGCCGATGAACCGAACATCGCCGCAGTGGTACCGGTTCGCGCTGCGCGGCTGAGCGCGCGGAGCGGACCGAGTCGGACGAGCCGGGCGAGCGCCGACCGGCTCCGAGTCGCGGGCTCGCTCCGGAGCGCCCACCGCCCCGTCCGGCTCACCGGCCGATGATCGCGACCAGCTCGTCCAGGAAGCTCGTGAAGTCGACGCCGCGGCGCACCAGCCGCTGCACGTTGTCGCGCTCGCCGAGGACCTCGACGATCTGGTTGAAGACCGCCTGGAAGGCCTCGCGGTCGGTTCGGCTGAACGCCGTGAGCGCGACGATCTGCACCCGCCCGTCGCCCCAGGGGATCGACGGATCCGCGATGCCGATCGCGATCGCCGTGCCGTTCGCGGTCATCCGCAGGGCGTGCGGCACGGCGAGCGCGTCGGTGAACGCCGTCGACGACATCCGCTCGCGCTCGATCGAGCTCTCGATGTAGTCGTCGTCGATGACCCCGCGCTCGACGAGCAGCGCGCCGAGATCCCGGATGACCCGCTCCTCGACCTCGCGGGCGGTCCGCGCGCCGCCGGCCCCGTCCGCGACGGCCTCCAGGCCGCGCAGGAACGCGCCGGCGTGGAAGTAGCGCTCGAGCTCGGCGCGGAGCCGCGAGAGCCGTCGTCCGCGGCGCACCTGGGCCGCGGCCTGGGTCACGCGCTCGATGTCGGAGTCGGTGAGGAAGGGCCGGATGCGGACGATGTCGTCCGACGGCGTCGGCGGCTCGATCGTCGTGAGCACGAGGTCGGTGCTGAGCTCCCGCCAATCCGGGTCGACGCGGGTGACGACCTCGGTCACCTCGACGACCTGCCCGAGCGCCCGTGCCACGCTCGAGCTGAGCAGCTCGTGCAGCTCGTAGTAGCCGGGGCACACGATGGTCGCCGTGAGCAGCGCCTCCTGGTCGCGCTCCCGTTCGAGCTCGCCGCCCACGTGGATCGCGAGGTATGCGATCTCGTCGTCGTGGATGGGGATCGACAGGCGCGTGGACAGCTCGTCGGCGATGCACACCGCGACCTCGAAGATCATCGGGTACGACGACTTGAGCGAGCGGGTGAGCGGGTTGCGCGACCACGCCTGCTCCCGCGCCCGGTACGACAGGCTCTGCACGTGGAGGGCGAGCCGGCCCACGAACTGCTCGCGGTCGAGCACGACGAGGTACTCGCGCGAGGCGCGCTCGATCGCGGCCCGGACGGCGACGTCGATCCTCGGGTCCACTCCCGGCGTGTCGACGGTGCGGGAACTGGGCGCCACCACGCGGGAGAGCAGGAGCGAGGCGAGCTGCATCCGGTCGCCCCGGCCGAGCTCGACGCCCAGGTGCTCCTGCGCGAGCCGACCGACGAGCGCGGCGAACCGCTCCCGCTCGTCGCTCGGATCGCCGTGCACCGTCTCGAGGGCGCGGCCGTTCCGCACCCGGTCGACGGCGATCGAGACGTGCAACGCCGCATCGGCCACGGCGAACTCGTTCACGAAGTAGCCGAGCCCGTTCAGCTCGTTCGTGAGGGACGTCTTGAAGGCGCTGAACGCCTCGCCGGAGACCGAGCTGGAGCCGGCGACCCGGCTGAGCGCCTCGACGTCGAATGACCCCTCGTCCATCTCGTCGTGCACGAGCGAGCTGAGCAGGCGGCGCCGCTCGAGCTCGGTGCCGACGAGCCTCGCCGTCGGCCCCGAGCGCTTGAGGGAGAGCTCCCCGCGCGAGCGCACCAGGGCGCGCACGCGGGCGAGATCGGCCTCGACGGTGGCGTCGCTCACGTGCAGCGCGGCCGCCGTGTCGTAGACGTCGATGCCGTCGTCGGCTTCGACGAGCGAGTGGATGAGCCGGTGGAGCCGGTCGCGGGGCGCTCCGACCCGGGGCTCGGCGCGCTCCCGCAGCAGCGCGACGCCGGGCGCGTGAGCCCGGTAGCCCTCGCGACCCGACTCGATCACCGGATGCTCGGGCACGCGCGCGTTGATCGCCGTCACGTACGAGCGGATGCTGCGGCCGGTCACGCCGAGCAGGTCGGAGAGCGCCGCGGCCGTCATCCAGCCGCCGTCGCGCACGAGGATGGTGACGAGGCGCTCCTGACGCTCCTGCGACATCGCCGCCTCCTCCCGTGACCGTGTCAAGTCAAGCATGCGCGGCGCCCTGCGTCAGGGAGAGTGCTTTCCGGCATGGAGGAAGAAACGAGCGGCCGTGCCTGCGGCGACGCGCCCGGCTCTCGCCAACGTCCAGCTCTTCCGCACGGGCGGAAGAAAGACTCGTTGTCCAGGGTCTCGCGGAAGGCCCAGGATGCAAGCGGAGAAGGAGTTCGAACGATGAATGTCCTGGTCGTCTGCGGGGCCGGAGCGTCGAGCACGTTCGTGGCGCTTCGCCTGAACCGCGCAGCGAAGGCCGCGCACGTCGACCTCTCGGCCCGCGCCGGGACGCTCGACGCGGTGCCGAGCCAGCTCGGCGCCGTCGACCTGCTCCTCGTGGGCCCCCATCTCATCGACCTGTTCGACGACATCCACCGGGAGGCCAGGGCATGGCACGTGCCGAGCCTGCTCCTCCCGGACGACGTCTTCACCGACGCCTCGGGCGAACGGGCTCTCGAGCTCGTCCGCATGGGCGCGAGCGGCGAGACGCCGTCCGATCCCCCACCGCCCCTCGGGACGACGGGTCCCGCGCAGTCCTGACCCGGCCGCCCCGCACACGACCGCCGGCGGTCTCCTCCAATCGAGACCGCCGCCTCACAGCGAAGGAACATCCCATGAGCGACACCGCTGTCGCGAAGAAGCCCGGCTCGGCCAGAGTGGGCATCCAGAAGGTCGGCACGTTCCTGTCCGGCATGATCATGCCGAACATCCCCGCGCTCATCACGTGGGGTCTGTTCACGGCCTTCTTCATCGACGTGGGCTGGACGCCCAACGAGGCCCTCTCCTCCATCGTCGGGCCGATGATCCACTACCTGCTGCCCATCCTCATCGCCTACCAGGGCGGTCGGATGATCCACGAGACCCGCGGTGCGGTCGTCGCCGCGATCGCGACGTTCGGCGCCATCCTCGGCTCCGACTGGATCATCAAGATGCAGAACGTCGCGCTGGTCGCGGCGGGCGAGAAGGAGATCGGCCAGATCCACATGTTCATCGGCGCGATGATCATGGGGCCGCTCGCGGCGTGGGTCATGAAGAAGCTCGACCAGCTGTGGGAGGGCCACGTCAAGGCCGGCTTCGAGATGCTGGTGAACATGTTCTCGGCCGGTATCTTCGGCTTCGGCGCGGCGGTGTTCGCCTTCTACATCCTCGCCCCGTTCGTGAACTGGATCATGGCGATGCTCGGCGGCGGGGTCGGCTGGCTGGTCGACAACGGCATGCTGCCGCTGACGAGCATCCTCATCGAGCCCGCGAAGGTCTTCTTCCTCAACAACGCCATCAACCACGGCGTGCTCACCCCGCTCGGCCTCGCGCAGGCGACCGAGACGGGCAAGTCGGTGCTGTTCCTGCTCGAGGCGAACCCCGGCCCCGGCCTGGGCGTGCTCCTCGCGTTCACGGTCTTCGGCACGGGCGCGGCCCGCGCGTCGGCGCCGGGCGCCGCGATCATCCACTTCTTCGGCGGCATCCACGAGGTCTACTTCCCCTACGTGCTCATGAAGCCCGCGCTCCTGCTCTCCGTCATCGGCGGCGGCATGACGGGCGTGTTCGTGAACGTGCTCTTCAACACGGGCCTCGTCGCTCCCGCCGCCCCCGGATCGATCATCGCGGTCCTCGCGCAGACGGCGCGCGACAGCTACCTCGGCGTGATCCTGTCCGTGATCGCCGCCGCCGCCGTGACGTTCCTCATCGCCTCCGTCATCCTGCGCGCGAGCCGCAAGCGCGACCTCGCCGCCGCGGCGGCCGGAGCCGACGGCTTCGCCGCCGCGGTCGCGAAGACGCAGGCGAACAAGGGCAAGCAGTCGAGCGTGCTCGGCGGTCTCGCCGCCGCCGACGCATCCGGTTCCGCGACGCTCGTCGCCACCCGCCCCATCGAGCGCGTCGTGTTCGCGTGCGACGCGGGCATGGGATCGTCCGCGATGGGCGCGAGCGTGCTGCGGAACAAGATCAAGAAGGCCGGCATCCAGGGCGTCACCGTCACGAACAAGGCGATCGCCGCCCTCGACGGCACCGCCGACCTCGTCATCACGCAGGAGCAGCTCACCGATCGCGCACGCCAGCAGGCGACGAACGCCGTGCACGTGTCGGTCGACAACTTCATGAACTCGCCCCGCTACGACGAGGTCGTCCAGCTGCTCGTCGATCAGGCGTCCGGCCCCGCCGCCGCGCCCGCGGCCGCCACGTCGGCGCCCGCCGCGTCGCCGGCCCCGGCCCCTGCCGCTGCCGCTGCGGCCGACTCGACCGATCGCGTGCTCTCCCTCGCCAACGTGCGCATCCACTCCGGCGGCGCCACGCGCGACGAGGCGCTCCGCGAGGCGTCCGACCTGCTCGCCGCGGCGGGCGCGGTGACGAGCGACTACTTCGAGGCCATGAAGGCGCGCGAGGCGACCGTCTCCACCTTCATGGGCAACGGGCTCGCGATCCCCCACGGCACGGGCGAGGCGAAGGATGCCGTGCTCGGCTCCGCCCTCTCGGTCGCGCGCTACGACGGCGGGGTCGACTGGAACGGCGACGATGTCACGTTCGTCGTGGGCATCGCCGGGAAGGGCGACGAGCACCTCAAGATCCTCGCCAACGTGGCGCGCCTGTTCAGCGACGAGCAGCTGATCGGGAAGCTGAAGGCGGCATCCACCGAGGAGGAGCTCTTCGCCCTCTTCCAGAGCGTCAACCAGGAGGACTGATGAAGAAGGCCGTTCACTTCGGCGCCGGGAACATCGGGCGCGGGTTCGTGGGGCTGCTGCTCCACCAGGGCGGATACGAGGTCGTCTTCTCCGACGTCGCCGCGCCGCTCGTGGAGGCGCTCGACGAGGCCTCGTCGTACACGGTGCACGAGGCGGGCCCCGGCGGGGTCGACCGCGTGGTCACGGGCTTCCGGGCCGTGAACAGCGCGAGCGCGCCCGAGTCGGTCGCCGAGGAGGTCGCCTCGGCGGACGTCGTGACGACCGCCGTCGGCCCCACCGTGCTCCGCTTCATCGCCCCGCACGTGCTCGCCGGCATCCGCCGCCGCGACCCGTCGGCGGCTCCCCTGCAGGTGATGGCGTGCGAGAACGCGATCGGCGCGACCGACGCGCTCCGGGCGGAGATCGAACGGCTCGCGGGGGCCGACTGGCCCTCGCTGGCATCGCGCGCCGTGTTCGCGAACACGGCCGTCGACCGCATCGTGCCCGGCCAGCCCGCGGGCGCCGGCGTCGACGTGACGGTCGAGCCGTTCTTCGAGTGGGCCATCGAGCGCGGGCCCTTCGACGGCGCGCTGCCGGACATCCCCGGCGCGCACTTCGTGGACGACCTCGCGCCGTACATCGAGCGCAAGCTCTTCACCGTCAACACGGGGCACGCGGCCACCGCCTACCACGGGGCCCGGGCCGGCATCGAGCGCATCTCCGACGCGCTCGCCGACCCCGCGGTGGCGGCAGCGGTCGAGGCGGCGCTCGCGGAGACCTCGGCGCTGCTCGCGGCCAAGCACGGCTTCCCTGCGGAGGAGCTCGCCGCGTACCGTGCGACCATCCTCGAGCGCTTCCGCAACCCCGAGCTGCCCGACACCGTGCACCGCGTGGGCCGGCAGCCGCTGCGCAAGCTCTCCCGGCACGAGCGCTTCGTGGGCCCCGCCGCCGAGGCGGTCGAACGCGGCCTCGGCGCGACGGCCCTGGTCTCGGCGATGGCGGCCGCGCTCGCGTTCGACGACGAGGGCGACGAGCAGGCGGTCGAGCTGCAGCGCCTGCTGCGGGAGCTCGATGCGAGCGCCCTCACCGCGCAGGTGACTGGCCTCGAGGCCGCGCATCCGCTCTTCGACGCGGTGCGAGATGCCGTCGCCGCACGACAGGGCGAGCTCGCCGGCTGACGCGCCTTCGCACAGAAACCAGAACGT
>Ga0153917_1001373_pt1 | contig 10192 bp, 6 predicted proteins | sample TSFL001MetaG_FD_104695 | JGI IMG/M metagenome (GOLD analysis project Ga0153917, IMG submission 104695) | Attine ant fungus gardens microbial communities from Florida, USA - TSFL001 MetaG | ecosystem: Host-associated > Fungi > Mycelium > Unclassified | place: USA: Florida, Paynes Creek Historic... | reverse complement strand
GCAATGGATAAAGTATATGCAAAAAAAATATTTAACAATGCTAAAATCCCACAAGTGCCTTCTTTATATATAAAGAAGCGATATGATGGAAAAATGGTGGCAGTGAATGATGCGTTTGAGGAACACAGTGATATTGAAACAATGATAACAAAGGCAATTGGTTTTCCCTGCTTTGTTAAAGCAAGTAATTCTGGATCATCTGTAGGTTGTTACCGTGTTAATAGTGCTGATGTATTGCTTTCAAAGTTAGAGGATGCTTTGCAGTACGATCGTAAAGTAATAGTAGAAAAATGTATAGACTGTATAGAATTGGAATGTGCAGTTTTGGGGAATGATGATCCTATTGTTTCGCGTGTAGGACAGATTGTATCACATGGAGAATTTTATACATTTGATTCTAAATATAATGACAAGGACAGTAAAACATTTATACCTGCTTTGGTAAGTGAAGAAATACAGGAACAGGTACGTAAATATGCACTTACAGCATTTAAAGCAATTGATGGACATGGGTTAAGTAGAGTCGATTTCTTCTTAGATAAACAAACAAATACAATTTACCTTAATGAGGTGAATACTATGCCAGGATTTACTAACATATCAATGTATCCGAAATTGATGGAAGATTTTGGGATAACTAATACAGAATTAATTAACAGGTTAATTCTTCTTGCTAAAGAAGTATAGTATCAGTATCTAGAAAGAATCATAATTTGATTCTTTCTTTTCATATACTTCAAAACTTCTACAAGAAAAAAGGATTTCTGTAAACAGACATGTTACTACTTGTAAAAGTAATGTGTTTATAATAATATACTATTTACATTTTATAGTTCTATATATATACTATATACAATAAATATAAGGAGATACATTGTGAATATAAAACTGAAAAAAAATATTATCACTATAGGGTCTGTGATTCTTTCTTCCTTTATTATGGCATTGGCGACAACTACATTTATTAGACCAGCTGAATTGCTATCTGGAGGGTTTATGGGAATTGCTATATTAATAGATATGATAGTAGAGTTATTGGGAGGCTCTTTTTCAGCATCATTAGCACTACTATGTTTAAACATTCCCGTAGTGATACTTTGTTACAAAAGAATTTCTCCGCGCTTTGTAACTTATTCTCTAATGCAAGTATTTTTAACCAGTTTCTTTTTGTTGATTGTACCAACGTTTACCTTCTTTGATGAGAAGATTTTAAATGTTATTTTTGGTGGTTTCATTTTCGGAATCGCTATTACTATTGCCCTTAAAGGAAATGCATCATCAGGTGGAACCGACTTTATAGCATTATATGTATCCAATAAAAGTGGAAAAGAGATATGGACACAAGTGTTTGTTTTTAATGCTTTAATGTTATGCTTATTTGGCTATTTGTTTGGTTATGAAAACGCAGGGTATTCAATACTGTTTCAATTTATGTCAACTAAAACGGTCTCTAACTTCCATACAAGGTATAAAAGAATTATGTTACAAATATTTACAAAGGAAAAAGATAAGGTTATACAAGCATATTGTGATAACTTCCATCATGGGATTACATCGATGGATGGGATAGGTGGGTATTCCAAAAAACCAGTATCGATGTTAACGGCTATCGTCGCTAGTTATGAGGTTGATGATATTATTGAAAAATTAAGGGAAACAGATCCCCAAATTATTATTAATGCAACAAAATCAGAAAAGTATGTAGGAAGGTTTTATACTGCTCCAATAGAATAAGTATTGGTTAAATAAATTTGTTTGGTAAATGCATTATGAAAATTTGTGAAGTTTAAAAGAAGAAGAGACTAGTATACGTTCTTTAACGTATGCTAGCCTCTTTTTTTATATTGTTTAACTTAGTAAATTCGGAAAAATACTTCTCCAGGAATGATATTTGCAGAGCATTGTCTTTTTATAAGATCTACAGTGCTAGTTACCTGTTGACGTATTGTGGCTTGCGTGGTGCTGTTAGGCGTTGATACAGTGTGGTTTGATGGTACCCCATCAGCAGAGCTGCCAGAAAACCCACGAACGTTATGCCAATGCGTAATGGTAAACAAAGGAATATAATAATTTCTTCTATTGTCAAAAGAAACGGTATTATGGAAAGAAGCTGTACAACGTCCATTATTATTATCAAATCCTTTATCTCCATGTCCAAAAGCCAAACAATTTCTTAATTCTCTCCTTAGGCTTGCAGATGATAGCGCAGAACCCATTTTGAAACCGTTTGAGTTTCCTTCAAAGTTGTTTACCCAATTTGATGCTGAAATTGTACCTGTATCAGTTCTAAGAAAGTTACCAGAAGGAAGTGCAAAGTTTCTATTATTATAATTTGTTTCAAAACTAGAATTTTGTTTAATAAATAGTTCTACTAAGAATAAGTTCTTGTCAAGAGGAAGCCTTTTATCATAATCTGCTTTACCAGTAAATGTATCTGGGTGACCATTATCCCAGCAGGCGCATTCCTCATAGACAACATCTCTTGTTGCTTCTGAAACAGATTTATCAAAACTGTCCCAACCATCGTCACTATTTTCCCATGCATAGCAACCATAAAATGAATTTCCGGTAACAGCGGCTAGTTTAGGAGCAAAACCATCGGCATTTCCACCTTTTGTATATACATCACAGTTTCGGTAGCTGTACACAAAGCGGATGGTATTATGTGAAGCCCCATCACTAATTTGTAAACCAGAATCATTATTGTATCGAATAATACAATTTTCAACTATATTATGATTAGCTCTTTCACCTTTAATTTGGATACCGTTATCTGGTGCTTTTTCAATGATTAAATTCTTTATAGTGTAGTGGGAACCGGTAATACGAAAGCCGACCCCATCATCGCCAGACGCTACTAAATTAGGTCCTGTTGCTCCAACTTTTTCATCTCTAAACACTGAATAATCAACGACTGGGTATGTTCCCCCGCTTTGACGTAAACCAATTATAGAAATCGGTCTTCCTGACGTACTGTTTAGATTTAGTCGCTCTGTTCCTCTTAATGTTTGTGCATTTACATAGATGATACCACCAGTATTGGCCAGTGATCGTACAGTTGATACTAATTCAGAATAGGTTGTGACAACAATTCCGTCGTCCTTTATGTCGTTGTTACCAGGAATAACCCCTGTGGTATCTAACTGTACTTTATAAATGCAAATGTTACTATCTTCTGAGAACATATATAGGGTATCATCCGTTTCTACTCGTAAGCTTTGTAATGAAGCAGTAGAGCCAAACGATAACGTACCGTAAACTCTACCTGTTTTACCTACTAGTCTTAAGTTTCTAGCAGATGTTCCTGTTGAACGACCAGTTACTTTGATGGTTGAGGAACCTGTGATGTTAAGGGCAATAGAGCGGTGTGTAAAATTTCCACTTCCTTCTAAATATAACGCATGGGTATATTCTATACCATCGACAACGGCTGTAGTTCTATCAACACGCATGGTTCTATCTGCTGTAGCAAAAAACTGAAGTCCGTTAATAATGGTTGGAGAGCGAAGGGTACCTAAATCTTTAAATTCGGAATTTTTCATGTTCCAAGATTTTGTAGAAGAAGATGCTGAACTACTGTCTACTCGAATGTTGTAAATCAAAATGCTACTATGAGACGAATAGATAAAAACAGTTTGGCTGCCTGTAAAATTTATAATATGCTCACCTGCGGTAGCGGAACAGTTGATATTACCAAGAACATCTCCGTGAATATTTGTAACTACCAAAGTTCTAGTATCATTACCACTAGACTTTGCAGTAATTTGTAGCGTTGTTGTTCCAGTTGTTTTAAAAGAAACAGCTCTAGTGTTGACTGAGCCAGATCCCCCTAATGCTAACGCATGGGTATATTCATTACCATTCACTGTTGCTCTGGATGAATTGACACTCATTGGAAGCGCTGTAGAAGCAAGTAAGGTTAAGCCATTAATTGTGGTATTTGAAGTAATGGTTCCTAAATTATTAAATTGTGAGTTACTCATATTCCAAGTTTGGGATGATCTAGTATTTTCCATTTTTAAATTCATAATGAACCTCCGTTTTTATTTTAGTTTAATTCATACTGTGATATTGTTATTTCTACAACAATAAGGGTATCTGTGACAAAAAATATTTGTACAGAATACGCATACCAATATTACTAAAATGCAATTACCTTAGCTACTACGTATAGTGTTATCAACTATAAATAACTAAGGAGATTTATATTATAAAGTGGTACGGATTAAAATATTGTTGTATTATAAACTAATTAATTTTTTATATCACAGTCTAAGTCTGAGGTTAAAATAGAGTCATAATAGGAGCGATAGAAATGGGTAGCTATCGCTACTAATATTCTAATAATAGGAAGGGTTAGGTTCGGCAGTTTTAATAGTAAGGAAACCACCGTAAATGCTATAACATGTATATCCCTCTTCGTTAAGTTTTAGAGCAATCTGATGTGATGTCTTGCCTGTATAACAAATAAATATAGCAGGTACACTTTTATCAATATTTGATTTATACTCCTCAAGTTGTTGTAGAGGTATGTTTATAGACCCCTGTAAATGTTCCTTTTTAAATGATGCAGCATCCCGAATGTCAATAAATTGATAATTTTGTTCTAAAAGCGCAGGAATTTTGTCTACATCAATTAAAATATTTTGATTCATATTTTCACCTCATTATATACTATGAAATTAATTGAAAACAATGTATAAGAGTGGTATAATTCAGCCATGGAGGAAATAAATAATGGATAAAAAAACAATCAAAGAAATTGAAATCACAGGAAAAACTGTTTTAGTACGTGTTGATTTTAATGTACCAAGAAGTAAAGAGACTGGTGAAATTACAAACGATAATAGAATTGTTGCAGCACTGCCAACATTAAAATATTTGTTGGAACAAAAGCCAAAAGCAATCGTATTATTTTCGCATTTAGGTAAAGTAAAAACAGAAGAAGATAAGGCTAAAAACGATTTATCTGTAGTAGCTCCTAGATTGGCACAATTATTAGAAAAAGATGTGCAATTTGTGAATTGTACAAGAGGAACAGAATTAGAAGAAGCAGTAAAAGGTGCTGATAATGGAAAAGTGATTTTAGTTCAAAATACACGTTATGAAGCAGGAGAGAGTAAAAATGATCCTGAACTTGGAAAATACTGGGCATCATTAGGAGATGTATTTGTAGAAGATGCTTTTGGATCAGTACATAGAGCACATGCTTCAACAGCAGGAATTCCTGCACACTTACCTTCCGCAGTAGGGTTCTTAGTAGAAAAAGAAATAGCCTATATTGGTAAAGCGGTAAATAATCCAGAAAGACCATTAGTAGCTATTATTGGTGGAGCAAAAGTTTCAGACAAAATAGCAGTTATTGAAAACTTATTAAAGGTAGCAGACAAGGTAATTGTTGGTGGAGGTATGGCATATACGTTTGCTAAAGCTCAAGGATTGGAAATTGGAACTTCATTATTAGAGGAAGATAGAGTAGAGTTAGCTAAATCATTCATTGAAAAAGCAAATGGAAAGTTAATTTTACCGGTAGATTCTATATGCTCCGATACATTTGGAATGGATGGAGATATTAAGGAATGCGGAGAAAACGTACCTGCGGGATACATGGGATTAGACATTGGACCTAAGTCAATAGAATTATTTAAAGAGGCACTACAAGGTGCAAAAACTGTCATTTGGAATGGTCCAATGGGAGTATTTGAAATGGAGCCATTTGCAAAAGGAACGATAGCTGTATGTGAGGCATTAGCTAATTTACCTGAAGCAAATACAATTATTGGTGGGGGAGATAGCGCTGCAGCAGTCATGCAATTAGGATATGCAGATAAAGTATCTCATATTTCCACTGGTGGAGGAGCATCTCTAGAGTATATGGAAGGTAAGGTTTTACCTGGTATTGCAGCAATTGAAGATAAATAACGAAGGAGTATTAATAATGAGAAAACCAATAATCGTAGGAAACTGGAAGATGAATAAGACTATTGCAGAAACAGAAGCTTTTGTTAATGCAGTAGATAATAAAGTAAGTGAATCTGCTGATTGGGGAATTGCTACCCCGTATCTAGCCTTACAAACTGCGAAAAATGCAGTTAATAATTTAATAATTGCAGCGGAAAATTGCCATTATGCAGATAATGGAGCATTCACTGGGGAAATTAGTGTATCTATGTTAAAAGAAATAGGAGTGGAATGGGTTATTTTAGGACATTCTGAAAGAAGACAATATTTTGGTGAAACAGACGAAACAGTGAATAAAAAAACGTTACAAGTATTACAAAATGATATGACACCGATTGTATGTGTTGGTGAAACATTAGAGGAATACGAAGAAGGAAATACAAAAGAAGTTTGTAAGAAGCAAACGGTGGCAGCATTTAAAGATGTATGTCCAAAATGTATGGAGAGAGTGGTTATTGCTTATGAACCCGTTTGGGCAATTGGTACAGGAAAAACTGCTACTAATGAAATTGCACAAGATGTTTGTGCATATATTAGAACAGTAATTGCTGATTTATATAGCCAAGAAGTAGCGGACAAAGTGAGAATTCAATATGGTGGATCGGTAAAACCAGAAGGATTAAAAACACTATTAGAGCAACCTGACATTGATGGTGCACTAGTTGGAGGAGCTTCCTTAGAAGTTGACTCTTATGTTGCAATGATAGAAAATTTAGGATAATTATTTAGTAAATGTAATATCATGTTTTAACCCCCAATCTTTGAAAAATCAAAGAAAGGGGGTTTTACTATACCATTATACATTGAATATCATAATTGATGACGGTAGGAATAGTTATTGATGAAGAACAAAGTGATAGCAGTAAATATCCTATATTGCTAGTCCGGTAGAACGGTATTATAACAAGTTGTAAAAATAATAATTAAATAAAAAAGGGAACAGCCATCTTATGGTGTTTCTGTTCCTCTTTTATGTTTTATTTCAGTTTCATTTTTCTTTGTTTAGATATCTATCCATCCATGTTGTAATTTCTTGTAAGCGAAGAATACGGTTTTTTGGTTTACCACTCCTGCTTAAATCATGGTTTTCACCATGGAATAATATCATTCTAGTTTCTACTTTTAAATCTACAAGCGCAGTATATAATTGCATTGCTTGTTCTTCTGGACAACGATAATCTTCATCACTATGAATGATTAATGTTGGTGTTTTCGCATTTTTAATATATTTTAGAGGTGAATGTTTCCATAGCTTCTCTGGGCTATCCCAAATGTTACCACGGATTTGGTCTTCTGCAAAATCAAATCCGATATCACTTGTACCATAGAATGATAGCCAATTACTAATACATCTCTGTGTTGCTGCGCAGGCAAAGCGATTCGTATGCGTAATAATCCAATTGGTCATAAATCCACCATAACTCCCACCTGTTACACCAATACGTGATTTGTCAATGGCAGGATATGTCTCACATACGACATCTGTAAACTTCATTAAATCGGAATAATCAATTTCACCATACTGACCAAAGATATCCATAAAATCATTACCACGACCATCGCTTCCACGAGGGTTAGTGAAAAACACAAAATAGCCTTTGTTTGCCCAAACTTGCATTTCATGATAGTAGACAGTACCATATACTGTCTTAGGACCACCATGAATGTCTAGGATTGCAGGATATTTTTTATCGGGTTGATAATCATATGGTTTTAATACCCAACCTGTAAAATCAATATTATCATTGGTAAAATGAACAGGTTGAGGAGTTGCAACATATTTGTTTTCTAAAACTGTATTAATATTACTGATTGTAGCTAATTGCTTATTATCCATATTAAAAGTATAAATCTCCTGTAAGTTCGAAGATTCTAAACCAATAAAATATACTATATTGTTATGAATAGTAAAATCATCTATACTTCCATTAATCTTTACTACTTCTCGAATGTTATTATCTTTCTCTAAGCAATATAAAGAACAATCACTGTGTTTAGTTGCTAAAAAGTAAAAAGTATGATTGACAACTTTACACATAGTAGTACTACCATAACGACAATCACTACCAACACTATTTCCAATCCCTAAATCGGGGTTGTTTACAAATGATACAGATTGCGTATTGGTATCCCATAGAAATAATCTAAGATTTTCATTGTTTCCATACACAGTGTCTTTATTTGCAAAAAAGATAATATTTTCACCCACATAATATGCATTTAAAATATCGTACTCTTTTTCAGGTATACACGTTTGTAATTTGTTTGTCGATAAATCAATCTCATATAGTCCATTTTTTAAAGTTGGGCGAGCAATGGTTTGGGTAGCTAAAAATAGTATTTTTTGTCTTTTTTTATCAATATCATAATGATTAATAGTACTGTCAGTATCCGTTAGAGGTGTGAGTTCTTGTGTTGAAGGCTTAAATCTATATAGTCTAAATACCTTTTTGTTTGTATATCCTATACCATTTGCTACAAATGGTATAGTTGTAAAGACCTCATGGCTTTGAAGTTCTTTTTTTGTTGTTAACATGGTATCCAAGTTATCTTCCTCAATAAATTTTGAGTAACGTATATCATATGAAACTAACAATATATAGTCGTCATCGGAGATCTTTGTAATCTTTTTTACCACATATGGAATTTCAAAAACTTTTTGAGCCTCCCCCCCAGTTAATGATATAGAATAAAAAGGTGTAAACTCTTCCCCGCTTTTTAAACGTTGTTTTTCCTCTTCACTACGAATACTAGTAAATAGTATAGACTCGTTATTTTCAAAAATATAGTCATTAATATTTTGACTTGTTGTAAGTCTTTTGTGTTCGTTGTTTATACGTATATGGATATCACTGTTGTACGCATCTTTATCCGCATCTGCTGTATGGTTTATATATAATAGGTTTGCACCATCATCGCTGATTTTCAGATTACTTAAAAAGTTAAAATTGTATAAATCGTCAAGTTGTATATTTTTCACGGTTAGTCCTTTCCATTACGTAATTTGATAAATTTGTTTATATTTTTTTACTAGATACTCGGTGTAGTATTTTGGGTTAAATGATTCACCAGTTACCTCCGTTAGGATTTCTTCAAAGGACTTTTTAGCACCAAATTGATGTATGTTAGTTGCTAGCCAATTAGAAATCTTCTCGAATTGACCATTCTCTAGCACTTTATTAACATCTATATCCTTTTCTAATTGATGGTACATTTGTGCTGAAAAAGCACTTCCTAGAGCATAGGTTGGAAAATATCCAAATTGAGCGCCACTCCAATGCACATCTTGTAGAATTCCCTCGGCATGTGTTTGTGGTCGAATCCCTAAATATTTTTCGTATTTATTAGCCCAAACAACATCAAGATTATTATAATCAATAGTGCCGTTAAATATCTCTTTTTCTAATTCATATCGTATTAAGATGTGTAGTGGGTATGTTAACTCATCGGCTTCAATACGAATTAGACTAGGTCTCGAGACATTCATCATTTTCATAAAATCATTAAAAGTGATGTCTTTTAATAGAGCAGGAAAGAGTTCTTGAAGTTTCGGGAAGTTATGTTTCCAAAAACTAGGGTGTTTACCAATATGATTTTCTAAAAGCCTAGATTGTGATTCGTGCATAGCATACCCTATTTCACTTGCGAACGATGTTTTTTGATAAGATTCTTTAATTTGTAGATAATATAGTGCGTGTCCATATTCATGTATTGTCGATAAGATAGCGGACAATATATTATCTTTTAGGTATTTCGTTGTAATTCTTGCATCGTGTTTTGAAAAGAAAGCAGAAAAGGGATGTACACTCTCCGTTAGGTAACAGTTTTTAGGATTAATTTGTAATGCCTCTTTTATAACTTCTGTAAACTTTTTTTGATTTTCTATATCATATTCTTGAAATAGAATAGAATCATCTATTTTTTTGCCTTCTTTATTAATTTGATGAATCAAAGGAACTAGGGTTTCTTTAATCTCCTGAAAAAAATCATCATACTTTTCAATACCCATACCTTCTTGGTATTGTTTTAATAAATAGTCATAATCACTACATTCATAATTAAAGTATTGTAACATCTCTTTTTTCTTCTTAATTAAGTTAATAAGATAAGGTTTGAATATTTCATAATTATTTTCGGCTTTGGCTTGTTCCCAACAGCGTTGACTGTTAGCTTTTGCTTTTTCAAAATCAATATACACCTCCTTGGGTAACAAACTAATTTGATGTAACTC
>Ga0153917_1001372_pt1 | contig 10200 bp, 12 predicted proteins | sample TSFL001MetaG_FD_104695 | JGI IMG/M metagenome (GOLD analysis project Ga0153917, IMG submission 104695) | Attine ant fungus gardens microbial communities from Florida, USA - TSFL001 MetaG | ecosystem: Host-associated > Fungi > Mycelium > Unclassified | place: USA: Florida, Paynes Creek Historic... | reverse complement strand
GCCTGCGCGACGAGCATGCCGGGGGCGAGGGCGTCGGCGAACGACCAGAGCCGGATGCCGGCGATGCGGCAGCCGATCCAGGCGCCGATCGCGCCGCCGATGAGGCCGCCGATGATCGCGTTGCCGCCCTCCCAGATGTAGAGGACGCGCAGCGGGTCGGCGCCGGGGTAGAAGTAGTCGGCCGGATGCGTGAACACGTGGTAGAGCCGCGCGCACAGGAAGCCGATCGGGATCGCCCACAGGATGATGTCGATCACGACCCACGGCTCTCCCCCTCGGGCCGTCAGCCGGCGGTTGGTGAGGAGCGTGGCGAGCACGATGCCGAGCACGATCATGAGCGCGTAGGTGTGGATCGTGAGCGGCCCGAGCTGGAACGACGACCACTCGAGCGGCGGGCTCGGGATGCTCGCCGGGGCGACGATCATGCCGTGCGCTCCGCCTCTGCCCCGGTCGCCGCGTCCGGCGCCGCGAAGTCGTCGCGGGCGCCGGCGGCGAGCTCCGCCGCCTTGGCCGCGACGGCCTCGACGCCGCCGTCCGCGAGGGCGCGCACGAGCGCCGAGCCGACGATCGCGCCCTCCGCGTAGGAGAGCACCTCGTGCACCTGCGCGGCGGTGGAGATGCCGAGGCCCACGCAGGCCCGCTCGCATCCGTGCTCGTGCAGGCGCGCGGCGAGCGTGCGCGCGGCGGCGTCGACGTCGGCGCGCGCGCCCGTGATGCCCATGGTGGAGACCGTGTAGACGAAGCCGCGGCTGGAGCCGATGACGAGGTCGAGACGCTCGTCGACCGAGGTGGGCGCGGCGAGGAAGACGCGGTCGAGGTCGTGGCGCTCGGCTGCCTCGATCCAGGCGCGGCCCTCGTCGGGCACGAGGTCGGGGGTGATGAGCCCCGCGCCGCCGGCCGCGGCGAGCTCGCTCGCGAACCGGTCGACGCCGCGCTGCAGCACGATGTTCCAGTAGGTCATGACGAGCAGCGGCACGTCGACCTCGGCGCGGATGCGGCGGATCGCCTCGAACACGTGGTCGACCCGGAAGCCGCCCTCGAGGGCCTGCACGGTGGCCGCCTGGATGACGGGGCCGTCCATCACCGGGTCGGAGTACGGGATGCCGAGCTCGATGACGTCGACGCCGGCCTTCGCGATCGCGACGGCCGCCTCGACGGAGGCGTCGAGGTCGGGGAAGCCGACCGGGAGGTAGCCGATGAGGGCGCCGCGGCGCTCGGCGCGGGCGCGGTCGATGGCCCGCGCGACCTGGCTCGTCGTCTCGATCGTCATGCCTCGACCCCTTCGCCCTCGGCGTTCTCGAGGGATTCCGTGCGCGTCGCGTCGACGAGCCCGAACCAGCTCGCCGCCGTCTCCATGTCCTTGTCGCCGCGGCCCGAGAGGCTCACCAGGATGATCGCCTCGGGGCCGAGCCGCCGGCCGAGCTTGAGCGCGCCGGCGAGGGCGTGGCTCGACTCGATGGCGGGGATGATGCCCTCCGTGCGCGAGAGGAGGCGGAACGCGTCCATCGCCTCGGCGTCGGTGATCGGCTCGTAGTTCGCGCGGCCGATGGCGGCGAGCCAGGAGTGCTCGGGGCCGACGCCCGGGTAGTCGAGGCCGGCGGAGATCGAGTGCGACTCGATCGTCTGGCCGTCCTCGTCCTGCAGCAGCATCGTGTTCGCGCCGTGCAGCACGCCGGGGCGGCCGCCCGTGATGGTGGCCGCGTGGCGGCCGGTCTCGACGCCGTCGCCGCCGGCCTCGAAGCCGAAGATCGCCACGGACTCGTCGTCGAGGAAGGCGTCGAAGAGGCCGATCGCGTTCGATCCGCCGCCCACGCAGGCCGCGATCGCGTCGGGCAGCCGGCCGGTGAGGGCGAGCACCTGCTCGCGCGCCTCCTCGCCGATGATCTTCTGCAGGTCGCGCACGAGCTCGGGGAACGGATGCGGGCCCGCGGCCGTGCCGAACACGTAGTTCGTCGTCTCGACGTTCGCGACCCAGTCGCGGAACGCCTCGTTGATGGCGTCCTTGAGGGTGGCCGAGCCGGTCTCCACGCCGATCACCTCGGCGCCGAGCAGCCGCATCCGGGCCACGTTCAGCGCCTGACGGGCGGTGTCGACGGCGCCCATGTAGATGGTGCACTCGAGGCCGAAGAGCGCGGCGGCCGTGGCGGTGGCGACGCCATGCTGGCCGGCGCCCGTCTCGGCGATCATGCGCGTCTTGCCGAGGCGCTTGGTGAGCAGCGCCTGGCCGAGCACGTTGTTGATCTTGTGCGAGCCGGTGTGGTTGAGGTCCTCGCGCTTGAGGATGATGCGCGCGCCGCCGGCGTGCTCGGCGAAGCGGGGCGCCTCGGTGATGATGGAGGGGCGCCCCGAGTAGTCGCGGTGCAGGCGGGCGAGCTCGTCGAGGAACACGGGATCCGTCTTCGCCTCGTCCCACGCCCTCGTGATCTCGTCGAGCGCCGCCATGAGGCTCTCCGGAATGAATCGGCCGCCGAACTCCCCGTAGTAGGGACCGGCGGCGTCGCGCAGCTTGGTCATGCGGTGATGCTTTCGAATGAGGAGACGGTGCGGCTCCCGCGAGGGAGACCGCACCGTCCGCGGAAGATGGTCATGCGCGACGGAATCGCTCGATCGCGCCGGCGGGATCCCCGCCCGTCACGAGCGCTTCGCCGACGAGCACGGCGTCGGCGCCGTCGTCGCGGTAGCGGCGCACGTGCGCGGGCTCGAGCACCGCCGACTCGGCGACGCGCACGACGCCCTCCGGGTAGAGGGGGGCGAGCTCGCCGAAGAGGCCGGGGTGCAGCTCGAAGGTCTGCAGGTCGCGGGCGTTCACGCCGAGGACGCGGGCGCCGGCATCCAGGCCGCGGAGCAGCTCGTCCTTCGTGTGCGCCTCGATGAGGGGCGTCATGCCGAGCTCCTCGGTGAAGCGCGCCAGGCGGGCGAGCGTGCGATCGTCGAGCGCGGCGACGATGAGCAGCGCGAGGTCGGCGCCGGCGGCGCGGGCCTCGAGCAGCTGGTACTCCTCGCCGATGAACTCCTTGCGCAGCACGGGCACGTCGACGGCGCGGCGCACGGCCACGAGGTCGTCGAGCGAGCCCTTGAATCGGCGCTGCTCGGTGAGCACGGAGATCGCGGAGGCTCCCCCGCGGGCGTACTCGCCGGCGAGCTCTGCCGGGTCGGGGATGTCGGCGAGGGCACCACGGGACGGGCTCGCCCGCTTCACCTCGGCGATGACGTGCACGAGCTCGGCGCGCTGGAGCGCCGCGTAGGCGTCGATCGCCGTGGGCTGGGCGAGCGCGTCGCGCTCGACCTGGGCGGTGCCGCGGACCTCGCGGCGCTCGGCCGCGTCCTCGAGGGATCCGCGGAGCAGTTCGTCCAGCAAGCCGCTAGTGCTTCTTGGGGCCGAAGCCGAGCGCCTTGAGCGCAGGCCACGCGATCGCGCCGATGACGATGGCGACGATGCCCACGATGATCGTGGCCATGCTGTCGAACCACAGGCCGAAGGTGCCGATCGTGAAGCCGACGAGCATGATGGCCACGCCCACCCATGCAGCGACCGAGTGCCCCTCGTCGTGCTGTTCTTCGATCGCGGCGGCAGTCTGGTTCGTCATGCTGGCCTTTCTGGTGGGAGGTCTCGTCGGGGAAACGGCTTCGGTCAGTCTATCGGGCGATCCGGCGCGTCCGTCGGATCGTCGCCGTGGGAGAGCGCGTCCCACTGGGTGACGCGCTCGTCGCCCGCGGAGGCGTGGTCGGCGGGCCGGCCCGAGCGGTCGCGCGCGCGCGGCGCGGCGGCGCCGTCGGCGTCCTCGAAGCGCACGGCGCGGCGGGCTCCTCCGCTCGCGTCTGCGGCGGCATCGGCGTCCGTGCGGAAGCGACGGCCGCTCGCGGGCCACGCGCGCGAGGTCCAGACGGCCAGCACGCCGGCGACGGCCATCAGCGCTCCGCCGAGCACGGCCGCGACGGGCCACGCCGACTCGGAGACCTGCCCCGCGGCGACGAGCGCCGCGATGGACGACCCGCCGTCGATGCCCGTGTGCTCGGTGAGCTTGGGGCCGATCGCGCCCGCCGGGTCGGCCCGGCCCAGGAGCGCGGCGTAGACCTGGCAGGCGCCGACGATCGCGGTCAGCGCGCCGAGCACGACGCGGAAGCCGTGCCCGGCGAGGGCGAGGGCCGCGACCGCCGCGAGGCCGGCGAGGGAGAGCGCCATCGTCGCCGGGCTGGCGGTGTCCCCCGAGGCCTCGCCGGACACGATGCCGGCATCCGTCGGGATCGAGAACGAGAACCACGGCTGCGACCAGGCGAGGATGCCGAGGCCGGCCGCGACGGCGACGAGGCCGAGGGCGGTGCGCTTGGCGCGCCGTCCCCGGGCGTCGGCGTCGGCTCCGTTCGCGGCGGAGGTCATGCGGCTCCGGCGCGGTCGGCCGGGTCGGCGAAGCGCACCGCGAGGCGGTCGCCGTCCCAGCAGGTGCGGGTGCCGGTGTGGCAGGCCGGACCGTGCTGCTCCACCTCGAGGTGCACCGTGTCGGCGTCGCAGTCGAGGGCGAAGGTCACGAGCCGCTGCGTGTGGCCGGAGGTGTCGCCCTTGCGCCACAGCTCCTGGCGAGAGCGCGACCAGTAGACGACGCGGCGGGTGCGCAGCGTCTCGCGCATCGAGTCGGCGTTGAGCCAGGCGAGCATGAGCACCTCGCGCGTGTCCCACTGGGTCACGACCGCGGGGATGAGCCCGTCGGCGGTGAAGCGGGCCGAGGCGACGATCTCGTCGATGGCGGCGGCGTCGAGGCGCGAGACGACGCGCTCCCGCTCGCGCCGAGCGGCCGTGGAGGTCGGGTCGACGGCGGTCACGAGGCGGCGCCCGTCTCGCGAACCGTACCGACTTCCCGCACCGTGACGCCCGCATCCGCCAGGGCCCGCTTGACGTCGCCGATCGTGAGGATGCGGTGGTGGAAGACGCTCGCCGCGAGCACGGCGTCGGCGCCGGCCTCGACCGCGGGCGGGAAGTCCGCGGCCGTGCCCGCGCCGCCCGAGGCGATCACGGGCACGTTCGAGAGGGCCCGCACGCGGCGGATGAGCTCGAGGTCGAAGCCGTCCTTCGTGCCGTCGGCGTCCATCGAGTTGACGAGCAGCTCGCCCGCGCCGCGCTCGATCGACTCCGTCACCCATTCGAGGGCGTCCAGGTCGGTCTCCCGGCGGCCGCCGTGCGTGGTGACGACGAAGCCGCTCGGCATCCGCTGGGATCTGCGGATGTCGAGCGAGACGACGATGACCTGCGCGCCGAAGACGCTCGAGATCTCCGTGATGAGCTCGGGCCGGGCGATCGCCGCCGAGTTGACGCCGACCTTGTCGGCGCCCGAGGCGAGCAGGCGGTGCACGTCCTCGACGCTGCGCACGCCGCCGCCGACGGTGAGCGGCACGAACACCTGCTCGGCGGTGCGCCGCACGAGGTCGTAGGTGGTGCCGCGGCCGTCGGTCGTGGCGGTGACGTCGAGGAAGGTGATCTCGTCGGCGCCCTGCGCCGCGTACGACGCGGCCAGCTCGACCGGGTCGCCCGCGTCGCGGAGGTCCTTGAAGTTGACGCCCTTGACGACGCGGCCGCCCGCGACATCGAGGCACGGGATGACGCGCGTCGCGAGCTGCGACCCGGCGGCCGCGCTCACGGCGACGCCGTCGCCCGTGCTGCTGTCCTGGCTGGTCATGGCCGGTCTCCCTACATGCGGACGGCGTGCAGCGCCGTCACGATGATCGCGCGGGCGCCGAGGCCCTTGAGCCGGTCCATGACGAGGTTCACCTCGGCGAGCGGCACCATCGAGCGCACGGCCACCCAGTCCGAGTCGCGCAGCGGCGAGATCGTCGGCGACTGGTAGCCGGGCGTGACGGCGATCGCGTCGTCGACGCGCGCGGCCTCGATGTCGTAGTCCATGAGGCAGTACTGGCGCGCGACGAGCACGCCGTCGAGCCGATCGAGCATCTGCCGGGCGTGCTCCTGCTTCTCGGGCGTCGAGATGAACACGGCCGTCGACTCGAGGATGACCGGGCCGAAGATCTCCAGACCGGCCTTGCGGAGCGTGCCGCCCGTCGAGACGACGTCGGCGACGGCGTCGGCGACGCCCAGCCGGATGGCCGACTCGACGGCGCCGTCGAGCTTGACGAGCTGCGCGTCGATGCCGCGCTCGGCGAACCACTGGCCGAGCAGGCCCGTGAAGCTCGTCGCGACGCGCTTGCCGTTCAGCTGCGAGACGTCGGTGAACTCGCCGACGGGGCCGGCGAACCGGAAGGTCGAGTCGCCGAAGTCGAGGGCGCGCACCTCGTGCGCCGAGCTGCCGGCGTCGAGCAGCAGATCGCGGCCCGTGATGCCGGCATCCAGCACGCCGGAGCCGACATAGGTCGCGATGTCGCGGGGGCGGAGGTAGAAGAACTCGACGTCGTTGACGGGGTCGATGGCGACGAGCTCGCGGGGCTCGCGGCGGCCGCGGTAGCCGGCCTCGTTGAGCATGGCCTGCGCGGTCTCGGCGAGCATGCCCTTGTTGGGCACTGCGATGCGGAGCATGGATGAATCCCTTTCAGGGGGAAGAGCAGTCGTGGGGAGGATCGGGGCGATCCGATGCGCGCGACGGCGCGCGGAACCGGCGCGCTGCGGCGGCCGGGAGGATCCGGCCGGCTGGGCGGCGCGGCCGAGGCGACGGCGAGGCGTCAGAGATGCGCGTACACGTCCTCGAGCTTCAGGCCCTTGGCGATCATGAGCACCTGGAGGTGGTAGAGGAGCTGCGAGATCTCCTCGGCGGCCTCCGCGTCGGACTCGTACTCGGCGGCCATCCACACCTCGGCGGCCTCCTCGACGATCTTCTTCCCGATCGTATGGATGCCCGCGTCGAGCTCCTTCACCGTGCCGGAACCCTCGGGGCGGGTGCGGGCCTTCTCGGTCAGCTCGGCAAACAGGTCATCGAACGTCTTCACGCGCAATAGCGTACCGGCCCGCGGTGCCGCCCGATTCACGCGAGCGGCGTCCGACGGGCTGGACAGGAGCCGCGCGGGCAGCGCGAGTGCGGGGCTCCGCCTGCGGCGCGGGCGGCACTGCAGGCGAAACCCCGCACTCGCCGGAGCATCTCGGGACGCCGGGGCGGCTAGTGCGCGTGGACCGCGGCGGACGCGGAGGCGAGCTCCCGCAGCAGGGCGATCTGCTCGGCCGGCTCGCCGCGGAACACCGCCGATCCCGCCACGAACGTGTCGGCGCCCGCGGCCGCCGCGATCTCGATCGTGTCGGCCGCGATGCCGCCGTCGACCTGCAGCTGCAGCTCGAGACCCGTGCGCCTCGCATGCTCGCGGGCGCGGGAGAGCTTCGGCATCGTCTCGGGCATGAACGACTGACCACCGAACCCGGGCTCCACCGTCATGATCAGCAGCATGTCGAAGTGCTCGATGATCTCCTCGACCGCCGCGAACGGCGTGCCCGGCCGCAGCGCCACGCCCGCGCGAGCGCCGATCGCGCGCAGCCGCTTCGCGAGCGTCACCGGCGCCGTCGCCGCCTCCAGGTGGAACGTCACCGAGTCGACGCCCATCTCCGCGAACTGCGGCGCCCACCGATCCGGATCGTCGATCATCAGGTGCAGGTCCAGCGGGATCGGCGAGACCTGCTGCAGCCGCTCCACCATCGGCTGCCCGAACGTCAGGTTCGGTACGAAGTGGTTGTCCATGACGTCGACGTGCGCGGCATCCGCATCCGCGATGCGATGGAGGTCGCGCTCGAAGTTCGCGAAGTCGGCGGCGAGGATGCTGGGGTGGATGCGGGGGGCGGTCATGCGGTCAAGCGTATTGGCTGCGGTGGGGGCTGGTTGGCGGGGCTTTTCGGAGTCGCTTCGCGGCTGCTTGTTCGGCGGGGTTTCTGGGGTCGCTTCGCGGCGGCTGCTTCGTTGCGTTGAATCGTTGAGGCCGTGCGGGCGGGTCGGAGGGGCGCGCTTGCTCACGCCTCGCGATCGTTGATTCAGCCTGCTCGGATATCGCTGCGCACGCCCCTCCTCGCCGCCCGCACTGCGTCGTCAGCGGACAGGGGTCGGCTACGCCGGCTGGGGTGGGTGAGGGGTTTGGAGCTCGCTGCGCTCGCGGCTCTGCTGCGGAGGGGTTGCGCTCGCGGCCCCGCCGGGTGCGCGAGTAGGCTTGGGGCATGACGGCAGCCGAGGTGATCCGCGCAGCGAAGGCGCTCACGCCGGTCGAGCGCGCTCACGTCGCCGAGGTGCTCTGGGGCATCGACGAGGTCGATCAGACCGAGGTCGAGGCCGCCTGGGCTCGCGTCAGCACGGAGCGATTCGAGCGCGTGCGACGAGGACTCGCCAGAACGTTCACCCGCGAGGAGGCCGAAGCGCATCTCGACGCTCGCCTCGCCGCGAAGGAAGCGTGAGCCTCGACCTTCGAATCCACGAGGATGCGCTGGCCGAGCTCCTCGATGCGATCGAGTGGTACGACCAGGGCGAGCAAGGGCGCGGTGCTCGGTTCCGAGGCGATGTCTTCCGCGTGATCGACCGATGCCTCGATTGGCCGGAATCAGGTCCGATCGTGCTCGCACCCGATTCCACGCCCGACATCGTCTACCGCCACGCGAAGGTGCCGCATTCGCACTACCGGCTCATCTACGTCGTCGACGAGCGCGTGTTCCTCGTGGTCGCCGTCGCGCACGAGCGTCGCCTGCCGAGGTACTGGTCGGAACGACGACAGGGCTGACTGCTTCGAGACCGCCTGGTGCCCGGAAGGGGCCCTTGGGGACGGGGCAGAGGGCCGGTTTCGGGCACCGGGCGGTCAGGCGGTCAGGAGCGGCGGCGGAGGAGGGCGAGGAACATGGCGTCGGTGCCGTGGCGGTGGGGCCAGAGCTGCACGGTCGTGCCGCCCTCGAAGTCGCGCTCGGCGAGGTCGAGAGCGGGCCGCTCCCCCGCATCCCGTTCGCCGACGGCGGCGCCGGCCGCGGAGACGCGCTCCACCACGGCGCGGGCGTCGAGCACCTCGACGTCGTGCGACCGCATCACGCGCCGCACGACCGCGGTCGTCTCGGCGAGGTGCGGCGAGCAGGTCGAGTAGGCGACGACGCCGCCGGGTCGCACGGCGCGCAGCGCCGAATGCAGCAGCGCCTCCTGCAGGTCGACCAGCTCGGCGACGTCGTCGGGCGCCTTCCGCCAGCGCGCCTCGGGGCGTCGGCGAAGGGCGCCCAGGCCCGTGCAGGGCGCGTCGAGCAGGATGCGGTCGTAGGCGTCCGGCTCGTCGTCGCCGATCGCCCGCCCGTCGCCCGTGACGACCTCGATGCCGTCGCCGATCGGTGCGAGCGCCTGCCGGACGAGGCCCGCGCGAGCGGGCACGACCTCGTTGGCGGTGAGCCGGGCGCCGCGCTCGACCGACTCGGACGCGAGCAGCGCGGCCTTGCCGCCGGGCCCGGCGCACAGGTCGAGCCAGCGCTCGTCGCGCCCGCCCTCGAGCGGGGCGGCGGCGAGCGCGAGGGCGACGAGCTGCGAGCCCTCGTCCTGCACGCGCACCCGGCCGGCCGCCACCTCGGCGAGCTGGTGCGGGTCGCCGCGGCGCAGCGTGAGGCCGATCGGCGACACGCGGCCAGGAGCCATCCGCTCGAGGTTCGCCGACTCGACCTCCGCGGCATCCGCGAGCCCGGGCAGCGCGACGAGACTCACGAGCGGCGCCTCGTTGTCGGCGTCGAGCGCCTCGGCCAGCTCGGCGGCGCGGCCCTCCGCGTCGAGCGCGTCGCGCAGGGCGCGGACGATCCACGCCGGATGCGCGGTGGTCGCGGCGAGCCGATCGAGCTCGCGCGGGTGCCGGGCGGCGACGCGGTCGCGCCACTGCTCGGGCGTGGAACGGGTCAGCGTGCGCAGCACGGCGTTCGCGAAGCCCGAGGCGCCCCGCGAGGCGACGTCGCGCACGAGCTCCACCGACTCGTTGACGGCGGCGTGCTGGGCGACGCGCATGCCGAGGATCTGGTGCGCGCCGAGCCGCAGCACGTCGAGCACGGCCGGGTCGATGCGGTCGACGGGGCGGTCGGCGGCGAGCGCGATCACCTCGTCGTAGTAGCCGCGGCGGCGCAGGGTGCCGTAGGCGAGCTCGGTCGCGAAGCCGGCGTCGGAGCCGTGCAGTCCCGCCTCGGCGATGCGGTGCTGCAGCAGCAGGTTCGCGTAGGCGTCGTTGGTCGCGACCGCGCTCACGACGTCGAGCGCGACGCGGCGGGCGCGGGAGACGCGGGGC
>Ga0153917_1001371_pt1 | contig 10210 bp, 8 predicted proteins | sample TSFL001MetaG_FD_104695 | JGI IMG/M metagenome (GOLD analysis project Ga0153917, IMG submission 104695) | Attine ant fungus gardens microbial communities from Florida, USA - TSFL001 MetaG | ecosystem: Host-associated > Fungi > Mycelium > Unclassified | place: USA: Florida, Paynes Creek Historic... | reverse complement strand
AATAAGCCGACTTTGATAGTCGGCTTTTTTTTGAATAAAACACCAACAACGATACTACTCAGAGGAAAACACTATGACGCGCCGTGCTATCGGGGTGAGTGAAAGACCGCCGCTTTTACAGACGATCCCGCTTAGTTTGCAGCACCTGTTCGCCATGTTTGGCGCAACCGTGCTGGTGCCAATCCTGTTTCACATTAACCCGGCTACCGTGCTGCTGTTTAACGGCATCGGTACGCTGCTTTACCTCTTTATCTGTAAAGGCAAAATCCCGGCGTATCTGGGGTCGAGCTTTGCTTTTATCTCGCCGGTGTTATTGCTGCTGCCGCTGGGGTATGAAGTGGCGCTGGGCGGCTTTATCATGTGTGGCGTGCTGTTCTGCCTGGTCTCCTTCATTGTGAAGAAAGCGGGTACCGGCTGGCTGGACGTGATGTTCCCGCCTGCGGCGATGGGCGCAATCGTTGCCGTCATCGGCCTGGAGCTGGCGGGCGTGGCGGCGAATATGGCCGGTCTGCTGCCTGCGGACGGTCAGTCCCCGGATTCCAAAACCATTATCATCTCGCTGGTGACGCTGGGCGTGACGGTATTTGGCTCCGTGCTGTTCCGCGGTTTTATGGCGATTATCCCGATCCTGATCGGCGTGCTGGCGGGCTACGCGCTCTCCTTCGTCATGGGCGTTGTGGATACCACCCCGATTGCCGAGGCGCACTGGTTCGCGCTGCCAACTTTCTACACCCCACGCTTTGAATGGTTCGCCATTTTCACCATTCTGCCTGCCGCGCTGGTGGTAATTGCGGAGCACGTTGGCCACCTGGTGGTGACGGCGAACATCGTGAAGCGCGACCTGATCCGCGACCCGGGTCTGCACCGCTCCATGTTTGCCAATGGTTTCTCCACCATCATCTCCGGTTTCTTCGGCTCCACGCCAAACACCACCTACGGTGAAAACATCGGCGTAATGGCGATTACCCGCGTCTACAGTACCTGGGTTATCGGCGGCGCGGCGATCATCGCCATTCTGCTCTCCTGCGTGGGCAAGCTGGCGGCAGCGATCCAGATTATCCCGGTCCCGGTAATGGGCGGCGTTTCCCTGCTGCTGTACGGGGTGATCGGTGCCTCCGGTATTCGCGTGCTGATTGAATCCAAAGTGGATTACAGCAAGGCGCAAAACCTGATCCTGACCTCCGTTATCCTGATCATCGGCGTGAGCGGCGCGAAGGTGCACATCGGTGCGGCCGAGCTGAAGGGCATGGCGCTGGCGACCATCGTGGGCGTGGGCCTGAGCCTGATTTTCAAGCTGATCTCGGTGATCCGCCCGGAAGAGGTGGTGCTGGACGCTGACGAAAGCGAAAAAGCCCCACACTGATCCTTTAACTGGGCGAAGGATCGCCCGGTTCTCTCCTGGCGGGTTCCGTGTTAAACTCATCGCCGATTTTATGTAAGATCTCTGGTTGAGGTATTTCTGAACGGACCGGCACAGCTCTCTCTGCCACTCTATCTCCCTGACGACGAAACTTTTGCGAGTTTCTGGCCGGGTGATAACCCCTCTTTACTGGCTGCACTGCAAAACGTGCTGCGTCAGGATCACAGCGGATACATCTATATCTGGTCACGCGAAGGCGCGGGGCGCAGTCACCTGCTGCATGCGGCCTGTGCCGAGCTTTCGGCGCGCGGCGATGCGGTCGGCTACGTGCCGCTGGATAAACGTACCTGGTTTGTGCCTGAAGTGCTTGAGGGCATGGAACATCTCTCGCTGGTCTGCATCGATAATATCGAATGCGTGGCGGGGGACGAGCCGTGGGAAATGGCGATCTTTAACCTCTACAACCGCATTCTGGAGTCGGGCAAAACCCGGCTGCTGATCACCGGCGATCGTCCGCCGCGCCAGCTTAATCTTGGGCTGCCGGATCTGGCGTCTCGTCTGGACTGGGGACAAATCTACAAGCTCCAGCCGCTGTCAGATGAAGATAAGCTGCAGGCGTTACAGCTGCGAGCAAAGCAGCGCGGCTTTGAGCTGCCGGAAGACGTGGGCCGTTTCCTGCTCAAGCGTCTGGACCGCGAGATGCGCACCCTGTTTGATACGCTCGATCAGCTCGATCGCGCCTCCATTACCGCCCAGCGCAAGCTGACCATTCCGTTTGTGAAAGATATTCTTAAGCTTTGAGTTTTTTGCCCGGTGGCGGCTACGCCTTACCGGGCCTACGAAAACCGCTCCCCTTTTAGGCCGGGTAAGGCGCAGCCGTCACCCGGCTAAAGATCCCCCAGCAAGTGCTCCACCAGCAGCGGAATCGGCCTTCCCGACGCCACGCTCCTGCCGTTCTCGCGCCACAGCGCCGTGCCGCTGATGTCCAGATGCGCCCACGGGATCGTCTGCGGGCAAAAATGGTGCAGCAGCCACGCCGCCGACGCGCAGATTGCCGCGTTGTTTGTCGGGGTGTTGCACAGATCGGCAATCGCGCTGTCGGTCTGCTTTTTCAGCCGCGCATCCAGCGGCAGGGACCACACTTCGTCACCGCTCCGTTTTCCCGCCTGCGTCAGCGCGGCGCGCAGCGGCTCGTCCTGCGTCATTAATCCACTCAACTCATACCCCAGCGCTTTCACCACCGCACCGGTTAAGGTCGCCATATCAATGATATAGCGCGCCTGCGGATGGCGCTGGCTGGCCCAGGCGATGGCATCCGCCAGCACCAGTCGGCCTTCGGCATCGGTGTTGTTGATTTCAACCGTCATGCCGTTGCAGGCCGTTGCTACCGAGCCGGGCTGCATGGCGTCCGGGCCGATGGCGTTTTCCGCCAGCGCCAGCACGCCCATGATGCGTACGGACAGCGCCAGCTCTGCTACGGTCAGCATCAGCCCCAGCACGTTGGCCGCACCGCACATGTCGTATTTCATGGTGTACATGCCCGCGCCTTCCTTCAGCCACAGGCCGCCGGTATCGAAGGTAATGCCTTTACCTACGTAGCAGCGCACCGGGCCGTCAGAAACGCCGTCGTAATGAATAGCCAGCAGACGTGGCGGGCAGGTCGCCCCTTTGCCGACGGCGTTCAGCAGCCCAAGACCCTGCTCAACGATAGCCTTTTCGTTCAGCACCTCGCAGCGCAGGGCAGGGTAGGCGGCACACAGTTTTTGCGCCTCTTCGACCATAAACTGCGGCGTACAGCGATCGGACGGTATATCCGCCAGGCGACGCGCTGCGACCATGCCGTGAGCGATGGCCTGCTGCTGGCGGAAAATTGTTTCCAGCTTTGCCTGCTGTTCCGGCAGGCAGAGGGCGGTGATGTGCTTAATACGAACGCACTCACTGGTTTTTTTCAGCTGTAAATCGCTCAGCCTGTGCGCCTGATTAAAGAGAAAACGCAGCACCTGCGCCAGCACGACGTCGTCGATATCCGTCACGTCCAGCACGATATCTGCGCTGACGGGAGAGGCAATCAGCGGTCGCAGGGCGGCAAGCAGGCCTTCAGTGAGCGCGTCATGCCAGAGCGCATCCGGCAGCAGGGTGATGCGCGCAAAGGGCGCGCAGCCAAAGCGGGTGTCCGTGATGCCGTCAGAGTCACGCATTTCCGCAACAAGCGCGGTTTGCGGCAACTGCGCACAGGAGACGCGGGCGATTAAATGGCTTCGCGGCTTCGCGTCAGAAAGCGCGGTGATAAACTGATACGCGATCATCATGACTCCTCAATCGGTGCGCGGATCCGCGCGGCGTAGGCCTGCATCCACTCTTCGTCCACGGCGTGATAGTGCGTTTTCTCCCGCTGGCGCTCGGTACGAAAAACGGTGAGGGGCTGACGGGCCGTCGCCACAACAAACGAGAAGGTTTTGATGTTAGTAGCGGCGCCAAATTCGCCCCTGTTGTTCATGCACACCACGGAGAGATCGCCCACGCGACCGAAGCGCGACATCAGCTTGTCTTCCAGCTCGAACACCACGGAGTCTGCCGCCTGCTGCGGCGTCATACCCTGCGCCATGCGACGAACGATTTCGTAGCTCGTGCAGCCTTTCATCAGATCTTCACCGACGCCCGTAGCGGTGGCCGCGCCGGTTTCGCTGTCGCAGTAAAAGCCGGAGCCGATAATCGGCGAATCCCCAATGCGGCCGCGTTTTTTCATAAACAGGCCGCTGGTGGAGGTGGCAACGCTCATCGACCCCTGCTTATCGAGGCCGATAATGCCGACGGTATCGTGTCCGTCGTACGGGCTTAAGCCTTTATCCAGCGTCTCGCGACAGCGTTTGCGGTAGTGCTGCATGGCGCGTTCGGTGAGCATGCTTTTATCGGCAAAGCCCTGACTTAGCGCCCATTCACGCGCGCCCTGGCCGACCAGCAGGCTGTTGTAGCGCTGGCGGCTGAGCGCGTGCGCCACGCGCACCGGGTTGGCGATATCCACCAGGTTCCCCACGGCACCGAACGCCAGCGTGTCGCCGTCCATGAATGCCGCGTCCAGCTCGACTTCGCCGTTTTCGGTCGGCAGCCCGCCGTAGCCGACGGATTTATAAAACGGAAAGTCTTCGACGGCGGCGACGGCATCAACCACCGCCGTAGCGACCGGTTTTCCCGCCGCCAGGGCAGACGCAGATTCCGTTACCCCTTCAAGCGCCATTCGCCAGGTTGCGATAATTCCCCACATGCTTTACTCCTGTTTTGCAAGGGTGGTGTCGGTTTGCGTAACGGTGGCAATTTCCGCCGCGCGGTACTGTTTGTCCACGATACGCATGAAAGGCAGGTACAGCATGGCGCCAATCAGCAGGTTGATCAGCTGCATCACGCTGCCGCTCAGGTGTCCGGTGACGATAAAACCGCTGATCACCGGCGGCAGCGTCCAGGGGATAAACACCCCGGTGGTGACGGCGACCGCGCCAATCTTCATCGCCGCATACTGCACGGTGACCAGCACCAGCGGCACCAGGTTGAACGGAATAAGCATGATCGGGTTCATGATCACCGGCAGGCCAAACAGAATCGGCTCGTTGATGTTAAACACTGACGCCCCGGCGCCGAGACGCGCCACTTCGCGCATGTTTTTACTGCGGGCGAAAATCAGCATCGCAATTACCAGCGACAGCGTAGCACCCGCGCCGCCCATCCAGATCATGTCAAAAAACTGTTCCGTGATAATGTGTGGCGGCGTCGTCCCCGCCTGGATCGCGGCGATGTTGTCGGTCTGGTTTTCCATCCACAGCGGACGAATGATGCCGTTAATCATTGAGCCGGAGTTAATGCCCACTGACCAGAGAATGGTGATGCTGAAGACGGTCATCAGCGCACCGAAATAGGAGGTGCCGTAGTGGCGCACCGGGGTAGCAACCACTTCATAAATAAACTGGTGGATGGTGTTGTAGTGAGTGTTTTCGAAGACGATGCGGATACCCAGCACCAGAATCATCACCAGCAGGGCGGGGATCAGCGCCGCGAACGACTCCTGCACCGCAGGAGGCACGCCGTCCGGCATTTTAATGACCAGATTTTTGCGCTTCAGCCAGCAGAACAGCTCCGTCCAGAGCAGCGAGCCGATCATCGCCACGAACAATCCTTTGCTGCCAATCCACTCCACCGGCATCACGGTAATCCCGCCGTTTTCCGCCACCTTAATAAACGGCGTCAGGATCAGAAACGCGACCAGCGCCAGAATGCCGCAGGAGATGCGGTCCTCGCCGTAGTGTTCCGCCAGGCGGAAGGCGACCAGAAAGCTGATGAACAGCGACATGGTGGAGAACACCGCGTTGAATGGAATTTCAATAATCGCGCTCCAGCTCTCACCAAAGGCCTGAGACATAAACTGCTGATAGGCCTGGTTAGGGAAGGAGGAGATAACCAGCAGAATGGAGCCGACGATAATAAACGGCATGAATGACACGTAGGCACCGCGAATGGCCCCGAGATGACGCTGCTGGGCCGTTTTCGCCGCCAGGGGCATCAGTTTTGCTTCAAGAAATCCCAGAACATTGTTCATTGTGAACTCCGTACAAGATTGAGGGGTGTTGTTTATGTTATGTCTGTGGATTATCAGTGAAGCGCGGCGAGCGAAAGGTGAAACCGGTCACAAAGCAATCGCCTGTGTTATATAAATCTCATATGATTAGTTAACGGAATTGTTGCGATGGAAATTAAACTTCACGCCAATGCGACCACCACGCCGCGCATCCGCCGCTATCTGCAACAGTCAGATAAAAGCGACAGAGAGCTTGCCGTTGAGCTGGGGATCTCGGTCACGACCGTCAGGCGCTGGCGCAACCGCGACCAGGTTTCGGATAACCACACCACGCCAAAAGTGATACACAAAGCGTTGAGACAGGAGCAGGTGGCGCTGGTGAATGCGCTGCGCGACATCTCAGGGGCGCCGTTAGATGAACTGCTGCAGATGGTTAACGACGTGCTGGGGATCCGCGTTTCAAGGGCAACGCTGAATCGCTATCTCAAACCGGCCTCCGCGAAGCTAAAAGGGGGGCCGTTGCAGGGAATAAAAGCGCTGAAGGCTGGCATGCGGCCGCATACGCTGATGCTCCATCATCTGCCTTTATCCCTGCACATGGACGATGGGGGTGAACAACACCTGCTCTGGGCGCACGAACCAGTGAGCGGCTGGTGTTATGCCCGGCTCTATGCAGGACTGTCGCCCCAGTTGCTCAGTACCTGGACGCGGGCACTGCTTGATGACTGTCCGGCTGATATACAATCTATTGAGACTTTTGGTTTTGAGCTGACGGATGCTGCAAAAGATGTGGCTGTAAAAACGCATCCCCAAAAACACAACGCGCTTCAGGTAGCGGTGCCATTAGGCGATGTTATTCCTCGCGTGAATGATGAACCGGCGGGAGAGGTATTGATCGCGCTGTGCGAGTTTTATAACCGGGGCAAAACGCAGAAAAAGCTGGGAGAGAGTACGCCGCAGGCGTTTCTGGAAGCGCTGCGGCGTAAGGACTAGAGGATGTCGAGCACATCTTCCGGCGGACGGCCAATGCGCGCCTTGCCGTTCGCCACCACAATCGGGCGCTCAATCAGCTTTGGATTGTCGACCATCGCCTGTACCAGCTCAGCCTCGGTGAGGCGGCTGTCATCCAGATTAAGCGATTTATACAGATCCTCTTTCTGACGCATCAGTTCGCGCGCGCTGCCCATCCCCAGCATGTGCAGCAGCTCGCGGATCGTCTGCGCGTCCGGCGGCGTTTCCAGATACAGCACCACTTCCGGGTCGATGCCGTTAGATTTCAGCAGGCTGAGGGTGTCGCGGCTCTTGGAGCAGCGAGGGTTATGGTAAATTTGTACCGCGTCTGTCATGACTTCTCCTTTATTACATCTTCTCGTACGGCTTAAAGCGTTGTTGCAGGCCGCGCAGCTGGTCGATACGCGCGTCGTAGCGGGCCTGCTGCAGGCTGCCGAGCTTCACCTGCGAGCTGGCGCTGCTGAGCAGGGAAATAGCCTGATCGAGACGGCCCGCCAGCGCCAGCCCTTCAGCACGCGCCGCCAGTTCCTGATCGCGGTTACCCAGTTGCCCCTGCGCCTGAGCGAGCAGCTCCCAGCCGTTCTGGTCGTCTTTATTGTTAAACGTGTAGCGGTTCAGAATGGTTACGGCCTGCGCAGGCTGACCGCCCTGCAAGTAAGCGTTCGCCAGGTTAAGCTGCAGCACCGGGTTGGTCCGTATGTCTTTCGCCCCTTTCAGGCGGTTAATCGCATCAGTGGCTTTCTTCTGCCCCAGATCGATATCCGTCGAGAGATCGAGATACCACGGATTGTTCGGGTCGGCTGCCAGCAGCGGCTGCAGCGCTTTACGCGCCTCGTCGTATTTACTGGCTTCCATCGCCTGTAGCGCCTGACCATACTGCGCGGCATTTTTTTCCCGCACGTTTCCTTTCGCCAGGGTATCCAGCAGATCGCTGGTGAGCTGGTTACGTCCGGAGTTGTACATGCCGAGCGTTCTTACTTTCGCCATGTAGAAGTCCTGCGAAGACTGCACGACCACCGGGCGCATCTGGTTGGCACGGTTGCGTGCGTCCGAGAGACGGCTTTCCGGCAGCGGGTGGGTGAGCAAAATTTCCGGCGGACGGGAAGAATACCGTGCCTGGTCGAGCAGTTTTTCCAGGAAGCTCGGCATGGCCTGCGGGTCAAAGCCGGAGCGCTGTAAAACCTGAATGCCGATGCGGTCAGCTTCCTGCTCGTTTTGCTGGGTGAAGCTGATCATCCCCTGACGCGTTCCCGCAAGCGTACCGGTCAGGGCCGCCATCCCGGCCTGCGGGCTGGCCATCGCCAGCAGAATAGAGCCCAGTGCACCCACCCAGGTGAGCGGGGCGTTACGTTTCTGGTCTTCCATTGCACGCGCGAGGTGGCGCTGGGTAACGTGCGAAATTTCGTGCGCCATTACCGAAGCCAGCTGGCTTTCGTTGTCTGAGTAACGGAATAACGCCGAATGCAGCACCACGTTTCCGCCGAAAAAGGCGAAGGCGTTGATTTCGTCGTTATTTATCAAATAGAAGTGGAAGGGCGTTTTTACCGAGTCGGCGTGCGCCACCAGGCGCATCCCCAGCCCGTTAATGTACTGCACCAGCAAAGGGTCGTTGATCAGCGGGGCGCTACCGCGCAGCTGGCGCACATAGTAATCACCCATCTGCATCTCTTGCCCGATAGAGAGCGTGCTTCCTGCCGTGGTGCCCATGTCCGGCAATGAATCGGACGAGTCAGCGAAAGCGGGCAACACCTGACCGACCGTCACTGCGGCAATCAGTGTTGCAACCAGTGTTTTTCTCAACTGCCTGAACATAACCACTGTCCTGTATGTTGGAGGTGCTAATTTGACCGATGAACCGGCATATCGTTCATCTCTGCTGCCCTGCGAGTGTAGCCGTGTTACCGCATGAAGAAAATCCCATTCATCAGGCTTTTGTGGATTGTGACAGGGATACAAAAAGCGAAAGTCTTTTTTGTGACAGTTAGATACAATTCACCGTCTCACTCCCGCCATTCGATTCAGGGAAGGGTTGTATGCTCGAAATGTTAATGCAGTGGTATCGGCGTCGGTTCAGTGACCCGGAAGCCATTGCTTTGCTGGTTATTCTGGTTGCCGGGTTCGGTATTCTGTTCTTCTTCAGCGGCCTGCTCGCCCCTCTGCTGGTGGCGATTGTGCTCGCATACCTGCTGGAGTGGCCAACGGCGCGCCTTGAACATATCGGCTGTTCGCGCCGCTGGGCAACGAGTATCGTGCTGGTGCTGTTTGTCGGCATTCTGCTGCTGATGGCATTTGTGGTGATGCCGGTTGCCTGGCAGCAGGGGATCTACCTGATCCGCGATATGCCCGGCATGTTGAACAAGCTGTCTGATTTCGCCGCCACGCTGCCGCGTCGTTACCCCGCGCTGATGGATGCGGGGATCATAGATGCGATGGCCGAAAACATGCGCGCCCGCATCATGACGATGGGCGATTCGGTGGTGAAATACTCTCTGGCCTCGCTGGTGGGTCTGCTGACGCTGGCCGTCTATCTTGTGCTCGTGCCGCTAATGGTGTTCTTCCTGGTCAAGGACAAAGAGCAGATGCTGAACGCGGTACGCCGCGTGCTGCCGCGCAATCGCGGGCTGGCCGGGCAGGTCTGGCAGGAGATGAACCAGCAGATCACCAACTACATTCGCGGCAAGGTGCTGGAGATGATAGTCGTGGGAGTCGCCACCTGGATTGGCTTCCTGATCTTCGGCCTGAACTACTCGCTGCTGCTGGCGGTGCTGGTCGGATTTTCGGTTCTGATCCCGTATATCGGCGCGTTTGTGGTAACCATTCCGGTGGTGGGCGTTGCGCTGTTCCAGTTTGGGCTGGGTACCGAGTTCTGGAGCTGCTTCGCGGTATACCTGATTATTCAGGGGCTGGACGGTAACCTGCTGGTGCCGGTGCTGTTCTCCGAGGCCGTGAACCTGCATCCGCTGGTGATTATCCTGTCGGTGGTAATTTTCGGCGGGCTGTGGGGGTTCTGGGGCGTGTTCTTTGCCATTCCGCTGGCGACGCTGATTAAAGCGGTGGTGCACGCGTGGCCGGATGTGCCTGCGGTGGAAGAGAAGTAGTTTTAGTGCGGGGTGAGGGGGAACATACGGGTCTGGTGGACATTCCGTTCACTGTATGTTCCTTGCTACTCTGTAAGGACATGACCTGTGAACGTGCCAGGGCGGCTCAATCGCCGCCGCCCTGGCGACCCGGGCTCCCGGCGGTAAATCGCCGCTTCGCGGTGCCTTCGGCTTATT
>Ga0153917_1001368_pt1 | contig 10239 bp, 7 predicted proteins | sample TSFL001MetaG_FD_104695 | JGI IMG/M metagenome (GOLD analysis project Ga0153917, IMG submission 104695) | Attine ant fungus gardens microbial communities from Florida, USA - TSFL001 MetaG | ecosystem: Host-associated > Fungi > Mycelium > Unclassified | place: USA: Florida, Paynes Creek Historic... | reverse complement strand
TGTGAGCAGCAAAGTAGAGCAACTGCGTGCGCAGTTAAATGAACGAATTCTGGTGCTGGACGGCGGCATGGGCACCATGATCCAGGGCTATCGTCTGAGTGAAGACGATTTCCGCGGCGAGCGTTTTGCCGACTGGCCATGTGACCTGAAAGGGAACAACGACCTGCTGGTGTTAAGCAAGCCGCAAGTGATTGCGGATATCCACAACGCCTATTTTGAAGCGGGTGCGGATATCGTTGAAACCAACACCTTTAACTCGACAACTATCGCCATGGCGGATTACCAGATGGAATCCCTGTCGGCGGAAATCAACTTTGCCGCTGCGAAGCTGGCGCGCGCCTGTGCAGACGAATGGACGGCCCGCACGCCGGATAAACCGCGCTACGTTGCCGGGGTACTTGGCCCGACAAACCGCACGGCGTCGATTTCACCTGACGTGAACGACCCGGCGTTTCGTAATATTAGCTTCGACCAGCTGGTGGCCGCGTACCGCGAATCCACAAAAGCGCTGGTGGAAGGCGGTTCCGATCTGATCCTGATTGAAACAGTATTCGATACCCTCAACGCCAAAGCTGCAATTTACGCGGTGAAAGAGGAGTTCGAAGCGCTGGGCGTTGACCTGCCGATCATGATTTCCGGCACCATTACCGACGCCTCCGGCCGTACCTTGTCCGGCCAGACAACCGAAGCCTTTTATAACTCACTGCGCCACGCCGAAGCGCTCTCCTTCGGCCTGAACTGCGCGCTGGGGCCTGATGAACTGCGTCAGTACGTGCAGGAACTCTCGCGTATTGCGGAATGCTACGTCACTGCCCACCCGAACGCCGGTCTGCCAAACGCCTTTGGTGAATACGATCTGGATGCCGATACCATGGCGGCGCAAATCCGCGAGTGGGCCGAGTCAGGCTTCCTGAATATCGTGGGTGGCTGTTGCGGTACCACGCCAGAACATATCGCGGCCATGAGCAATGCGGTAGCCGGCTTACCGCCGCGCAAGCTGCCAGAGCTGCCCGTCGCCTGCCGTTTGTCTGGCCTTGAGCCGCTGACTATCGGCGACGACAGCCTGTTTGTGAACGTCGGTGAACGTACAAACGTCACCGGCTCCGCGAAGTTCAAGCGCTTGATTAAAGAAGAGAAGTACAGCGAAGCGCTGGACGTTGCCCGCCAGCAGGTTGAAAGCGGCGCACAGATTATCGATATCAACATGGATGAGGGGATGCTCGACGCCGAAGCGGCGATGGTGCGTTTCCTCAACCTGATTGCCGGTGAACCGGACATTGCCCGCGTGCCTATTATGATTGACTCCTCGAAGTGGGAGGTCATCGAAAAAGGGCTGAAATGTATTCAGGGTAAAGGCATCGTTAACTCCATCTCGATGAAAGAGGGGATCGATATCTTTATCCACCACGCGAAGCTGGTACGCCGCTATGGCGCAGCCGTGGTGGTCATGGCCTTTGATGAAGTCGGCCAGGCTGACACCCGCGAGCGCAAGATTGAGATTTGCCGCCGTGCATACAAAATTTTGACCGAAGAGGTGGGCTTCCCGCCGGAAGACATCATCTTCGACCCGAACATCTTCGCGGTGGCGACCGGGATTGAAGAGCACAACAACTACGCCCAGGACTTTATCGGTGCCTGTGAGGACATCAAACGCGAGCTGCCGCATGCGCTGATCTCCGGCGGTGTGTCGAACGTGTCGTTCTCATTCCGTGGTAACGACCCGGTGCGTGAGGCTATCCACGCAGTGTTCCTCTACTACGCTATCCGCAACGGGATGGATATGGGGATCGTGAATGCCGGGCAGCTGGCGATTTACGACGACCTGCCGGCAGAACTGCGCGATGCGGTGGAGGACGTTATCCTCAACCGTCGTGATGATGCCACCGAGCGAATGCTGGATCTGGCTGAAAAATACCGTGGCAGCAAATCGGATGAAGCGGTCAATGTTCAGCAGGCCGAATGGCGTTCATGGGATGTGAGAAAGCGTCTGGAATATTCGTTGGTTAAAGGGATTACCGAGTTTATCGAACTGGATACCGAAGAAGCGCGTCTCCAGTCCGCACGCCCGATTGAAGTAATCGAAGGGCCGCTGATGGACGGCATGAACGTGGTCGGTGACCTGTTCGGCGAGGGCAAAATGTTCCTGCCACAGGTGGTGAAATCCGCCCGCGTGATGAAGCAGGCGGTGGCCTACCTTGAACCCTTTATCGAAGCCAGTAAAGAGAAAGGTTCCAGCAACGGGAAAATGGTTATCGCCACCGTAAAAGGCGATGTTCACGACATCGGCAAGAATATCGTCGGCGTGGTGTTGCAGTGTAATAACTACGAAATTATCGATCTTGGCGTGATGGTGCCTGCGGACAAAATCCTCAAAACCGCACGTGAAGTGAATGCCGACCTGATTGGCCTTTCCGGGCTGATCACCCCGTCACTGGACGAGATGGTCAACGTGGCGAAAGAGATGGAACGTCAGGGCTTTACCATTCCGCTGCTGATTGGCGGAGCGACCACCTCTAAAGCGCATACCGCGGTGAAAATCGAGCAGAACTACAGTGGCCCGACGGTCTACGTGCAAAACGCCTCGCGTACCGTGGGGGTTGTCTCTTCGCTGCTATCCGCCACGCAGCACGATGATTTTGTGGCACGTACCCGCAAAGAGTACGAAACCGTCCGTATTCAGCACGCGCGTAAAAAACCACGCACACCGCCGGTTACGCTACAGGCCGCGCGTGATAACGATCTGGCGTTCGACTGGTCCAGCTATACGCCGCCGGTTGCGCACCGTCTGGGCGTGCAGGATGTGACGGCCAGCATTGAAACGCTGCGTAACTACATCGACTGGACGCCGTTCTTTATGACCTGGTCGCTGGCGGGGAAATACCCGCGCATCCTCGAAGACGAAGTGGTGGGTGAAGAAGCACAGCGCCTGTTCAAAGATGCGAACGAGATGCTCGATATGCTGAGCGCGGAGAAAACCCTCAACCCGCGTGGCGTGGTGGGGCTGTTCCCGGCAAACCGCGTGGGCGACGATGTTGAAATCTACCGTGATGAAACCCGCACCCATGTGCTGGCTGTGAGCCGCCATCTGCGTCAGCAAACCGAGAAAGTGGGTTTTGCGAACTACTGTCTGGCCGATTTCGTGGCACCGAAGCTTTCCGGTAAAGCCGATTACATCGGCGCATTTGCCGTCACCGGTGGTCTGGAAGAAGATGCGCTGGCGGATGCGTTCGAAGCGCAGCACGATGATTACAACAAAATCATGGTGAAAGCGATTGCCGACCGTCTGGCGGAGGCTTTCGCGGAGTACCTGCACGAGCGCGTGCGTAAGGTGCACTGGGGCTATGCGGCCAATGAAAACCTCAGCAACGAGGAGCTGATCCGCGAAAACTACCAGGGCATTCGCCCGGCACCGGGCTACCCGGCCTGCCCGGAACACACCGAGAAGGGCACCATCTGGGAGCTGCTGGATGTGGAAACACACACCGGCATGAAGCTGACCGAATCCTTCGCCATGTGGCCCGGGGCGTCGGTTTCTGGCTGGTACTTCAGTCATCCGGACAGCAAGTACTTTGCCGTGGCGCAGCTTCAGCGCGATCAGATCGAAGATTATGCCCTGCGCAAGGGCATGAGCGTGTCAGAGGTGGAACGCTGGTTAGCACCTAATCTCGGCTACGACGCGGATTAAAAACACTTTTCCTTACAACAAACAGGGCGCTCATGGGGCGCCCTGTCTCTTTCTTGCGTTTAAACCCTTATACTGAAAGAAGGTTCTTTCCACATCGCCCGGTGGCGCTTTGTTTACCGGGCCTGTGCGTAGGCCGGATAAGGCGTAGCCGCCATCCGGCAAGACAACGCGCGCTGAACCTCAGGAAAATCGATAACGATAAGGAGAACCCCCTTCTGTGCTGACTCTGTTACACCTGCTCTCCGCAGTGGCATTGCTGGTATGGGGCACACATATTGTCCGTACCGGTGTGATGCGCGTATTCGGTGCGCGCCTACGAACCGTTCTCAGCAGCAGCGTTGAGAAGAAACCGCTCGCCTTCTGTGCGGGCATCGGCGTGACGGCGCTGGTGCAAAGCAGTAACGCCACCACCATGCTTGTTACCTCGTTTGTGGCGCAGGATCTGGTGGCGCTAACGCCCGCGCTGGTGATTGTGCTGGGTGCCGATGTGGGGACCGCGCTGATGGCGCGTATCCTGACGTTCGATCTATCTTGGCTGTCGCCGCTGCTGATTTTTATCGGCGTTATCTTCTTCCTGGGCCGTAAGCAGACCCGCGCCGGGCAGCTCGGGCGAGTGGGCATTGGCCTGGGGTTGATCCTGCTGGCGCTGGAGCTGATTGTGCAGGCGGTGACGCCCATTACGCAGGCCAATGGCGTGCAGGTGATTTTCGCCTCGTTGACGGGCGATATCATGCTGGATGCGCTGATTGGTGCCGTCTTTGCTATCGTCAGTTATTCAAGCCTGGCCGCCGTGCTGCTGACCGCGACCCTTGCGAGTGCCGGGGCTATCTCGTTCCCGGTGGCACTGTGTCTGGTGATTGGTGCGAACCTTGGCTCTGGCCTGCTGGCGATGCTTAACAACAGCGCTGCCAATGCCGCCGCCCGCCGCGTTGCGCTCGGCAGCCTGCTGTTTAAGCTGGTGGGAAGCCTGATTATTCTGCCGTTTGTTCACCTGCTGGCAGGGATCATGCAAAAGCTGCCTTTGTCGGACGCCGAGCTGGTTATCTATTTCCACGTGTTCTACAACCTGGTGCGCTGTCTGGCGATGGTTCCCTTCGCTGCGCCAATGGCCCGCTTCTGCGAACGCCTTATCCGCGATGAGCCTGAACTGGACGCCCGGCTGAAACCGAAGCATCTGGATACTTCTGCGCTGGACACCCCGGCCCTGGCCTTAGCCAATGCCGCCCGCGAAACGCTGCGCATGGGCGATGCGATGGAAACGATGCTGGAGGGGCTGCAAAAGGTCATGCACGGCGAGCCACGCGAAGAAAAAGAGCTGCGCAGGTTGGCAGATGATATCAACGTGCTTTATACCGCCATCAAGCTCTATCTGGCGCGAATGCCTCAGGACGAGCTGGCGGAAGAGGAGTCGCGCCGATGGGCGGAAATCATCGAAATGTCCCTCAACCTGGAGCAGGCCTCTGACATCGTCGAACGGATGGGCAGTGAAATAGCCGATAAATCGCTGGCTGCGCGCCGAGCGTTCTCGGTTGAAGGTCTGAAGGAGCTGGAAGCCCTGCACGAACAGTTGCTGAGTAACCTCAAGCTGGCGATGTTGGTCTTTTTCTCAAGCGATGTACCAGGCGCACGCCGTTTACGCCGTAATAAACACCGTTTCCGCATTCTTAACCGCCGCTACTCTCATGCGCACGTTGAGCGCCTGCATCAGCAAAACGTGCAAAGCATTGAAACCAGCTCCCTGCACCTGGGGCTGCTGGGCGATATGAAACGTCTTAACTCGTTGTTCTGTTCCGTGGCCTACAGCGTGATGGAACAACCGGATGAAGACGACGAGCGGGACGAGTATTAATCTCTGAAAGCGCCTCGCAGAACTGCTTTACGAGGCGTGCTTCCTTTTTAAATGTGTTCTAGCCTGAAAACCTTACTATTGAGAGGGAATAGAAAGTGCTTGTTTACTACGCTACACTTCGCCAATTCATGCGCATTCCAATGGGGGTTGTCATGCGCGCTGCTAAAGGCGTTAAAAAATCGGTCAATGTTTCACTTGCGCCAGAGATTCTGGACGAGGCGCGTAAACTTGAACTCAATCTTTCTGCCGTATTAACGGAAGCATTGCAGGAGAAGTTTCGTGAAAAACATCGTGCTGCGTGGCTGGAAGAAAATAAAGAAGCCATTGAGGCAGTTAACCAATGGGTGGATGAAAACGGCTCTTTCAGCAACTTTCAAAGGTCGTTCTGATGGAGCAATATTTTGCTTATGAGAATGCTGGTAGCGGTAAGGCGGTTTATCCGTGGTTGATCAACATGCAGCATCCCGTTGCGAATGTGATGAAACATGTACTGGTTGCTCCTGCACTTGAATTAAGCCAACTCGGTGGCATTCATCCCCCTGCGAAAGTGTGCCCGGTGGTTGAAATCGCTGGAAAACCTTGTGTGGTGATGATGCATATGATGTCGGGTATCTCCGCAAAAGAGTTAGGTGAGCGCGTGGCTGATCTGACTGATAAAAGGGCTTCTTTGCGGGATGCGCTCGATTTTCTTATCAATGGCTACTAAGGCATTTTTTCTCAGCCACAAGGTAAGGTATATTTCGCCTCTACAGGAGAAACTATGCTGCCAACTCAATCAACCCGATTAAATAAATACATTAGCGAGAGCGGGATCTGCTCACGTCGCGAGGCTGACCGTTACATTGAACAGGGTAACGTGTTCCTCAACGGCAAACGCGCCACCATCGGCGACCAGGTCGTACCTGGCGATGTGGTCAAAGTAAATGGTCAGGTCATCGAACCCCGTGATGCCGAAGACCTGGTGTTTATCGCGTTGAATAAACCAGTTGGTATCGTTAGTACCACGGAGGATGGCGAGCGGGACAACATTGTTGATTTCGTTAACCACAGCAGCCGTATCTTCCCAATTGGTCGTCTGGATAAAGACTCCCAGGGGCTGATTTTTCTCACCAACCACGGCGACCTGGTAAACAAAATTCTGCGTGCCGGAAACGACCACGAGAAAGAGTACATCGTCACGGTGAATAAACCGGTCACTGATGAGTTTATCCGTGGAATGGGGGCCGGGGTGCCGATTCTGGGTACCGTCACCAAAAAGTGTAAGGTGAAGAAAGAAGCTCCGTTCGCGTTTCGCATTACGCTGGTGCAGGGCTTAAACCGCCAGATCCGTCGTATGTGCGAGCACTTTGGTTATGACGTGACGAAGCTGGAACGCACCCGAATCATGAACGTCAGCCTGTCCGGTATTCCGTTGGGTGAGTGGCGCGATTTAACCGGTGACGAGCTGATTGAGCTGTTTAAGCTGATTGAGGATTCGTCTTCTGAAGCGAAACCAAAAGCGAAAGCCAAACCGAAGACCCAGGCGGTTAAACGCCCGGTGGTGAAAGCCCCGCAGGCAGAAGACAAAGGGCGAGGTAAACCGGCTAACGGAAAACGCTTTACCCAGCCAGGGCGCAAAAAGAAAGGGCGCTAATCAGCGCCGTCCACGGGTAGAGGTATTTGCCGACCAGGAAAACGTCGCCTCTGCATCGGGTTTATAAGCCTGCTCTTTCTTCAACTTGCGGGCTTTTTTTGCCTCTGCTTCACGCTGTACCATCAGTTTGTCGATGTACTCTCTTTTTACCTGATTGGTTTCGCCGTTAGTCAGTGTGCGGCCATGGGCGATACGGGCGCGGTCGAGAAGCGTCTTAAGTTCACGCTGCTCGGCTTCCGTCATATCTTGCTGGGTCAATCGTGGTGTCGCCATCGCTGAAGCCTCCTGTGGAAGAGGCTTCAGTGTAAAACAAGTAGCGGCAATTAACCTTGTTTCACCACATCTTTTTTCGGTTGTTCTTCAATAGGTTTGCCAGACCAGTAACCTGCCAGCAGAGAGCCAGAAAGGTTATGCCACACCGAGAACAATGCGCCAGGCAGGGCAGCCAGCGGCGAGAAGTAGATTTTACCGAGTGCCGCGGCCAGGCCAGAGTTTTGCATTCCCACTTCAATCGCCAGCGTGCGGCAGGTGGATTCGTCAAAGCCAAACAGTTTGCCACCCCAGTAACCCCCCAGCAGGCCAATGGTGTTATGCAGTACCACCGCAATGATCACCACAAAGCCGACAGACGCAATGTGCGAGGCGGAACCCGCTACCACGGCGCTGATGATTGCCAGAATACAGACCATCGAAAACGCGGGCAGGCCGGGTTCGACCGCCTTCACCACGCGCGGGAACAGATGGTGGATGACCAGACCCAGCGCAATCGGGATCACCACGATTTGCAGAATGCTGAGCAGCATCCCCATGACGTCTACCTGAATATGCGCATCCACATACAGGCGGGTTAACAGCGGTGTGGCAATCACGCCCACGAGGGTAGACACGGACGAGATAGTCACGGAGAGCGCAACGTCGCCTTTCGCCAGATAGATCATCACGTTGGATGCTGTACCGCTGGCCACGCTGCCGACCAGCACCATCCCGGCGGATAAATCTGGCGGCATCTTAAAGGCCATCGCCAGCAGCCAGGCCGCGAGTGGCATCACCAGATAGTGCAGGAAAATACCCGCCGCGACAGGTGCAGGGCGCGACAGCACGCGTTTAAAGTCGTCAATTTTCAGGTGCACGCCCATACCGAACATAATCAGCATCAGCAGCGTGGTGACCCAGGGGCCGATGCCCGTGAAGCTGGTGGGGGTGTAATACGCGAGTACAGAGAGCAGCAGTGCCCATAACGGGAACAGCCGGGTGATGGCGGATAACATAGTTAATTCCTTGCAGTATTGTCGTGTTGTTTAGTTATGAAAAAGCCGGGTCTGTGCCCGGCTTATTGATATTGTTTATCGTGCTAACGAATTTTATTCAAACAAATTCTGATGAAGTTTTTGCACGACAAGCTCAGCCTGATCGGCAGGGACGAGGAAGCACAGGTTGTAGCTGGATGCACCGTAGCAAATCATGCGGATATTGAACGGGTCGAGCACGCCGAAGACCTCTTTGCCCACGCCACAGGCGCGTGACAGCTTGTTACCGATGATGGCAACCAGCGCCAGGTTCTCTTCCACTTCCACGCGGCACAGTTCAGACAGCTCAATCAACAGCGATTGTGTCAGCAGGGTATCGCCAGTAGAAGTTGAACCGGTGGTGTCCAGCGTCAACGCGACACTCACTTCGGACGTCGTGATCAGGTCTACGGAGATATTGTGGCGCGCCAGGATCCCAAACACTTCCGCCAGGAAGCCGCGGGAGTGCAGCATGTTCAGGCTGTGCAGTGTCACCAGCGTCTGGCGGCGGCGCAGGGCCAGCGCGCGGAACAACGGTGGGTTCTCGGTTTTTTTGCAGACCAGCGTACCGCCCGCTTTCGGATCTTTGCTGGAGCCAACGAACACCGGAATATCGCTGCGCACGGCTGGCAGCAGTGTTGCAGGGTGCAACACTTTCGCGCCGAAGGTGGCCATTTCCGCCGCTTCTTCAAACGCGATCACATCAATTCGTTTCGCCGCGGACACCACGCGCGGGTCGGTGGTGTAGATGCCCGGGACATCGGTCCAGATATCCACACGGGTCGCGTGCAGCGCTTCGCCCAGCAGTGCGGCGGTGTAGTCACTGCCACCACGGCCAAGGGTAGTGGTACGGCCTTTCGCTTCGCTACCGATAAAGCCCTGGGTGATCACGATACCCTCAGCAAGACGCGGTGTCAGTTGCTGGGTGGTCAGTTCAGCCAGCACGTCGACGTCCGGCTCGGCGCGGCCAAAGCGGTCGCTGGTGCGCATGATTTTGCGGACGTCAAACCACTGCGCCTGAACTTCACGTTCACGCAGGATCTCAACGAACAGCAGGGTAGACATCAGCTCGCCGTGGCTAACCAGTTCGTCAGTCAGGGCAGTAGAGGTTGCCAGCGATGCGGCTTCCGCAAGCGTGGTGATGTTTTCGAGCAGGCGCTCAACTTCTTCGCGGATGACGTTCGGATTCTGCATCCGTTCGAGGATGTTGAACTGAATTTTGCGCAGCGCATCGAGCTTCACGAAACGTTCTGTCGCTTCCAGTCCTTCAGACAGAGAAACCAGCAGGTTCGTCACGCCAGCGGATGCAGAAAGCACCACCAGGCGGGTATTCGGATCGGCTAGCACCACATCGGCGCTGCGGTTCATGGCATCGTAATCAGCCACACTGGTGCCGCCAAACTTAGCGACCACAAAACTCGTCATAACAACCTCGTGTCAGGGAATGAATAAAGCGACCTTGGCACAAGAATGAAACGAAAACAGGTGCAGGCGCAAATACGGCCCTATAAATAAAATGTGGGGGAGGTCCTGTCAATGCTGGGATTATGCGGATTTTTCATGGGGGGGCACCCCTCAGTAACAGGACTTATAACATGCCGCTATTTTATTCTGCAAATCAGGACATTCTGAACGACATTCAACCCCCTCGGGGGCAGGTTTTAGCAGCTATACTTTTCGGGTCTTTTCACCTGCGTTTGATGCAGGCCAGGGCAATGGCATAAAAACCATCACAATTTTTATTTGCAGGCGCTACAATCGACCGCAGTCACAATTCTCAAATCAG
>Ga0153917_1001367_pt1 | contig 10261 bp, 9 predicted proteins | sample TSFL001MetaG_FD_104695 | JGI IMG/M metagenome (GOLD analysis project Ga0153917, IMG submission 104695) | Attine ant fungus gardens microbial communities from Florida, USA - TSFL001 MetaG | ecosystem: Host-associated > Fungi > Mycelium > Unclassified | place: USA: Florida, Paynes Creek Historic... | reverse complement strand
GTTTGTATCTGTTGGGTACTTATCTTCAAAAGGAACAATAGCACCTCCAAAGTAAATTAGACCACTACCTTCTTTGGAATTAGTAACATATGACATTTGATCTTCTGATATTCTTAATAGATCTGCTAGTTCATCTCTGTCTGAAGGTGCTTGGCTTAACATCTGTATAAATTCTGTATTTGACAACATACTTCTAGCAGTTTCAGACTTTAATAAATCCTCAACATTTTGTGTTATACCAGTAGGTATACCACCCCATTTTCTTGCTCTTTTATATAGCTGAAATAAAAATTGTGCTGAATACTCATTATTAAACAAAACGTAAATTTCATCCATGTATATCCAGGTATTTCTACCTTCCTGCTTATTCTGAGTAATTCTATTCCATATATAGTCTAGTACTATTAGCATACCCATAGTTTTTAAACTAGACCCTAAGTCCTTTATATCAAAAGAGATTAGTCTGTTATGTGTATCAACATTGGTTTTATGGGAAAATAAATTCAGTGAACCTTTTATGTAAAGTTCTAAGGCAACAGCTATATCTTCCGCTTCCTGTTCTTTCTGCTTTTTCAAATTTTCATAAAATTCTGTTAAAGTAGGTATCTTTTCTTTATCAAAGTCTTTTATATAGTCTCCATATGTAGATTTTAAACACCTATCTATAATAGTCTTTTCTTTAGGAGATAGACCAATGTTACCACCAATTAAAAGCTCGCATAAAGATAAAATAAAGTCTGATTTCAAAGTTATTGGATCATCCTTATCTGCATATGTCTCACTCATATCCAAAGGATTAATATAATTCTTACTCCCTGCAGAAACGTCAATAATTTCGCCCCCTAAGTTATTAACTAGACCTCCATACTCACGCTCGGGATCTATTATAATAATGTCGTCGTTAGTACTTAAAAATACGTTTAACATTTCTCTTTTAGCAGTAAATGATTTTCCCGAACCTGGTACTCCTAATATAAACCCATTTGGATTTTTTAATAAAGATCTGTTTATTATTATTAGGTTTTTACTAATTGGATTCATACCGTAGTAGCTACCGTTTTCTTGAATTAAATCACGAGTATTAAAGGGCATGAGAACAGTAACTGCTTCTGACGTTAACGATCTCCTTATTTTCATCATGCTTTTACCTAATGGCAAAGAAGAAGTTAAACCGTCTTCTTGTTGAAAGTGTAGCGTGCTTAACTCACAAAGATGTTTACTAGCTATAGACTTAAGGTTATTTGTTTGCAACTGTAATTCGTCATAACTATCTGTAATAATGGTAACAACTAAATCAACTTGAAACATCTTTTGATTTCTACTTTTTAAATCCTCAAAAAGCTCTTTTGCCTCATTAAGCGAGTGTTCTAACTCCAAATTTACAATACCAGTATAACCAGCTTTATTTGCTTGCTTTTGCGACCTTGCTATATCTGCTTGCATATCAGTAATTTTTCTTGTAACTATTTTCTGAGCTTTTGCGGAATCTATTGAAGATATGTTAATGCTTAATAATTGACCCATGGGCAATGCTGATAAGTCTGCTAAAAACTTATCATTCAAAGAAGATGGTAAGCTTTTTAAAAATATACTTCTGGCAAATTTATTGTTAAACAAAAAATAGTCCCTTTTAAACTCAAAATAATCAGGACTAATAAATCTCTTTTCTATTTGTTTTTTAAAATCTTCTTGGCTAAAATATGGTGTTTCTATTTCTTTTTCTCTGAATATATTTTTTAATATATCAACCTTGTCGACGTTCTCTACTACAGACAATGTACTATGCATTTTACCAAAGCTATTCTTCAGTTCGTTTTCTATAGAATCTAGCTTACTTTTAGCATTTGACAGACCGTCTTCTCTTACTGTAACAGTTAAAAATTTCTTTTGAATTATATCGTTATTTCCTTCTTCTAACTTGTTTCTAAGCATAGCGTTGTATTCTTCTCTATAGTGATTATAGTCGTCTTCGGCATGATTTATTAGTATTCTATTACTAAATTCTTGTGCGTTTATTCTTTCGTTTATAATAGAAACTTGTATATCTACTGTTGTATCAAAGTAATTTAAAGCATTACGGTAAGATACAAATATATTTTCTTTTTCTTCTTTTTGTGCTATTTGATAATTAACATCATCAAAACTATAAGTCCTACTATATAACCCCTTTTCAAGTTGGGTAATATTAAATTTTTCAAGACTTTTATATGGTATGGTCTCTATTGTGTTACGTGGTAATTTTCTTTTTTCCTTCTTTTCTTTAACCTTCTTTTGTGACCTAAGCCTTTCCCTATCTCTTTCTTTTGCACTTTTAGCTTCCTTTTTTGGTGGTGCAGCACTCTCTTTTACTGCCTTTATTTCTTTAACTTTCTCTTTCTCTACATCTTCAATATCTTCTTGATTTACATTTTCATCTATATCTATTTCATCAATAGTTTGTAGGTTATGCTTCTTATGGCTTGAAAACCTTATATAATTAAGCAAATTAGTCTTTGTTATCATCTTAATCCCCTCTCTTTTAGTTGCTGGATAAATTGGCTGTTAAATTCACAAAAGGTATAATAGAGTTTTTGTAATATATTAGTCCAGTTCCATCTTTATTGCTTTTTAAATGGTCTAGTTGTTCTTGGGCTACGCGCCTTAAATCAGACAACTTTTTTCAACTGTATAAGCTTGATTAGTAGTTTGAATGAAGTCACTATTACAAATCATAGATGAACCTGTATCGGTTTCTAGCATTGGTTCAACATTATGAGTTACTCCAGTTAACATAATACCTTGTGGTCTTGATAACCTATAAATTTGGTATAAATAATCTGCTTCTTTGTTAGCATTAAATAAAGTATCAATCTTATTAATATAAATCCAACCCCTTTTCTTTGTATCTCCATCATGCTCTTTCATTAGCTTACCTACTGATCTATCCCAAATATATTCTAAGGTAAGAAGCATAACTAAAGGTTGTAGCTTTTTATCAAACTTACTAATGTTAAAAGAATTAACTCTATTATTAATTTTTATATTAGTTTTACTATTAAACATATTTGATTTTTCCTTAATAAATATATCTAATATATCAGCTAATATCTTTGTATCTTTACTACCCTTTAGCTTATTGTAAAAATCTTTAATGGTAGGTGGATCTCCTTGAAAAGAAGACTTATCGTAGTCTGCAAGCAACTCATTTAATATTGTTTCAATAATATCTCTATTTTTTGAATTTAACTCCCTACCTGTAGGGATTAAATAGTTATATAAATTTATTATAAATGCATATTTATCTATTGGGGGACAATTAGATTCATAATGAGGATGCAAACTTATTTCAAAGGGGTTTATATTGCTACTGCTCTTATTACATATATTAATTATTTCTCCCCCTAAGTTAGTAACTAAGCGATCGTACTGACCAGTAGGATCAATAATAATAATGTCGTCATTAGTATTTATAAAGGCATTTATTATTTCTTCTTTAGCTGTAAATGTATCTTCATTGTCTTTTGTACCTAATATAAAACCTGTTGGACTGCCCAAAGTTTTTCTATCTAATTCTATTAAACTTTTATTTATAGGATTTATGCCATAGCAGAACCCTGCATCTCTAGATTGACCACTATTATTTGAGCTTTTAATTAATTTGAAATAATTCATTAATCTATTCTTAATTTCCAAATATCTTTCCTCCTCTTTTTCTATTCTTTTTGTTATCTTCATCTTCTATAATTTCTTCTCTTATTGTGGTGTAAATATTATCTTCTTCGTACATTCTTCTTGGTCTTATATAGGTTTTAATTATAGCTAGTAAAAACTGTTCTGCTGTTAAGCCATTGTAAGTAAAAAAACCTAAGAATAGGGTAGGTGTTACGCTAATCATCATTAAATAGGATGCTATATTAGGCGGTATATAATTAAGCAAAGTATGGTACGAACTTATCCCAATACCTACAGATATAATTAGAGATATTGTCCTCCTTAATGTAAGACCGAAAAACCATTTACCTTTATAATCTTTAATCTCTTTTGGTATTTTAATTTCTATCATTTATAATAATTCCTCCTAATTTTCCCAATAAAAAAGCTAATATATCTTGTGATATATTAGCTTTTATTTTTAATTATTTAATTTATTAAATTGTTCCTCTTATAAACCTATAAACTTTTCTTAAGCAGACTAGTATTGAAAGGGAAAGTGCAATAAAGAAGCCAGGTATAGCTACACTATCACTTACAGGCATGATATATACTTCCATAATAATAAGTCCTGCTATATATGTAAGTAATATATAAAAGCCTGTAATCCAAGAAACTTTTAAGATAAACTTTATAAAGACTAATGAAATAGATAAAAACATAAAAAACAATGCAAATATAAACATTTGATCTTTGGCTTCCACTATTGCACTCTCCTTTAAAAATAAATATATACATATTATACCATAAAACAGTGTGATTAACAAGCTTTTTTCTTAATGTTTTATATAGAACTTACTAATTTTTTAGCCCATGTTCCCGATTTAGCCAAAACACCTAATAACACAAGGCTTATTCCTATCATATCTCTTAATGCTCGCATTCCAGAAGTTACAGTGTCCCCAACATCTACTAGTACACTAGTAAATAACAAGCTATAAATTGCAACACATACTATTATTACAGGGCCTTGCAAGGCTACGCCTGCAAAGCCCTGTATATAGCTCCTTCCAACATTCTGATATGAGCTACTCGTAAGCGTTGATATAGGTATAGGAGCTAAGGCAATATATAAGAATAGCTCAATAATACGCCCATAAATTATAATAAATACTCCCCATTCTATAAGTTGCATAATTAAACTCATAGGTTGTAAGGCTATGTAAAACATTAATTTTTCACCAAATCTCATATTGCCTACATTTTCTTTTAAGCCATCTAATTCTACCATTGTATCCTCGATAGCTATAGATCCTATTAATCCAGCTATGTAACTGCTAAAATCAAATATGCCATATAATATATCAAGTGAGTGTTCCATAACTATCTTTGCTATAATAAGCTTTAAAAACATTGACACAACCATTTCAACACTTTTCGTTTCAAACATGATTGATTTATTCAAAAATTCTAATAAAAAGAATAATACTAAAAGAGTGTAACCTATCGGTAGTATAACATGATAAATATTTTCCATGGATGTAGCAATTGCACTGTTAAATTCAGTAGGGCTTTGAGATACTATACTTATAGCGGCTTTAATTGTATCATTAAATCCGTTAAATGTATCATCTAATATAGAAATAATAAAGTCTTCCAAATGCCACCTCCTCCTTTATTTAGAATATAAGACCCATAACAAGTTCAATTGAAGCTATTCCAATACCAGCTACCAAACCCCACGTACTAGCTAATTTAACTTGAGGATTATCTTGTGTAATACTTATAATAAGTCCTATTACAGCAAAAATAGTTATTATAATTCCAACCCTATTTGTAACGTCATAAATTAGTTCAACAAAATTATCAAGCGCCCCCAGACCATTTGCATAAACATTAACATTTCCTAGTATCATAACCATTAAGAATGTAAATAGACACATTGCCAACTTATGTTTTCTTACTCCCTGAAAATTAATGTTTGTTAATGCTTTTTTACCTTTTTCTATTAAATTTGTCATTTAAAATTCTCCTTTTATATTTATTTTTTATATTAAAAAAACTGCTAAAATTAGCAGTTTTTTTAATTGATTGCCTCATATATTGATTTTGAACATAAAAAAAGAGCTATAAGATGTCTTACTTAAGCTCCTATAATATCTTCTAGCTCATCGCTACTAATGCCACCTTCTAAATTATCTTCTTCTGATAGTAATATTTCATCTAATTCCTCACTACTAATGGCATCATTATTAGTGTTGCTATCTTCATCTTCTTCATAAATAGCCAAGTATTCTGAATTTTCTGTAACTTCTTGTATTGGTCTTGATTTAAATTCATAGTTTGTTTCATTAGACTTCTGTACACTTGATTCTTTATCATCCTTACCAATTATAGAATCTGCTTTTTGAATATATTTTATATTCTCAAGCTTATTTTTTGATAATTCTAACTTATAGGTATTATCTTTGTTGTAGTCACTTAGTTGCTTATAGTTCTTATGTTTTTCTATATTGTATTTCTCACCAAAGTAAGGGGGTAAACCCTTTATAAAAACAATACAGTCCTTAACATTCATTTCTTTAATTTCAGTTGGTGTCATTAAGTCCCTTGCCATTATACCCTCATTGAAAGACCTAGAGCTTGTTTTGGATCTTGATGTACTTTTATTTAATGTATCAATAGTTGTTTTTCCTAATAGCTTAGATACGTATTCAACAGTTCCTAGCCCCTGACCACCTAAAAATAGAAATGAATCACAGTTATCCAAGATACCTTCCCAACTATCCTTATACATTTCTTTTAATTGACCTAAGCTTTGGAAGATAGGTACTATACCTATGTTTAGACCTCTCGCATATGCAAGTATCTTTTCAAAGTTAGGTATCCTACCTATATTCGCAAATTCATCTAATATGAAACTAACTGGTATAGGTAATCTTCCTCCATGTATCTTAGTTGCCCTATAATTTAATACTCCAAATAATTGTGTATACATCATACTAGCTATAAAATTAAACGTCGGGTCTGTTGGATCAGTGATTACAAAAAAAGCAGTTTTTTCTTCTCCAATTTTTTCTAACTCTAAGTTATCTAGTTGGGATATATTTTCTAAAGTATTTATATTGTAAGGTGATAGCCTTGCACCTGCTGATATTACAATAGATTTAGCAGTTTTCCCAGCCGATAATTTGAAAAGTTCATATTGCTTTATTGCTATATGGTTACTATCTTTTTCTGCTAATTCATCAAATATAAAATCAAGCGGACTTTTTGTATCCTCATCACCTTCTTTAATATCAATTAGCCTCATTAGCTTCATGACTGTTGACATATTTTTTTCATGTGGGCTACCTTCTTTTATAATGTAAAAGAATAAGGCTTGTAAAAATAACTCTTCTGCTTTTTCCCAAAATGGATCGCCTCCACCCTTTTTATCTCCATTGGTATTTATCATAATAGTTTTAATTAGTGTCATTACATCTTCATCTTTACCATTTCTAATGTATTGAAAAGGATTATAAAAATCGGATTTATCCATTTCGGTTAGGTTTAATAATTTTATTTTATAACCATTACCTTCTAATACTTTGCCAGTCGAAAATAGTATTTCGCCTTTTGGGTCTGTAATAACATAACTACTGTTCATCTGCATTAAGTTAGGCTTAACAAAACCTCTTGTTTTTCCTGTACCAGCTCCACCAAATAGCACTACATTTTTGTTCCTTTTAGTTACATCTCCATTCAAAGATAAAAAAATATTATCAGTAAGGATAATATTATTCTTGCTATCTTTGTCTTTAACAACCTTCATTTCTTTTAATGTTGCAAATCTAGCACTTCCATGTTCTATACCTTTCATATACTTCTTTTTGCCTTTATTAGAAAGCACAAAGATAAAGAAGATAGCCACTACAGACAAAATAAAAGTTTTTACTGTATAGCTACCTTCATATAAAGTTGTAATAAATATAAATGGGCTTCCTAATACATTGTATTGAAATATATCTGTTGTTTCAAATATAGTTTCTGATACTTCTATAGCGTGACCAACGTGTAGAATAATATAAAACAACAAGATAAATGCAAAAGTTATTACCAGGATATTTTTTATATTTAATCTGCTACTATAAATTATCTTTCACCCCTATCCATTACTTTAGTTCTATTCTTAGTAGGCTTTTGATTATTAGCTTTTTCTTTTGCCCTTTCTATGTTTTTTTCTATATTGCCTTTTTCCTTTTCTTCTTTTTCCTGTTTGTTTTTAGTATTGAGCTTCTGCTTAATATTATTATTAAATACCTCCTTTAACTTATCATTATCTTTGGTTTGAAACACAAGCCTATAGGTACCATTCTCATTTTTAATACAAGCTACTGGTATATTAACCTTTTTACAATCTTTAATGATAGACTGCCTACTATCTTTATCTATGTCAACTTCGCTTAGTGAATTGTAGCTGTTATTATTAAGCAGCACTCTTAAATTGTTATTCCCACCCCTTAATTTATTCTTTTCTTTTTCTGCTAAAATAAGCAAAGCTTTAAATGCATTAGCAGATAACTCTAAGCTTTTTTCTGCTACTGCTTCGGCAACTTTTGTTTGTATTCTTGTACCTTCTTCTGATATATCCATACTGCACCACCTTTATTAGATTTATATTTATTTTTTTAAAGCTTCAAAAAGTCTATTAGCTCTTTTTCTTCTTTAAATAGTAGCTCTATCCATTCTTGGTTCTCATCAAATTTATCAAATACATTATTTAAATTAATATCCTTCTCCATTCCAATCCCCCTAAAAGTAGTTTACACTCTAAACACTAATTAACTAATATGTATTTAACTTTCTGACCACCCCTTTCAAAGATAAATCAACCCATATAAAAAAGACATATTATATATGCCCTTGTGTTATTTATTATCTTTCATAATCTTGATTTGGTTTTCTTTCTTCTTTGTCTTTGTCTTTCTCCCTTACTTTTGTGACTTCTTTAATATAAGATTCATCTTTTATACGGCTGTAAGTATTATTTATTGAATTAATTACATTAAATTCTTCTCCTAATGTATTTAATTTAGGTTTTAAGTCATTAATTTTAACACTTAAGTCTTTAGACTTATTAATAATTAATTCATGCTTAGATGTATCTATTTTGTATTTTTGAATTACCTTTTCGGCACTTCTTAATACTGCTTTTTCACTAGTTGTTAAGTTTGATTTATTCCTTAAGAAATTATATCTTTCAACTGATTCTAATATTGTCTTTAGATCCGATTGAGTCTTATTTAGCTTGTTTATTTCATCCTTAGCATTAATTAAGTTCTGCTTAATGTTATTATACTTAGAACTTAAATCTTCTTCACTGACAATATTATTCTTAGATAGATAGCTTAACTGATCTGAAAGTAATTTAATATTGTAGTCATTTTGTTTTGAATATGGCTCGTTTGTATTGAATTTGATATTACTTTTTATTTTACCGTCATCAATAAGTCTTGCTATTAATTTCATTGTACTAACATACTTAAGTGGTATACCTTTATATTTATTTTGGAATGTATTCTTATTAACTATTTCTTGTTGTACTACATATTTGTTACTTTCAAATATAGGAGTTTCTTGTTCTTTATTTTCAACTCTATATATAATTTTTTCTAATGTATACTCTTCACCTAAGTTAGTAGTGTTCATATGCCATTTTGATTTACCTTCTTTTATTCCTAAATATTGCTCACCCTTAGCGTTATACATTAGCTTTGCATTGCATTTATATTTTGCTATTTCTTTTATAAATTCTTTTATATCTGAACTATTAATTATTGCTTTGTCAATTGCTAATTTTAATTTATCTTTCCAAAATACATTTTGGGTTTTAGGTTTCCATTTTCCATAGGTTACACCTAAATTGTTATTTTGTATTATAGATAAATTATTTTCTTTGCAAATTTCATCAGATATACTTCTACATTGCCTTAAAGATTTTTTGTTTGCATGATATTTATTGCCCTCCATGTCTATGCTATTTATTATGATATGGGTGTGTATGCTTTCTGTATTTACATGTGTAGCTAACACAGCTTGAAAGTTATTTCCAAAGTGTTTTGATACTGTTTCCTTTGCAATTTTTAATGCTAATTCTGGATTTTTAATCTCTCCTTTTTTAAAAGATTGTACAAAGTGATGTGCTATTATTGGCTTTTTAATACTCGCGTTTTTATAAGTATCCTTGGCATACATTTTTTGAACTGTATTAAATTGAACACTAGCTAAACTGTAATCTGTACTACAATTCACACCTTCAACTAATAAATAACCTTCTGTTTTTTTAGGATCTACAATGTACTTTAAAGCACTTTTGACTGATTTACGTATAGAGATTGATTTAACTGAAGCCATATCTTCTCCATTTCTTTTTCCAATAAAATTACATCTTGATATGCTACAGAGTTAGTTTCATTTGCCTTTTTTGCTATTTGATTTATATTAACTCCTATTCTATTTAGTTCGTAGATTATATCTTTTACATTTGAAATTGGGTAATCAATTATAAAGCCTTGCACAGACATTTTTCTTATATAATTTGTTGTATCTATATTTAACTTTTTAGATTTACTTTTTATTATTTCCCACT
>Ga0153917_1001362_pt1 | contig 10293 bp, 7 predicted proteins | sample TSFL001MetaG_FD_104695 | JGI IMG/M metagenome (GOLD analysis project Ga0153917, IMG submission 104695) | Attine ant fungus gardens microbial communities from Florida, USA - TSFL001 MetaG | ecosystem: Host-associated > Fungi > Mycelium > Unclassified | place: USA: Florida, Paynes Creek Historic... | reverse complement strand
TCTCCTGGTTGGTGAGTCCCTCGGCCAATCGCGCCATCACCTCCTTCTCCCTCGCGGTCAGCGGGAGGGGCGGGGCCGGCGAGGGCGCGAAGGCGCGAGGGGCGGCGCGAGTAGTGGCCGGCGGCGGCGCGACGAGCGCGACGAGCGCGGCGGGCCCGGCGGGCTCGTCGTTCCGGTCGGGCGCCGGGCGAGCGGCCGAAGCGCCGATTCCCGCCCGGTCCCTCGCCTCGGTCGCGGAGCGGCCGGCTTCGGTCGCCGCCGTCGCGGGAGCCTCGTCCAGCGCTCGGACACCGAGGGCGACGCCGCCGACCGACAACGCGGTGACCGTCCACGCCGCGGCCGCGAGCCCTTCGGCGTCCCCGGTCCACGTCGTGAGCAGCAGCGCGACGAGAAACGCCGCGACCGGGATGCCGGCCACGGCGGCGACCGCCCTGCGCCGGGCCCGCCGAGGGCGCGGGACGCGGCCGATCGTGCACCAGAGCCCGCCGGCGATCAGAGCCGGCGCCGCCATCGTGAGCTGCGTCGAGGCGACGCCGATCGCGGTCAGAGCCGGCGCCGCCCAGGCGGGCGCCGTGAGGAGCCCCGGGTAGTCCCCGAAGGTCGTCTCCTGCGGGGCGAACAGGAGCTGGGCCGCCGCGGCGACCGACCCCGTAGTGATCGTCAGCCGCGCGCACCATCGCGGAACCGCGATCCCCGCGCGCCGGGCCGCGTGCAGCGAGGCCGTCGCCAGAGCGGTGAAGACGAGCATCCGCAGCGCGCTTCCCGCCCAGACGAAGATCGCGAGCCTCGTCTGCACGGCGAGGCCGGCCGCGAGGGCGACCGCTCCGAGGGCCGCGGGCAGGGGAGCCAGCCGCCATCCCGCGCGGGTCCACGCGCACCCGGCCGACACCGTCACCCCGACGACGAGCGCGCTGACGAGCACGAGGTTGCCGAGGAGGACGTCGTCGCCGAGCAGCCGTCGTACCCCCAGCAGGATGCCGCCGCCGAGCCCGGCCGCGACGGCGAGGACGAGCACGGTGCGCCGCATGCCGCCGATCCTAGATCGGCGGTCGGGCGGTTCCGGCGGGTCGAGGCGGGACGGCGAGGCCGGCGTCGGATCCCGCGGCGCGGGCCGGGCGCCAGGGGCGCCGTGCGCGCCGGAGCGGTCGGGTCGTCGGACGCCGAGCCGTCGGTCGGACGGCTCGATCCCCGCTCACTCCCCGAAGTCGACGAGCGGCTCGACGGCGCCGGCGAAGACGATCGCGGTGAGCGACCAGGCGCGCTGCTCGCCCGAGGGGCCGGTCTCGACGAGGGCCGTGCCGGCGACGGCCGGGTTCTGCTGCTGTTGCTGCGCGAGCGAGCCGAGCACGCCGCGGACGACCGAGGCGAACGCCGCCGGCGTCACCCCGTCGCGCAGGCGGCAGCCCATGCGCTCGATGAGCGCGACGTACCACTGGCTCATCATGGTGGTCACGCGCAGCATGACCTCCGCGATGACCTGCTCCATCGCCTCGCGCGGGGCGCCGGGCTGCACGCTCGAGACGCACGCGGTCGCCAGCATGAACGAGCGCCAGTTGCGCGAGTCGACGACGATCCGCGACTGCGCGTCGCCCGCGATGCGCATGCAGGTCCGGAACGCCTCCCGCCGCCGCTCGGGCGTCGTCAGCGTTCCCGCGACCAGGCGCAGGTGCTCCTCGATGTCGCCCGTCCCCGCGAACTCCTCCACCGCGAAGTTCGACTCGCCGGCGAACATGTCGTGCAGCAGGTCGGCGACGAAGCGCTCGCGCGAGTTCCAGATGCGGTAGGTCGAGGTGCGCGGCACGTCCGCCCGGCGGATGTACTCCTCGAGCGGCAGGTGGTCGAAGCTCACGCTCAGCCCGTTCGCCTCGATGTCCGCGCGCGCGGCGTCGAGGACGCGTTGGCGCACCTCGGCGGAGGTGAAGCGCTTTCGCGTGGCGGTCTGGAGGGGTGGGGTCATGCTCGGAAACCTAGTCGTCGGCGGGCCGGAAGGCCCGATTTCTCGCATTTTCGAGGGCGGCTCGACCGGGCGGCCGACGTGCGGCGCCGATCCGCGGCACCTCTTCGGGGCGGGCTGCGAGGCATCCGGACGTCCGGACGCCGACAGGCCGATCGTGCGTCGGAGCGCGCGTCCGCGCATCGGGGCGGGCGTCTCGTCGTCGAGGCGCGCTCCCGCCGCATCCGCGTGGACGGCCGCGCCCCGCTGGGGGCAAGGCTACCCGCTCGGCGGCCGCTCGCTCGACGCGGTCGGCGGCACCCGTCAGCGCAGCGTGGACCGGGCGGCTCGATGCGCCACGACGAAGCCGCCGATCACGCCCGTGATCGCGCCGAGCACGGCGACGCCGAGGCAGACGAGATAGGGCATCGGCGCCGAGCTGGCGAAGAGCGAGGCGACGGCGAAGAGGATCGCGGTTCCGTGCCCCGCGTAGGCGATGGGGAGTGCGGCGCGATGGCCCGCGAGCCAGGCCTCGTCGGACATCCTCGTGGCGGGCGTGCGGATGCCGGCGAACGACCAGCGGCCGAGCGAGCCGCGCGCGGCCATCCGCACCGACAGCAGCACGAGCCCGTTGCCGATCACGAGGATGAGCGCGACGGCGACCGCCGCCATCAGCGGGGGCGCCTGGAGGGCGTTCACGCCCTACGCGCGCTTCTGCTGCTGCGCGTCGTCCTCGTCGGGGTACTGGTCTGCGTAGACGTCCTCGTACTTGTCGTCGTCCTCGTCGTCGAAGTACTCCGACCACTTCGACATCTCGTCCGACTCGTGCGGCTCATGGCCGCCCGACAGCTCACGCTGGAGCGCACCGTAGTTCGTGTCGGGCACGGAGTACTTGAGCTCGCGCGCGACCTTCGTGTGCTTAGCCTTCTGACGGCCACGCCCCATATGCGCAACCCCCTCGAGAAATCAGGCCGGGCGGACAAACGGCATCGCCCAGGTGCAAGTGTGTACGAAATCGAAACCTCAGCTTATCATGCGGCGGGTCGGCGGTTCTCGTCTCACCGCCCCTCTAGGCTTTCAGCGCCCCGGCACCGAACCGGGCGCGGAGACCGAGCCGAGGAGCGCTGAGCCGATGGATGCGGACGTCGTCGTCGTCGGCGGAGGGGCCGCCGGCATCGTCGTCGCTCGCGAGCTCCATCAGGCCGGCATGCGCCCCTTCGAGGACTTCGTCGTGCTGGACGCGCAGCCCTCGCCCGGTGGCACCTGGAACGAGGGTTGGGACTTCCTCCGCGTCGCCGACGCCGACGACCTCGTCGAGCTGCCGGGGATGGACGTGCTCGGCCTCTCCTACGCGGGCGCCGCGGGCCGCGAGCGGGCGCGCGACCTCGTGCCCGAGACGCACCGCAGGTACGAGGACGCGAGCGACATCTACGTGCACCGTCCGGCGCGGGTCTCGCGCGTCGAGGCGATCGCGCGCGACCGCCGACTGCGGGTGACCTACCGGATCGGCTCGCGCGAGCCGTCGCAGCTCCGCGCGCGCGTGCTCATCAACGCCACCGGCCGGTGGTCGTCGCCGTTCGCGCCCTGGTATCCGGGGCGGGACGAGTTCGCCGGCATCCAGCGGCATGCGATGCGGCTGGGCGCGACGAGCGATCTCGCGGGAGCGCGCGTGCTCGTCGTCGGCGGCGGACGCAGCGCCGTCGCCGTGCTGCGCGCGCTCGAGGGCCGGGCCGCGTCGACCCTCTGGGCGACACGACGGCCGCCCGAGTTCGCGCCCGTCGCGGCGACGACGACGGCCGATCTGCGTGCCGCGCGCGCCGTGCTCGACGCCGACGCCGCCGCGGTGCGGTCGGCGTGGGCGTCGGCGTCCGCCTTCACGGCATCCGCGTCGTCGACGGCGTCCCGCTCGGCGTGGGCGCCCTTCGAGACGTGGCGGGGCCGGGGCTTCCGCTCGATGCCCGACGTGCCCCGCCCCGACGCGTACGCGAGCAGCGTGAGCCTGACCGGCATCCCGGCGACGCCCGCCGCGTGCGCCGCCGTGCGCCGCGGGCTGCTCGTCTCGCGCGGGCCGCTCGAGCGGCTCACTCCGACGGGCGCCGTGCTCGCCGATGGGTCTCGGCACGAACTGGACGCCGTCGTCTGGGCGACCGGCACGCGCGAGTCGGTGCGGCATCTCGCGCCGCTGGGCCTGCGCGCCGGCGGCGCCGCGCCGCGTCTGCGCGACGGCTGGAGCCGCATCGACCCGCGCATCGCGTTCGTCGGCTACGGTGCCGGGTACGAGCGCGGCCGGGCGGCGCTGGACGCGCGGCGCATCGCGGAGATGGCGATCGACCGCGCCGACCACGCGGAGCCGGCCGAGCGCGGACACGCCTGGCTGTAGCGCGCGGCCGCCGCGGCGCGGCCGCGCCGCGAGCCCGCCGAACTCTGGCGATACGGCGGTGCTGCGCCGAATAGGGCCGCACCCTGCCGGTATCGCCAGAGTTGGGCGAGGGGGAGCCGGAGACGCGGCACCGCCGACCCGGAGGACCGGGCCGGCGGTGCGAGATCGCGAGCGCTGCGCGGGGAGCGCTGCGAGAGCTAGCCGATCGGCACGGCGCCGACCACGAGGCCGACCGCCAGCATGACGAGCGACACGACGAGCGCGCGCCACAGCACCTTCTTGTGGTGGTCGCCGAGGTTGACGTTGGCGAGCGAGACGAGCAGCAGGATCGCCGGCACGAGCGGGCTCTGCAGGTGCACCGGCTGGCCGATGATCGAGGCGCGCGCCATCTCCACGGGCTCGATGCCGTAGGCGGCCGCGGCCTCCGAGAGCACCGGCAGGATGCCGTAGTAGAAGGCGTCGTTCGACATGAAGAACGTCATCGGGATGGACAGCAGGCCCGTGATGACCGCGAAGAAGGGCCCGAGCTCCGGCGGCACGATCGTGACCACCCACTCGGCCATGGCCTCGACCATGCCCGTGCCGGAGAGGATGCCGACGAGCACGCCCGCCGCGAGCACCATCGAGACGACGCCCACGATGCTCGGAGCGTGCGCCACGATCTCGTCGGCCTGCGAGCGCAGCTTCGGGAAGTTGATCACCAGCGCGACCGCCGTGCCGACCATGAAGATGACCGCGAGGGGCAGCTCGTCCAGCACCAGCAGCACCATGACGGCGAGCGTCAGCGCGAGGTTCACCCAGATGAGCTTCGGCCGCAGCGTCGAGCGCGTCGGGTCGAGCACGGTGCCCGCCATCGACTTGGAGACGTGGCCCTCGCCCTCGAGGGCGCTCGGGTCGGCGGCCGCCTCGTCCTCGAGGGAGAAGTCGTCGACGACCTTGCCGCCGACCGTCATGACGCCCTGCGTGTCGAGGCTGGCGCCCGCGCCGGGCTTCGCCTGCGCGCCGCGGAACAGCTTGGGGATGCCCGCGCCGGCGGCGGCGAGCTTCGAGTCGGCCTCCTCGCGCATGAGCTTCGACGCGGTGAGCGTGCCGGCGAGGCGCTTGCGCTCCGAGAGGCCCATGAGCCACACGAGCGCGAACGCGACGATGAGGCCGATGCCGAGCGAGGGGAGCATAGGCGTGAAGATGTCCGAGGGCGAGACGTCGAGCGCCGAGGCGGCGCGGGCCGTGGGGCCGCCCCAGGGGACGATGTTGAGCGTGCCGTTCACGAGGCCCGCGGTGCAGGTGAGGATGACGGGGCTCATGCCGAGCCGCAGGTAGACGGGCAGCAGCGCCGAGACCGTGATGATGAACGTCGTCGATCCGTCGCCGTCGAGCGAGACGGCGCCCGCGAGGATGGCCGTGCCGACGACGACCTTCGCCGGGTCGTCGCCGAGGAAGCGCACGATGAGGCGGATCAGCGGGTCGAAGAGCCCGACGTCGATCATGATGCCGAAGAACATGATGGCGAACATGAGCAGCGCCGCGGTCGGCGCGAGGGACTTCAGCGAGTCCAGGACCATGTCGCCCATGCCGAGCCCGGCGCCCGCGAAGAGCCCGAAGATCGTCGGCACGAGGATGAGCGCGACCATCGGCGTGAGCCGTTTGGTCATGATGAGCGCCATGAAGGTCAGGATCATGGCGAATCCGAGGATGACGAGCACGTCGACTCCTTCGTCGATCGTCGAGCGGAACCTGTGCGGAACCTGAGGTACGACGCAACGCTATGGATGCCGGGCCCGGCCGTCCGGGTATCCCGCGTTCTGCGTCGATGTGCGCATTCGGCGGCTTGTGCGCATTGTGCTCACGAGGGTCGCGCTGCACGATGGGAGCGTGACGAAGCGGCCGCCCCTGCGATTCGCGACGCGCGCGCTGCTGCTGCAGATCGCCGTCGTGGGCGTCGTCGTCGCCGTCACCGTCTCGATCTTCGGCTGGATCGGCGTCACCCAGCTGCGCCGCGACGCCGAGTCGAACGCCCTCGCGATCGCCCGCACCCTCGCCGACGACATCGATGTCATCGGCGAGGTCGAGCGCATGCACGACGCGGGCGCCGTGCCCTCCCGCGACGTGCTCGCGGCGGGGCTCGCGCAGGCGCAGGCGGAGCGCGTGCGCGCCCGCACGGGGGCGCTGTTCATCGTCATCACGAACGCCGACGGCATCCGCCTCTCGCATCCCGATCCGTCGCGGCTCGGCGAGGTGGTGAGCACGAGCGGCGAGCGCGCGCTCTCGGGCGTCGAGGAGATCGCGTGGCAGCGGGGCACGCTCGGCGAGTCGGCCCGGGCGAAGGTGCCGATCTTCTCACCCGGCACGACGACGCCCATCGGGCAGGTGAGCGTCGGCTTCACGCCCGTCTCGGTCTTCGCCGCCCTCCCCGAGCTCATCGCCGGGCTGGCGCTGGCGGCCGGCTTCGCGCTCGTCATCGGCGTGCTCGCGGCCTGGCGGATGCGGCGCTGGCTCTCGCGCATCACGCTCGGCCTCCAGCCGGAGGAGCTGCGCGCGCTCGTGCAGGAGCAGGCGGCCGTGCTCGAGGGCGTCGGCGAGGGCGTGCTCGCGGTCACCGCCGAGGGCGAGGTGACGGTGTGCAACGAGCGCGCGGCGGACATGCTCGGACTGGGGGAGCGGGATCGGAAGCGGGCGGGCGATGCGGCCGACGGGAGCCGATCGAGGGATTCGGCCGGTTCCGGCTCGGAGGGGGTCGATGGGCTCGGAGGGCCGGGCGGCCCGGGCGCCGCTGAGGGCGGTCTCGGCGGCACCGGCTCATTCGACGGGCCCGCGGACCGCGAGGCCGACGCGCGCGTCCGGACGGCCGACGGTCGCCGGCGCGACCCCGGCCTCGTCGGCCGCAGCGTCGACGAGCTGCGGCTCCCCTCGGCGCTGCGCCGCGTGCTCGAAGGCGGCAGCGAGGCGTCGTTCGCGGTCGGCGCCCGCATCGTCTACGCCGAGGGCCACCGCGTCGCGCGCGAGGGCCGCGACCTCGGCACCGTCGTCGTGCTGCGCGACCGCACCGACATCGAGGCGCTCAGCGAGAAGCTCGACGCCGTGCAGTCCATGACGAACGCGCTGCGCGCGCAGCGGCACGAGTTCGCCAACCGGCTGCACGTGCTCGCCGGGCTCATGGACGCCGGGCGAGACGCCGAGGCGCGCGGCGTCATCGCCGACGCGCTCGCGGTCGATCCGCGCGACGCCCGCGTGGAGAGCGCCGAGCTCGTGCACGACGAGTACCTGCGCGCGCTCGTGACGGCCCTGTCGATCGAGGCGCGCGAGCGGTCGGTGCACCTGCGGCTCGGGCCGGAGACGCTCGTGCTCGGCCGCGTCGTCGCGCCGGAGGACGTCGCGACGATCCTCGGCAACCTGGTCGGCAACGCGGTGCGTGCGGCCGTCGCCGCGGCCGTCCCGCGGTGGGTCGAGGTCGAGCTGCTCGACGACGGCGACGCGCTGTTCGCGACGGTGAGCGACTCGGGCGACGGCATCCGGGACCCGGACGCCGTGTTCGAGGGGCGCGACGCGGAGGGGGCGGATGCGGCCGCCTCCGGTCCGGTCGTCTCGCCCGCACGCGGACGCCCGCCCGAGGGAGGGGGCTCCGGCGCGGGGACGGGCGCGTCGGCCAGCGGCGCGGCACCGGTCGTCGGCGCGGGCGCGGGCGCGGGCGCGGGCGGCGCAGGCGGTGCAGCGGGCCCGGGCGGCGCTTCCGCCGCGATGGCCGTGCCGGCCGTCGGCGCGGCGGGAGTCGGGGCACCGGTTCCCGCGAGCGGCGCCTCCGTCGGCGCGGGCCCCGTGCACGGGCACGGCATCGGGCTGCCGCTGTGCCGGGGCATCGCCCGCGCCCGCGGCGGCGACGTGTGGATCGTGGATGCGGGGAGCGCGGCCGAGACGGCTCCCGATGCCCGCGTCCTCGCGTCCGCGGTCGAACTCGGGGAGGGCGGCGTGGCATCGGCGGAGGCGGCTGCGCCTGCGTCCGCACCCCCGGATGCCCGGGAGGGCGCCGTCGCACGCGCGGATGCCGAGGAAGCGGGCCGCGCGCGGCGGGGCGCGGTCGTGTGCGCGCGACTGCCCGGCGTCATGGCGCCGCGTGCGACGACAGGTCCGGGAGACCCGGAGCCGGACGGCGGCGGCTCCGGTCCGCATCCGCGGCGCACCGCCTCGTAGACCCGGTGGGCTCGAACCCACGGCCCTTCGGTCCGCGTTCCTGCGGTCCCGTCGTCGCGGGCTGCGCGCCGATCGTCGTGGCCGCCGGTCCTGCCGCGCGTGGGGCCGCCTGAGACGAGCCGGGGCGCCTGAGAGAATGGGAAACGGACGATGGCGTTCGCCTCCACGCCGCGTGAACGCGGGCCCCGGAGTCGGACAGGGGGAGACAGGCATGACCGATCGCATCCGCGTGCTCGTCGTCGACGACGACTTCCGCGTCGCGGGGCTGCACCGCGACATGATCGCCGGGCTCGCCGGCTTCGAGGTCGTCGACGCCGTGCACACCGCGGCCGACGCGCGCCGCGTCGTGCGCGCGCAGCGGCCCGACCTCGTGGTGCTCGACGTGCACCTGCCCGACGGCGACGGCATCTCGCTCGCCGGTGAGCTCGACGTCGACGTGCTCATCGTGAGCGCCGAGACGGATGCCGCGCAGGTGCGCCGGGCGATCCGGGCGGGCGCCGTCGGCTACCTCGTGAAGCCGTTCGACTCGCGCGCGCTCGGCGAGAAGGCGCTCGCCTACGCGCGCTACCGCAACGTGCTGTCGGGGCGGGCGCCCGTCGACCAGGAGACGATCGATCGGGCGCTGCGCATCCTCGGATCGGCCGAGCAGCGCGCGGGCCGCGCCCGCTCGGCGACCGAGCAGCTGATGATCGACGCGCTCGGCGAGGTCGGCGAGGGCGCCGAGATCTCGGCGCTCGAGATCGCCGAGCGCACGGGGGTCTCGCGCGCGACCGCGCAGCGCTATCTGGCCCCCCTCGCGGCGCAGGGCATCGCCGAGGTGACGCTGCGCTACGGCTCGACCGGCCGGCCCGAGCACCGCTACCGGCTGGCTGCCGCCGCGGCGCCGGGGTCGCCGCGCTGAGCCGGGTTTGGATGGTCGGCGGGTCGGCCGGTCGGCGGGCCGGTGGCGGGGCGGTCGCCGGTCGCCGGTCGCCGAAGTCGGGCGCCTGGGACGAGCTGAGACGAATAGTGCGTCAGGTCGGCTCTGCCGCCCGAGTTCGGCGCCCGATGACGTGCGAACGCGGTTGAGGAGGGGGCGCGGGGCCGGGAGCCTCGGGTTGACGTCGCGGGCGGGGTCAGCTCGCTGCGATCGCCGAAGTCGGGCGTCTGGCGGAGGCTGAGGCGAATAGTGCGTCAGGTCGGCTCCGCCGCCCGAGTTCGGCGCGGGGCAGCGGCTCTTCGGCGCGTGAGGCGTCGCGTCGTCGAGCGGTCGGCCGCGGGACTCGGCGTCGTGCCGTCGTCGATCGGTCGCCCCCGGGCCGGAGCGTTCCCGCAGGCCGGGCGGCGGTCGATCGCCGAAGTCGGGTGTCTGGCGGAGGCTGGCGCGAATAGTGGGTCAGGTCGGCTCTACAGCCCGAGTTGGGCGACGGATGGGGTGAACGTGGCCGGGGCGGCTGCTCGATCGGGATCCTGGGGGCTGATGTCTCGGGGCAGGGCCAGCCCGCTGCGATCGCCGAACTCGGGCGCCTGGCGGAGGCTGGCGCGAATAGTGCGTCAGGTCGCCTGTGCGGCCCGAGTTCGGCGCAAACGGCCAGGGGTCGGCACCGGGCAGCCGAGCCGACGGGAACCGGCCGGATCGCGTTCGGGAACGCGACCCGCCCGGTAGTCGTCGGCTGCGGATGCCCGGGTGCGAGGCCTCCGGGCTACTTGACGCGCAGCACCGAGCGCACCAGGTCGCGCACGCGGCCGAGCTCGTGATCGAGCAGCGCAGCGATCTCCGGCGCAAGCGGCCGCGAGCGGTCTGCGTCGCGCAGGT
>Ga0153917_1001359_pt1 | contig 10309 bp, 7 predicted proteins | sample TSFL001MetaG_FD_104695 | JGI IMG/M metagenome (GOLD analysis project Ga0153917, IMG submission 104695) | Attine ant fungus gardens microbial communities from Florida, USA - TSFL001 MetaG | ecosystem: Host-associated > Fungi > Mycelium > Unclassified | place: USA: Florida, Paynes Creek Historic... | reverse complement strand
GAGAAGACGTACACCGCCCGATCGACGATGATGCGGTCGCCCACCTGGAACGTGGGCGCCATCGAGAGCGACGGCACGACGTAGGGCTTCACGAGGAACGCCTGGATCAGCGCGACGACGACGAACGCGATGACGAGCTGCGAGACCGGATGCCCGACGATGCGCCGCCAGCGCGGCTTCTTCGCCCGCGCCCGATCGCCCCCGTGGCCGGCCGCGGCCCCGCTCTCGCTCATGCGCGCTCCGTCCCGCTCTCGACCGCCGTGGAGGACGCGGACGCCTGGGCTGCGCCCGGCGCGGAATCGGGTGCGGCGATCGACGCCCGCCCCGCATCCGCGTCGTCGTCCGCCGAGCCGGAGCCGCGCACGACGAGCCCGCTCTCGGCCAGCGTCGCGAGCACCGCTCGCACGGCCTCGCGGGCGTCCACGCCATCCGGCGCGCCGAAGACGTCCACCAGCACGGCGACCAGGTCGTCGAGGCGCATCGTCCCGGCCGCGGCCAGTCGCACCCACAGCAGGGGCGCGACGCCCGCGAGCCGCTGCAGCTGACTGCCGCGCATGATGATCGCGTCGGTCTCGTCCTCGGCGCCCACCGCGAGCCAGTGCACCCCGGATGCGGGAGCGTAGGTCTCGTCGTCGGTGAGCGTCAGGAAGGAGGCCTCGCCCGTCGTCCCCAGGCGCCAGTCGGCGGGGAGGCCGACGGCGGATGGGGTCGTGGCGCGAGCCCCGCCCGCGGCCGTCGCGGGCGCATCGGCGACGAGCTGGTCGATCACGGCATCCACCGACTCGGCCTCGACGTAGCGCACCCGCTGCACGCCGCCGACGTGGGCGATGAGCCGCGCGAGCGACTCGAGCGGCGACTCGATGGAGGCGAGGTAGCTCAGCTGCGGCAGAAGCTCGACGAACGCGTCGAGCACCCCGACGGGCTCCACCGTCGCGGGGCGCGTCGCCGTGGTCGCCATACCGACGGGCGGGGCGGCGAGGGCATCGTCGACGGGGGCCGCGGGAGCGGAGCCTGAGTCCGGCATCGCGGAGACGCCGCCGTCGGACTCCCCGACGGGTTCGTCGTACTCGGCCGGCGAAGCGGAAGGAGCGGACGCCGAGGCCGCATCGGCCTCGCGCTCGAGCAGCACGACCGCCGCGAGCCGGAGCGGCGCCTCGGGCAGCTCCAGCAGGTCGAGAGCGGCCGGCGAGACCTGCTGCTTGGGCAGCCCCGCCCGCTTGATCGACAGCGGCTTGCGGTACGGCTCGACGCGCGCGAAATCGTCGTCGCGGATGCCGATGTGCACGGTCTCGTCGGTCACGTAGCCGTGCCGCGAGCCGAGCAGGCGCGAGAGCGTCGTCTTCCCGCGGCCCGACGGACCGACGAACGCGACGACGCGGCCGTCCGGCAGCGCGATGCCGGCGGCGTGGAGCATCATCGCGGCACCGGCGTGCGCGTCGATCGCGTCGAGGGTCACGTGCGACGTGAGGTGCTCGGCGAGAGCGTCGAACGAGCCGGCGACGAGGGGCCTGAGCGCGGGCGTCGGAGCGTCCGTCCCGACCGTTCCGGCCGCGGCGGCGGACGCCGACTCGGATGCGCTCGACTCGGCGCCCTCGACCCCGGACGCGCCGTCGTCACCGATCCGCGCGACGATCTCGTCGGCTTCCGCGGCCGATCCGATGTGCAGGAGGCGCCGGCTCACCGGCTCGGCGCCGGTGGACGGCACGTCGCACCAGGCGGCGCGGATCGCGTCGCGAGCGGCCTCGTCGAGCGAGTCGCCGAAGACGAGCTCGACCTCGACGCCGAGCGGCCCGATGCGCAACGATCCACTCACTCCGCCAGCCTATCCGCCGCGGGCGGCGGCCACGGGCGGATGCCGGGCGCCGGGCCGCAGTCGTGCATCGCCGGCGCCCGGGGAACGAGGGGCCCTCCGCCGTGCCCTCGCGCGTGTTCGCGCGCTCCGTCTTCCGTGCCTCGGCGGACGGGCACGGGCAGGGCGGGTCGAACGGCGAGCGCACGACCGAGCGCGGAGGCGGCGCGGTCCCCGAGCTCCTACGGGGAGCACTCGCGTGTCCCGGGAAGTACAGGTCCCCATGTGACTCGGAGCCGCCGGATGCCATGCTGTCCCGAGTCGCCGTCGAGGAGTGGATGTCATAACCCTTTCGCACGCGACCGACCCCTCCCCCGGGTCGACCGCCTCCCGCCCACCTCGGGAGGCGGTTTCTCGTTCCGGGGCGACCCGGCCCACCGTGCGGGGAAGACGCCGGAGCGGTCGGCGGCGCCGAACGCTGGAGATACGACCGTGGTGAAGCACTATTCGGCGAGGTGGCACGGTATCTCCCGAGTTCGGAGGAGGGAGCCGTGAGCGACGGCGTCGCTCGACCACCGCAGGTGAAGGCGCGAGAACCGGCCATCCCGACTTCCATAGGCGTCTGGATCGCGTGGCTTCCTCTCTCCGGCGCTCCTCGCCGTAGCCGGCGCCGCGAAACCGCCCGCCCGCGGGTCCACGACGGCGCCGCCTGCGGCGGCACCGGCGCCACGATGATCGGCCGGACGCCCGTCGTGCACGCCGCGGCCGCACCGCTCCGGATAGATTTGGAGCGGAATCCGCCGAGGATAGGGGTCGCGCATGGAGGAGCCGCACGCCGACCCCGGCGCACTCTCGACCGCATCCTCGACGCTGCGCCTCGATGAGAGCGTCGCCCTCGCCGGGGCGCTGACGCAGTTCGTCGCGCGGAGCCACGGCATCCGCATGCTCGTCATCAAGGGCGCGCCCGCGGAGGAGATGGGCCTGCGCCCGCCGCGCGCGTCGAGCGACGTCGATGTGCTGGTCGAGCCCGCGCGGGCGGCGGAGCTCATCCGGCTGCTCGGCGAACGCGGCTGGCGTCCGCGCGACGTACCCGACTTCCCGCGGCTGCTGGCGCGCCACTCGTACACGCTCATCCACGATGAGTGGAACTGCGACATCGACGTGCACCACTACTGGCCGGGCTTCCTCGCGCCCGCCGAGACGGCCTTCGAGGAGCTGTGGGCGTCGCACGCGACGGCCTCGATGGCCGAGGTCGACGTCGACGTGCCCGATCGTGCCGGAGCGGCGCTCGTGCTCGCGCTGCATTCGCTGCGCGAGGCGGGCTTCGTCGACCCCTCGAGCCGTCAGATGGTCGAGTACCGCTTCCTGGTGGGTGCCCTCACGACGCCGTCCGAGGAGGCCGACGACGGCGAGACCGCCGGCGCCGGCGCGGACCCCGAGACGGATGGGACGACGGCTCCGGCATCCGGTGCGACGGCAGAGGCGGATGCCGGCTCGGGCGTCGAGTCGGACGTCGACGACTCGCCCGCCGCCACCCGCGCCGACGCCCCCGCATCCATCGCCCCGGCCGTCCGCGACATCGCCCGCCGCACGGGCTCCGAGCAGACCGCACGGCGCTTCCTGCTCGACCTCGGCGAGGACGTCCCCCTCGTCGACGACGCCGACGACCCGCAGCTGGCCATGTGGCGCCTCAACTCGCGCGCCGAGCACCCGGTGACCGGCTGGGTGCTCGCCCTGCGCGACGCGTCCTGGCCGCAGCGCGCGCGACTCGTCTGGCACGGTGTCTTCCCGAGCGCCGCCGAGCTGCGCGCCATCGACCCGCGGATCGGCCCGCGTCGTCGCGACGTCGCCGCGGGCTGGTGGCGTCGCTTCGCCCGCGGCATGCGGGCCCTCCCCGCCGCCTGGCGCCTCGTCGGCCGCCGCCGCTGAGCGCGGCATGCGCCGCCTCAGCGATGCGTCACGAGGCCGCGGGACTCCAGCTCGGCTGCGAACGAGACGACGTCGGGCTCGATGACGGCGGCATCCACGCCGAACTCCTCGGCCAGGTCTCCCGCGATCCGCGCGAGCGAGCGGACGCCGTCGAGCTCGTCCCAGATGATGACGCCCGTGCCCTCGATGGCGAAGGGCTTCGCGTCGGCGTTCGCGAGCGCGAGCACGACGAGGCGCTCGGCCGTCGAGCGCGCGACGGCCACGTCGTCGACGTGGGCGAGCACCCGCAGGCTCTGGTCGACGCCGGCGGCGGCGTCCGGCTCGTGCGACGGCGAGGAGCCGATGCGATCGGACTCCAGGGACCCGGATGCCGCGGACGCCGCAATCGACTCGGGGAGAGCGCCCTCCGACGGCGACGGGCCGACGGAGGCATCCGTCGTCGACCGCGTCTCGCTCGTCTCCCCCACGGGCCTCAGTATGCCCCGTCGCTGCCGAACACCGCGCGACCGGTGCGCCACAGGATGACCAGGTCGCCGGCCAGCGACCAGTTCTCGACGTAGAAGAGGTCGAGGCGCACGCTCTCCTCCCACGACAGGTTGGAGCGGCCGGAGACCTGCCACAGGCCCGTGATGCCCGGCTTGACGAAGAAGCGGCGGTGGACGTGATCCTCGTACTGCGCGACCTCGCGCTCGAGCGGCGGGCGCGGGCCGACGAGCGACATGGAACCTGTGAGCACGTTGAAGAGCTGGGGCAGCTCGTCGAGGCTGAACCGCCGCAGGAGCTTGCCGACGCGGGTGACCCGGGGGTCGTCCTTCATCTTGAAGAGCACGCTGTTGCCGGCATCCGCGCCCTGCGCCTCGCGCTCGGCCTGCAGGCGCTCGAGCACCTCCTCGGCGTCGACGCGCATGGAGCGGAACTTGACCATGCGGAACGTGCGGCCGTCGAGGCCGATGCGCTCCTGCAGGAAGAAGACGGGGCCGCCGTCGCCGAGCTTCACGACGAGCGCGATCAGCACGAGCAGGGGCGAGATGAGGACGAGGCCGAGCAGCGTCGCGACGAAGTCGAACACGCGCTTGGTCACCTGCCCGACGCGCGACAGGCGCGGGGCGTCGACGTGCATGAGCGGCAGGCCGGCGACGGGGCGCATCGCGATGCGCGGGCCGCCGACGTCGACCAGGCCGGGGGCCACGATCAGGTAGTGGCGCACGGGGTCGAGGCTCCAGCCGACGTTGCGCAGCCAGTCGCGCGAGGCCACCGAGGTGCTCGCGATGACGACCGTGTCGGCGCCGATCGAGTCCATGAGCGCGGGGATGTCCCGCTGACTGTCGTAGACGGGGATCGCCGTCTCGTTGCGGGGCGTGAAGATCGCCCGGCTCTCGGGCCGCGGGGAGCCGTCGATGTACTGGGCGCCGACGACCGTGTAGCCGGCGGCGGGCTGGCTGCGAAGGTCGCTCGCGATGTCCCGCACGGAGTCGGGCGAGCCCACGACGAGCACCCGCATGAGCATGCGGCCGCGACGGCGGCGGTGGTGCAGCCACTGCCGCCACAGCCAGCGGCCCGTGATGAGCAGCACCGTGCCGACGGGGAACGCGATGAGCACGAAGCCGCGCGCGAGCTCCACGCGGAGCAGGTAGACGATGATCGCGACGGCCCCCGTGAGCACGAGGGACGCGTGGAAGATGCGCTTGTACTCGTCGGAGCCGGAGCCCACGATGCGGTAGTCGCGGGTGTCGTAGATGGAGAGGATCCACACCCACAGGAGCGCGACGGCGATGCTCGCGAACCAGTAGGGGATCGAGCCGGGCTCCTCGCCGGGCTGGTACTGCAGGGGCGGCTCCACGCCGAGCCACAGCCACTGGGTCGTGAGCACGGTGGCGAAGACGATGAGCAGGTCGCTCACCATGAGGACCTTGGCGTACTTGTCGCGCCAGCGTCCGCCGTGGCGGCTGGTGGTCTCGCTCGGGGCGAGGCCGCGGGCGATCTCGTCGGTGGAGTGGATGCGGGGGCCGGGCCTCGTCGCCGGCGAGGCGTCGACCGCGGATGCCGGAGCGGATGCCGCTGCCTCGGAGCGGCCGGCGGCTTCGGCCCGGGCGAGCTCCTGCGAGCGCATGAGCTCACGGGCCTCGCGCCGGGTCGAGGGCCGGGACGGCCCGTCGACGCCGGCGACGTGCTGCGTGGTGACCGCCATGGGACCTCCCCTCCGAAACCGGGCGCGTGCGGGATTCGATCGGCCGATCGCCGCGCGATTCCGCAGGCGCGCCGAGATGCCTTCCTCAGGCTACCCATGGGGAGAAGTCCCCATTGGGATATGGTGCCCCAAGAAGACGGGACGAGACAATCGTCGATCGCGGAAATGTTCCGGGCCTCCCCCGCGCGGACCAATTCCTCACCCGGAACTCACCCCCGTCTCGCCCCGGCTTGCGGCGAATTCCCCCGTTGCGGATGCCGGCCGGCGCTGACCGGCGCGACCCGCAGCCCGCACGGCCGCACGGCCGCGGTCGGCGCGACGGGCGCCGACGCGGTCCGCCCGCATGCAGGACGCCCCGCGACCCTGAGGCCGCGGGGCGTCCTGATCGGCGTGCCTGCGAGCGGAGCGGCGGTGTCCGGCCCGCTCGCCTGCCGCCTACGGCGAGTACTCCTCGAGCGTGTCGTTCGCGAGGCGCTGCTTGATCTCCTCGATGCGCGGCCAGTCGACGAACACGACCGACTGGTCGCCGACCATGCCCGTGCCCGTGGTCGGCATCGTGAACATGCGCACGTCGCCCGCCCGGATGCCGCGCAGCTCGTTGCCGAGGCCGAGCATCGTGCCCTGGTCGAAGCTCGTGTCGACCGCGAGGTACGGCGTCACCGCGCCCAGCAGCGCGGTGAGCTTGGCCGGGTCGGTGAGCGTGTCGCGGCTCAGCACCTGCTCCATGAAGCCCTTGAGGTAGGCCTGCTGGTTGCGCACGCGCTGGTAGTCGCCGTCGGCGTACGCGTAGCGCTCGCGCACGAAGGCGAGCGCGTGCACGCCGTCGAGCTTGATGTCGCCCTGGTCGAAGTGCAGGGCGGGCGTCGTGTTGCCCGTGTCGAACGCGATGTCGTTGTGGACGGTGACGCCGCCGACGGCATCCGTCATGCCCTTGAAGCCCTCGAAGTCGATGATCGCGGCGTGGTCGACCCGCTGGCCGAAGGTGCCCTCGATCCACTGCACGAGCATGGGGACGCCGCCGTACGACAGCGCGGCGTTGACCTTCGCCTGGCCGTGCCCGGGGATCTCCACCCAGCTGTCGCGCATGATCGACATGACCTGCACGTTCTTCCGGTCGGCCGGGATGTGCACGAGCATCATCGTGTCGGAGCGCGAGCCGAGCTGGTTGATGATCGAGTCGCCCTGGGCGTGATCGCGCGCGTCGGTGCCGATGAGCAGGATGTTGAGGGGCCTGTGCCCGCTCGCGTCGGGCTGCGCCGGCGCCGGCCGGTTGGCGTCCTCGACGCCGAGGTCGAAGCGCTCCACCTGGTTGAGCGCGGCGGCGACGTTCCAGACGACGACGCCCACCACGATCGCGATGACCGCGGCGATCGAGCCGAGCGTGATCCACAGCGCCCGGCGGCGGCGCTTGGGCTTCGGCTTGGCCGGATGCGGGGAGGTCGTGAGCGTCTCCGGGTCGCCGCTCCCGTCGCCGAAGAGCGCGGAGAAGGGGTCGGAGTTCGACGCCGGCGCATCCGGGACGGCGCTGCGCACGCCCGCCGCCGCCGCGGGCGCCGCGGCTGCCGCGCCGACCGGGACGGCGCTCGCGGCCCCGGCGGTCGTCGACTCGTCGCGGGCGGAAGCGGCTGCCGAGGAGGCGCCGGACGCCCCGCCCGCGGCGCTCACCCCCGAGGCGGCCGGCGCGCTCGCGCTCGTCCCCTCCCCGGAGGCTCGTTCTCGTTCGCGCAGTTCCCGGCGCGTCAGGCCGTCGTTCGTCGGTTCGGAACCGGGCGACGTCTCGTCGTCGGAGGAAAGCATGCCCTCCAGTCTGACAGACGAGCCGTTCGGACGCCCGGCGAGGCCTCCCCCGGAAGACCCGAGGGCGGGGCGGTCCGGCCCGATCGCCGAACTCGGGCGCCTGGGCCGAGCCGACGCGAATACCGCGTCGGCCTCCGCCAGCGACCCGAGTTCGGCGACAGCGGCGCGGCGCCCGCCGCGGCGCCGGTCCGGCAGCAGCGGCGAACCGCCCCTCAGGCCCAGCGCCCCGCGACCATGACGCGCTCCACCGCGAGCTCGCCGGCGCCGGCTCCGGAGCCGGCTCCCTCGCCGCCCGAGAACACGACCAGGTCGGCCCGGTGGCCCGGTTCGAGCGCCGCGATCTCCAGCCCGACGGCCCGCGCCGGCGTCACCGACGCCTGCTCGATCGCCTCCAGCAGCGCCTCGTCGTCGCCGATCCGCCCGCCGAGCACCGTGCGGAAGAGCACGTCGGTCGTCGCGGTGCTGCCGGCGATCGTGTCCGTGCCCGCGAGCACGGCCGCGCCGTCCTTGACCGTGACGGGCAGCTCGCCGATGCGGTAGTCGCCATCGGGCATGCCCGTCGCGGCCATGGCGTCGGTCACCAGCGCGATGCGCGAGGGGCCGACCTCCTGCCGCGCGAAGGCGTGCATCGCGGGGTGCAGGTGCACGCCGTCGACGATGAGCTCCACCGTCACCTCCGGCCGTTCCATGAGCGCGACGATGGGGCCGGGCTCGCGGTGCTTGATCGGCCGCATGGCGTTGAACAGATGGGTGCCGACGGTCGCCCCGGCATCCACGGCGGCCGAGACGACCTCGTAGGAGGCGTCCGTGTGGCCGATCGCGACGACCACGCCCGCGTCGACGAACCGCTCGATCGCCGCGAGCGCCCCCGGCAGCTCGGGGGCGAGGGTCACCATGCGCACCGTGCCCCGGCCGGCGGCGAGCACCTCGTCGATCTCGCCCGGCTCGGGCGCCCGCAGCGCCGTCTCGTCGTGCGCGCCCTTGCGCTTGCGGGAGAGCCAGGGGCCCTCGAGGTGGATGCCGGCGACGACGCCCCGCTCGGTCAGCGTCGCGAGCCGGGCGACCTGCTCGAGCAGCGCCTCGGGGTGCGCAGTCACGAGGCTCGCGAGCATGCGGGTGGTGCCGTGGGCCCGGTGGGTCGCGACGGCCGTCTCCTGGGCCTCGACCGACTCGTCGGTGAAGGCGCCGCCTCCGCCGCCGTGCACGTGCATGTCGACGAAGCCGGGCACGATCACGGCGTCCGCGCCGAGGTCGACGTGCGAGACGGCCGCAGCCGCGCCCGCGCCGTCGGCGGATGCCTCCGCGAGCGCGTCGGCGCCCGCCGCCGCATCCGCGAGCGCGGATGCGGGGACGGGCGCCGGGCCGGCGCCGACGGCGAGCACGGTGCCGCGCTCGCCGTCGATCTCGACCCAGCCGGGACGGTGCGCGCCGGAAGCCGACGCCACCGTCCCGGCCGAGAGCACGAGGGTGCTCACAGCGTTTCCGTGACCTTGAGGAGGCCGCGGGGAACGTCGGGGTTCACGCCGCGCGCGAGCGCGAGGTGCAGGGCGAGCTGCTGGAAGGGCAGGATCTCGAGCAGCGGCGAGAGCTCCTCGCTGACGCCCTGCGGCAGCACGAGGCCGTTCGTCGAGTTCGCGACGGCCGAGGCCGAGCCGACCGTGAAGATGTCGGCGCCGCGGCCGTGCAGCCGCTCGTAGACGCTCTCCATGGCCGCGCCGCCCTTGCCCTCGGCGGCGACCGCGAGCACGGGCACGTTCGAGTCGATCATGGCGAGCGGGCCGTGCAGCAGGTCGGCGCCCGAGAACGCCTGCGCCGAGAGGTAGCAGGTCTCCATGAGCTTGAGCGCGGCCTCGGAGGCGGTCGGGTACGAGTAGCCGCGGCCGGTGGTCACCAGGCGCGAGGCGAAGCGGTAGCGCTGCGCGATCTCGGCGATCGCGGCGTCCTGCGCGAGCACGGCCTCGCCGGCGTCGGCGACGGCCTCGACGGCCGAGACGTCCTGGCCGCGCACCCGGGCGAGCAGCAGGTGGAGGGCGAGCAGCTGCGCCGTGTACGACTTCGTCGCGGCGACGGCGAGCTCGGGGCCGGCCTGCACGTCGACGTGCGCCTCGGCGGCCTGGGCCAGGGGCGAGTCGGCCTTGTTCGTGATGGCGATCGTGAGGGCGCCCGACTCGCGGCCGACCTCGAGCGAGCGGACGAGGTCCGGCGAGCCGCCCGACTGGCTGACGCCGATCATGAGCACGCCCTCGAGGTCGGGGCGGGCGCCGTAGGTGGTCATGGTCGAGGGCGAGACGAGGCCGCAGGGCAGGCCGTGGTTGATCTCGGCGAGGTACTTGCCGTAGAGGGCGGCGTGGTCGCTCGTGCCGCGGGCGACGAAGAGCACCATGCGGGGGTCGAGGTCGACGATGCGCTGCGCGGCGGCGGCGACGTCGCTGTCGTCGGCCTTGGCGTTCGCGACGAGGTTCCGCCAGATGGCGGGCTGCTCGGCCGTCTCCGCGGCCATGAGAGCGCCGGTGGTCTGCTGGGTGGCGGTTGCTTCGGTCATGACTTCCTCCATGTTGGATGCCGTTGGATGAGTTGCTGAGTGCGGATGCGGTGTGTCGGGGCGG
>Ga0153917_1001358_pt1 | contig 10310 bp, 7 predicted proteins | sample TSFL001MetaG_FD_104695 | JGI IMG/M metagenome (GOLD analysis project Ga0153917, IMG submission 104695) | Attine ant fungus gardens microbial communities from Florida, USA - TSFL001 MetaG | ecosystem: Host-associated > Fungi > Mycelium > Unclassified | place: USA: Florida, Paynes Creek Historic... | reverse complement strand
TGTCGCCGAAGAGGGGCTTCGGCATGAACGTGGCCGACTTGCCGTAGGCGTCCGCGACGTTCTTGACGATGTACTTGAACTTCAGGATGTCGTCGCCGGCGTGTACGAGCGTGTCGAACTTGTAGTTGATCTCGCCCTGGCCGCCCGTGCCGACCTCGTGGTGCGAGCGCTCGACCTGCAGGCCCGCCTTGATCAGCTCGACGCAGATGGCGTCGCGCAGGTCGGCGTGCTTGTCGACGGGGGAGACGGGGAAGTAGCCGCCCTTGAAGGGCGTCTTGTTGCCGAGGTTGCCGCCCTCCTCCTTGCGCCCGGTGTTCCACGCGCCCTCTTCGGCGTCCACGTGGTAGAAGCTGTGGTTCGCCGTCACGTCGTAGCGGACGTCGTCGAAGATGTAGAACTCGGCCTCGGAGGCGAAGAACGCCGTGTCGGCGATGCCCGTCGAGGCGAGGTACTTCTCGGCCTTCTTGGCGACCTGGCGGGGGTCGCGGCCGTAGATCTCGCCCGTGCGCGGGTTGTAGATGTCGAAGACCATGACGAGCGTCGGCTCGGCCCGGAAGGGGTCGAGGTAGGCCGTCGTCGGGTCGGGGATGAGCTGCATGTCCGACTCGTGGATCGACGCGAAGCCGCGGATCGACGAGCCGTCGAAGAGCTGACCGACCGAGAAGAACTCCTCGTCGACCGTCGACGCGGGGATGTTGAAGTGCTGCTGCACACCCGGCAGGTCGGTGAAGCGGATGTCGAGGAACTTGATGTCGTTCTCCTTGATGAAGGAGAGGACTTCCTGGGCGTCTTTGAACATGTGTTCTCCGGTCGGATCGAGCGGGCGAGGAGGGCTCGGGGCCCTACGACGGACACGCTACGGGGCGGCTGTTGCCCGCCGATAACTGGCGTGTTTCCTCGATGTTACGGGGCTGTGGGGGCGTCGCGGCTCAGGCGCGGCGAGGCGGCGCAGTCGTCCGGACCTCCGCACGGGCTCTCGTCCCGGGTCCCCGTCGCCCGGTCTCGGCGTGCGGGGCCGTCCGCCGGGACCGGCGATCTAGAATCGTCCGGATGTCGAAATCCACCGTCCCCGACTTTGCCAAGCCCCAGAACAACCGGTATCCGGGCTACCGGCTCGGCTATCCCGAGGACGGCCGCGGATCGATCGGCAGCATCTGGCGCCGCATCGGCGGCGTGGCCGTCGACTGGGGCATCGCCTACGGACTCGGGTACCTCTTCTTCGAGGGACGCCCCGTCGAGATGTCGGCGACCTTCCTCGTGCTCACGACGCTCTCGATCATGCTCATGAACGGCTCGATCGGGCATCTGCTCTTCGGCCTCACACTCACCCGGCTCGACGGCTCGAATCCCGGCGTCTGGCGACCGGCGCTGCGTCAGCTGCTGCTGTGCCTCGTCATCCCGGCGCTCGTGTGGGACACCGATCACCGCGGCGGCCACGACATCCTGACCGGGCTCGCGCTGCGTCGCCGCAGCTAGCCCATCCCGCACTCCTGGCCCAGGCCTCGCGCTCGCCGAACTCTGGCGATCCGGCGGGTGCGCACCCCTATGCGGCCTGATGGGCGGGAATCGCCAGAGTTGGACGGCGCTCGCCCGGCCGGCGTGCGGCCCGCCTGCGTCGGCGGAACGGAGCAGCCCCCTCGACCGAGGTCGAGGGGGCTGCTCCGTTCCGCGGCTCGGCGCGTCAGCGCAGACGCGAGCGCGAGGGGCGCATCTTCGTCGGGTCGATGCCCTTCGGGATGGGCAGCGGGTTGTGGTTCATCGACTGCAGGCGGTTGGCCACGGCCTGGATCTCGGGCTTCGTGAGCTTGTTCGGCAGCTTGCGCAGCGCCGAGCGGAGCTTGAAGATCTCCACGTCGCCGTTCTCCTTGCCGACGTGGACGTGGGTCACGGCCACGCCCGGGACGATGCGGGCGACCTTGCGCTGCTCGTCGCGGAAGAGGCGCTCGCCGGCGGCGCGCGATCCTTCGGAGACGAGCACGATGCCGGGCTTGCCGATCGTGCGGTAGAGGGCCTCCTGCGTCTTCGCGTTGAAGGCGACGGGCATCTCGCTGGTCTGCCACGCACCGCGGAGCATCGAGACGAGCGCCTGGCCGGCGGCGCCGGGGCGCCCCTCGATCTGCCCGAGGGCGACGCGCTCGGCGCGCCAGTTGAGCGTGTACATGAACGCGAGGAGGCCGAGCATCGCGCCGAGCACCACGAACATGACCCACATGATCGGGTTCGTGGCGACGAAGACGCACACGAGGACCGCGACGACGATGGGCAGCACGAACGCGCCGATGAACAGCCACAGTGACGTCTTGTCGTACTTGACCGTCATCTGGACGACCTGCCAGATCTGCTTGATCCGGCCCGGCTCCTTGGCCGCGGTGGGGGAAGTCTTCGCCATAGTGCATCCAGGATACCCGTCGCGACACCACTTATTCACATGCCGTTGACCGTCCGATCCATCCACAGGGGCGGCGTTCGATTCGCGTCCCGGCGGCGACCGCGCGAGGCTCGGTCGCTGTGAGCGGAAGAAGCGGGAGCGCGCGGCGGAGGATGCCGGGAGGCCGAGCGGACAGGAGCGCGGCGCCGGTCGTCGCAGCGGCTGCGCTGGGGCGGATCGACGTCGACGCCGTCGAGCGCGCGAGCGGCTGGCGCATCGTGCGGCAGTGGGACGAGCTGGCCGGATGCGCCCGGTTCCTCGCTCATCCGAGCGCGCCGCGCTCGCTCTGGTCGACGGCGGGCGAGACGGCCGTGGTCGGGGACGGGGTCGAGACCGGCGTCGGGTTCGGTCCGGGCGCTGACGGAGACGTCGCGACGCCGCCCGGGGACGGCGAGCCCGCAGCGCCCCTCGTGCCGTCGCCGCGCCTCGGCCTGCTCGTCACGGGGCTGTGCGACGGCTGGCTGGAGTCGGCGGCCGACCTCCTGCTCGAGCTCGACGCCCCCGCGAGCCCGGGCGTCGCGGATGCCGGGGTCGTCGACGATCGCGAGCTCAGCCTGCTCGCGCGGGAGGGCGTCGAGCACCGTCGGTTCCTGCTCGTGCACGCCTCGGCGCCGGTCGTGACGCTCGCGACCCTCGTCGGCGGGGCGGCGAGGATGCGCGCGGGCGAGGCCGTCACGGTGCTCGTGCCCATCGCCCAGACGATCGCGGCGACGCACCGACTCGGCCGCTCGATCGGCGGCATCGCGCTCGCGAGCACCGCGCTCGACGACACCGGCCGGCCGCTGCTGCTCGACTGGAGTCGGATCGGGGCGCTGCCCGGGCGTGCGCCGGGGCGCGTCCCCGACGCCGTGCGGGAGGACTGGCTCGCCTTCGCGAGAGTCGCGGATGCCGTGCTCTCGGTCGTCGACTCGGGCGAGGCCGCGCGGCTCGCCGAGCGGATCGGCGCGTCCGCCGAGCGCGTGCGCGACGAGGCCGCGATCGCCGAGGGGATCGTGGACGCGCTCTTCTCGTTCGCCGAGCCCGAGGCGGTGGGAGACGACGTGCTGCGCGGGCGCGGGGCGCGAGCGAGACCGTTCCGGGGGATCGCCGGCAGGCCTGCCGTGGCAGCGGGGGAGTCGCATCGGCGGTCGTGGCGGTCGTCCCCGGGGTCGTCGACCCCGTGGCGGTCGTCCCGCGGGTCGCGATCGCCGGCGTCGTTCGGCCGCACGCTGCTGGGGGCCGCGGCCGTGGCCTGTCTGGCCTCCTCCACGATCCTCGTGGCCGGACGCCTCGGAGCCGCCGACGGCTCGAACGGCGCGTCGACGAACCTCCCCGCGACGGCCTCCCCGGCCGACACGTCGGGGTCGGCGGTGCAGCCGTCCTCCGGCATCGGCGGCACTGCAGGAGCCGACCCCGCGGCTGCGGCCGATGCGACCGCGGGTGGACGGACCGGAGGGGCGCCGAGCGGGGCGGCGGCCGTGCCCTCGGCGTCCGGCGTCGTCGATCGCGCCGAGGCGGAGGAGCGGGTGCGCTCGGCGGCCGGGCCCGGCGCGCGCGTCGAGGACGCGGCGCCGGCGCTGCTCGCTCTGCGCGCCGCCTGCCTGCGGGAGCGCGACGCGGCGTGCCTCGCGGGCGTCTACCAGGCGGGCGCGCCCGGTCTGGCCCGCGACGGCGAGGTCGTCGAGGCCGGCAGCGAACGCGAGCTCTCGTCCGCCGCGGTGCCGGTGCCTCCGGGCGCCTCCGTGCGCGTGCGCGACGAGTACGGCGGCCTCGTCGCCGTGGAGCTCATGGACGCCGGCGCGGCGCTCCCGACCTCGCTCACCCTCGTCCGCGTCGACGCGGGCTGGCGACTGCGGGACGTGGTGCTGCCGGCGTGACGCCGTCCGCTAGCGTCGGCCCGGCGGAACCGGCTCGCGCCGCGCGGGCGGGAGCGGGCTCGAGGCGACGGCTACTTGTCCCAGGCGCTCGCCGCGGGCATTCCGCGCGCGGCGCGCTCCTCGTTCACCAGCTCTTCGACGAGCGCACGTTTCGCCGCCGTGTACTCGCGCCCGTCGTCGAGGAGGGCGAGGGACTCCTTCAACCGGCCGTACCTCCGACGCGCCGACGGGTCGTGCAGCAGCTTGTCGCGGAACAGACGCTGATGGCAGTGCATCCACTGGTCCGCAGTGAAGACGTGAAGGATGTGAGTGCGGCGATCTTGTCGCGTCCGGACGTACACGGCGTGGTTCTTCGGTCCCGTCCGGTGCGGGCGGTAGTCGATCTCCGAGAGCGGGGCGTCGAGCGCGAAGGGGTCCGCATCGGACGCGGCTCGCGCCGCCAGGTCGATGATCGGCTTCGCCACGAGCCCCGGCACCGCCGTGCTGCCGATGTGCTCGATCACGTCGACGCGGGCGCCCAGCGCTCGCGCGACGCGCTTCGCTTCGCGCCGGAACTCGTCCGCCCAGGACGTCTGATGCTGCTGCAGTTCGATCATCGACGCGAGCCTACGAGATGACGTCGGCCGGCGGCTGCGGGACGTGGTGCCGCCGGCGTGACGCCGTCCGCTTGCGTCGGCCCGTCGGCCCGTCGGCCCGGCGGAACCGGCCCGCGCCGCGCGGGCGGTGCACGGGGCGGAGACGCGGATCGCCCCTCCGCGCGGTGCGCGGAGGGGCGATCCCGTTGCTCGGCGACGCCGATGGCGACTAGATGCCGAGGTTGCCCTCGAACGCGCCCTCCTCGAGGCGCTTCTTGACGTGCGTCAGGAAGCGGGCGGCGTCGGCGCCGTCGACGATGCGGTGGTCGTAGCTCAGCGCGAGGTACACGAGCGAGCGGACCGCGATCGACTCCGTGCCGTCGGCCGTCTTGACGACCGCGGGACGCTTCGCGACCGTGCCGGTGCCGAGGATGGCCGACTGCGGCAGGAACACGAGCGGCGTGTCGAAGAGCGCGCCGCGCGAACCCGTGTTCGTCACCGTGAACGTGCCGCCGGAGAGCTCATCGGGCTTGACCTTGTTGTCGCGCGTGCGACCGGCGAGGTCGGCGATGGCGGCGGTCAGGCCGTTGATGTCGAGGTCCGACGCGTTCTTGATGACCGGCGTGAGCAGGCCGCGCTCCGTGTCGACCGCCATCGAGATGTTCTCGACCGCGGGGTAGACGATCTCGTCGCCCTCGACCGTCGCGTTGATGATCGGGTAGGCCTGGAGGGCCTCCGCCGCCGCGAGGGTGAAGAACGGGAGGAAGGAGAGCTTGTTGCCCGTCTTCGCGAAGAAGTCGCCCTTCACCCGGTCGCGCAGCAGCGCGACGCGTGTGACGTCGACCTCGACGACCGTCGTGAGCTGAGCCGTGGAGACCATCGACTCGACGGCGCGCGTGGCGACGACCTTGCGCAGACGCGACATCTTGGCGCGCGTGCCGCGCAGGGGCGACACCTCGACGGCCGCCGGAGCGGCGGCTGCGGCGGGAGCGGCCGCGGCCGGAGCGGCGGGCTTCGCCGCGGCGAGCACGTCCTCCTTGCGGATGCGGCCGCCGACGCCCGTGCCCGTGACCGTCGCGAGGTCGACGCCGTTCTCGGCGGCGATCTTGCGGACCAGAGGCGTGACGTAGCGCGCGTTGGAGCCGGCGGGAGCCGCGGGGGCAGCAGGTGCCGCCGGCGCTGCGGGAGCGGCCGGCGCTGCGGGCGCGGCCGGAGCCGCGGGCGCCGCAGGAGCCGCGGGCGCCGCAGGAGCGGCGGCGGGAGCAGCAGGTGCCGCAGGAGCGGCGGGGGCCGCCGGAGCCGCAGGCGCGGCGGGAGCGGCCGGCGCGGGAGCGGCGGCGGGTGCCGGGGCCGGGGCCGGGGCGGCCGCCGGCGCAGGCGAGCCCGAGCCGATGCGGGCGAGCACCGAGCCGACCTCGGCCGTCTCGTCCTCGGCCACCAGGATCTCGAGGACCGTGCCCGCGACGGGCGAGGGGACCTCGGTGTCGACCTTGTCGGTCGAGACCTCGAGCAGGGGCTCGTCGACCTCGATCGTGTCGCCGACGGCCTTGAGCCAGCGGGTGACGGTGCCCTCCGTGACGCTCTCGCCGAGCGCGGGGAGCGTGACGTCCTGCGCGTCCGACGAGGCGGCCGGAGCGGCGGCCGGGGCCGGCTCGGCGGCGGGAGCCGCGGGGGCGGGCTCAGGCTCTGCGGCCGCCGGAGCGGGCGCGGCCGCGGGCGCCGCGGCGCCGTCGCCGATGCGCGCGAGCACGGCGCCGACCTCGGCCGTCTCGTCCTCCTGGACCAGGATCTCCTGCAGGACGCCCGCGACGGGCGAGGGGACCTCGGTGTCGACCTTGTCGGTCGAGACCTCGAGCAGCGGCTCGTCGATCGCGACCGTCTCTCCCACTGCCTTCAGCCAGCGGGTGACCGTTCCTTCGGTGACACTCTCTCCGAGTGCCGGGAGCGTGACATCGCTCATGGTTTCTCTCCTTGGATGAGCCGATGACCCGGCTCGTCGTATTGGAAGCTAGCTGTGGGGGTCTTAGATGGCGTGGAGCGGCTTGCCGGCGAGCTTGAGCGCCGCCTCGCCGATCGTCTCGCCCTGCGTGGGGTGGGCGTGGATGAGCTGCGCGACGTCCTCCGGGTAGGCCTCCCAGTTGACGATGAGCTGCGCCTCGCTCACGAGCTCGCCCACGCGCGCGCCGATCATGTGCACGCCGACGATGGGGCCGTCGTTGCGGCGGACGACCTTGACCGAGCCGGCCGTGCCGAGGATCGAGCTCTTCGCGTTGCCCGCGAGGTTGTACTCGTAGGACGTGATCTGGTCGTCGCCGAACTCGGCCTTGGCCTTCGCCTCGGTGTAGCCGACCGACGCCATCTCGGGGTCGCAGTAGGTGATCTTGGGGACGTTCACGTCGGCCACGGCGACGGGCGAGAGGCCCGCGATGTGCTCGGCGACGAAGATGCCGTGCTGGTAGCTGCGGTGCGCGAGCTGCAGGCCGGGCGTGATGTCGCCGATGGCGTAGAGGCCCGGGATGTTCGTCTGCAGCGTCTCGTCGACGAGGACGAAGCCGCGGTCGGTCGTGACGCCGACCTCCTCGAGGCCGATGCCGGCCGTCGAGGGGCCGCGGCCGACGGCCACGAGCAGCAGGTCGGCGTCGATCTGCTCGCCCGACTCGAGCGAGACGTGGACGCCCGTGGCATCCTGCGTGACGCCGGAGAAGCGCACGCCCACCTTGAAGTCGATGCCGCGCTTCTTGAAGGCGCGCTCGAGCTGGATCGAGACCGACTCCTCCTCGTTGGGCGCGAGGTGGGCGAGGCCCTCGATGATCGTCACCTCGGCGCCGAAGGAGCGCCAGACCGAGGCGAACTCGAGGCCGATGACGCCGCCGCCGAGGATGGCGACGCGCGTGGGCAGCCAGTCGAGCTGGAGCGCCTGCTCGCTCGTGATGACGTTGCCGGTGATCTCGAGGCCCGGGAGCGAGCGCGAGTACGAGCCCGTGGCGAGCACGACGTTCTTGCCCGTGTACGTGTCGTCGCCGACCTGCACCGCGGTCGGGGAGACGAGCTTGCCCTCGCCCTGGACGACCGTGATGCCCTTGGCCTTGAGCAGGCCGCCGAGGCCCTTGAACTTGCTCGCGACGATGCCGTCGCGGAACGCGCCGACCTTCGCCACGTCGATGCCCTTGAGCTCGACGTTCACGCCGATGTGCGACGCCTCGTTGGCGTTGTCGGCGAGCTCGGCGGCGTGGAGCATGGCCTTCGTGGGCACGCAGCCGCGGTGGAGGCAGGTGCCCCCGAGCTTGTCCTTCTCGATGAGCACGACGCTGGATCCGAGCTGCTTCGCGCGGATCGCCGCGGCGTATCCGGCGCTGCCGCCGCCGAGAACGACGAGGTCGAAATTGTGTTCTGACACCCGATAACTCCTTCAGTGAGTCGGTGAAGGGTTGGCATCCGTGCGGATGCCGGAAGAAGGGCCCATGGCCCAGGTCCAACCCTACTACTCGGGCGGGGCGCGACCGGTGCCGCCGGGACGGCGAGGCGCGGTCGCCGACGGGCCGGTTCCCCGCCGACGACCGCGCCTCCGATCGAACGCGCCGGAGCGCGTTCGAGCGCGCGCTACACGTCCGTCGCGGGCTGCTCGGAGGACGCGGCGACGCGCTCCAGGGCCTCGACGAGGGTGCGGACCATGACGCCCGTCGCGCCCTTCGGGGTGAAGCCGTAGGGCGAGGCGCTGTTGAACGAGGGGCCCGCGATGTCGAGGTGCACCCACGGCGTCGGCTCGGCGGCCTTCGCGCCGCGTCCGTCGCCGTCGGCGGGCCGGGCTCCCGCGTCCGCCTCCTCCGCGCCCCCGGGCGCGCCATCGGCGTCCGCCTCGTCGACTGCCTCCACCGCGGGCTCGTCGAGGGCGCCCGGCGTGACGTAGCGGCTCAGGAACGCGGCCGCCACGAGCATGCCGGCGGCGCGGCTGCCGGGGCGCGAGTTGAGCACGTCGGCGACGGGCGAGGAGAGGATCGCCGGCACCTCCTCGGGGATGGGCATGTGCCAGGCGGCCTCGTCGACCGCGCGCGACGCGGCGACGACGCGGTCGATCCACTCGTCGTCGTTGCCCATGACGCCCGTGGTGCGGTCGCCGAGGGCGATGATCTGCGCGCCCGTGAGGGTGGCGACGTCGATGACCGCGTCGGGGCGCTCGGCGACGGCCGAGACGAGGCCGTCGGCGAGCACGAGGCGGCCCTCGGCGTCCGTGTTCGTGACCTCGACGGTCGTGCCGTCGCGCATCGTGATGATGTCGTCGGGGCGGGTGGCGGTGCCCGAGGGCAGGTTCTCCGCGAGGCACAGCCAGCCGGTCACGGTGATCGGCGCCTCGAGCGCGGCGAGCGCGGTCACGACGCCGAGCACGGTCGCGGCGCCCGCCATGTCGGTCTTCATCGACACCATGGAGCCCGCGGGCTTGATCGACAGGCCGCCCGAGTCGAACGTGATGCCCTTGCCGACGAGGGCGACGTGCCGCGCCGCGCCGCGGGGGCGGTGGCGGATGCGCACGACGCGGGGCGGGCGGGCCGAGCCCTGGCCGACGGCGAGCACGCCGCCGAAGCCGTCGGCGCGCAGCTCGTCCTCCTCCCACACGCGCGACTCGAGGCCGAGCCGCTCGGCCGTGGCCGCTGCGAGCTCGGCGAACGACGCGGGGGAGAGGTCGTTCGGTGGCGTGTTGACGAGGTCGCGCACGAGGAGCACGGCGGAGGCGATCGCGTGCACGCGCGAGATGGCGCGCTCGGCCGCCTCGGCCGCCTCGATGCCGGGCGCGACCACGACGCTCGCGCGCCGGGGAGCGGCATCCCGCTCGTCGCGGTCGGCGGTGCGGTAGGCGTCGAAACGGTACGCGCCGAGCGCGAACCCCGTCAGCAGGGCCTCCAGCGCGGCCTCGTCGAGCCGCGGCACGGCGAAGGACAGCGCGCGAGAGCCGTCGGCGGCGCGTCCGACCCGCCCGCCCGCGCGGCGCAGCGTCTTCGCGTCGAGCTCGGCCGAGCCGATGCCGACGAGCGCCACGGCCGCGTCGGCGCCCCCGCGGCGGATCGCCACGACGCGGTGGTCGTCGGCCTTCCCGGCGAAGCCGATGAGATCGAGGGTCGAGGACAGCGAGGCGCGCGTCTCGTCGTCGAGGAGGTCGTCGGCGCCGACGACGAACGGCGCGTCGTCGCGGCGGCCCACGAGGAGCACGGTGAGGGCGTCGGCGGGGAACGGTTTCGCGATGGGCTCGAAGCTCGGCAGGATCATGGCCCCGAGCATAGAGACCGGGCGCCCGCCCCGAGCCGGATGCGGCAGCGGACCGGCGAGCCCTCGCGGGCGCCTCGGGGGCGCCTCCGAGGCGCCTCCGCGCGCGTTCGGGGCGTCCCCCTACGATGAACGGATGGACCCCGCAGATCGCCTCTACGACGACCTCGTCGACTTCGACTCCGTGCCGCGGGG
>Ga0153917_1001357_pt1 | contig 10311 bp, 8 predicted proteins | sample TSFL001MetaG_FD_104695 | JGI IMG/M metagenome (GOLD analysis project Ga0153917, IMG submission 104695) | Attine ant fungus gardens microbial communities from Florida, USA - TSFL001 MetaG | ecosystem: Host-associated > Fungi > Mycelium > Unclassified | place: USA: Florida, Paynes Creek Historic... | reverse complement strand
GCGGGCGGCGAGGAGGGGCGCGCGCAGCGATATCCGAGCACGCCGAATCAACGATCGCGAGGCGTGAGCAAGCGCGCCCCTCCGACCCGCCCGCACGGACCTCAACGAACCAACGCATGAAGCAGCCGCCGCGAAGCGACCCCGACTCAGCCCCACCGAATCGAACAACCGCGAAGCGACCCCGCTCAGCCCACCGAATCGAACAGCCCCGCAGCACCCCGCCCGCTCAGCGCACCCGCGCCCCCTCCACGACGTACCGCCGCACCACCCGCTGCCCGAGCGACGCCGTGATCGTCTGCGGCTCGACCTCGGCCCATTCGGCCCATTCGGCGAGGGCGACGTGGTCCGGTCCGGTGCCGAAGACGGTGACGGGCATGCCCGGCCATGCCTCCGCGCCGTCGAGTTCGACGACGACCTGGTCCATCGCGACGCGGCCGACGATCGAGTGGCGCTCGCCGCCGATGGTGATCTGGGCGCGGCCGCCGACGCGGCGGGTGATGCCGTCGGCGTAGCCGAAGGGCACGAGCCCGAGCGTGGTGGGTTCGGGCGCGCGCCAGTCGTATCCGTAGGACACGCCGTGCCCCGTGCCCACGCGCTTGACGTGCACGAGCTCGCCCCGGAGCGTCATGGCGCTGCCGAGCCCGTCGACGTCGTCGAAGCCGTAGGCGGCGCGAGTGGAGTCCGGCGCGTCGGCGTCGACGACGATGTCGCGCACGCCGAAGCGGGCCAGCCGCTCGGCCTCGGCCTCGCTGCGCACGAGCACGCGCAGCCCGGCGGCGCGGGCGAGCGGCAGCACGCGGTCGAGGCCGTGGCCGTAGGCGTCGGCGGACACGTCGACGGCGCTCGCGAGTCCGCGCGGATCGGCGCCGATGGCGCGGGAGCGCAGTGCGGTCATGTCGAGTCGGCGGCGCATGAGGCCGAGGTCGACGACGGCTTCGCGGCGCGGGGCGATGACCGGTCCGCCGTCGAGTTCGGGGCGCGGCCAGCGGAATGGCGTCGTGCGGCCGGCGCGGGCGGCCGGCCCGCGCGAGCCCGCGGAGGCGCGGGGGGCGGGGACGGGCGCGGGCGCGGCGGTTCGGGCGCCGGGGGCGGCCCGCCCGGCTGCTCGTCCTGCGGCGGAGGAGGATGCGGGTGCGTCGACTCCCGGCTCCCCTGCGGGAGCCGGCGAGCGGTCGGCCGCTGCTCCCGTCGACGGGGTGCTCGTGCTGCCCGTCGCGTTCGCGGCGTCGTCGTCGAACCCGATCCCCCCGCCGGGCTGGGCGCCCGGCCCCGTCTCGAGCCTCGCGCCGTCACCGTCGTCGCCGCCGGCGCGCATCCGGCCGCGCTCCGCGTGCGCTCCGGAGTAGCGGCGCTCCAGCCGCGCCGACAGCCGGGCGACGATCTCGTAGTTGATGGTCTCGCCCGCCGCGGCCCAGTCGTCGGCCGTCGCGTGGCCGTCCTCGGCGCGGCCGATGAGCGTGAGCTCCCGGCCGAAGACATCGGCTGGCGGGTCGGCCGCGACGCCGGTGAGCCCGTCGACGCCGATCGGCTCGACCTCGGTGCGCAGCGGCGCCGACTCGACGACGCGCCACGCGGCGCCCGCGTCGTCGCGCAGCACGAGCGTCTCGGGGACCACGACGGGGGCGAGCCCGTCGACGGTGCCGATGAGCACGCAGGCTCCGTCGGGCCGCGACGGGGAGGGCACGAGCGGCGCGCGCAGGGTCAGCGCGGGGCGCAGCGGCACGGCATCCGGACGGATCCCCGGGGAGAAGGGCGAGAGGCCGTACATCGCGACGCCCAGCCGCACGAGGTCGAAGCGGGCCTCGGGGATCGCCAGCGCCCCCGCCGAGGCCGCGATGTGCCGCAGCCCGGGTTCGATGCCCTCGCGGCGCGCCACCGCGATCGCGCGCTCGAACGCCGCGAGCTGGGCGCGATCGTCGGCCTCGCTCGTGCCCGACAGGTGCGAGAGCACGCCCTCGAAGACGAGGTGCCCGATCCGCACGCGCTCGGCGAGCAGCCCGAAGACCGCCTGCCAGTCGACCTCCGGGACGCCGTTGCGGCCGAGCCCGGAATCCACCTTCACGTGCACGCGCACGGGCACGCGCCCTCGGGAGACGTGCGTTCGGGCCGCGGCGCGCGCGAGCATGTCGAGCTGCGCGGCCGACGAGACGGCCAGGTCGACGTCGGCGTCGAAGGCGACGAACCAGTCGGTGCGGGGGCTGTGCATCCAGGCGAGGATGGGCGCGTCGATGCCCGCCGCGCGCAGTTCGAGCGCCTCGTGGATGTCGACCACGCCGAGCCGCTCGGCGCCCGCCTCCAGCGCCGCGCGGGCGACCGGCACCGCGCCGTGCCCGTACGCGCCCGCCTTGACGACGGCGAGGAGCGGCACGCCTACGGCCGCCCGGATGGCCGCGACGTTCGCCCGCACGGCCTCGAGATCGATGTCGATGACGGGAGCGTTCACGCGACTGGTCCCTCCACTCGGTCCGCGGCGGCAGCGGATGCGGCCGCCGGCGCCTCGACTGCGGACGCCCGGCCGGCCGGCCCCGTCGCCTCGGCGATGACGAACGCCGTGGCGACGTTCGCGTCGTGCGTGATCGACAGGTGCAGCCCGGTCACGCCGAGTCCCCGCAGCACGCCCTCCAGTCGCTCGTGCCGCACGAACCGCGGCGGCCCCAACGGCTCGCGCACGACTTCGAGGTCGAGCAGCGTGAGCCCCTCGTGCAGGCCGCCGAGCGCCTTGACCGCGGCCTCGCGCGCCGCGAAGCGCGCCGCCTGCGAGGCGATCGGCATGGCCCGCTCCGACTCGCTCAGGATGCGGGCGGCGAGCCCCGGCGCGCGGTCGAGCGCGCGCGTGAACCTGGCGATGTCGACGGTGTCGACGCCGATGCCGAAAATCACGGCTGGCCTCCGATGCGGGGTGGGTGCGACGTGCGCGGAAAGGCTATCGGACGGGGCGGGCTGGATGCGGATGCGGGTGCGCTGGGCGGAGGCTGTTTCGTCGCTGGCAGGAGGCGGGTACGGGTTCGGCCCTTCTGCGGGGTGCAGAAGGGCCGAACCGGCGAGACGGAGGGTGGAGCGGAGCGCTACTCGACCGTGACCGACTTCGCCAGGTTGCGCGGCTGGTCGACGTCGAGGCCCTTCGCCGAGGCGAGCTCGAGCGCGAAGATCTGCAGCGGAACGACCTGCAGCAGCGGCTCGAAGATCCCGTCGGTCGGCGGCACCGCGATGACCTCGTCGGCGTACGGCAGCACCGAGGCGTCGCCCGCCTCGCTGATCGCCAGCACGCGCGCACCACGGGCGCGGATCTCCTGGATGTTCGAGACGACCTTCGGGTGCAGCGTGTCGTCGTGGCGCGGGCTGGGCACCATCACGAAGACGGGCTGCCCGGGCTCGATGAGCGCGATCGGGCCGTGCTTCAGCTCGCCCGCGGCGAAGCCCTCGGCGTGGATGTACGCGATCTCCTTGAGCTTGAGCGCGCCCTCGAGCGCGATCGGGAAGCCCACGTTGCGGCCCAGGTAGAGCACCGAGCGCGTGTCCGCCATCCAGTTCGCGAGCTCGTGGATGCGGGGCTGCGACTCGAGCACCTTGCGCACCTTGGCGGGGATCGTCTCGAACTCGGCGAGCAGGCGCGACTCCTCGGCCGGAGCGAGCGCACCGCGACGGGCGCCCGTGTAGATGCCCACCAGGTAGAGCGCCGTGATCTGCGCGAGGAACGCCTTGGTCGACGCGACCGCGACCTCGGGGCCCGCGTGCGTGTAGACGACGGCATCCGACTCGCGCGGGATCGTCGCGCCCTGCGTGTTGCAGATCGAGAGCGTCTTCGCGCCGCGCTCGCGGGCGTAGCGCACGGCCATGAGCGTGTCCATCGTCTCGCCCGACTGGCTGATCGAGACGACGAGCGTCTTCTCGTCGAGCACGGGGTCGCGGTAGCGGAACTCGTGCGCGAGCTCGACGGATGCGGGGATGCGCGTCCAGCGCTCGATCGCGTACGCGCCGACCTGACCGGAGTAGGCGGCCGTGCCGCAGGCGATGATGACGACGCGGTCGATGTCGCGGAAGTAGTCGTCGCCGAGGGTGTCGAGGTCGGGCAGCGCGACGCTGCCGTCGACGATGCGGCCGCGGATCGTGTTCTCGACCGCCTCCGGGTCCTCCGAGATCTCCTTGGCCATGAAGCTCGGCCAGCCGCCCTTGTCGGCGGCGGAGGCGTCCCACGAGACCTCGAACTCCTCGACCTCGGCGGGCTCGCCCTCGAAGGTCGTGATCTCGACGCCCTCGGGGCGCACGACGACGATCTGCTCCTGGCCGACGGCCGCGGCGCGGTGGGTGTACTCGACGAACGCCGCGACGTCGGAGCCGAGGAAGTTCTCGCCCTCGCCGAAGCCGATCACGAGGGGCGAGTTGAGGCGCGCGGCGACGACGACGCCGGGCTCGTCGGCGTGGATCGCGACGAGGGTGAACGCGCCCTCGAGGCGCTGCACGACGCCGCGGAACGCCTGCTCCAGGTCGCCCACGCGCTCGTACTCGCGGCCGATGAGGGCCGCCGCGACCTCGGTGTCGGTCTCCGAGAGGAAGGTCGTGCCCTCCGCGACGAGCTCGGCGCGCAGCTCGGCGAAGTTCTCGATGATGCCGTTGTGGACGACCGCGAGCTTGCCGTGGTCGGCGCGGTGCGGGTGCGCGTTCGCGTCGGTCGGCCCGCCGTGGGTCGCCCAGCGGGTGTGGCCGATGCCCGTGTGCCCGTCGGCCAGGGGGTTCGAGACGAGTTCGTCGCGCAGCACCTGCAGCTTGCCGGCGCGCTTGCGCGAGTCGAGGGCGCCCTCGTCGTCGATGACGGCGATGCCCGCGGAGTCGTATCCGCGGTACTCGAGTCGGCTCAGGCCTCCGATGAGGACGTCGATGCTCTCGCGCGGTCCGACATATCCAACGATTCCACACATGCGCTCGATTCTATGCGGGCGGATGCAGACCAATCCGCCCATTGGGCAGCCGAGGCGGCCTCGGGAATCCGCGGCTCGCGGTCGGCTTTCCCGAACCTCGTGCGGAGGCCGCGCGTCCGCAGCGGCGCCCGGGCCCCCGGCATCCGCGTCCGTCGCGGCCGTCGTGTTCGCCGCGCGCGCACTCCCGGCCATCGCGTCGGCGCCCGCCCGCGACCGACGCGGGGCTGACTAGGCTTGGTGCCCATGCCCGCATACAGCTTCGGAGCGCCGAGCTCGACCTCGGGTCTGACGCCGTTCGTCGAGATCTCGCGCGACGAGTGGGCGGCACTGGCCCCCACGACGCCCATGGCGCTCGACGAGGGCGATCTGGTGCGGCTGCGCGGCCTCGGCGATCCGCTCGAGCTCGAGCAGGTGCGCGACATCTACATCCCGCTCAGCCGGCTGCTCAACCTGCACGTCGCGAACGCCCGTTCGCTGCACCGCGCGACGAGCGGCTTCCTCGGCGCCCGCTCGGCGACCACGCCGTTCGTCATCGGCGTCGCCGGCTCGGTCGCCGTGGGCAAGTCGACGGTGTCGCGCCTGCTGCGGGAGCTGCTCCGCCGCTGGGAGGACACCCCCCGCGTCGAGCTCATCACCACCGACGGGTTCCTCCACCCGAACGCCGAGCTCGAGCGCCGCGGCATCATGGAGCGCAAGGGCTTCCCCGAGTCGTACGACCAGCGGGCGCTGCTGCGGTTCATCACGCGGGTCAAGAGCGGCGCGCCCGAGGTGCGCGCGCCCTTCTACTCGCACCTGACGTACGACATCGTGCCGGATGCCGAGATCGTCGTGAACGCGCCGGACGTCCTCATCGTCGAGGGCCTCAACGTGCTCCAGCCGCCGCGCGCGGCGCACTCGCTCGCCGTGAGCGACATGTTCGACTTCTCCATCTACGTGGATGCGCGCACGCACGACATCCAGCACTGGTACGAGCAGCGGTTCCTGTCGCTGCAGCGCGGCGCGTTCACGAACCCGCGCTCCTACTTCCGACGCTATGCGGCGCTGTCGGAGGAGGAGGCGATCGCGCGGGCGCGCGACATCTGGAGCCGCATCAACGGGCCCAACCTGATCGAGAACATCCGCCCCACCAAGTCGCGCGCCCGCCTCGTGCTGCGCAAGGGCTCAGACCACTCGGTCCAATCCGTCCTCCTCCGCAAGATCTGAGCCCGCCCAGCGAAATGGCGGGGTTCGGTGCGTTCGTTCGCGAACGAACGCACCGACCCCCGCCATTTCGACGAGAGCAGGGCCTACAGCGCCAGGCGCTCGCGCACGACGCCGGCGAGATGCTCGGCGTAGCGCTGCGCGGCGTCCTCCTCGGACGCCTCGACCATGACCCGCACCACCGGCTCCGTGCCCGAGGGGCGCAGGAGCACCCGGCCCGAGTCGCCGAGCTCCTCGCTCACGCGCTGCACGGCGGCCTGCAGCTCGACGTCCGTCGCGCACGCCTCGCGGCGTACGCCTCGCACGTTGAGCAGCACCTGCGGGTAGACGCGCATGACCTGCGCGAGCTCCGCGAGGGACTTGCCCGACGTCGCCACGATCCGCGCCAGGTGCAGACCCGTCAGAATGCCGTCGCCGGTCGTCGCGTGCGCCGACATGATGACGTGGCCCGACTGCTCGCCGCCCAGGGCCAGACCGCGCTCCGAGAGCTGCTCGAGCACGTAGCGGTCGCCCACCTTCGTCTCGAACAGGCGGATGCCGGCCTCGCGCATCGCGACCTTGAGGCCCAGGTTCGACATGACCGTCACCACGAGGCTGTCCTCCGTGAGGAGGTCGCGGCGCTTCATGTCGAGCGCGATGATCGCCATGATGTGGTCGCCGTCGATGACGTTGCCGTCGGCGTCGACCGCGAGGCAGCGGTCGGCGTCGCCGTCGTGCGCGATGCCGAGGTCCGCGCCGAGCGCGACGACCGTCTCCGAGAGACGGTCCAGATGCGTCGAGCCGACGCCGTCGTTGATGTTGAACCCGTTCGGCTCGTTGCCGATGACGGTGACGTCGGCGCCCGCATCCTTGAAGACCTCGGGCGAGACGCCCGCCGCCGCGCCGTGCGCGCAATCGAGCACCACGTGCAGGCCGGCGAGCGCGGGGCGCCCGTCGGGACGATGCGGGATCGTCTGCAGCAGGTGCAGCGCGTAGCGGTCCTCCGCGTCGGCGAAGCGCGAGACGCGGCCGACCCCCTCGCCCGTGGGGGCGAGCTTGGGGCCGTCGAGGTGCGCCTCGATCTCGTCCTCCAGGTCGTCGGCGAGCTTCTTGCCGCCGCGCGCGAAGAACTTGATGCCGTTGTCGGGCGCCGGGTTGTGGGAGGCCGAGATCATGACGCCGAAGTCGGCGTCGATGTCGGCCGTCAGGAACGCGGCGGCCGGCGTGGGGATGACCCCAGCGTCCAGCACGTCCACGCCCGACGAGGCGAGACCCGCCGCGACCGCGGCGGCGATGAACTCGCCCGAGACTCGAGGATCCCTCGCGACGACAGCACGAGGCCGCCGCCCCGCCTCCCGCGCTTCGCGCGAGAGGACGATGGCGGCGGCCTGTGCCAAGCCGAGAGCCAGATCTACCGTCAGATGACTGTTCGCGAGACCGCGAACGCCATCCGTGCCGAAGAGCCGTCCAGGCATTGCTGCTGCGTCCTGAAGGACTAGCGCTTCGAGTACTGAGGCGCCTTGCGGGCCTTCTTGAGACCGGCCTTCTTGCGCTCCTTCACGCGAGCGTCGCGCGAGAGGAAGCCGGCCTTCTTGAGCTCGGGACGGTTGTTCTCGCGGTCGATCTCGTTGAGCGCGCGCGCGATGCCGAGGCGGAGCGCACCGGCCTGGCCCGAGGGGCCGCCGCCCTGGATGCGGGCGATGACGTCGTACGCGCCGCCGAGCTCCAGCACCGTGAACGGGTCGTTGATCAGCTGACGGTGCAGCTTGTTCGGGAAGTAGTCCTCGATGTCGCGACCGTTGATCGTGATGACGCCCGTGCCGGGGACGACGCGGACGCGGGCGATGGCCTGCTTGCGGCGGCCGACGGCCGCACCGGGGACCGTGAGGGCGGGGCGCTCGGCGGGAGCGGCCGCGGCCTCAGGCGTGGAGGTCGAGTAGCTCTGCGGCTGCTCGACGGACTCTGCGATGGTTGCCACTGTTATCTCCTTCGTCGATCCGGCCGCTACTGGGCAACCTGGTCGAACGTGTACGGCTTGGGCTGCTGCGCCGCGTGGGGGTGCTCGGCACCCGCGTACACCTTGAGCTTCTTGAGCTGGTCGCGGCCGAGCGAGTTCTTCGGCAGCATGCCGCGGATCGCCTTCTCGACGGCCCGCTGCGGGTTCTTCTCGAGGAGCTCGGCGTAGCTCGTCGACTTGAGGCCGCCCGGGTAGCCCGAGTGGCGGTAGGCGCGCTTCTGCGCGAGCTTCGCACCGGTGAGCGCGACCTTGTCGGCGTTCACGATGATGACGAAGTCGCCCGTGTCGAGGTGCTGAGCGAACGTGGGCTTGTGCTTGCCGCGCAGGAGCGCGGCGGCGTGCGTTGCGAGACGACCGAGCACGACGTCGGTGGCGTCGATGACGATCCAGTCGTGCGTGATCTCGCTCGCCTTGGGCGAGTAAGTGCGCATGGGTGTGCACCCTTTCAGTCGGAGTGAGGAGTCCGTGAATCCCGCTCTGGTGCGATGGTTTCGCGCGATGCGCGTGAACGTCGCGATAGAGGGCTCACTTCGGTGCCCGTCTGAGACGGACAACTTCGACAGCTTAGGTCAGGGAGGGTGCGGGGCGCAAGGGCGCGGGTTGCGGGCTGAGTGAGCGGGGGCTGCACGGAGGGGACGGTCGGGTGCGGCGCGATGGATGCGGCGGATGCGGATGCGGATGCGGATGCGGATGCGGATGCGGTCAGCATGGTCGACGTTCGGTTGTGATCCGCGCGACCCGTCCGGAGGGGCGCGCTTGCTCACGCCTCGCGATCATCGATTCGGCCTGCTCGGATATCGCTGCGCACGCCCCTCCTCCCGGGCCGCGCTGCGCGCCGGCGGGGCGGGGTCGGCTGCGCCGGCGGGGGTGGAGGGAAGGCTGGGGAGCTCGCTGCGCTCGCGGCTGCTCCTGGACGGCTGCCGCGGGGCTCGCTTCGGCAGAGTGATGGGTATTGCACCTTGCGACGGGGGCGGGGGTGCGGAATCCGTCACTTTGCTTGGGGACGGGAGGTCACCAGGGGTGCCAGCGCTTCACGAGCTTGTGGCGGGGATGCGCGGCGAGGAGGTCGTCGACGGCGTGCTCGGAGGTCAGCACGTCCGCCCATCGGCCGATGGGCGACCACCTGGGACGGAAGCGGGCGACGCCGAAACGGGCGACGTTGACGCAGGTGTCGATGGCCCACCCAGTGGCCTCGGCGAACCCCGGCTCCACAGGCTGCCCGGTCTCGTCGTTGCACCAGCCGAGGAATTCCTCGTTGTCGTCCCAGAACCGCCCCAGATCCGTGATCGTCATGAACCAGCTGTTCCGGAAGTCCACGATCGTGATGTCGGCGGCGTCCGCATAGCGCGGCAGGTAGCGCCGCACCTCCTGTCCGTCGCGCCATCGCTCGGCCTTCACGTCGAAGCAGTCGCCGACGGCCTCGCGGAGCGCATCCGTGAACATGTCGATCCGGCTCTCGGCCATCTTCTCCCGCTCTCCCGAACCTGCTTCACCCGCAGGGCGCCTGATCTCGCGCCTCGCGACCGCGCAAAACTCAGGAGAATACGCGAACAGATCGCCGTATCGAGGATCTGTCGGCGCATTTTCCTGAGTTGTGCGGGACCGGCCGATACGCGCCGGGGCGCGATTGGCGACACGCCCTCCGACGGGTCGGGGGAACCCAGCATTTCCACGGCAGATCAGTTTTCCAGGGCAGATCAGGTGGCGGCGATGGAGCGGACGGCGGTGACGGCGTCGGCGAGGGCGGCGGCGACACCGGCGAAGGGGTCGGCGGTGCCGGTGGCGGCGAGCGAGGAGGCGACGGATGCGGCGGAGACGGTGAAGCGCACCGAGGTCTGGGCGATCTCGGCGGAGACGCCCATCGCGGTAAGCACGTGGGAGGGCTCGTCGTCACCGGCGGCGCAGGCCGAGCCGCTCGAGGAGAGCACGCCCCGGCGCTCAAGCTCGAGCAGCACCGCCTCGCCGCTCGTGCCGGGGAAGACGAAGCTCGCGAGGCCGGGCAGGCGACCGGCTCCATCGGAGCCGGCAACGACGCCGGGCCCGGGCCCCTCGATCGGCGCGCCCGTGAGCCGGGCGTCCGGCACGCGTTCGAGCACGGCGCGCACGAACGCGTCGCGGGAGGCGGCGGCCGCGAGCGCGGCGGCCTCCCGCTCCGCCTCGGCGCACTCGAGCGCGACGGCCATCGCGACCGCCGAGGCG
>Ga0153917_1001356_pt1 | contig 10315 bp, 13 predicted proteins | sample TSFL001MetaG_FD_104695 | JGI IMG/M metagenome (GOLD analysis project Ga0153917, IMG submission 104695) | Attine ant fungus gardens microbial communities from Florida, USA - TSFL001 MetaG | ecosystem: Host-associated > Fungi > Mycelium > Unclassified | place: USA: Florida, Paynes Creek Historic... | reverse complement strand
TTGAGTTCTGCTTTAGTTGTTCAACAGCATCAGAAAGTGTCACAAAACCGTCAAAATATGCATACAGCTCTTTATAGCCTATCGCCTGTATCGATTGACAGTCTCTCACATTCTTGTCGTATAAGCGCTTCACTTCCGGAAGAAGGCCTGCCTCCATCATCATATCGACCCGCCGATTAATTCTTTCGTAAAGCGTGTCTCTATCCATTGTCAGCCCGATTAACACTGCATTGTACAGAAGTTCTCGTTTTTGTTCCTTCAAATGCTGCGACATCGTTTTTCCGGATGTATGTAAAATTTCCAGCGCGCGAATGACTCTTCTTATATTATTGGGATGAATCGCAGCTGCCGCCTCGGGATCTGCTGCAGCAAGTTTGGCATGAAGAAAATCAGCGCCTTCCCGTTCAGCAGCGATTTGCATGCTCTCTCGAAACGCAGGATCATTTGCCTCTTCCGTAAATGTATAATCGTAAAGCACAGATTGTATATAAAGCCCTGTACCGCCGACAATCATCGGAAGCTTTCCTCTATTTGCAATCTCGCTGATTTTATTTCTTACTAAGCTTTGATAATCGGCGGTAGAGAAGGAGTCTTGGGGTTCTAAAATGTCAATCAGATGATGAGGAACTCCCTCCATCTCCTGTTCGGTAATTTTAGCTGTTCCAATATCCATCCCTTTATAAATCTGCATTGAATCTCCGCTGATAATTTCTGCGTTTAAGGATTTGGCTAGCTGAATACTTAAATTGGTTTTCCCCACTGCCGTCGGTCCGACTAAAATGACAACGGGCTGCTTCGTATTATTCAATATGTATCACTCTCTTTTATAAATCTCCCCCCATTATAGCATTCAACATGGACAACCACCTATCCATTTTGCCCTTTTTTTGCATCGGTAAACATTCTTCTACCAGCCGAGCGGCTCATTGCCGACAATTTCCCTCGTCCTTCCTTTCAGGGTATGACGATGCGTTTTTCTTTCGTCATCTCTGGGAGCATAAACAACCCCTCCATACTGGATCTCAATCGGCTTGTTATAGGCCAGATACGTCGTTTCTTCAATTTCATGATAATGTGTGCCATCTGCTAAAGGAATCGCCGGCCCTGAGATTCCGTAATACCGATGAAAATGGCCGTTTTCAAATGAAGTGATGCCGGTATAGTAATGTGTATGCTGATCAGTATTTGATCCGTTTGCCGGCTGAGTAAACCCTTCAATCAGATGATAATGGCCCTGTTCCCTCGATGTTTTGACATGATAAGCATGTACGTGGGGCGGCGCTTTCGACCAGTCAGACTGATACAGGCCCAATGTGTTCACATCCTCTTTTTTCCTTGATTCGCCCAATCAAATCCGGGCAGGCTGAATACACTGCATCATCTACACTTTATTACAGGAGGAAAGAAAACATGAACGAGTTAGAGAATTTCAGTCCTGAAGATACAAGAATATTTGGAAGACCTTTCGGATTCGGGAGACCATTTGGATTTGGAAGACCTTTCGGATTCGGTTACGGGTTTGGAAGACCCGGATTTGGCTATGGATTCGGGTTTGGCCGGCCATTCGGATTTTTTGGAGGTCCGTTTATCGGCGGCCTTGCAGGCGGGCTTATAGGAAGCGCTTTATTTAATCCTTATTTGTATGGCGGATACCCCTATTATCCGTATGCCCCGTTCCCTTATTATTATTAATCGCAAAAGACCCCTTAAAAAGGGGTCTTTTTAAGTGTGTAAAAATGAATCTCTTGACTCATACATAGGCATACACTAATATTTTTCTAGCTGAAGTTCTTTTCTAATCTAAAAATATAGTGAGGAGAATTTAAGATGTTAATAGGATATATATTCCTCACGATTGCCATATGTTCGGAATCGATAGGAGCAGCCATGCTGAAAGTATCTGATGGCTTCAAAAAGTGGAAGCCGAGTGCCTTGGTCGTCATTGGCTATTCCCTCGCCTTTTATATGCTGTCACTGACGTTAAACCATATTCCTCTAAGCCTCTCCTATGCGACTTGGAGCGGGGCGGGAACGGTGCTGACGACAGTAATCGGAGTGAAATGGTTCAAGGAAGAACTGAATGCGAAAGGGCTTTTCGGGATTCTTTTATTAATATCAGGGGTTGTATTACTTAACTGGCAGTAAAGGAGTGAGGATGATGAAAGGATTGCTTTATTTGGCTCTCGCCATTTTATCTGAAGTTTTTGGGAGCACGATGCTGAAGCTTTCAGAAGGATTTACACAAGCCTGGCCCATTGCCGGAGTCGTAGCCGGATTTCTTTCCGCTTTTACTTTTCTAAGCTTTTCTTTAAAAACAATTGACTTATCAAGCGCGTACGCAACATGGTCGGGCGTTGGTACCGCGCTTACAGCCATTGTCGGGTTTTTGCTTTTTGGCGAAACCATCAGTTTGAAGGGGATATTCGGTCTCACGCTTGTCATTGCGGGCGTGGTCGTGCTAAATCAGTCGAAAGCCCACGCTGAAGATAAAAAACAGACGGTCTGTGAGTAACCGTCTGTTTTCATTATTCTCCACCCACTTTTACAGAGGCTTCAAGCCGCAGCTCGACATTCCCTTGAATCGCGCGCGAAATCATGCATGACGACTCCGCTTTTTCACAAAGCTTGTGCGCCAATGCAATATCGTCTTGTGAAGCATCATGTTTAAGCACAACAGAGGGACGGTGAATGATCTTTTTGTATGTAAAGACTCCTTTTGTGACGTCGACAATACCTTCTGACTCCATCTGCAAGTCTTCTTTTTCCAGCCCGCTTCTCTCCATCATCGCTGCAAGTGTAATAATGTAACAGGTCGCTGCCGCACCGAGGAGCATTTCATCAGGGTTGGTCCCTTCTCCCGGTCCATCCATTTCTTTAGGGATGGAAATCGATGTGATCAGGTTACCGCTTTCGATCGTACCGACATCATTGCGTTTACCCGGCCAGTTCGCTTTTAAATAAAAATGATGATCTGCCATTGTTTTACCTCCTTTTTCATCCTATTTCAGTCTACTGATCTTCTCGTATTTTGTCTCCTGATCTGCTTGTTACGAATACTCTTTTTCCAGGACACCTTTGATCGCACTGACATAAGCATAAAATTCACTATTCTTTGTGTATTTCCTATTTTTATAATAAAAATCATCAAAAAATGCTTCTCTCTGCTCGCGGCTGATTTCCAGCTGTATACTTAGCCCCGTTTCTCCTTGGTTGTTAATGTTTTCGGCATTCAATCCAGCGAGACCGCTTTTAGACGACGCTAACTCAGCGGAAAAACCTCTCCGCTCAAGAGCTCTCACAATCATTTTCGCCCGCTTTCGGTCCGTTCCCCCTACAAGGGTATTCTTGTTCTCCCCTTTATATCCATGAAAAGCCACAACATATTGATGCTCCTTGATTTTCTTTTTAGCTAATGGCTCATCAAAATTGGTGCTTGTAATATGGAGCGTTTGGTTATCATGGGACTTCAACCCTTCAAACAGGTATGTAGAGTATTCATGATTGAAATACCGAACAAGCTCACTTACTCCGCCTTCAATTCTTCCGCCATGCGGAGACATAATTAAGACTTTGCTTCCTTTTTTCTCATTATATGAAATATCGTAATCGGCTGGGCTCTCATTCTCTGCCAAGCTGCTGAAATTTGAATATGTATCTGGCTGATTTGATGGTTCAGGTTCTAATGAGTAATGAACATATCTCAAGAACAAGACAATGGCTAAGACTAATATGACATTTAGTAAAAATCTTCTCATGTTTAACTCCTTTCATAAGAATGGCACGGTTCATTATATGAGGTTTAGCCAATAGGTTTTATCTTACCATTGTATACACGATATCATCAGTGAAAAAGTTCCCGGTTTCAAAAAATCAATTGATTGTCACGGTTATTAGCGGTTCATTTCAAATAAGAGTGAAAAAAGGTTGAGAGGAAAGACAAAAAAGGTAGGAACAACCTCACTTGGCAAATAAATGTATAGAGGTTTAAGGAGGGTTTTCGTAACAGGCTGTCCGCTTGCTGAGACGGACAGCCTGTTACTGGCCTGCAAAATAAAGTTTTTTCTTATTTGTTCTCACGAAGTCACAGGAGAGGATAGAGTCCAACAAAAATGTTCTGATCTGTTGTTTCGAAAAACAAAATGCTTTGATTTTCGTTTTGCTTTTCTGCCTTACAATAATCGTTCTTTTACTAATTGTTCCGTCTTTCTTCATATATATAATGCTGATTGGCATTTGGCTTTCCAAAGATCGGTGCAAGTAGAAATTCATCAGCTGCTCTCCCCTTCCCAGTTTGATATGATCACATTATAATACGAACAAACGTTCCTTTTCAATCCCCAATGATTTCCTCAACCCCTGCAGCCATCGTATCTAATGCGAATGATTCATAAAAACAAACTCTTATCCGCCTCTTATAAAGGACAAACAAACTTACCAAACCTATCATCTGTTCATAGAGTATACAGAGAACTTTATAGTAGGAGGAAAATACATGTTTGGGTACTCTATGGTACAAATGGTGAGAGCAAATGCTCATAAGCTAGATTGGCCGTTACGGGAAACCGTATTGCAGCTTTACAAGCCCTTCAAATGGACTCCTTGCTTCTTGCATAATTTTTTCGAAACCAAGTTGAAAAACAGAAAAAGAATGTCAGTCATTATTGAATTTGAGGAAGGCTGTCACGAGACCGGCTTTCAAATGGCTGGAGAGGTGCTGCAAAAAGAAAAACGCAGTAAGCTAAAAAGCCGCTTCAACAAAATCAACTGCTGCAGCGCGGAGGTTACCCCCTCAGCATTACATTCTCTTCTTTCTGAATGCAGCAATATCCGTAAGGTGTATTTAAACCGCGAAGTCAAAGCGCTTTTAGACACGGCAACCGAAGCAAGCCATGCGAGGGAAGTCGTCCGAAACGGGCAAACCCTGACAGGAAAAGGAATTACTGTCGCAGTTGTCGATACAGGAATCTACCCGCATCCTGATCTAGAAGGCAGAGTTATCGGGTTCGTGGACATGGTCAATCAAAAAACAGAGCCATATGATGATAATGGTCATGGCACACATTGTGCAGGTGATGTCGCAAGCAGCGGCGCATCCTCTTCCGGAAAATACCGCGGACCTGCACCGGAAGCCAATCTCATCGGCGTAAAGGTATTAAACAAGCAGGGTTCAGGAACGTTAGCAGATATTATAGAGGGTGTCGAGTGGTGTATTCAATACAATGAGGACAACCCTGATGAACCGATTGATATTATGAGTATGTCGCTCGGGGGCGATGCCCTTAGATATGATCATGAACAGGAAGATCCGTTAGTCAGAGCGGTTGAAGAAGCGTGGAACGCAGGGATTGTCGTCTGTGTCGCTGCCGGAAACTCAGGCCCTGATTCGCAGACCATTGCAAGCCCGGGCGTGAGCGAAAAGGTGATTACAGTAGGTGCGCTTGATGATAACGATACTGCAAGCAGCGATGATGATACGGTCGCTTCCTTCTCAAGCCGCGGTCCAACAGTATACGGGAAAGAAAAGCCCGATATTTTAGCGCCGGGTGTTAATATTATTTCCCTTCGCTCTCCGAATTCTTATATTGATAAGCTCCAAAAGTCAAGCCGTGTAGGATCTCAGTACTTCACAATGTCAGGAACCTCGATGGCAACACCAATTTGCGCAGGAATCGCAGCTTTAATTCTCCAGCAAAACCCGGATCTTACCCCTGATGAAGTAAAAGAGCTTTTGAAAAACGGCACGGACAAATGGAAAGATGAAGATCCGAATGTGTACGGAGCGGGCGCTGTCAACGCGGAAAATTCCGTTCCCGGCCAATAAACAGCATCAAAAAGCCGGCAATTCTCTCTCAGCAGAACTGCCGGTTTTTTTGTTTGAATATTTATAATCATAAGGTAAAATAATGGGAAATAGATGAAGGAAGTGAAGAAAGTGCCATATTATATCTGCAACACATGCGGTGTGCAGCATGCACAGACTGTGAAGCCGCCCAGCTCGTGTCTGATTTGTGAGGATGAAAGACAGTATATTCATCCTGATGGACAAACTTGGACAACTCTTGAAGACATGCGTGAGAAAGGAAACCTTCAAAACATCCTCAAAAAGGAAGAAGACCATCTATACAGCATCAAAACTGAACCAGAGTTTGCGATCGGACAAACAGCTCATCTGATCCAGCATAAGGACTGTAATGTGCTGTGGGATTGCATTTCATATTTTGACCAAAGGACAATTGACCAAATTAACGAATTAGGCGGTATTCAAGCCATCGCTTTATCTCATCCACATTATTACTCTACTCAGGTTGAGTGGGCTGAAGCGTTTCAGGCACCGATCTACATCCATGAAGATGACAAAAAATGGGTGACAAGGCCAAGCAAGCACATTCACTTCTGGTCAGGGGAAACGCTCAGCATAAAGCCGGGACTGGACCTTTACCGACTGGGCGGACATTTTAAAGGCGGTGCTGTTCTTCATTGGATCAACGGCAATAAAGGGAACGGGTGTCTATTGACTGGAGATATCATTACGGTTGCAGCGGATCGAAACTGGGTCAGCTTTATGTACAGCTATCCAAATCTCATTCCCCTTCCCGCCTCCAAGGTTGAAGAAATAGCAGCCAAAGTGAAATCGCTTCAATTCAACCGGCTTTACAATGCTTTTTCTAAAGTTGTCAAAGAAAATGCCGGCGAAGCGGTCCAGCGTTCTGCCATACGTTATATCAAGGCTTTAAACAGCGAATTGTTTCATACATAAGGGGTGAGGCGGCTCTTTTCTGTGTAAATGATGCAGCAATTGGGAATAGTATCGTGTAGATCAAAAGGAGGAATATTGATGGCACACACGAATACACAGCTCTCTCAATGGCTGGAATCAAAAGTCGGCCAGACGCTTGATATTAGAAAAGGTGAATTGACCCATGATGAAGAAATATCAGACTTGGATCAGATTGTTCTCCACCTTCAAAAAGTGGCTATACGCAGTACGAATCACCCTGATGACTATGTAGCGAAAGAAGAGCTCGTTTTAGAAGGCGAAGGAACAACCTTCACTGAGGACGGAAACGTGCCGCTTCCGCAAAATGCCTATGAGATTCCTTTATTAGGTGATATTCATATTCACCAAGAAAACGAAGGATTGAAGGTCGTAACAGATCGTGCAGTATATACAATTGATATCCAGCACAGCTGACACTCACTTTCATCAAATAATGCAGCTTAGCGCCTTTGAGCTTTCTGTCAAAGGCGCTGCTTTACATCAAGCTATCCAGTAATGCTTAGGATAAATAGATGACACTTTATTGAACCGATTTTTTTCAGCTTTATCATTATTCCTTCTCTTCTTTCTCGCGTGTATCTTCCACGCAAATTGACTCTACATGCTGCATAATGACCCGCTCGATTCTGTCTTTATTCACTCGTACAGGGTCAAGCATCGCATGTAAAGCCAAGCCGTCAACAAGCGCGTAAAGCCTCTCAGCTTCAATGTTTTTATCAGCATTCTGCTTCAGTAAATCGGATTCATCTAAATAGGCAATCAGATTCCGCATGCCGCTGAAAATCCCGTCATGATTCGCATCAAACATATCCTTCTTATGTCTGGCGTAAGCAGTAAAAGCAAACCAAACCTCCATCTCTCTTATCGTTTCTTCATTCGTTGGGACAATTTCAAGCAAAATGTGCAACACTTTTTCCTTAGGGAGCAAATCTTTCATTGCAATATCCTTAATTCGAGCCATCACCTTTTCTTGAACAAGTTTCATTGCAAAAGCTAGCAGTTCATCCTGTGTAGTGAAATAATGGCGCAGCGCACCTAGTGACAATCCTGCTTCCTTTGCAATGTTCCTAGCTGATGCTCCCTCCATCCCCCGTTCTAAAATGACGCGCCACGTTGCTTCTGCAATTTGTTTTCTTCTTTTCTCATGGTCAATTTGTTTTGGCATAGCTTTATTGTAACAAGAAAAAAATGAGAGGGCAATTTTTATAATACAGTTGTGTTACAAAAACAAAGGTGGTAACATATTATTTAAATAATACAACTGTACTGAAAAGAGGGGAATGGATTGAACGGTATCGCATGGATGATTGTTTTCTGTGAAATTGCGTTTTGGGTTGTCATTGTTTTGGGGCTTGCTGTACGCTACCTATTCAAACGACATACATTAGGACTGCTATTCCTTGCCTTAACTCCAGTTATCGATTTGATCTTATTAGCGGCAACTGGTGTGGACCTTTACCGCGGAGCCTCAGCGACCGCAGCACATGGGATTGCAGCTGTTTACATCGGTATATCGATCGCTTATGGGAAACAAATGATTCAATGGGCAGATGAAAAATTTCAATATTATGTAACAAAAAAAGGCGCAAAACCTATGAAACGTTTTGGAATGGATCATGCCAAGCACGGTGCGAAAGGGTGGCTAAGACATGTGCTGGCCTACTTAATTGGTGCGGGACTATTGGCAGGGATGATTTATTTTATCAATGACTCTGCCCGAACCGAGGCATTGAGCGGCATTCTTAAACTGTGGACTGTCATTATAGGCATTGACTTTCTCATTACAGCCAGCTATTTTATTTGGCCAAAAAAAGAGAAAGCTTCGGCGAATCTCAGGAGTTAACATGATGAAAAAGGCCCTTCCCCAGTGGAAAGGACCTTTTTTGGTTTTGTTAAAATATGCTATACTATTTTCGTCGGAAAACAGACTTATAGATATTTTGGGTTCATTCAAGGATAACGGTTTGTATGAGTAAGCAGGTGAAGGGAGTGTCATACTTGTGCCAAAAAGAACAGAACGAGCACTCTAAGGATTTTAACCTGAAATCAAAATTAATCGGAATTGTATCTGTCATTTTTATCGTGGCTATTGCACTTGCAGTCATCTTCGGCGGCTTTTTCTTCGGGATGAAAGGATTATTCTCCATACTTGGCATCACATACGCTTCCAATCAAACATTAGCTTTATTTATTTTAGCATGCTTTGCTGTAGGCGTGATCATAGACCCACTCACAAAGATGATCTCTATCATTTTGGCAAAAGCACTTTCATTGAAAAAGACTGCACTTTTTGCTTTTATACTGTACTTTATCAGCAATCTTATAACGATCTGTTTTGCAGATTACTTTATGCAGTCTATTTATATTCCAGATGTCTTGCTTGTTGTGATATCAGCTTTGATGGGTTTCATTGAACTTGCTTTTGATAACCAGCCAAATAGAGAAGCCGCTTAAAAATGCCGATGGCAGATATGGGGAATTCATAACTCCTTATATTTTGACATCACCAGTTATAAAACGGAAAAAAATAAAACTCCCTGTTCACACGAACAGGGAGCAAAACACAATGTTGTACTTTAAATTCTGCATTCTAAAATGATTCTTACATTCGGATCATCAAGTTCATCCAAAAAGACAATTATCTTTGGACCACATGCCATGTGTTTCCACCCCCCTCATCCAAAATATACATTATTTCAAATTACCTGTAAATGTAAATTTCGTTATGTAGATGGATATTCCTGAGAAGTATAATGGGTTAACACTGATCGCACGTTTACAACCGTTTCCTATAATATGACACTCCAATTGATATCGCAAAACTTCATCAGGGGTTGATGCAAGATGTATTTTAATAAGGATGTTCCATCGCAACTACTGCGGATGAATGTGAGGTACAAATGTTAATAGTTTGCTGAAATCCACTGGTACACCTTTAGACAAAATATTCATTTCTTCTTTTTTAGACTTAAAACTATGTCGAAAGTTATTGTTTCGCATACCTTTTTCTATCTCTACTAAAGGAGGTGACATCATGGGATTCTACGGTGGATATTCTGGTGGATACTCTGGCGGCGGATATTCAGGCGGAAGCAGCTTCGTACTGATCGTAGTGTTGTTCATCTTGTTGATCATTGTTGGTGCTTCATTCCTTTACTAATCTCAGAGTATCCAAAGTCTTTTTGACTCACCTCCCTGTACGGCAGACGCCATAAGAAGTTTTTATGGCGTTTTGCCATGTGATTGTTGCCGAAACATGCCGACAAAGTTTCTAAACGGAGCAAATATTCAGTCTAAACTGCCACCGCACTAAAGCCGTTAACCGCCAATTGTCTATCTTGAGATTTACCGGAAGCAGTTTACAGAGAACATAAAAAAGCACCTTTATAAGGCGCTCTATTTTTTAAATTCATTTAAAAAGTGCATTCTACATTCATTAACATTACGCGAGTAATACTTTTGATTGGCGATAGAAGGTAATAAAATAAGCAAAATTATAATGCAATTTAAAACAATTGATCCAGTATGAAGCAATGT
>Ga0153917_1001352_pt1 | contig 10341 bp, 5 predicted proteins | sample TSFL001MetaG_FD_104695 | JGI IMG/M metagenome (GOLD analysis project Ga0153917, IMG submission 104695) | Attine ant fungus gardens microbial communities from Florida, USA - TSFL001 MetaG | ecosystem: Host-associated > Fungi > Mycelium > Unclassified | place: USA: Florida, Paynes Creek Historic... | reverse complement strand
CTGGGCAAGACCATCGAAGCGGGCCTGGTGATCCACCGCCAGCTGTTGTCCGGCCGCGCCAACCGCGTGCTGATCCTGGTACCGGAGAACCTCCAGCACCAGTGGCTGGTGGAAATGCGCCGCCGTTTCAACCTGCAGGTCGCCCTGTTCGACGCCGAGCGCTTCATCGAAAGCGACGCCACCAACCCGTTCGAAGACGCCCAGCTGGCGCTGGTCGCCCTGGAATGGCTGGTCGACGATGAAAAGGCCCAGGACGCGCTGTTCGCCGCCGGCTGGGACCTGATGGTGGTCGACGAGGCCCATCACCTGGTCTGGCACGAAGAACAGGCCAGCGCCGAATACGCCCTGGTCGAGCAACTGGCCGAAGTCGTCCCGGCCGTGCTGCTGCTTACCGCCACCCCTGAACAACTTGGCCAGGACAGCCACTTCGCCCGCCTGCGCCTGCTCGACCCCAACCGTTTCCACGACCTGGCCGCGTTCCGCGCCGAAAGCGAAAACTATCGCCCGGTGGCCGAGGCGGTGCAGGAGCTGCTCGACGAAGGCCGCCTGTCGCCGAAAGCCCACGCCACCATCCAGGGCTTCCTGGGCGCCGAGGGTGAAGCCCTGCTGGCCGCCGTTACCGATGGCGACAGCCAGGCCAGCGCGCGCCTGATCCGCGAGCTGCTCGACCGTCACGGCACCGGCCGCGTGCTGTTCCGCAACACCCGCGCGGCGATCCAGGGTTTCCCCGAGCGCCAGTTGCACCCCTACCCGCTGGCCAACCCCGAGCCGTATGCCGCGCTGCCATCCGGCGAGCGTGCCGAGCTGTACCCGGAAGTGGCCTTCCAGGCCCAGGGCGAGCCCGGCGACGACGAACGCTGGTGGCGCTTCGACCCGCGCGTCGACTGGCTGATCGACACCCTGAAGATGCTCAAGCGCACCAAGGTCCTGGTGATCTGCGCCCACGCCGAAACCGCCATGGACCTGGAAGACGCCCTGCGCGTGCGCTCCGGCATCCCGGCCACGGTATTCCACGAAGGCATGAGCATCCTCGAGCGCGACCGCGCCGCTGCCTACTTCGCCGATGAAGAATTCGGCGCCCAGGTGCTGATCTGCTCCGAGATCGGCAGTGAAGGCCGCAACTTCCAGTTCGCCCACCACCTGGTGATGTTCGACCTGCCGGCGCACCCGGACCTGCTCGAGCAACGCATCGGCCGCCTCGACCGGATCGGCCAGAAGCACACCATCGAGCTGCACATCCCGTACCTGCAGGACAGCCCGCAGGAACGCCTGTTCCAGTGGTACCACGAAGGCCTGAACGCCTTCCTCAACACCTGCCCGACCGGCAACGCCCTGCAGCACCAGTTCGGCCCGCGCCTGCTGGCGCAACTGGCCGGTGGCGACGACAAGGGCTGGGCCAAGCTGGTCGGCGAAGCCCGCGCCGAGCGTGAGCGCCTGGAAGCCGAGCTGCACACCGGCCGCGACCGCCTGCTGGAGCTCAACTCCGGCGGTGCCGGCGAAGGCCAGGCGCTGGTCGAGGCAATTCTCGAGCAGGACGACCAGTTCGCCCTGCCGATCTACATGGAAACCCTGTTCGACGCCTTCGGCATCGACAGCGAAGACCATTCGGAAAACGCCCTGATCCTCAAGCCGAGCGAGAAGATGCTCGACGCCAGCTTCCCGCTGGGCGACGACGAAGGCGTGACCATCACCTACGATCGCAACCAGGCGTTGTCCCGCGAGGACATGCAGTTCCTGACCTGGGAACACCCAATGGTCCAGGGCGGCATGGACCTGGTGCTGTCCGGCTCCATGGGCAACACCGCGGTGGCACTGATCAAGAACAAGGCGCTCAAGCCCGGCACCGTGCTTCTCGAGTTGCTGTATGTCAGCGAAGTGGTCGCCCCCCGCAGCCTGCAACTGGGTCGCTACCTGCCCTCGGCAGCGTTGCGCTGCCTGCTCGATGCCAACGGCAACGACCTGAGCCCACGCGTGGCCTTCGAAACCCTCAACGACCAGTTGGAGAGCGTGCCCAAGGCCAGCGCCAACAAGTTCGTCCAGGCCCAGCGTGACGTGCTGGCCAAGCGCATCGCCGGCGGCGAAGCCAAGGTCATGCCCAGCCATGTCGAGCGCGTGGCCGAAGCGCAGCGCCGCCTGGCTGCCGAGGCCGACGAAGAACTGGCGCGCCTGACCGCACTCAAGGCGGTCAACCCAAGCGTGCGCGACAGCGAGATCGATGCCCTGCGCAAACAGCGTGAGCAAGGCCTGGCCATGCTCGAAAAAGCCGCCCTGCGCCTGGAAGCGATCCGCGTCCTGGTCGCAGGCTGATCGCACAGGCCCGCTCCCGCAGGTTCATCGGTGTTACCGCACACCGCATGAGCCTTGTGGGAACGGGTTTACCCGCGAACACCGGCGAAGCCGGTGCCCTACTCCGAAGTGCCGGCTCTTGCAGGGCCTCTTTAGATCCTGTCGCTATTAAACCCATATCCAAATGGTTGAAATCAAAGTGCCATTAATCAGGAAGGCTTAACCACCCATTCCTATACTGCTGCTGAAACGGTCTCCTCCGGCTTTTTTGGGGACGAGTGCAAACTCGACGAAGAGGCATGCAATGGAGTGGTTGGGACTGCAATTGTTCGCCAAGCTGCCGACTTCCGGCCAGATCATCCTTGATTGCCGCCACGACCCCCTCCTGGTCCTGCTTGCCTATGGGGTGGCCTGCATCGCCTGCTTCGCGACACTGGACATGGCCGAACGCCAGAGCCAGAGCGAAGACCTCATTGCCCGTCGACAATGGCGTGTGCTCGGGGCCTGCTGCCTGGCAGCAGGCATCTGGGCGCTGCACTTCATCAGTACGCTGGCCCTGCAAGCTCCGGTGGACATGCGTTACGACGTGACCATGACCGGCCTGTCGTTGCTGATCGCCCTGCTCACCGCGTGGTTCGCGATGAACAGCCTCGACCGAACCGAGATGCGCCTGCGCCATTACCTGCAGAGCGCGTTGGTCACCGGCCTGGGCATCGCGCTCATGCACTACGCGGGCATGACAGGGTTGCATACCACCGCGCTCCTGTATTACCACCCCGCACTGTCCCTGGCTTCGTTTGCCGTGACCCTTGGCGCCAGCCTGCTGACACTGTGGATGGCTCGCTACTTCAGCAAAGGCAGCGGGACGCTGCACCTGGCCACCAAGTATGCCGCCAGCCTGTTGGTGGCAGCGGGCATCATCGGCACCCATTTCACCAACATGGCCGCCATGACGCTGGTGGTGCCAGCCAACAGCGCCTTGCGCCTGCCTTCGGCCGACAGCAGCCTGCAACTGGGCCTGACCGTCGCCTTCATCACCCTCCTGATCAGCGGCAGCAGCATCAGCGCCGCCCTGGCAGACAGGAAGCTGCAAAGCAAGGAGCACGACCTGCGCCGGGTCAATGTGCTGCTCAGCCAGCTGGACCAGGCGCGCGCGTCTCTGCAACAGGCTGCCCATTACGATGCACTGACCAACCTGGTCAATCGCCGCGGCTTCAACCAGGTGTTCGCCGAGCGCCTGAGCGAGCACGCCAGCAGCGAAATCAGGCTGGCGGTGATGTTCCTCGATATCGACCACTTCAAGCGGATCAACGACAGCCTCGGCCACGCGGCGGGCGATGAACTGCTCAAGGTGATCGCCGGCCATATCAAGGCCGCCACCCGCAACCAGGATCTGGTGGCACGCTTCGGTGGCGACGAGTTCTGCATCGTCACCAGCCTCAATGGCCGTGACGAGGCCCGCCACCTGGCCCAACGCATCATGCAGCGAATGAAAGACCCCATCGACCTGGGTGGCCGGCGCATGGTCATGACCACCAGCATCGGTATCAGCATCTTCCCCGATGACGGACGCACAGCCGAGGAGCTGCTGAAAAACGCCGACCTGGCCCTGTACCAATCCAAGGGCTGCGGGCGCAACAGCCTGAACTTCTTCAACAGCAGCCTCAAGACGCGCGCGACCCTGGAGCTGCAACTGGAGGAAGAACTGCGCGTTGCCCTGCTCGAGGAACGTGGGTTATGCGTCCACTACCAGCCCATCTTCGACCTGCACAACGGCCAGGTGGCCAAACTCGAGGCCTTGGTGCGCTGGCAACACCCCCAGCACGGCCTGCTCGGCCCGGACCGTTTCATCGGGATCGCCGAGACCAATGGACTGATCGCCGATCTCGACCTGTGGGTACTGCGCCGCGCCTGCCAGGACCTGGCCCAGCTCAACCGATACGGCTATCGCAACCTCAAGGTCACGGTCAATTGCTCGGCGGTGACCCTTGCCCGCGAGGAGCTGCCCAATGAGGTGGAAATGGCGCTGTTCCAGGCAGGCCTGTCGCCACGCCAACTGGAGCTGGAAGTCACCGAGAATGCCTTGATGGGCGACATCCAGCGTGTCGTCAGCCTGCTCAAGCGCATTCGCGCCCAGGGCGTGGCGCTGTCGATCGACGACTTCGGCACCGGCTATTCGTCGCTGGCCTACCTCAAGCGCCTGCCCCTGGACGTCCTGAAAGTCGACCGCTCGTTCATCCAGGACGTGCCGGGAAGCCAGAAGGACCGCGAGATCGTCCAGGCAATCATCGTCATGGCCCACACCCTGCACCTGCAGGTGGTCACCGAGGGCGTCGAGACGGTCGAGCAACACGCGTTCCTCGCAGCCCATGGCTGTGACCTGCTGCAGGGCTACCTACTCAGTCGCCCGGTGCCGCTGGCCGAGCTGAGGCCGATCCTCGACCGGCTCGACCGCCAGGAGCCCGGGCTCAGTCCTTGCTGCGATACAGCTCTACCAGGGTCGCCGGATCTTTTTGCAGATAGCCCTGGCTACCATGCAAGCGCATCAGTTGCGCGGCAAGGCCACTGACGGGCGTCGCGCAACCCTGCTCACGCGAGAATTTCACCGCCGTGTCCAGGTCCTTGAGCAGCGTGCGCACATGCCACTTGATCGGCTCGAAACGACTCTCGGCCATCTGCGGCGCCAGGATCTGCAGTGGCTTGGAGTCGGCAAAACCGCCTGTCAGAGCTTCGGCGATCAGCCGTGCATCGACGCCGGACTGCTCGGCCAGGGCAACGACCTCGGCAATGACCAGGGCATTGCAGGCAACGATCATCTGATTGCAGGCCTTGGTCACCTGACCTGCGCCCACGCCGCCCATGTGGGTGACCCGCTGGCCCAGTGTCAACAGCACCGGGCGCACGCGCTCCAGATCCTCAGCCTCGCCACCGACCATGATCGCCAACGTGCCCGCCTCGGCCCCCGGGGTGCCGCCGGAAACCGGCGCGTCCAGCCAGGCCATGCCACACAGCGCCGCAAGTTCGGCCGCCATCTCGCGAGTGGCGGTCGGCTCCAGGCTGGAGAAGTCCACCAGCAACTGGCCACTGCGCCCACCCTGGGCGATACCCTGCTCGCCGAACACCACGTCGCGCACCACCGCCGTGTCGGCCAGACACAGCAGCACCATGTCCGTGTCACGGCACAGCTCGGCGGGGCTGGCCGCCAGGCGCGCTCCGGCCGCCACCAGCTCGGCGCACTTTTCCGGGCTACGGTTCCAGACCGTCAACGGGTAACCCGCCGTCAACAGGCGCCGGCACATCGGCAGCCCCATCAACCCGATTCCGGCGAACCCCAGCGAAGGCAATGCAGTACTCATGAACAACTCCAGGCAGACGATTAAAGAAGCATGACAAACAGACGATACAGTCGCGTAATCCCACCCGTGATGGCTAGATGACACACCTGTCCGACGGCCCACCACTCCAGGCAAATGGCGCACTATGACCCTAACAAATACTTCTGCCAATGCGGTGCCCGAGTCGTCGATCCCTTCCCCCCTGCCCACGGGTGCCGCCCGGGACCTTGCGCCCGCCCGCAGTGCGCCGGCGCAGCAGTATCTCTACTACACCGAGCAGGACATCCAGCGCATCCTCGACAACCTCGACGGCCTGCGTGACCTGGTGTTCCCGCAGAACATGCATGCCGAGGACGAAAGCCAGCTGCGCCTGGAGCAGCAGTTCCCGTCGGTGTGCCTGATCGGCCTGGGCCGCTGCGGCTCGAACATCGCCCTGGACGTGGCCGAACTGGTCTACAACGCCCGCACCTTCTTCCTCAACGAGTTCAACAACGAGGATCGCCACAAGGGAGACACCAGCTACAGGCCGGCGCGCTGGATCCGCCAGAACCTGCGCCTTGTACAGAACAAGGGCATGAAGCCGGTCTTCCTGGTGGAGCCACTGGTCATGCTCGGCGACCTGGACAAGGACATTGCCGGCCGCATCCGCTTTTCGCGCCAGGGTGAGCGCGGCGGCTTCCTGCGCGACTACAGCAAGATGAAGATCATGGACCTGTCCGAGGTCCATGCCGGCGGCGCCGGTAACGCGCCGATCCTGGGCCAGTACCTGGCCAAGATCATCCTCAACAAGGACACCCAGCGCTTCTCCAGCGCCGACTGGAAGCTGATCCACTCGTACCTGATCGACTCCTGCGGCATCAAGGCCAACCAGTCGCGCCTGTACTTCTACATCTTCAGCGCCGGCGGCGGTACCGGCTCGGGCATGGCTTCGGAGTTCGGCCTGGCCCAGCAGTACTCGTACATGAACAAGACGTTCGACACCAAGCCGGCCGATGAGAACGACAGCAAGAGCGGCCACTCGTTCGTCTTCGAGCCGATCTTCACCAGCGGCATCTGCGTGCTGCCGAACATCTCCGATCACCGCAGCGAGATGTCCGAGGCCCTGCACATCAACGCAGGACGCCTGCTGTGCAAATACCTGTCGGAGGAATGGGACTTCTCGTACAACTTCGACAACGAAGACAGCAGCGAAGCCAGCGTCATGGGCCGCATCCGCCCGTGGAATGCCATGATGCTGATCTCCAACGACATCATGCGTTATGCCGAGGAAAGCGACGACGGCACGATCCAGAACATCGACGTCAACGCCATGGAGAAGCACGCCAACCAGTACATCTCCCAGCAGATCTTCAACATCCTCACGGCCCAGGCGGTAACCACCGACTACGACCAGAACTACTTCCGCCGCGCCGGTATCGACATCGGTGAAACCATTCGCCTGGATGCCAACGACCTGTTCATGAGCCTGGCAGGCCCGGTGGCCATCGCCTATGCCGAATCGGTGGTGCCGGAGCGCCCCGCACCGGCTTCGGACAAGTTCAAGGTGTTCGAGAAGGAAAGCCCGCGACTGGACATCGACGACCTGTTCTTCCGCTCCATCGACCTGCCGCATTTCAACAAGCAGACCCAGGCCATCGAGGGCATCAGCCTGCTGCCGATCGAGTCACGCCGCTACCGCGCGGCCCTGGAGCAGTACCAGGCCTCAGGCTACGACGCGGCGGCCCTGCACGACCTGCACTTCTTCAAGAACTGCTCCTCGGTGGTATCGATCGTCTCGCTGCCCAAGGACTACAAGCTGTCGTACATGGACCTGAACCGGCTCAAGACCCACCTCAACAGCCTGTTCCCCAATACCACGCTCAAGCGCTATGCGCTGGTCATCGGCGCCTCGGCCAACCTGTCGCTGACCACGCTGATCGCCAAGAGCCCGTGCCTGTCGGACGATTTCCTGACGCTGATCGTGGCGTTCATCAAGCGCTGCTTCGCACGGACCCCGTACCGCTTCGACGACACCTTGGACAACGCCATCCTCGAGTTCATCACCAGCGAGCACTTCGCCGAAGAGCGCATCGACGACTTGCTCAACGAGTTCGAGAACCCGGCCAAGATCCTCGACACCAACTGGTACGCGATCAAGCCGATGTACGAGAAGAAATACCGTGAGCTGATCAACGACAAGAGCCGTTTCGTCTCGATCAACGACATCCGCCTGTCGCGCGAATGCGTGAAAAAAGCGGTGAAGTACCTGCGCGAAATCTTCCGCCACCGCATCGGCAAGACCCGCGTCATCTCCCTGAACAGCCATACCGGACGGGTGGATTACTGACGCCCGGCGAGCGGCCCTGTGGGGTTCCCCCGCGAATGCGATGTTGGCTCGCCCCACGCACTCGCGGGTAACCCCGCTTCCACAAGATCACCGCTAACCCTGTGGGGTTTACCCGCGACTGAGCCTGTGCAGGCAACACAAGACAGTTGCTCCCGCAGGAAGGCATTACGCATGCCGTAAACTGTTACCGCCACGCCGAACGGCCCCGCCACTGTTACCAACTTCCACCTTACGTGAGCGTCAATGCGCACCGCCCCTGGGCGGCGGTGCATTTTCACGCACTAAAAAAGCGCTGACTTATTCCGTTTTCTTCACCTGGATCACGATGAACGGCGACACCACCACCGCCCAGATCTCTGGATCGCGACTTTGCAGGTCTAGCGCCTGCTCTGCACTGACCGGCCCGACAGTGCCATCGTTGCGCCATTTGGCGAAGATCTCGCTGCGATTCTCGGCCATTGCCTCGGCAACAGCGATCAGGTCCAGGCTTGGGTCGACCCAAATCAGGTCACCCTTGGCCCAGAAACGCTCCAGTGCTTTCCACTCGATGATTGCCGTCTCGCCGAGCAATTTGGCATAGAGGGTGCTTGCTTGATCAGTCATGGGTTCCTATCCGGCAGAAATGTGGCCACGTAAAAAAGGCCGGCATTTTTGCAGAAAAACCCGGTTTCAAATACGTAATTTGGTCGATCAGTCCCGAAGTTGTGGGGTGGGGCGAAGGATGCAGGCAAAGTAATGGCGCTTTTCTGTATCTTTGTTTCGATCAGGCGACACCCTGGGAAAGACGCGCTTTTTGCCCGCTTTTCAAGCGCTCGAAGGGCGCTCTACACTGTACCGGTACAGTTCCGGGACATGTTCCGGGGGAAGGTGGACTTGCGACATGGCGTGGCCATGCCGGAGACCGCCCGATCTGTAGCCCTGGCCGCCAGGACTATAAGAATTACAACAGAATGAGTGGAGCACTATGATCAAGATTTCCAAGCTGTTCGCCGCAATGGTCCTGGCCGGGGTTGCCAGCCATTCGTTTGCTGCCGATACCATCAAGATCGGTATCGCAGGCCCGAAGACCGGTCCGGTCACCCAGTATGGCGACATGCAGTTCACCGGCGCCAAACAGGCCATCAAGGACATCAACGCCAAAGGTGGCGTCAATGGCAAGATGCTCGAAGCCAAGGAATACGACGACGCGTGCGACCCTAAACAGGCCGTGGCAGTCGCCAACAAAGTGGTCAACGATGGCGTCAAGTTCGTGATCGGCCACCTGTGCTCCAGCTCCACCCAGCCTGCGTCGGACATCTACGAAGACGAAGGCGTGATCATGATCACTCCGGCCGCAACCAGCCCGGAAATCACCTCCCGCGGCTACAAGCTGATCTTCCGCACCATCGGCCTGGACAGCGCCCAGGGCCCAGCCGCCGGCAACTACATCGCCGACCATGTCAAGCCGAAGGTCGTCGCGGTCCTGCACGACAAGCAGCAGTACGGCGAAGGCATCGCCACCGCGGTCAAGCAGACCCTGGAAGGCAAAGGCGTCAAGGTCGCCGTCTTCGAAGGCCTGAACGCCGGTGACAAGGACTTCTCATCGATCATCCAGAAGCTCAAGCAGAACAACGTCGACTTCGTCTACTACGGCGGCTACCACCCAGAGCTGGGCCTGATCCTGCGTCAATCCCAGGAAAAAGGCCTGAAAGCCAAGTTCATGGGCCCGGAAGGCGTGGGTAACGACTCCATTTCGCAGATCGCCCAAGGCGCATCCGAAGGCCTGCTGGTCACCCTGCCCAAGTCCTTCGACGCCGACCCTGCGAACAAGGCCATCGTCGATGCCATCAAGGCCGACGGCAAGGACCCGAGCGGTCCGTTCGTGTTCCCGGCCTACTCGGCGGTCGAGCTGATCGCAGGCGGCATCAAGGCCGCCGGCAGCGAAGACACCGACAAGGTGGCCGAGGCCATCCACAAGGGCACCTTCAAGACCCCGACCGGCGAGTTGTCCTACGACGAGAAGGGTGACCTGAAGAACTTCAAGTTCGTGGTCTACGAATGGCACTTCGGCAAGCCGAAGACCGAAGTCTCCCCCCAGTAACAGCGTGACTAGCTAACCGAAAGCCCACTGTGTGAGCAGTGGGCTTTGTTTTACGAGGTTCATGGGCCCATTTCCCGCGATCCGGGAGGGGGCTCACCTGAAAATCTTAAAACCGTCACCCGCGGTTCCCTGGCCGTGCCCGCCATCATTGCAAAGCCCACGATGCGGGACGGGTTCACCACCCGCCAGCGAATGCAAATCAGGTTTTTAGGAGCGCTGTAATGCCTGAGATCTACCATTTCTTCCAACAACTGGTTAATGGATTGACCATCGGCAGCACCTATGCCTTGATCGCCATCGGCTACACGATGGTG